>Ga0163153_10002278_pt1 | contig 28467 bp, 24 predicted proteins | sample OliLakLV19MP6IB1_FD_148629 | JGI IMG/M metagenome (GOLD analysis project Ga0163153, IMG submission 148629) | Freshwater microbial mat bacterial communities from Lake Vanda, McMurdo Dry Valleys, Antarctica - Oligotrophic Lake LV.19.MP6.IB-1 | ecosystem: Environmental > Aquatic > Freshwater >...
CAGAAAAATATCGTCCAGCGAACCTCTCCGACCGGGAATCGGCTGGGCTAAGATGGCGAGAACTCGCGCATGAAACTCCAGAATGTCGTGACACACTGCTGGGCTCAATCCATCACCAGCATTTTTTTCGGAGCCTCAGGGCGTGACTGGGATGGCAGCCATGCGACCAACTTGATCGTTTCGGCGTCAATTGGTTCCGCAAATGTGCCTGCGATCCTTGTGCTCGGTGATACTTCGAGACAAAGGAAAAATGTTGTAGGTGAGAACGACTAACGTTCATTGGCGTGAAAAGTAACCAAGGAGAGACCTCCCTGGGCCTCGAATCAGCAACCTGGGATCACATCCTCTCTGCGTTTGGCACAACAACTGCGGCACCATTCCAAATTCGCTTTCGTGCCGGCAAGAACCGTCAGAGTGACATCGGCCGACCGCAGCATTTTTTGCTACGCCGCAGATTAGAAGAAGGGTAATACGGCATGAAGCCAGCTATCCAACCGCAGCACATCCCAATCGTCAAATCAGCCGATGAAAAGCCGACTGACGAAGCACTGCACGAGCAGCGAGGCCGGCTGCCCCCCCCCCTCTATCATTGGCGCTGCCGTCGTCACCACCGACACGGAAGGCAGCATCACCTTCCTGAACTCGGTCGCAGAGTTTCTGCGCGGGTGGACGCTGCATGGGGGCGGTCGGCCAACCGCTCGACGGCGTGTTCCGCATCATCAAGTTAGTCGCCGGACGGTCGAGAATCTCACCGTCCGAGCTTTACGGGACGGCATGGTCGTCGGGCCGGCGAACCACGCGCTACTCATCAGCAGTCAAAACGGCACGGAACGTCCCCTGGACGATCTGCCGCCCCGATCCACGACGCCCAGGAGAAAGTCGCCGGGGCCGTGTTGGTTTTTTGAGACATCACGGAACATTATCGCCAAGTACAGGCGGTGCAGAATGCTCTTAACTTACAGATCTGTTGACTTGGAGGCCACAATTGATCGGCACCGACAGTACCGCGGGTAAACGGGCGGAAGAAGCGTTGGTCGAAGCCGGGGCGTTGCAAAACGCGATTTTCAACAGCGCCAACTTTTCCAGCATCGCCACGGACGCGAAGGGCGTCATTCAAATCTTCAACGTCGGTGCCGAGCGGATGCTGGGCTATACGGCCGCCGAAGTGATGAACAAGATCACCCCGGCCGACATTTCCGATCCGCAGGAAGTGATTACGCGAGCGGCCGCATTGAGCATGGAACTCGCCACGACGATCACCCCGGGCTTCGAGGCGCTGGTCTTCAAGGCCGCGCGCGGGATCGAGGACATCTACGAGCTGACCTACATCCGCAAGGACGGCAGCCGTTTTCCGGCGGTCGTCTCGGTCACGGCGCTACGCGACGATCAAAACGCCATCATCGGTTATCTGTTGATCGGCACCGATAATACCGCGCGCAAGCAGGTGGAAGCCGAGCGCATGCTGCTCGATCAGCGCGTGCGCGACCAACAATTCTATACGCGCTCCCTGATTGAATCGAACATTGACGCGCTGATGACCACCGACCCTCGCGGCATCATCACCGACGTGAACAAGCAGATGGAGGCGCTCACAGGATGCACGCGAGACGAGCTGATCGGTGCACCGTTCAAGGACTACTTCACCGACCCGGAGCGAGCCGAGGCCGGCATCAATTGCGTGCTGTGCGAAGGCAAACTCACCGACTACGAACTCACGGCCCGCGCCAGAGACGGCCAGGAAACCGTGGTGTCCTACAACGCGACGACCTTCCACGACCGCGACCGGAAGCTACGGGGAGTGTTCGCCGCCGCCCGCGATGTCACCGAACGCAAGCGTTACGAACAATCGTTGCAGGAAGCCGACCGCCGCAAGAACGAGTTCCTGGCGATGCTGGCGCACGAACTCCGCAACCCCCTCGCCCCAATCCGCAACGCCCTGCAAATCATGCGGCTCACGGCGAGCCGGGAGCGTCAGCGACCGGAGGACGAAGCCATCCAATCGGCGTCCGCGATGATGGAGCGGCAGGTCGGCCAGATGGAGCGGCTGGTGGATGACTTGCTCGATGTGAGCCGCATCAGCCGGGGCAAGATCGAGCTTCGCAGAGAGCGGATCGAACTGGCATCCGCGATCCACCACGCTGTCGAAGCGGCCCGGCCGCAATGCAAGAGCATGGACCATGCACTGACCGTCTCGCTGCCGCCGAAACCGATATTCCTGAACGCCGACCCGACCCGGCTGGCTCAAGTGTTGGGCAATCTCCTCAACAACGCCTGTAAGTACACCCACAAGGGCGGCCGGATTGGGCTCACCGTCGAACGCAAGGGCGCGCAAGCGGTTATTCGAGTGCGGGACAACGGCATCGGCATCGCCGCCAACCAGCTTCCCCGCATCTTCGAGATGTTCGTGCAGATCGATACTTCGCTGGAGCGTTCGGTCAGCGGGCTGGGTATCGGCCTGACGCTCGTGAAAAGCCTCGTGGAGTTGCATGACGGCACGGTGGAAGTCCACAGTGCCGGTGTCGATCAGGGCAGTGAGTTCGCCGTTCGTCTGCCCATCCTGGTGGAAACACCTAAGCCGCTGCCAGAACCGACCGCCAACGAACCGACGACGACGACGACGGGCTACCGCATTCTCGTGGTCGATGACAACCGGGACTCGGCCACGTCTCTCGCCACGCTGTTGAACCTGACCGGCAACAAAACGCACACCGCTTACGACGGCCTGGAGGCAGTGGAAGCGGCGGCGACGTTCCGGCCCGACGTCATCCTGCTCGACATCGGCCTGCCGAAACTGAACGGCTACGAAGCCTGTCGCAAGATTCGCGAACAGCCGTGGAGCAAAGACATCGTGATCGTCGCCTTAACCGGATGGGGACAGGATGAAGACCGCCGGAAGTCCCAAGAGGTCGGGTTCAACGGTCACCTAGTCAAGCCGGCCGACCACGCCGTCCTCATGAAGCTGCTGGCCGAGTTACGGCCGACCCCGGCCTGAACTTGGCGACGGCCAAACTTATTGCTGTGACTGTCAGTGCGATCTCGGCCACCGTGATCGGATCGTCGTCCAGTTCTCGCCGTCGATGTGAAACGCGGCAGACGGCAAGGTGATTCCCGCGTACTCGTTCCCGAGGCCGACCGATCCGTGAGTTTCGGTGAATATTCACACATCGGCGTCAATGCGGAACTGCTGCTCGGCGAACTACGATCTTGTCCTTTACCAGCACCGCGAGTTCGTCCGCAACTACCATCGGAACGACCTACCGAAGCTGAGCGATGTGACGTTCGCTCACCTTGCTTTCTTCGTGCGATCGAGTTTGGTGCGGGTGATTCCGCCCGGCTCGGCTTGGCACGCATGTTCGCGCAGACCGATCGCGCAGCGGCGGCGCTCATGCAGCTTGATCTGTGCGAAGATCAGGCGAACCAAGACGTACTCGAACTGCGCACCGAAATCAAAGAAGGATGATCGAACTCCTCCCCCTCGTAAGCCGACCGCCGACCATCTCGTCGCGAGCGTCCGAGGGGCTGCCGCATCGTAGCCAGATTTACGAAAACGTCGCGCTGCTTGATCCCTTATCCCGGATCAAACAACCGAATTACGAGATCGAGGTCGCTCTGTCCGAGCGCCTTCGACCGTTGCTCCGCAGGCACGCGACACACCAGACGGCCATCACTGCGTGGATCACCACCCCCGGCCACAAGGCAACGCCGTGGAGTTTGAGACCGATGTCGGCGAAAGACAGGATCACGACGGCGGCCACGTTGTAAAACTACATCGCGACGGCCAATCCTCTCGCGGCGCGGGTTGTCCTGCAACAGCTTGGCCGTGTTGACCTGGCTGCGCATGGCGGCCGTCTCCTCACGGCGAACGATCAGGTTGGCTTCCGCCGCCTTCTTCGCCTCCGTGACCTTGTTCATCAGGTCCTTCATCTCGCCCGGCAGGATGATGTCGCGTACGCCCACCGAGACCAACTCCAGACCCAACTCCAGACCCAACTCACCGACCCGCCGCCGAACCTGCTCTTCCACCTCGCGGGCCACGACGTCCTTGTCGGCCAGCAAAGCGTCGAGTTCGCGAGCGCCGATGACGGCCCGCAGGGCTAGCTGAACCTCGCGGTACAGTGCCTGCTTCACATCGTCGACCGTGCTCACTGCCCGGCGCGGATCGACGACGCGGTACGTCGCCACGGCGTTCATGCGGAGCGTGACCTTGTCGTTGGTCATGATGTCCTGACCCACGACGTCGATCATCGTCTCACGCACGTCCACCGTTACCCTATCACTACGGCTTCGTGTTCGCGCGGACAGATCGTCTCGCTTAGTCTTTCTGATTGCGGGGATCGTCCTTCGGATCAAAGTATTGGATCGACCAGGGACCGATGCCGTGGAACTGGGCGACGGTCTCGCCCTTGATCCAGACGAAATGCACCATGCCGGTGTCCCAATGACCGTAGGTGCCCGCCGGCATCTCGCGCGTGGCATGCTGGTCGAACTTCTCCCCCATCCCGATATTGAACGTGCCGGATATGACCGTCACTCGCTCCATTTTGGGATGCGTATGCGGCGGGATGCGATAACCATCCGGCACCTTTACGCGGAAGACGAACGGGCCTTCTTTGGTCGGGTCGCCCTCCATTACGGCGATCTGCGCGCCTTTCGGTAGTGACGACGGACCGGCTTGCCACTTGAGCGTCGTCGGCGGGTAAACCGAGAACTTCGCCGAGTTCATGGTGTGCGACGAAGGCTCGTTGCAGAGGGCAAGCGGCGCGGAACTTATAAGGACCACAACCATCAGAACACTCAGTATGCGCATCGTCGGCTCCTTGATATTTGATCGGTGGGGCGAGCGGGCTGGATTATCGCACGACCAACTTGGACGACAACCCCGACAAGGTGACGTCTAGCGGCGAATTCGCACGCTCGGCAAAGCGCGATGCAACTCCGCGATGCCCGCATCGGTGACCTTAGTATTGATAACGGACACGTACTTTAACTGAGTCAGTCCCCGCAGATGCGTGAGGCCGGCGTCGGTGACTGCCGTGCCGTCGAGATAGAGCCAATTCAGTTCCGTCAGCGTTCTGAGGTGCAGCAACCCGTCGTCCGCGATCTTGCTGTTCTCCACACCCAGGGTTCGTAATTGCGTTAAGCCGGTGAGATGTCGGAGCCCGGCGTCCGTAATCTGTGTATCGCTGAGGAACAACGACTTGAGCTTAGTCAGCCCCCGCAACTGCGTCAGCCCCACATCGGTGATCGGAGTGCGGTTCAGCGATAGGAATCTCAACTCCACCAGCGCAGCAAGATGCTTCAACTCGGCGTCCGTGATCTTCGCGTCGTCGAGCTCCAGTCGTTTCAATTGCACATGCTGTTTTAGTTCAATCAGATCAGCGTCAGTAAGAACGGTCGGCGGCTCTGACCCGAGAACCGGATTCGACGGCAGGGTAACGCCGACGCAGAGCATCAGAAGCAAACCCGTTTGGCATGCTCCGAAGGAGCGTTGGGCACACGGCAATTGAGGTACGTCGGCTACCATGCGGGGATTCTAACCTCGACCGAAGGGACTCGCATCAACGGCTTTCGGACCAATCGGGCAGCGGCTCGCACGACCGATCACAGATGTTCGTGTCGATCAGCAACTCGAACGGATCGATATGTCCTCGGGGATTCGCCTCTAGTGCCGCCTTCGTCGCGTCGGTGACCGACTGGTTCGTCGGCTGGCTTTTGAGAAACTCGCTACACTCGTCGAGCCAACGAATGTCATTCGGCGTGAGGAGGTAGCCTTCGGGCAGACGTTCAAGGACATACTCAGCAAGCGATTCTCGATTCGCGATCATGTTGCACCTCGTTATCAAATGATTCGTCAACTTACGACGCTTCTGACGGCTCATTTATTCTTGCGTGGTCAAGAATAGGTCCGACGACAATATCGGCATCCAACGCTTCCATACCATACAGCCAGTTCTTCACCATTTTGATCGAGCCCCGTTCATTACGCGAGTCACAAGCAGTGCAGACGAATTTTCTTATCGGCGGCGATCTCCCAATCAACCGCTTCGGTTACGGAGCCATGCGTCTTTGCGCACAGCCGGGAAACTTCGGCCGCTATCCTGATTGGGATGCCGGAAAGCAACTGCTACGTCGTGCCGTTGAGCTCGGTATCAACTTTATCGACACGGCCCACGCCTACGGACCGTCTTGCAACGAGGAACTGATCGGCGAAGCACTCGCACCGTATCCGCCGGGCGTCGTGATCGCGACCAAAGGCGGAGTCGAAAAAACAGCCCCGGACAAGGTCTTCCCCGATGGTCGACCGGAAAACCTCCGCCGTCGCTGCGAGGAGAGCCTGCGGCTGCTCCGCGTTGAATGGATCGACCTCTATCAGCTTCATCGTCCCGACCCGAATGTGTCGTTCGCCGACAGCGTCGGCACCTTGGCGGAACTCAAGCGTGAAGGGAAGATACGGCACGTCGGCTTGTCGAACGTCACGCTTGTGCAGATTGTGGAAGCACGCAGCATCGTGCCGATTGCGTCCGTTCAGAATCGCTACAATCTCGTCGAGCGTGCCGACGATCCCGTGATCGATTATTGCACGGAGCACGGCATCGCGTACTTGCCGTGGGGACCGCTCGCAGCCAAGCCCTTCGCTCCCGAGGCTCCGCTGGCAACGACCCGCGGCGCACTCGCTTGGTTGCTGCGGCGAGCCCCCAATATCATCGCCATTCCCGGCACGACTTCGATCACGCACCTGGAGGAGAACGTCGCCGCCTCGCGAATGCTACTTTCCGACGAGGAGTTCGCAAGGCTGTCGGCGGAAGCACCGTGAACCGTCGATTACAGTCGTACCCAACCAAGTTCAAAAGCACTTTTGAAGTCAATTCGTCTTTTGAAGCGGCTGACGGTCAGCTGCGAGGTGCTTTTGTCGTCGTCTTGCGTTTGGACGCCACAGTGGACTTGACATTGCCGGACGCTTTCCTGATTGCAGCTGCTTTACCCCGCTCCAGAATCTCCAGACCATAGGTCGCACTAGCCTCGATCCAGCGCATGGATTCGATAGCGTCGTCATAGTGCAGGCTGAGTTGCGGCAATTCAGTTGCCCCTCTGGCATCAGCGATTAAGGGTTCACCGGGGTTGAACCAGACCTCCCGAGCGAGTCGCAACCAAGATTCACTTTCCTTGATGAGTTGCTCTAAGCGTTCATCAACCGCCTTGGGATGTTGGGGCTTCCGACCGGTCAGCGAATGATTGACGCCGAGGGATTTGCTCACATCGTTTGCCGTGAGCTTCTTCTTGGCCATGTGGGTGCCTCTGTTATTGGGGCGTGTTTTGCAAGCCGCCATCATATTCCGAAAAGGGCGTCGGAAAAGACGTTGAGGGGTCGACCACTATTTCGATTGCTGAATTGACGCCGGACTCAAACGGCCAGTCGACACGGCCGTTGGGAGGGATCAACCATCCCTTTGAAGCTGTCATCGTTGACGTTTTTCCAATAAACGGGCGGTAGACACGTGAGGCGATCTTCCGTGACGCTTGGGCGGCGTCTTTTTCGGACCACGCGAATGTTTGCGGTATCGTCGCAATTGCGCATGACGGGCCATGGTCAGAAGATCTGCCGCGAGTTCTCTTGGCTCACGACGCGCGAAACGGCGGTTCCAGTTCTCGGCGGGAACGGCGATGTCCATCCCGCGCCAAATCCCGGTCACTTCGTCCGCCAAGTAATAGAACGATATTTCGGGAACGTTCTTCTCCTTCTTGTGCGCCACGCGCAACGTTACCGCCACGACGCTCAGCAGGTTGTAGGTGACCAGGGCGACGGCGTAGCTCAACAACGCCGCCTCCGGGTAGCCCAGCGTGTTAATCTCGCCCCGCAAACTGAGCGTCAACTCGCCAAAGACCGCTTCGATGGTCCAACGCTCGCGATAGAGCGTGGCGATCTCGGCCGCCGAGACCTCGGCCGGAAGGTTACTCAGCAGGACGATCTCGGGGTCGCCGCTTTCCGTCGGCTGATCGAGGACCAGAATGATGCGGCGCACCGGCAATTCGCGGCCATAGCCGTCCGGGATCACGGCCGGTTGCTCGTAGAGAACGCCGGTCGGGGTGCGGCCCACGCGCCGCCGTGGACCGCGCCCTTCGACGGGCATCCCGGCGTGTTCACGCTGATTGAAAAAAGCCTGATTCAAGGCGACTTCGTGCAACCACATCACGGTGCAGAAATTACGGTCGGCAATCCACAGTTGACCCGGCGCGAGCGTCTCGACGAGTTCGGGCAGCAAGCTCCGCTCCTGAGCATGACCGTCGGCGCAAGGAATAATGTCCACCACCAATCGCCAACGCGGATCGAGCACCACCAGCGCGTGACCGGGCAGCGGAGCGCCGCGCACCTGGCGAGTCTCTTTGATCCGATGCTCGGTGGCCGCCAAGTGGCTGCCGTCGAGAATCCGAACCTCATAGCCCGCCAGGGAAGAGGGGCGGTGGGGGTCCACGGCTACGAGCACTTCCCGCATGCGCCGGGCGGTCCGCCGCACCAGTTCCTGCGTGACAGGCAGTTCCACGCCCGAAATCTTGTCGTACAAGGCCTTCACCGAGACGCCCAGTTCTTCGCGATGCGTCTGATAGGCCGCGTGCAGCGACCGTTTGGCTTTCGTGACCACCAGGCTCAGCAAGTCGACGACCGTGGAGAACAGCAACTCGTTCTCCCCTTGCCGCTTCGCCTGATCATGGAAGATGGCATCGAGTTGCGCAGCGGACAGGATGTTGGCCATCAGGCCCCGCACCATCGTCGCCACGGGAGCTTCCTTGGCAAAACGGTCGATTAGCGCATTCCACGACATGAACATCCCTCCGTGTAAGAACAACCGGCAATCGGGCGATACATCTTCCCTCCTTATCATTCCCGAAACCCAACGGCTCGACTATGCTGCCGGCATGTTCGTGACAGCTTCAAAGGGATGGCTTCTTTCACTTCGATTCTCGTCGATTGGTCTACGATCTCCTCGTACATCTTGTCGAAGCCCGTGGTGTACTTGGCTTCGTGGTCCGCCTTGAACTTTTGCATGTCTTTCACGGCATATCGCTTTTCGTCATTCGTCTCAACGTGGTGCTCGTAGCACATGAGCAGCAGGTTGCTGACGTGTCGCCGCCGCTCGTTGTTCATACTTTTATTGAATCTGCAACCCGGCTTTGCATCTTCGATATGGCAGATTTGCGCGATGAACTTCCCCTCGGTATTGAGAATGCGCTTTTGGCATCCTGGGTACGCGCACTCATTTCCTGACTTTCCAAACAACTCTCGCACTGTTTCCAACGTTGGCTTCAATCGTTTCGCTTCCTCTTCCGTCGTGTCGTCAGCCATTGTCTTGCTCCGATGATGAGTCGGCATTTTAGCAGCCTAGCGAGACGTGAGCGAATGCACATCATGTCACGGACCGCTCGGTCTGAACGGCGAACCGGAGTGATGGTAAGCTGTCTTGCTTGGTGATGGGGATGGCAGTCGTAACAGTCGAATGGGAATGTACCGTGGCTCTCAAAAAGAATGTCTTCACGCCAGACTTCGAGAAGTTTCGAGAGGTGATGGCGGACATGTCGCACTACCTGATGTTCGTTGGCTGGCGTCTTGGCGAAGCCAACAAGAGCGTCGAACGGTCTCTCGCCGTGCTCGAAAAGATGGGGCACAAGAACAAGTTCGGGGCGTTCAACCGCTTGACGATGGTGAACGTGTTCCATCCGAGCAACGCACCGATGCGCGCGCCCTGCGGCAATCGTGGCACGGAAGGCGAGTCAATCGTGCCCATGACGCAGGAAATGGAGGGCAGGTTTCACAGCTACATGCTTGTCGCCGGATTTGAGCGGCTGGAATCGTACCTCAAGGCTCTGCACGGCCACACGCACTATCAACTTCGCGGGCAGATCACACTTCCATCAAAACGTGCGTTCCATAAGGCGCAAGCGAAGAATGCGAAGCAAGAAGGAACGGCTCCGTATTACGTCGCGTATGCGAAGTACGCTTGCCGCCGCAATTGCAACGAGGCGATGGAGGTGTTTCAGAAGGTGTTGCCCTGGGACACGATGGTGTTCCACCTGATGCACCTAATGCCCTTTGAGGAGATCGTCGCCTTGCTCGGGTACTGTCGGCACTGCATCGTGCATGATGAAGGGCGGGTGCCGGACGACATTTGGGAATCGCTGAACGTGAATCAAGTGACGTTCGTGCGGTCGTGTCTTCGCGAGAGCATATTGACCGGCGAGGAGACGATCTTGCCTGACAAGCGGAAGATCGAGCTGATCGTCCAAATGCTGGTCAGCTATGGGTACGGACTGTACATTCTGCTCTCCGAGAAGTGCGGCATGGAGATCGAGAAGAAGTATTTCCGCCGGCCGGGCGATCCGAAGACGAAACGAAGCGGGCCACCGACAAAGAAGGTAACAATCCACTTAGGGTCGACCGATAAATAACTTCCCGACTTACTTATATGGTCGGAACGACGGTGTAATTCCACTGGGGCAGTCGTTTTGCGAATCGGATGGGACAAGATTCGAGAAACTCAGGGGCGGCTTGGCGTTGCAGGTGATAGGTCTTGCTCAGTACCGCGTGGGTCAGTTCCAGTCCGCTCTTGGTCCAGACGCGTTTCAAGCAGTCGGTGACGATTTTCATCGAGCGAAAGATGACGCCGGACCAGGCGCGGGTGACGTGAGGAAACAAGCGGTGTTCGATCGGATTGTACTTCGAGCAGTGCGGCGGGTAGTGGGCGACGCGAATCGAAACGCCGATTCGATCGACCAGTCGCTGCAAGTCTTCCTTGAAGATGTGGTGGCGGCAGTTGTTGCTTCCGCCGCCGTCGCACAACAGCAGGATCGACGTAGCCCGGGGATAGGTCCGCCGGCCGTGCCGGTTCCACCACAGGGCGAAGCTGTCGCAGGCGAATTGGCCGGTGTCGTGGCTCGTGCCCAGCGTCAGATGGCCCTCGTTGCGCTTCACGTCGTACAGACCGTGCGGGATGATCTTGCCGTCGGCGTAGCTGGGAAAATCGTGATCAAACACGGCGTTCGGCCCGGTGGAATACCCTTTCCCGTCGCGGAACAATTCGCCGAGAAACTCCTTCTTTTTCGTGTCCATGCTGATGATCGGGTCGGGCGAGTCGAGGTACTGCTCTTTCAGTTCGGCGATCATTTCGAATTGTTCGTTCCGGCAGGGGTCTTGGCCCATCGTCTTGGTCTTTTCGGCTTGCCGCCGGTGGAAGCCGGATTCATCCAGCAGCTTTCGCACCGTGTCAGCACAGACGGGCGTACCCTTTTCATCCAGATGCCGGGCGATCTCCGGCGGCGTCAGATTGGTCCATACGACGTCTTCCCGCATCGGATCACCCGCCGTGTGGTCCGCCACCACCTCGACAAAATTGTCTTCCAAGCCAGGAATCGCCACGCTAGCTTGCTTTCGACCCCCCTTTTTTTCGGACCCGCCCTTCCGCTTCGTCGATCGGCAGTTGCTCGACGTCTTCGCGGCCCTGACGAATCGTGTGCGGATCGCAACCGAGCAACTCCGCGATGTATTCAACGCCGCCGTGATCGAGCTTCTCCACCTCCACCGAGGCGTAACGCCGACGGTCTTTCTCCGACAGCGAATCGTAAAACAACTTCATGTGCTTGCAAACCGTCGGCGAATAGCGATCCATGACTTCCTCCTTGTCCAAACACGCTCCCGGCACCATTCACCATTCAGACTAACGAATAGAATCGAAATCGGGAACTTATTTGTCGGCCGCCCCTTAGACGGACGGATGACTGCTGAGGCCTCAGAAGAAAAAAAGGCTGCGACATGAAGCTCGAAGGGTTCGTGAAAGAAAAGAGCGATCTGCACGTTCGGTGCGAGCTATTCAGCTGCCGCTGCTGAACACGGCTACCTGAGCGTGCATCATCCCGACCAACCGGGGGCTCTGCGCTCATCACCGCATTGAATGCAGGGCGGTCACGATTCGTCGGCCATACCTTGTACCGGTCTTCTACTTGGCGGCAGAAAGGCTTGGCGTTCACGATGAGTGGTTCAAGCCGCATGGCGGGCGCGGTTGCGTTGACGGACAACAATTCGGCATGGAGCGCGTCGAGTAATAGTTGGAGCGTGGTCAACCGCTGTTGACCGTCGATGATGGTCCGCTCTTGCATCGTACCGGTCGGCTTCTGCACCAGTTGCAACACCACCGCACCGAGGAAGTGAGGAAACTGCTTCGCGTGCGGCTGAGCGAGAAGCCTATCCGTGAGTCGCACGACGTCGTCCCAGAGCGGTTGCCACTGGCTTTCTTCGTTCCAGACGTACGGTCTCTGAAACAGCGGAACGATCAGCCGCTGCGGCTGCATAAAGACCATCTGCGGCGTTCGGACCTGGGTTTCCACGTTGCACGCTCACTTTCCTATCAAATTTGCAAAGTTGCCAACCGGTGAGGTGACTATTGCCGCAAAGATTCGTAAAGCTGCGCGGGGCCAAGCAGCACATCCTTTAGCCCGTCGCGAACCGCCTCCGAGCCGAGGGCCTGAGTGCTCATCGCGGTGTGGGCGTCGAGCGCGCCGATGATCGCGTTCATCAGTTCCGTTTTCAGGTCGGGTGAGTTGGCAAACTGCTCTTTCGTGTTGTTCGCGGCTTGCTGCTTCAACGTCTCCGACTCCAGCAGCTTGCCCTTGAGCACGTTGCTGACGTAAACCAGCTTGTCCTGTTCCGTCAGTTCGCCCTCGAACAGATCGTTCACCTTCTGGATGATTTCGGTCAGCAGGGCTTTTTGCTTTTCCTGCACGGAACCGCCGCCGCTTTCGGTAATCGGTTCCAACTTCGGTTTCTCGCCGTCCTTTAGCGGCATCGGTCGCTGGCCCTGGTTCTTGAGGTGGTGGTGGGTCAGCACCACCTTTGACAGATCAATCCCCTCGCGCTCGCGACCGAAGTCGAGCAATCGCAGCAGAGGCTTGTAGAAGATCGAACGCTTTTCGATCGCCGTGTTGCCGTAGTCGAAGATTTGCGAAAGGAATGTGTAGAGCCGCTGAAACGCCCCCATGTCGGACTTGAATAACAGCAACGCCTTGAGTTCGTCATCGGCCGCCTTGAATCCGGTTCTGTCGTTCTGCATTTGAGCGACGTTCAATTTGTCCCGAGCCGCTTTGTATTGTTTCAAGAGACGGTCGGCGACCGGTTCTATCGCGGCGATCAAGTCCCCTTGCTTGGCGTTGGGATTCAATTCCACCGCGACGACGCGATCGACCTCGAAGTCGTCGTAGTGGCCGGCGGCGTCGAGCTTGCTCCGCAAATCCAGCACCAGATTCAGATCAGTGACGTCAGTGAGTTCGGCCGTGTCGTAGTACGTCTTGAACGCCGCCAAAACCTCGTCGGCGTTGTTCACGAAGTCGAGCACGAACGTCGTGTCTTTGCCGGGGTGAGCCCGATTCAGCCGCGACAAGGTTTGCACGGCTTGGATTCCGGCCAGACGCTTGTCGACGTACATACCGCAGAGCAACGGCTGATCGAAGCCGGTCTGAAACTTGTTCGCCACCAGCAGAATCTGATACTCGTCGGTGTTGAATGCCTCGCGGATGTCGCGGCCGCGCAGATTCGGGTTCAGCGCCGGGCTGGTTTCGGTGAACGGCTCGGGACCGGAGTCATCGTCCTTCACCTCGCCCGAAAACGCTACGAGCGTGCGGATGGCATAGCTGCGGCTCTTGATGTATTTGTCGATCGCCAGTTGCCAGCGGACCGCTTCTTGCCGACTGCCGACGACGACCATCGCCTTGGCCTGCCCCTTGAGCAGCGGTGCGACCAATTCGCGGAAGTGCTCGACGACGATCTCAACCTTCTGCGCAATGTTGTAGGGATGCAGGCGGACCCAGCCCATGATCCCTTTCAGGGCCGCACTCCGCTCGACTTCCTTGTCGTCGAACTCCTTACCGTTGTGCGCCAGCTTGAAGGCCAGCTTGTAGGTCGTGTAGTTCTGGAGGACGTCGAGGATGAACTTCTCTTCGATCGCCTGCCGCATGGAGTAGACGTGGAATGCGGCTGGAAGATTGTCCTTGCTGGCCGGTTTGCTCGGGTCGGGGCGGCGGCCGAACAACTCCATCGTTTTGGTCTTGGGCGTCGCCGTGAAGGCGACGAACGTGATGCCCGCATCGTTGGCACGGGCCGCCATCTGGGCTGCCAGAACGTCTTCGGAACTGACTTCACCGCCGTCGTTCAGTTCTTTCAGTTCCTCGGCCGAGAGGACCGCCTTGAGCTTGGCGGCCGCCTCGCCCGACTGCGAACTGTGCGCCTCGTCGGCAATGACGGCGAACCGCTTGCCCTGCGTGGCCGCCAGTTCTCGGACCGCTTTCAGGGCGAACGGAAACGTCTGAATCGTGCAGACGACGATCTTCTTGTCGCCCGACAGGGCCTCGGCCAGTTCGCCGCTCTTGCTGGCGCTCTCCCCTTTGATCGTGGCTACGACGCCCGTCGTCCGCTCGAAATCAAAGATCGCTTCCTGCAATTGGCTGTCGATGACGTTGCGATCCGAGACCACCAGCACCGAGTCAAATACCTTCTTGTGCGCTGCATCGTGCAGATCGGCCAGGAAGTGAGCCGACCACGCAATCGAGTTCGTCTTGCCCGACCCGGCCGAGTGCTGAATCAGGTACTTTTGGCCCGGCCCTTCCGCCAGCACGGCGGCCAGCAGCTTGCGCGTGGCGTCGAGCTGATGGAATCGCGGAAAGATGATTCGTTCGATCTGCTTCTTCTTGTTCTTGGGGGCGACGAGATACCGGCCTAGGATTTCGAGCCAGCCGTCTCGTTGCCACACCTGTTCCCACAGGTACGCGGTCCGATGACCGCCGGCGGGATTCACCGGATTGCCGGCCGCGCCGTTGTCGCCCAGGTTGAACGGCAAGAACCGCGTCGCCGGGCCGTCCAACTTCGTCGTCATCCGCACTTCGCCGTTGCTCACGGCGAAATGAACGAGCGCCCCGTGGGGGAACGACAGCAGCGGCTCAGAGGCTTGTCCCTTGGACTTGGGCAGACGATCGAAGCGGTACTGGTCGATCGCGTCGCCGATGCTCTGCGTGAAGTCGGTTTTCAGTTCGACCGTCGCCGCCGGCAGGCCATTGAGAAACAGCACGAGGTCGATGCTGTTCTCGTTGTGCAACGAATAGCGGACCTGTCGCACGACGCGCAGTCGGTTGGCGGAGTAGCGGGTCAAGATGTCGGGATTGATCGCCAGCGCCGGTTTGAACTGAGCCAGCGCCACCTTCTCGCGCAGGCCCAGCATCTCGACGCCGTGCCGCAGCACATCGAGCGTGCCCCTTTGGTCGAGTTGATCGCGCACCCGACCCAGCAGCGTTTCAGCGGCGCTGGTGCCGTGGTTCTTCTCGATCGCTTCCCACGCCTTAGGCTGGGTCTCCTGCACCCAGCCCGTCACGTCCGCCGGAAACAGCCCCCGCGCCCGGTCGTACTGGGCAGCGTCCCCCTCGGCGTACAGCCAGCCGTGGGCGGCCAGATGCTCGCAGATTTCGACCTCGAAGCTGATCTCTTTGTGCAGGCTCACCCGGCTGCCCCTGTTACGAGCGATTTCGTGGAAGTCGCATTTCCATCAATGACTACAGATGCGTTGGGCGGTTTTATGTGCATCCTACGACACACAAACCCGTTTGTGTGTGACGAAACGACTTTCGCCGCACGCAAAGTCCTTTGTTTGCATTCCACCGCACACAAACCGGCTACGTCCCCTGTCGACCTTCGGCACGATTCAACAGTTCGGAAAAGGCAAAAACAGCAGGACGGCGACCGCTCTGCTCACGAACGACCGTCAGTATTTCCGCCTTGGTCAGCTCACGCAGGAACTGCATCGTCGTACTTTTGGAAAGGCCCAACCGGTCGACGAAACTGCTCGACTCAAAAATCGGCCGGTCGAACAGTGCATCCAGAACCTTCAGCGCATGCTGCGAGCGGGTAAGATCGGCAATCCGTACCTTCATCTCGGCGTACAAACCCAGAATGCCGCGCACGCGCACCGTGTTGGTTTGGGCCTGTTCGGCAACGGCCGTCAGGAAGAACTCGATCCAGCCGGTCCAGTCGCCCGCTTCGCTGATGCCGCGCAACCGGGCGTAGTACGTCTCGCGATGGGCTTCCAAGTATTCGCTGACGTAAAACATCGGGCTGGCCAGCGTCCGCTTCTGAAACAAAAACAGCGGAATCAGCAGCCGGCCGATCCGGCCGTTACCGTCGTTGAACGGATGCAGCAACTCAAACTGAGCGTGGACGACCGCCACCTGCACCAGCGGGTCGACGTCGTCGCTCGCCAGATACCGCTCGAAGGCTTCGAGGTGATCGAGTAATTGCAGCGGCGACGGCGGGACGAACGTCGCTTGCTCGATCGTGCAACCCGTTGGGCCGATCCAGTTCTGCTGGTTGCGAAACTGGCCGGGGGTCTTGTCGGCCCCGCGCACGCTGTTCATTAACGTCCCGTGCATCTGCCGCAGCAGCACCAAGCTCAACGGGCGCTCGGCGAGCGATTCTTTGGCCAGCGTCAGGGCCGTGCGGTAGTTGACGATCTCTTGAATGTCGCGGGTCTTCTCCGGATCGAACTCGATGCCGGCTTCATATTCCAGCACTTCGTCGACCGTCGCCTGCGTCCCCTCGATCTTGGACGAGAGGACGGCTTCCTGATTCGTGAGCGGCGAGAGCATGACGCCGGGATTGATGACGCTTTGCAGTAGGCCGTCGTAACGAGCGAGCGCCGCGTTGGCCGGTCCGATCCGGCGGATCAGCCGACCGTGATCGAGGCCCGTGAGCGGCAGCGCGTTGGGAACGTAAGGTTGCATTTCAGCCGGCCTCCGCGAGGGCCAAGCCGCGCACGTCGATCTTGCCGGTGACGGCGGCGGAGATCAGAGCGGTGCGGCGTTCTTGCAGCAGGTCAATGGCTCGTTCACTAACAGCGGACATATTACGGAAGGATTCGTCCATCACGGAAATGTGGGCTAGAACAGCCTTCGCTTCTGCTTGAGGTGGCAACGCTACGCGAACGTTCTTGAATTCATCCCAATAGAGGCGAAGTCGGAAGTCGGTCACGCCACGGGAATGCCGACGCATCTGTTCGATGGCCGGGGGCGTGCGGAGCAAGTTCTCTATGAAAGCGGTCTCAAGCAGCCTGCGTGGTCGAGCAACGATATACGCGGGGCTGACCATTCCTTCGACAGTCACCGTTCCAAATCCGCCTTGCCACGCTCGCATCATGTTGTAGACCAGATCGTTTGGTAAGACCCGATTGTATTTCGTGCGATCATCACTTCGAGTGACTTTTCGATCCATTTCTTCTTCGGCGAACTCCTTGTCAGATACGCCGTCATGAATTGAGACGGAAAGAATCGGGAGATCGTCAATCCCCGGCTCGGCTACGTCGCGAAACAGCGTACCTACCCGCATCACCTCCCAGTGCCCAGGCACGTCGCCGAGCCATTCGATGCCGGAGGGCTTCATGGGGGCGTGCGGGTTCAGGCCTTTGGTGACGGCGTGGGAGATGACGGCCTGCCGCTTTTCTTTCAGCAGTTCAATCAGCCGCCGCTGCTCCGCCACCAACGCGTCAATCTTCGCCGTCTCGCGATCGAGGAAGGCGATGAGCGCGTCTTGCTCCGGTATTGAAGGCAACGCAAAACGAAGTGCTTGAATGTCCGGCATGTAGATGGTGTTATGCGTCGATCCCATCATGAATCGCCGAAACTCGTGCTCCATCGCCTGAAAAGCCCAAAGCAGAAATGATGGACGAAGCCGCGACCCGCAAACCCAGTTTGCAAAGTCTTGGGACGTGGCCATGTCGACTCCCATAATCGCGGAGAAGCCGACCGATGCAGTTCGCGACAGCATTACCGTGCCCTTGGGCAGCAACCGTGCCGAGGAGTTTGCCAGCCCAAGCTCACTTACTTTTTCAGCCGTATCATGAATGACCTGTCGTCGTTCCTCTCTGATCTGCCAAACATCAGACAATGTGAACCACGGAACCGTGCAGTTCTCCCAGTATTCGGGATGCGATCGACTTGGCGTGTGCCCGGATTCCAACTTTGCTGCGTACCGTATCGGCATCGGCAGCCAATGCTCCGGTACCTCGCCGAGCCATTCGACGCCGCTGTCCTTATATCTGGGGTATCGCGGGAAACTCATTTCGACAGCCCCGCGATCATCGTCAGGATGCGGTCGGTGACGCCTTTTAACTCAGCGTCGATTTCGGTCAGGTCGCGCGGCGGCTTGAAAACGTAGAAGTGCCGGTTGAACGGAATCTCGTAGCCGACCTTCGTCTTCTCGTCGTCGATCCACGCATCGGGGGCGTGCGACAGCACTTCGCGCTCGAAGTACGTCTCGACCTTTTCGCTGAGCGGCACGTTCTCCGTGTCGCGCAGGTCGGCGTCGGGCTGCGGCCGGCCTTTGAGCTTCCCCTTCGTCGCGAGAACGACGTTCCCTTGCTCGTCGCGCAGCGGGCGTTCGACCGTGATCGTGCGGTAGCCGAACTCGGTGTTCTTGAAGACGCGGCTGATCGGCACGCCGTCCTTGGTGACGTTCTTGCATTTGCCGAAGAGCTGGGTGATTTCGTCGATGTGCTCGTTACTGAGTTCCTTGCGCTTGCTGCCGAGGCTCTTCCGCATCTTCTGCCAGTAGCCGCTCGCGTCGATGAGTTGCAGCTTGCCTTTGCGAGCGGCGGGCTTGCGGTTGCTGACGATCCAGACGTAGGTGCTGATGCCCGTGTTGTAGAACATATCGGTCGGCAGGCCGATGATCGCCTCGACGAGATCGTTCTCCAGCACGTAGCGACGGATTTCGCTTTCGCCCGAGCCTGCCCCGCCGGTGAACAGCGGCGAGCCGTTGAGGACGATGCCGAACCGGCTGCCGCCGTCTTTCGCCGGCCGCATCTTCGAGATGAGATGCAGCAGGAACAGGAGCGAGCCGTCGCTAACGCGCGGCAGGCCGGGCCCGAAGCGGCCGTTGTAGCCCTGCTGGTCGGCTTCCTTGCGGATTTCCTTTTCGATTTTCTTCCATTCGACGCCGAACGGCGGGTTGCTGAGCATGTAGTCGAACTGCTTGCCGGGCAGACCGTCGTTCGACAAAGTGTTGCCGAAGATGATGTTGCCGATGTCTTGCCCTTTGATGAGCATGTCGGCCTTGCAGATGGCGTACGACTCGGCGTTCAGTTCCTGCCCGTACATGACGAGTCGGGCGTCGGGGTTCATTTCGGTCAGGTGCTCGCCGGCGACGGAGAGCATGCCGCCGGTGCCGGCCGTCGGATCGTATAGCGAGCGCACCACGCCGGGCTTGGTCAGCGCGTCGTCGTCTTCCTCGAACAGCAGATTGACCATCAGTCGAATGACTTCGCGCGGCGTGAAGTGCTCGCCGGCGGTCTCGTTCGAGAGTTCCGCGAACTTGCGGATCAACTCTTCGAAGACGTGGCCCATTTGGGCGTTGCTGACGACCTCGGGATGGAGGTCGATGCCCGCGAATTTCTCGGCGACGAGATACAGCAGCCCGGCCTTGGCAAGCCGGTCGATCTGCGTGTGGAAGTCGAAGCTCTCGAAGATGTCGCGGACGGCGGGCGAGAACTTTTGGAGGTAGGCGCGGAGGTTCTCGCCGATGTGGTCCTGGTCCCCCATCAGCTTCTTCATGTCGAGCGGCGACGTGTTGTAGAAAAGCTGGCCCGACTTGCGGAGCAGAAACGGCTCGGGATTGACGCCCGCCTTCTTCCGCTTGTCGAACTCGGCGAGAACGGCGGGCTTGGTCGATTCCAGCACGCAATCGAGGCGACGGAGCACGGTGAACGGCAGGATGACTTTGCCGTATTCCGACTGCTTATAGTCGCCGCGCAGCAGATCGGCGACGGACCAGATAAAGGACGAGAGGTTGGCTTCGCTCACAGGGGTTCCGTAATGCTTTTCGATCGAAACGGGCGACAGTCGCACTCGCTAACCGCGATGGTTGCTCGCCGGAAGCGACGATCCTACGATGTTCGGATCGCATCTTCAACCAATCGGGTGGGAACGGTTGGACGGACGGCGTCCAACGTGACGAGCGTTCAGTGCCATCGCGATGTCGATTCGCCGCGTGGTCGGCAGGCTCTCTTGCTCGTGATCGGAGTGATCCATGTTTCGTGTTCGCATCTTCGTTGCCGCTGCGTGCTGTGTGACGCTGCACTGTTCATCCGACGCCACCTACGGGCAGCAACAAACCGTGCTCGACGTCGGTTCGCAGAGCCAACTCTTCGTCGATCAGCAGGCCGTGTACGAGGCGAGGGGAATCAGCTTCACGCCTCATGCCGCCCGAAAGCACCCTGCGAATCCGCTCGTCACGGCCGACCAACCTTGGGAAGGCTGGTATGTCACGGCCTTCGGCGGCACCGTGCTTTTCGATCCCACGGAAAAGCAGTTCAAGATGTGGTATCGGGCTCCGGGAAATCCCGAATACTTTGAGCACGGCGGCATTTGTTACGCCGTCAGCCGCGACGGCCTTCATTGGGAGAAGCCTCACGTCGGCACGATTGAGGTCCGCAACGGCAAGCCGCACAACGTCGTTTCGCCATGGCTGAGCCCCAGCGTATTTCTTGATGCCGACGAGCAAGAGCCGACTCGTCGGTACAAGATGGTCTGTTTCGATAAGAATCGCGGATATATGACGCAGTATTCCGCCGACGGCTTGCATTGGACCGAGGGGCGGGTACCGTTTCTGCCGATCTCGTACGTCGATGACGTGATCTCCGCCTTTCGCGATCGACGCACGGGCCAGTTCGTCGCGTTGCCGAAGATGTCGACGCCGGTGTTCGGCAGGTTGCGTCGCAGCATCTATTCCAGCACGAGCTTCGATTTCGAGCATTGGTCGAAGATCGAACCCGCCCTGTTCGCCGACCGCCGCGATGACCTGGGCTCGCTCGCGCGGATCGAACGAGCGCGTCCGGTCTTGAATTACCCCGACAACGAGAACGTGATCCGCACGGAGTTCTACGGCTCGGGGGCTTATGCGGCCGAAAGCTGCGTCATCGGTTTTCCATGGGTCTTTACCATCAGCACGAACGTCCCCGGCAAACGTAACCAAGAAGGCCCGATTGAAGTTCAACTGGCCGTGACTCGTGATCTCGAACGCTGGGAGCGACCGTTCCGCACGCCGGTCATTGCGCCGGGAGGTCCGAACGAATGGGACTGCGGCATGATCCTTACCGCTTCGCAGGCTCTCGACGTCGGCGACGAAGTCTGGATGTATTACGGCGGAACGAACTACACCCACGGCGCACCGATTCTGTACGGCGACCGGTTGGACGAACGGGGAACGACATATACCGGTTCGATCGGTCTGGCCGTGTGGCAGCGAGATCGGTTCGTCTCGGCGGATGCGTCGAGCGACGGCGGCACGTTGACGACGGTGCCGCTAAAGTTCTCCGGCGATTACTTGGAGATCAACGGCCGGACGCAGCCGGGAGGCGAAATCCGAGTCGAGTTGGTCGACGCCGGAGGCCGAGCGCTGGCGGACTTCGAGCCGTCGGTCTCGTTGAACGGCGACGAACTTCGACATCGCGTCGTATTCGGGGGCCAGGGCGATCTTCGGTCGCTCCAGGGCCGGACCGTCTGCCTGCGGTTTCATCTTCGCACCGCCGAACTGTTCGCGTTCGCATTTCGCGACGCCGCCGAATAGTTGCCGGATCGCTCGCGTCGCGGACGACGTTTCACAAATCCTTACCCGCCTGATCTCCAAGAAGAGGCGACCCGCACCGTGCTGGAACAAGCCGAGTTACTCAGCGCCGAAACAGCCGATCGTTAAACGATTGAGCTTCATTGAGCTAGGGACCGCCGCATCTTTCCAAAACCACTTTTGGAAAGAAAAACGATTCTGCCAGTGCGGGCTCGGCATGGTGGCGGGGCGCGATGCGAGACTCGCACAGTGTGTTCGATCGGCCGCCGTTACCGTTGTCCGAAGCGGACGTTGAAGCACCCGCCCATCGACTAAAACTTGCAGGCCGACTAGCCATTCTGGCGTTAGGCCACCGGGTGATCCTCAGGACCCGCCTTCTGTGCATCAATGAGTTCTACAGCAAGGGCTTGCTGTAGAACTTTGGAACTTGGGCCTTTTAAAGGGCAGCAGTTCCAGGACGTCCTTCGACATCTCAATACTCCTTCGGTGGAGTTGACGGAATAAGAATCGGAAGCGTGAACGATCGTGTGAGGCTGCACAGAGCAGTGCCGATCGCATTCGCGCATGAAATCCGTCCTGATTGCGCATGACGGTTGGACGCTCCTTAGAGCGTAGCCTGCGACTGGAGGCGAGGAAGTTGTTGATCTACGGTTCCGCAGAGAGACAAAAAAAAACCGCAGGACGGTTGTGCCGTGCTGCGGTCGGTCGCCCAAACACGGCAATCGCACACTAACTGTCATTGCCGAATAGCACTTGCGCCAGATACTTTTCGCTCCAGCCGCAGGCGCGGCGGCGCATGGCGACGCTTTTATTGTCCGGCACTTGTTTGAGCAAGCTGATTGCGAAGCGTTTCAGCCATGCCATGTTGTTGGTGAGATTTCTTTCTCGCACGCGGTTGTCGTCTTCGCGAAAGGTAACATCAAGACACCAATGCAATGTGTTTTCGATGGCCCAGTGTCGGCGCACGACTTTGGCGAACAAGGCCACGTTCAGCAGCAGCGAGCTGATGTAGAAGCGGACGTTGACCGTTTCCCCATCGGCACCTTGGCTACGACGTATCGCCACTCCGATGCTACGCAGCTTCTTCCACGACTTGATGCCGGGCAAAGTGTCGGGCGCGGCGAACTGATAATAACTGTAATGCACGGTGCGGCCATGCTGCTTCTTCTCCTGATGCTCCAGCGTCTGGACTTGGCAGTCGGCCAAGTCGTTCAGGATCTTTTCTTCGGCGTAGTCGACGACGGCTTTGTGCAGGTTCCCTTGGTTTCCCTTGAGTGCCAAACAGAAGTCGCCGCCACCGGAGACGATCGTGCTGACAATCTCCTTTTGACAGCCGACCGCGTCAATCGTGACGATGCTTCCCTTGAGTTCGATTTGTTCGCAAAGCTCGGGAATCGCCGTGATTTCGTTGCTTTTCGCCTCCGTCGCCAACTGCCCGAGCGAGACGCCATGATCCACGGCCCAAGCGCTGACCAGATGCAGCGCTCCAAGTCCGCGGCGATGGTCGTGCGAGCGGCGCAGCGTCTTGCCGTCGATCGCGATGTGTCGCGGCAGAGTCAAGCCTGGGTCGTCGGAACTCTCCCGCAGCACGCGATCCTTGGCTTGCATGATGGCCGTCACCCAGTTCGTGAAGCAGCCTTGAAACGCCGCAGGTCGCAAGGCCATCAGCAGACGCCCCAGCGTGTCGTGCGAAGGGATGCCGCCCGGCAACTCCAGATGCTCCTCAAGCCAGTCCTTTTTGATCGCCGTCCACTGACCAATCGCGATCGGGCCATCGCAACCCGCCAGCACGCCGCACACACAGATCACGATCAAGTCCCCAAGCAAATGCTTTCGATTGACATGACTGCGAGGGTCATCGAGAGCTGAAAAGTGATGTAGAATTTCAAGAATGTCTTCCTTGTCGACTTGCACGAAGACCTCGCTGCTTTCTGGCCCGACTAACGAGCCTGAAAGCATCTGCTTCTACTTCACGCAGCCTTGTCGCGCCAGCCTAAAACCCCCAGAGTGCGCGCTGGCCGTGGCTTGAATCATCGCTTCCCGCAGCTCCGCTTCCAGCGTTTCTTGATTCCCTTTGACCATCAAGACGTAGTCCGCTTCCTTGGCGAGAACTTTTCCCGCCGTTTCAACCTGGCAATGCATGGCGTCGGCCGTGACGACCGCGCCCTTCAAATCGAGCGCGTCGATCAACTGCTGCACGGCGGGAATTTCGTTCGATTTATCCTCGACCGACTTGAGCGCCAGGCACATTTTTAAACCGCAGGCCCAAGCGGAAACGGAATGCAACGCCGAGCGGTTCGACGCTTCGTCGAACGAACCGCGAAGCGTCTTGCCGTCGAAGGCCACCGTTTCGCCGCGCAGCGATTGAGCGACGTCCCGCGACCAGGATTCCAAGGCGGCGTAGAACTCGATGGTATCCAGCCTAGCGAACACCTCCGTGAACGTATCATGCGAGGGAACGCCCTTTTCCAAAGGGAGGAACTTGCGGAACCAAGCGAGCTTGCACTCGCCGAACGACGCAACCTCGACCCATGAGTTGCAATCGCAAATCGCTCCGCACAAGGCCACGAAGACCATCTCGACGAGCGGATAGTACTACAGCGCTGAGTTGGCATTGGTGATGCGCGGCGCTTGGGCCATATTTTCTGCGATGGGATGCGTTCCGTTTCCTTCGCAGGAGTATCAGGCATGGATGCCGCCGAGATTCGATCGTTGCAGCCGCGGTTGCGGAAGTTTCTCCGGCAGTTCGATGATTGCTTCGGGCGTCGCGACACGCGGCAGCATCTACGAACCTACGTGCACGGCCAGTTGTCGGACTTACCGCGGAAGAGCGTCGAGCCGATCGCGCTGGGGGCCGACGTTCCGCCGCGGACGTTGCAGCAGTTTCTCAATTCTTTCGTGTGGGACCAAGAGCAGATGGTCGACGTGCTGCAACTGCGAGTGGCTCGTGATCATACGAGCGACCGATCGATCGGCCTCATCGACGAGACTGCGTGCCCGAAGAAGGGGGACCGGACTCCGGGGGTGCAACGGCAATGGTGCGGCGCCACGGGCAAGACGGACAATTGCGTCGTGACGGTCCATCTGGGCTACGCGGTCGACGACTTCCACTGCCTGCTGGGGAGCGAACTGTTTTTGCCCGAGAGTTGGGCGGCGGATCGCGCGCGTTGCCGAGCGGCCGATATTCCCGATTCGCTGGAGTATCGTCCGAAATGGCGGATGGCGTTGGAATTGTACGATCGGGCCGCGGCCAACGGAGTGACGTTTCGCTATCTGACGTTTGACGAAGGCTACGGCGGCAAGCCGGAGTTTCTGCGAGAGGTGCATCGCCGGGGGCAGGCCTACGTGGCCGAAGTGCCGCGCACTTTTACGGGGTGGTTGAACGCTCCGGAAACCACCGACCGGCCGTACCATCGCGACGGCCGAGGCCGCGGCCGGGCGACGCCCCGCTTGTGCGCGGGAAGTCCCGAGGCGCGGAGCGTCGAGTACCACTTGAATTGGACGCCGGCCCTGAAAGATCAGGCGTGGACGAAATGGCGGATTAAGGACACGCACCGCGGGCCCCTGGTTTGGGAAGTCAAACACGTGCGACTCGTGCCGAAGGACGAACGGGGATTGCCGGGCGAACCGCTGCACCTGATCGCGGCCCGCAACGTCGCCGATCCGACCGAGGTCAAGTACTTCCTCAGCAACGCACCGGCCGAGACCACCCTGGGCGAGTTGTTGTTGGTCGCCTTCTCGCGGTGGCATGTAGAGCGCTGCTTCGAGGATCAGAAGACGGAATTGGGCTTCGATCATTTCGAGGGCCGCTCCTACCTGGGCCTCAAACGCCATCAGACGGTGACGGCCGTGACACATCTGTTCTTGGCCGAAGTGCGGAGCGAACTCGGGGGAAAAAAATCCGGAGTTGACCGTCTGCCAGGTGCGGATCGCGGCCGACGCGCTCGTTCGCTCGCGACCGCTGGGAACCCGAGCGGTCCGCTTGATGATCGAGGCGGCCGCGAAGACGATCGAGTACTATCAGAATCGCAACGCCGCCGCCCGACGCAGCCACACCAAAACCACCCTGCAAAAACTTCACATGCGAGGCGTTTACGTCACCGACTTGCCGCGATGCAGATGGGAAACGTAGCGCTGTAGTAATAGTTGTCGCCGCGATTCACGCGCGGATCGGTAACTTTTTCAAAGTGTTTGCAAATGTTATCGACGAAAGCGGCAGGCATTGGTGCAACCTTCTTGCTAGCAAACCGAAAATCGACAGGCCCCGAAGCGAGGCCTGTTCTTCTTGCTAAGCAACGCAACAATCAAGCCAATCGTCCGACGCTCGATTGCCCTGCAGCGAGCCCCGACCAGTCGACGAACATCGTCGGTGCGTTGCCGACGTAGATACGGTAGTTGAACTGGCCCGAACTGTCTTGGATCGGGTCTTCGCTGAGCCATTGGGTCGTGCTGGATTCGTAATCGCGGTACAAGGCGTGCCACGTCTTAGCATCGGCGTCCCATTCTAAGCCGGTGTAGAGAACGCGCGTCTGCAAGGGGTCGGACGTTGCGAGGATATTGCCGAAGCTGTCGTAGGCGTATCTTGCCACGACCGCGCCGGCGTCGTCGACCAGGGCTCGCGTGCTGCCGAGGTCGTCGACGAGGAGCCAGAGGGTCTCGTTCGTCGTGCCGACGGTTTCCTGCGCCAAGATGCTGAAGCCGTTACTGCCGATCAGATAACGGCGAACCACTTCGCCGTCACCGTCGAGGTCCATGACGACGCGGTCGCCGTCGTAGAGGCGATACTCTTGTTCGACGACCGTCTCGGTGGCATCGTAGACGGTCCGGGCGATGCGGCGATCAAAGACGTCGTATTCGTACTCGACCCGCTTCGTGACGTTCTCGGCAGCGTCCTTGAATGTGATCGACGTCAGGCGGTTGCGATGGTCCCATTCGTATTCGGTACGATCGTCGTCCGAGCCGGTCAGCTTACGAAGGCGAATCGTCCGGTTGCCTTCGGCATCGTACTCGTAGGTGAAGGGTGAAGGTTGTGTCTTCGCTCATCCGGTTGGCGTGGCCGTCCGTCGTCGTGAAGCCGTCGTCGGTGCGATTGCCGTTCTCGTCGTAGGTATACGTTTCGTCATCCGTCGTGCCGGTCCGGTCGGCCCCGAGCAACTGATCGGCGGCGTCGTATTGGTACGTCGTCGTGCCGGTCGTCGTCGAGGTGAAGGTTTCCAGCCGGTCGAACGCGTCGTACGTCCAGCCGTAGGCGTCGAGCACGGTCGCACCATGCAGATGAGTGAGTTCTCGCAGGCGATCCAATTGATCGAAAACGTAAGACGTCGTCGCTACTTCGTTCGTTCCGGCCAGATCGGACGACCGGACGATTGTTTGCATCCGACCGAGTTCGTCGTACGTGTAATCGACGCGCTTCGAGTTGACGGCCGCGCCGCCGGTTTGCCCGGCTTGCGTTAGCCACTGCAAACGATCGAGTTCGTCGTAGTCGTACAGATTGACGAAGTCGTCGGTTGTGCCGAGCGTGGCCCGTTGTTCCTTCCGGTTGCCGTTCTCGTCGAAGACGTAATCGAGCGTGAACGACGGCACGCCGGCCGAGGCAAAGACCGATCGCTCGATGCGATCGAAGACGTCGTAATGATAGGCATACGAATTGGCTGCACCGGTCACATCGCCGGAGTCGGCGGCGGATTCCAGGCGGTTCGCTTCGTCGTAGGCAAACGTGAACGTGCGCAGCGCGGACACGGTCGAACCGCCGGCGGCGACCGGGTCGGCGGGAGCGGCGGTCGCATCGGCGAACCAGTATTCGTGCGTGCGGCGGTTCGCGGCGTCGTAGACGTAGTCGGTCACCCGGCCGGTGCGGTCGACGGCGCGGACCAAGTTGCCGTTCCGGTCGTAGGCGAACGAGCGCTCGGCGTTGAGCGGATCGGTTTCGACGATCAGCAGGCCGAGTTGGTCGTACGTCCAACTCGTCGTGTTCGCGGTCGCGTCGGTCAGGCTCGTGCGGTGGCTGAGCTTGTCGTACGTGAACGTCGTCGTGCCCATCACCGAGTCGGCGATCGTCGTGACTCGGCCCAGATCGTCGTAGGTATACGCCGTCTGCCGATCGAGCGTCACGGCGTCGATCGTGGCGACCCGGCCGTCGGCCCGGTAGGTATATTCCGTCAGGCCCGCTTGCGAGTCGTTGACCGACTCGACGCGACCGTTTTCATCGCGGGTCGTGACGACGACGCGGTCGGCCGGGTCGAGCGGATCGAGCGTGGACCGATCCGGATCGGCGTCGTCGATGCCTTGGACGTAAGTCACCGTCTCGGTCCGCAGCACGTCGTTATGAGCGTACTTCACGACCCGATCGCGCTCGTCGGCCGTCGCCGGCCCGCCGGGGCCGTCTTCGCCGCCCAGCACCTGGGTCGTCGCTTTCAAACGGCCGGCCGCGTCGTAATCGTACTTCGTCATCGAACCGTCGCGATCGACGAGCCGCACGAGCCGGCCGGCATGGTCGAAGTGGCTGGTCCGAGCTTGACCCAGCGAGTCGGTCTCGATCAGCCGGGTCCCGACGGCGTCGAACTCGTAGGCGGTGCCGTAAACGACGTCGTCGGTCTCCGTGTTCGACAAGTCAGTCAGCGGATCGACGGCGCCGTCGAGGAGTCCTTTGACATACCGCACCTCGGTCAGCCGATCGAGCGCATCGTAGCCGTAGTGCGCGTGCTTCCCTTCCGGGAAGTTTTCGTCCGTCAGCCGACCGACGGCGTCGTAGACGTACGTCGTCTCGTTGCTGAGCGGATCGACCGTGCGGACGACGCGGCCCAGGGGATCGTAGAACGTGGACCACGTTC
>Ga0163153_10002282_pt1 | contig 28413 bp, 26 predicted proteins | sample OliLakLV19MP6IB1_FD_148629 | JGI IMG/M metagenome (GOLD analysis project Ga0163153, IMG submission 148629) | Freshwater microbial mat bacterial communities from Lake Vanda, McMurdo Dry Valleys, Antarctica - Oligotrophic Lake LV.19.MP6.IB-1 | ecosystem: Environmental > Aquatic > Freshwater >...
AGTCTATAATATGTTAATTAATGAAGGAGCTTAAATTTATCAAAGTCTTGTCTTATTTACCGCGTGCCGAGCTCAATCGATTACATAAATTTTTGGTTTCGCCTTATTGCAATTCCAATCCTCTGCTGCCGGTCTTGTTTAATGAATTATTTTCCGGAAGTTCCGGACTAAAAGAGGGCAAAGTCGATAAAATTAAAATCTGGAAAAAACTATCCCCTCAAAAAGGATTTAATGATCCGAAATGGCGCAAATTATGCAATGATCTGATGAACGCCATTCAGCAGTTTCTGATCTATGAACAGTTGAATAAACGCCCGTTGATGGCGGATAATTTATTGCTTGAAGCCATCTATGAAAACAATCTGGAAACGCTACATAAATCCTTGTTGAATAAAGTAGAAAGTGATTTTAAAAAAAACAACAGCCTGTCGTCAGAATTTCACCTGCAGAATTTTTTACTCGAACGCAACCTTTACAACCTCAAAGAATTCGAAATTAACATGGAGACTCAATCCAACTTGGAGAGTATTCATCACAACCTTGATTTGTTCTATATCGCGGAAAAAACCAAACAACTGGTCAATGCCGCCACCCGAAGGCTGGACTTCAATCTGCCGATTGACATTAACCTGGAAGAACAATTAATGGATATGATCCAAAAAAACGACTATCTGGATCACCCTGAAATCAGCTTGTATTACAAGATTTATCAAATCAAAAAAAATAAAAATGCCGGTGGCGCCTACGGGGAATTAAAAAAATCCGTGCTGGATCACCTGGACAATTTTTCGCATCAGGAGGCCGTGGATATTTTTAAAGAGATGATCAATTTTACCACGCTTCAACGAAATCAGGGTCATTCGGAATTTGAAAAAGAATCCCTGGAATGGTACCAATACGGACTTAAACACGATTTGGTCTTTCCAAACAATAAATTTCAGCCTGGTCATTTCTTGAACATCGTCATCACCGGAATCAGAACCAAAGAATTTCACTGGACCGAACACTTCATTGAAGAATATCAAAAAATCATTCCTGCCGATCAAAAACACACCCTGGTGACTTTCTCCCTTGCCCGCTTGTACTTTAATCAAAAAGCGTTCGATCAGGTCATTGAAAAACTCCGGGATGTGGAATTTGATGAATTGACTTACAACCTCGATTCCAAAGTGTTGTTGCTGGCAACCTATTACGAAGTGGAAGAGTGGCAAGCCATGATTTCACTTGCCGATAGTTTCAGGACATTTTTAAACAGGCATCAAAAAGATATCACCTTAGCTAAAAAATTAAGGTACTCCAATTTTGTCAAGTTCATTAAACGGTTAAGCAGAGTCAAATACCTGGATAAAGCAGCTATTGCCAAAACGTTGAATGAAATTAAATCGACGGAAGGGCTGGTCAACCAAGCCTGGTTGCTGGAAAAAGCACGGTCCTTGAATTAATCTTTATTGATCCCCCTGCGCTTTGCTTCTTGCCGGATCATCGCCAGCTCACGCCCAACTTCACCGGTAATAGAAGTATTTTCCTGGGCTCTCCGGATTAAAAATGGCATCACTTCCTGAATCGGTCCGTACGGCACGTATTTAGCCACATTAAATCCGTGATGAGCCAGGTTAAAAGTGATATTATCACTCATTCCGAGTAATTGACAAAAGTTGAGGTGGGAATGATTGCGTGGAATGAGCTTATCCGTGATCATTTTTGCCATCGACATCGCGCTCGATGAATTATGGGACGCATTGCAGGATGAAATCCTGTTGTAGTGTTCGATACAAAATTCTATAGCAGCATCAAAAGCCTGATCTGTCAATGTTTTGTCCACATGTATGGGTGAGGGTTGGTCCAAATTCGCTGCCCGTTGTCTTTCTTTTTCCAGATAGGCACCACGCACAATTTTTGCCCCCAGATAAAAATTTCTGGATTGCGCTTTTTCAAACGATTTTTTGAGAAAATCGAGGCGGTCAGAACGATACATTTGATAGGTATTATACACCACCACCCTTTTTTTATTATAGGTTTCCATCAATTCATCAACCAGGACATCCATGGCATCCTGAACCCAGGTTTCTTCGGCATCTATAAATACCCCCACTCCCATATCCGAAGCAAAATGCATGATCCGGTTGAGGCGTTTCCTGATTTTAGCCAATTCGACTTCTTCCTGGGTTTCCAGCAAATTTTTACCCTGCCATTTTTCCAACAGTCCATTCCGGGCCAGGGAAGAAATTTTTAAACTGATGACAGGAACCGAAGCATTGGCCGCTGCAAACTGAACCACCCTCAATATTTCAGATAAGGTAAGTTCAAAATCCTTTTCAGAATCTTTGGCTTCTACCCCATAATCCAATATGCTGAACGTTTTATTCTTGTACAAGCGGTCTATAACCGTCTGACAATCCAGCAAATTGGTCCCTCCGCAAAATTGTTTAAAAATTGTAGCCTTAAGGATGGGATCCAACAAAGGGAGTTTTAATCTCGATAATAATAATGCTACGCTGGAACCGATTTTTACCAGATTGGGGTTGTTCATCAGTTTAAACAACCGAAGGGTCTCTTTCAACTCCTGGTCGGTTTTATTAGCGAATGCAATTTCAGTATTTGAAAAGTCTAGGTAATTTGCCATGGTTAATTATGAGTTCCAGATTGACCAGGATGCCTCAGCCTGGCGATATAACATATCCAATCCATTTATGGTTCTGCAGGTCCTCGCTTCACCGCGGGATAAAAACAAGGTCTGCGCCGGGTTGTAAATCAGGTCATAAAGTATATGGTCCGGTCCGAGCGCTTCATATCTCAGGGGAGGACAAGCATTCAGATCAGGATACATGCCCAACGGTGTGGTATTGATAATCAGGGAACATGACTGTAACAATTCATCATTAATTTCCTCATACGTCAGGGCGTTTAAACTCTTTTGCCTGGAAACCAAATGGAATTCTATTCCTCGTTTTTTCAATACATATTGTACCGCTTTGGAGGCACCGCCAGTACCTAATACCAGGGCCCGCAACACCGGCTCATCCAGTTGCTGCTCAAGGCTGGCCTCGAAGCCCAGTGCATCGGTATTATATCCTTTAGTGCCTAAGGTGCTGAAATGAATGGTGTTTACGGCGCCGATCTCCTCGGCGGCCTCATCCAAATGATCCAAATACGGAATTACTACCTGTTTATGCGGAATAGTTACGTTGAGCCCAACAAGCTCGGGGCCAAGATTTAACAAAAGGCCTGGTAATCCTTCAATGTTCTCTAAGGGATACAGTTCATAAGTACACCCTTCGATTTGTTCTTTATTAAACTTTTCAGCAAAAAAATTTTTAGAAAAAGAATGACTCAAAGGATACCCTATCAATCCAAACTTGCGCATACCGGGAGGTAAAATTAATCATTCTCGTACAACTTAACTTGCTGCCATTTTGGCATAAAAAGCTTAAATTTGCGGCTCAGAAATAAAACATGTTTGATTTTCCCACTTCTGAAAAAATTATGGATGAATTGCGTCAAGGTGAGGTCTTCGAGCCGGTTAAAGGCAATGAAAGCCAGCCGGGTTTGAGTTATTATATTGAGAGTTATGGATGTCAGATGAATTTTTCAGACAGTGAAATCGTCGCCTCCATCCTGGAAGAGGAGGGTTATAGTTCCACCAGAAACCTTGAACTGGCCGACCTTATCCTGCTCAATACCTGCAGTATCCGGGAAAAAGCCGAAGAAACCATCCGGAAACGGCTGAGGACTTTTGACAAAATCAAAGATGAACGGCCAGGCACCCTGATCGGAGTGCTGGGTTGTATGGCGGAAAGATTAAAAAAACAATTGCTTGAAGAAGAACAACTGGTCGACCTCGTCGTTGGGCCGGATGCGTACCGCTCTATACCGGGATTGCTGGCCGGGGTTCAGGGTGGACAAAAGGGAATCAATGTCTTATTGTCCAGAGAAGAAACGTATGCGGATATCCACCCGGTCCGGTTGGACAGCAATGGAGTGACTTCATTTATCAGCATTATGCGTGGTTGTGACAACATGTGTTCGTTTTGTGTTGTGCCTTTTACCAGAGGCCGTGAAAGAAGCCGTGATGCCTATAGTATTATTGCAGAGGCTACCAGTTTGTTTAATCAGGGTTATCGCGAAGTGACCTTGTTGGGTCAAAACGTAGATTCTTATAAATGGAAAAACCCGGAAAATGAAGAGTTCGTAAACTTTCCAGGTTTACTCAAACGCGTTGCTTCCATCCATCCCGACTTGCGGATTCGATTTTCGACCTCCCACCCCAAGGACATCACCGATGAAGTCCTGATGACCATGTCCTCGTTTGAAAACATTTGTAAATACATCCACCTTCCGGTTCAATCCGGTAACAGCCGGATCCTGAGTTTGATGAACAGGACGTATGACCGGCAATGGTATATGGACCGGGTCGAATCGATACGAAGGATACTACCCGATTGTACCATCTCTTCGGATGTCATCACCGGGTTTTGCAGTGAAACGGAGGAAGAACACCTCGACACCTTATCTATCATGCAGTTTGCGGAATACAGTATGTCTTATATGTTTGCTTATTCAGAAAGGCCTGGTACGCCAGCAGCAAAAAAATTGGCTGATGATATACCCCTTTCCACTAAAAAGCGGAGATTAAGCGAGATCGTAGCCCTTCAAAACAAAATTTCTGCAGCACACAATCAAAAGGATATTGGCAGGACTTTTAAAGTCCTGATTGAAGGGGATTCAAAAAAGTCACCCATGGACTTTAAAGGTAGAAACTCCCAAAATAAAGTAATTGTTTTCCCAAAGTCCAATGGATACAAACCGGGGGATTATGTTACCGTTGAGGTGCTGCAGGCAAACAGTGCCACCTTATTAGGAAATATCATAAACACCCAGGCCTAGTGACTCAATTTTCTGTACAAGCCATAAAACAGCGGTTCGGAATCATGGGCAATTCAAAAGACCTTGAACGGGCATTGGAAATTGCGCTTAAAGTGGCAGACACTGATCTGACGGTATTGATTACCGGTGAAAGTGGTACGGGCAAAGAAATTTTTTCACAGATCATTCATTCTTTAAGTAAAAGAAAACACAACAAGTTTATTGCAGTAAACTGTGGGGCAATTCCACCGGGCACTATTAATTCGGAGCTTTTTGGACATGAAAAGGGATCATTTACCGGGGCAACCGGTGAACGCAAAGGATATTTTGAGACCGCTGACGGGGGCACTATTTTTTTAGACGAGATTGCTGAAATGCCCCAGGATACCCAGGCTTATCTGCTCCGGATTCTGGAGAGCGGAGAATTTATCCGGGTAGGTTCCTCAAAATCGGTGCGGACCAATGTCAGGATTCTGGCCGCCACCAATGTCGATTTATTGGAAAGGATCCGTCAGGACCGATTTCGTGAGGACCTGTATTACCGGCTCAATATTGTGCCGATACAGGTGCCTGCCTTAAAAGACCGGCGGGATGATATCTATTTATTATTCCGCAAATTTTCTGTGGACTTTGCTGAAAAATACGGTACGACACCTGTTGAACTGGATGAAGAGGCAAGATTGATGCTAGCGCAGTATTCGTGGCCCGGAAATGTGCGGGAGCTTAAAAATTTTGCTGAACAGCTTTCTGTCTTGTCCGAAAACAGGATGATCGATAAACATACGCTGGCAAGGCTTATGCCGGTAGGTCAATCCACCCAATTATCCCTGGTCAGCGGTGGTAGAAATGCAGACAACCGGTTTGACGAAAGAGAGATTTTATATAAGATCCTGTTTGACATGAAAAAGGACATGAATGACCTTAAGTCTCTTTTTTTTGAGCTCATCCGGAGAAACAATCTTGAAATGCCTGAATTGCTGGGAACACTTCCTGATCAGGACAGGTCAGTAGAAAATCATGGCTGGAACGAAAAAGGTTATCCTAATCCTGGCCGGATGGACCAGGATGGTGATTTGGTCCAAGCCATTCCCAGACCGGTAATCATTGATAAACACGATCCAAAACACGTCTTAAGTACCAAATCCATTATAGTGGAAGAACCCCTGTCTCTGGAACAAATGGAGAAAGATATGATCAGCCGGGCTCTGGGTAAACATAAGGGGAGACGAAAAGAGGCTTCGAAGGAATTGGGTATCAGTGAACGCACGTTATACCGAAAAATCAAACAATATAACCTGGATGAATAAATGATCCCTATGAAACACCGCATAGTGCTTTTGTTTTTTGTTGTCCTGACTACAGGTTGTTATTCGTTTAAAAGCACATCCATCGATCCTTTGATCACTACTTTTTTTGTGGTACAGTTTGAAAACCGTGCAGACAATGGACCCGTTACGCTGCCAGTTAGTTTTTCGGAAAAATTAAAAGATAAAATCAGAAGGGAATCGCGTTTGAAATTGTCCGATACGGATCCCGATATCAGTTTTTCCGGCACTATTCGGGACTTTAATGTGATTTCACAAGCACCAACCGCGGACAATACTTCTGCGCTAAGCCGTTTGACCATCAGTGTCCAGGTAGAATTTGAAAACAGGCATGACGAAACTAAAAACTGGAATCAGTCCTTTACCTATTTCCAGGAATTTGATGGCAGGACCAATTTATTGGATATACAGGAAGGGTTGATGGAGCGAATCAATAATCAATTGGTGGAGGATATTTTTAATAAAGCATTTGGTGATTGGTAGGGCTTATTTACTTTTGCAGGAGGCGATGAGCATTGACGATCTTTTATACCATTTACAACATCCGGAAACCCTGGATCAGTTGACCCTCCATGAAATCAACCAGCTCATGCTCCGGTACCCTTATCTGGAATCCCTCAAATTATTATTTGAAAAAAAACGGAATGGGCAAAACAGTGCTGGCTGGAATGCCCTCAATTTGGATCAGCGGCTAGAACTCGCATCCCATCAGGCCTTTCAGGCCGGGGGTGAACACATTTTCAATCCACCGGTTTTTGATCTGCCTGCCGGGATACCCGTCAATCAAGAAGAGGCCGAGGTCGTGCAGGTTTCTGTTACGGATAACTTTTCTGTTGAGGAACAGGTTGCCTCTGTTGAGGAACAGGTTGCTCCGGAATCTAAATTTCAACTCTATCCTTATGAAGAATCCGAATTCATCCGGTTTCTGAGTTCCTTGCCTCCCACCCTTGCAACACCCGGTGCAGCTCCGTCGCAGGTTTCGGAAATTGATTTAAAGGCCACGGAAATACTTATTAAAGAAAGCATTGATCTCCAGCCCAATTTTGGAACAGAAAGATTGGCCGACCTTTGGGTAAGCCAGGGCAAATTACAGGAGGCAATTGCCATTTATGAGAAACTATCCTTTGAATATCCGGACAAAAGAGGTATCTTCGCAGCCAAAATTGAAAAATTAAAGGCTGAAAATTCAATATGATAACCTTTCTTATAATTCTTATAGGCATTGTAGCTGCCCTCTTGATCCTGGCAGTCTTAATTCAGAACCCCAAAGGAGGTGGTATTGATTCTACTTTCGGAGGTCAGGGAGCAAACCAACTGTTCGGTGTTGCCCGGTCTACTGATTTTATTGAAAAGCTTACGTGGGGGCTAATAGCTGCCCTATTTGTGCTTTGTATTGTGACTGCGATGTTTGTCGGTACTCCCGAAGTCGGCACGCCCACTCAATAATTTCCTGCCAATTCTTCAGTTTTATTTAGTCATTTATGTCATTCCGAAAATATTCCTGGGATGAAATTGTCTCAATTATATGTATACCTGAAATTTTGGCAGTTAGCCTCTTGATGGCACATTAAATGCTAAGGTGAAGTGAAATCATTTGTTAAATACTTATAAAATTTAAAAAAAATATGAAGCCTATCAATGACAGAGTTATCGTAAAACCGGCACCAGCCGAAGAAAAAACCAAAGGGGGAATCATCATTCCGGATACTGCCAAAGAAAAGCCCCAGCGAGGCGAAGTCGTAGCGGTGGGACCGGGTAAAGACGGTAATCTAATGACCGTAGCCGTAGGAGATGTTGTATTGTATGGCAAATATTCAGGCCAGGAATTGAATCATGATGGTCATGATTATCTTATTATGCGGGAAGACGACATCCTGGTCGTCCTTTAAATACCACCAGGAAAATTCATTGTTAAACAGATAAAAAATTAATATAAAATGGCTAAACAAATAAGCTTTAATGCAGAAGCCCGGGAAAGACTCAAAGCGGGTATTGATGCAATGGCAAATGCGGTAAAAGTAACCTTGGGACCCAAGGGCCGTAATGTCGTGATTCAAAAGAGTTTTGGCGCCCCCACAATCACCAAGGACGGAGTTACAGTCGCCAAAGAAGTGGAATTGGAAGATCCCGTGATGAATATGGGAGCCCAGATGCTCAAAGAAGTTGCGTCGAAGACGGCCGATTTGGCTGGTGACGGTACCACTACCGCAACGGTATTGGCCCAGGCTATGGTGACCGCAGGTATGAAATATGTAGCGGCTGGTGCCAACCCTATGGACCTTAAAAGAGGGATTGAAAAAGGGGTCAAACATATCGTTTCCGAATTAAAAAATCAAACCGAATTAATCGGGGATGATTTTGATAAGATTCAGCAAGTGGCCTCTATTTCTTCCAATAATGACGAAGAAATAGGCAAGTTGATTGCCGATGCTATGAAACGGGTATCCAAAGATGGTGTAATCACTGTGGAAGAAGCCAAAGGGACAGATACCTACATGCTGGAAGTATTAGGTATGCAATTCGACAGGGGCTATTTATCGCCTTATTTTGTCACCAATGCGGAGGATATGACCGCAGAATATGAAAACCCCTATATCCTTATTCACGATAAAAAAGTCTCCAATATGCAGGAGATTGTACCCTTACTTGAAAAGGTCATCGCCACCGGGCGCCCCATCCTATTGATTGCAGAAGACATGGAAAGCCAGGCTTTAGGAGTATTGGTGGTTAACCGCCTCCGTGCCAATCTGAAAGTTGTAGCTGTAAAAGCTCCGGGATTCGGAGATCGGCGCAAAGCTATGTTGGAGGATATTGCTATCCTGACCGGTGGAACCGTAATTTCTGAAGAAAAAGGATATAAAATTGAAAATGTTGAATTGGACTTATTAGGTCAGGCCGAAAAAATCACGGTTGACAAAGACAATACTACTATAGTCAATGGTCGCGGGGACAATAAAATGATCCAGGCGCGCATCAATCAGATCAAACAACAAATCGAAACCACCACATCTGATTACGATAAAGAAAAATTACAGGAACGTTTGGCTAAATTATCCGGTGGTGTGGCTGTGCTGTATATAGGTGCTGCTACAGAAACCGAAATGAAAGAGAAAAAAGACCGGGTAGATGATGCTTTACATGCGACCAGAGCTGCTATTGAAGAAGGTATCGTAGCAGGTGGTGGAGTAGCTTTAGTGCGTACCATCTCCACTTTGGATAAACTGAAAGGTCTAAATGAAGATGAAACCATCGGGATTCAAATCGTCAAAAAAGCGATGGAAGCTCCGTTGAGGATCATTGCAGAAAATGCTGGTGTTGAAGGCAGCGTTGTATTTCAGAAAGTATTGTCCAGCAAAGGCGCTATTGGATATAATGCTCGTACCGATGTGTATGAAGATCTGAAAAAAGCCGGTGTAATCGATCCGACCAAAGTTACCCGTATTGCAGTTGAAAATGCAGCTTCTATCGCTGGTATGATCTTGACTACCGAATGTGTAGTCAATGACAAACCTAAAGATAAAGAAGGATCTCATGGCCACTCACATGGTGGTGGTGGCATGGACGGGATGATGTAATCTTAAGAGAAGAAATCAATCAATAAGTAAAGGCAGTCTGCAAAAGGCTGCCTTTTTTATTAAATCGTGGTTGAGCCCAACCAAAATCAAGATCTCTGAAAGTAATATTTTGGATTGTATTCGCATCGAGCCCGACAGCACCTTCTCAAACGGGCTGTGCCATCTGAATTATAGTGTAACGCTAATTCAGTACCCAAATCATGCATAAAATGAGCTTGTTTTGGGTAAAACCCAATTCGTGCCTGACGGTGCAAGGCATGTCAGCCCCAGGAGGGTGGACCCTGATATTCATCATCATGGCGACCTTAAGCGTCGCTCGGTTAAACCCTGACAAAACTGCAAAAGCAGTTTTAGTTAGCTCATGACGTTTCGGTAAGAGTCCGCCCTTTTAGGGCTGATATGCTTCTTTTGGGTTAAAACCAAATCAGATCTAATGGCTTTCTGTCAACACTGCACCCCGGAGGTCTTTCCCCATTCGGCGCCGGGTGTTGTCTTCGTTAGTTACACCCATCCAGTTTAAACTTGATTTGGAGTTTAGTTTTTGGTGCATTGCCCAGAGTGGCTTTACACACCGCACAATTATTATCCCGGTTGGCGTCAATTAACAGGATATCGAGCTCTTTTCCGATCACCGTTGGGGCAGCCAGCTTATCCAGGTAATCTATGTCAGTACAACCGAGGAAAGAATGGAAGACGTGGTCATATTTTGCATCATCCGAAACCCATTGAAGTTCACCCAGATGGAAATAGGCCGGATCCAGGATCTGGAATACCGCCTCTGCGCAGATATAAGCAATAATTTTTACCCGGATACACTTCTGTGTTGATTCTACAACATTGGATTCACAACTTTGAAATTGAAGGCTACCGCTTAAAAAAACCAAGCCTAAAAACCATTTATTCATCATATATAGTACAACGCAAAAGGCCACTTCGGAGGTTGGTTCGTTTTTCTGATAATAGTATTAAAATCTGAATCTGCCGGACATCACCTATTCATGGGCGCACGACAGATTGCACTACGGTCAGGTTTGTGCGGCTGAATTTATTCGGTCGGGCTTTGGCAATATGTGCAATTTGTCGTGCGCCCTATTCATGAGGTTTACATATTCGATTCTTTAATTATACCACTATTTCAAGGGTAGAGTTAGTTTATTGCTATAGTAGTTTTAAGATAAGCAAGGATGCTTCAGCTTTTGCATTAATTTTGGAGATACCAGTCACAGATGCCTAAACCCCGGTTTCGCAACATTTTTTTCCTGTTTATCCTATTGTCCGCGCTGTTTCTGGGCATTGGTATTATAAGTTTGCCCTCGCCCAATCAGCCCTGGAGTAAAGTATTATTTGCATCCGATGGACAACTTTTAAATGCCAGAATTGCAAAAGATGAACAGTGGAGGTTTGAGCAAAAGCAGGATCTCCCATCCAATTATATTGTTGCCCTCACGTGTTTTGAAGATCAATACTTTTTTAAACACCCGGGGGTCAATCCGTTCAGCCTTTGGAGGGCAGTGGTGCAAAACTACAAAGCAGGTAAAATCATCAGTGGTGGCAGCACACTTACTATGCAGGACATCCGGTTGCGAAGAGGTTCACGAAAAAGGAACCTGGTCAACAAACTACTGGAGATGTACTGGGGCATAACGCTGGAATTACTCCATTCCAAATATTGGATTTTAAAAGATTATGCCGGCCGTGCCCCATTTGGATCCAATGTGGTCGGACTGGAGGCTGCTTGCTGGAGGTATTTTGATAAACCGCTGTCGAGGCTTTCCTGGGCTGAGGCAGCCTGCCTGGCCGTGTTGCCAAACAGCCCGGGGTTGATGCATCCAGGTAAAAACAGATCCTCCCTGGAGCAGAAACGCAACAACCTGCTTAAAAAGCTCCTGTCACTTCAGCGCATCGATTCGGTTTCGTATCGTCTTGCCTTGCTCGAACCTGTCCCGGAAGCTCCCCGGCCATTGATTAACCTGGCTCCACATGCCCTGGACTACCTTTCCAAAACACAGGGCAAAGAGAGCTATTTCCGATCAACGATACAATATGATATCCAAAAAATGGTCATTGAATCTGCCTATTGGGCTCACGAATCATTGAATAATGCGCAGATTCAAAATCTGGCTATACTCATTGCTTCAACGGAGTCAGGCGAGGTGCTGGCGTATTGTGGAAATGCACCCAACACTGCAATGAGTCCTTATGTTGATCATGCGCAAGCTCCGCGAAGTACGGGCAGCATCCTTAAACCTTTTTTACTTACCGGAGCGCTCAACCAGGGGTATGTCCTCCCAACTGCCCTGATGGATGATATCCCGGTGGTCATCGATGGGTTTCAACCACAAAATTTTTCTAAACGATATACCGGAATGACTGCCCTGGATCAGTCCCTGATCCAATCACTGAATATTCCTTTTGTCCATTTATTAAAAATATATGGGTTGGAACATTTTCATTTTGACCTCCAACGATTGGGGTTGCATCATATTGACAAGGCTCCCTCCTATTATGGCCTTACCCTTATTCTCGGAGGCGCAGAGTCCAGTCTCTGGGACCTGGCCGGGGCTTATGCTTTTATGGGCAGAACGCTTTTGCATTATACCACATATGATCATCAGTATTTTAAATCGGACCGGCGGGCATTAAATTTAATCAAAGAAGAAAAACAATTAGGCGACCCTGAACAGGAACCATCGCTTTTCCATGCGGTCAATATTTATTCGACCTTAAATATCCTCAAAAACCTTAAGCGGCCGGATGAGTCTGGACAATGGAATTCTTTCACCAGTTTGCAGGATGTTGCCTGGAAAACAGGTACCAGTTATGGTTTCAGGGATGCCTGGGCCATCGGTATTAATCCAGAATATACGGTGGCTGTCTGGGCAGGTAATTCAGACGGTGAGGGGAAACCCGGCTTATTGGGCATCCGCGCAGCAGCTCCTATTCTTTTCGATTTATTTTCCCGATTGCCACGGAAAAATCCTACCTGGTTTTCACCTCCGTTTAATGAAATGATTCGTATACCTATCTGTGTGAAAAGCGGAATGAAACCCTCCAGGGTATGTCCTCTAACCGATACCATCTGGTCATCCCGTTTTGAGGATCAATCCGGCATTTGTCCATTTCATTTGGAAATATGGGTAAATGCGCTCACCGAACAACGTGTCAATCAATCCTGCTTTAGCGAAGTCAGGCCTCTGAGCAAAACCATCTTTGTCCTACCCCCTGTCCAGGCATATTATTATTCTATTAATCAACCGGAATATGAACCCTTACCGGAATGGGATCCTGCCTGCATTACCCATCCGGACGCACAAGTAATGAAAATGATCTATCCTCAAAATAACAGCACCATTTTAATACCCATGGACCGGGATGGGCAACCCGGCAAGATTATTTTCAAATTGGCTCATCGCACTCCGGAGACCAAAATATATTGGCACCTGGATGCAGACTTTCTGGGCAGCACCCAGCAATTTCATGAATACAGCGTGAATACCTTCCCCGGTCCGCATACGCTAACGTTGTTGGATGAAAAAGGCAATGAATTGGTCCATCACTTTGAAGTCTTGTCCCGATAAAACGGAGACTACCACTTGGTTTTAGGTGGTCTGCTGGCCGCCAGGATCCTTTTAATACTGAAGCGTCCGGAACCATTGACCAAAACGATCATCAGTCCACCAATGATCGCTATGTTTTTCATAAATTGGATAGATTGCATCCTGCGTTCCGGAATAGGGTCATTCCAAAAGGAATACACTATAAATGTAACCGGTACCCAATAAATGAGTATTAATAAAGCCCCTACGGAAGCACGGTACCCGATCAATATAAAAAGTGCCCCCAACATCAACAGGATGATAGCCAGAGTCAATAATAAATCGGGATTCCAATCCAAGCCATAAGTTTTCATGGTTCGCTGGACAGACTCAAAGTAAGCAATAGAATCATAGGCTTCCCAAAAAAAAATCAGGGAGATAAATATGCGGCCTAATAGGTCAATCCAGTCTTTCATAAAAAAATAGCCTTTATTTCATTATAAATTGAAAAGCTGCTTTGGCACAGGCCTGACCGTCCATCGCAGCGGATACGATTCCTCCTGCATAACCCGCGCCTTCCCCGCAAGGAAAAAGCCCTTCGCAATCGGGATGCATAGATAATGAATTTCTAGGAATGCGGACCGGACTACTGGTCCTGCTTTCCGGTGCGACGAGAATAGCTTCTTCTGAAAAAAAACCTTTCATTTGCCCGGCAAATTCTTTAATCCCTGCTTTCATCGGGCTGACGATCAATTTAGGCAATAAAGCATGCACCGGGGCTGACCACAGTCCTGGAATATAGGAGGCCGGAGGCAACGTGGCGGATACCCTGGATTGCATAAAATCTGTAATCCGCTGAGCAGGAGCCCTCTGGGAGCCATCACCGGCATTAAACGCACCCTGTTCCACCGCAGCTTGAAAATAAAGCCCGCAAAACGGATCGTCCGGGTGCTCAAAATCTTTAGGGTTTAAAGAAACCACCAGTCCTGAATTCGCAAATTGGCTATCTCTCCGGGATAGGGACATACCATTCAGGACTATTTCTCCGGGAGAGGTTGCAGAAGGTACCATCAGACCTCCGGGGCACATACAAAAGGAAAATATGCCACGATGGTCAAGGGTGCAGGCCAGGGAATAACTGGCTGCAGGTAATTGACCCGGTGCCCCCTTGCGATATTGAATATCGTTGATAAGTTGCTGCGGGTGCTCAACCCTTACCCCCAAAGCAAATGATTTGGCTTCCAGTCTTAATTTCTTTTTCTTTAATAAATAAAATATATCGCGGGCGGAATGGCCGGTAGCCAGTATAAATGCTTCTCCTTTAAACTCAGTTCCCCCAGCGGTAACCACCGAATGGATCCGGGAATGTTCTATATTAAAGTCAACCACACATTGGTTAAAATGAATTTCTCCACCGAAATGGAGGATACAGGTTCTCATTTTTTCAATGATCTGTGGCAATTTATTGGAGCCGATGTGCGGATGGGCTTCGATCCGGATATCCGGATCTGCTCCTTGTTCAACTAAAATTCCCAGTACTTTCTGTAAATCTCCTCGTTTTGCTGACCGGGTGTATAATTTACCATCGGAATAGGTACCTGCACCACCCTCTCCAAAACAATAATTTGAATCAGGATTGACCAAATGGTCTTGCTGAATTGCTTTCAGGTCCCTCCTCCTGGCCTGCACCTCTTTTCCCCGCTCCAGTACGACTGGTTTTAAACCCAATTCCAGGCATTCCAAAGCGGCGAAATACCCTGCCGGTCCTGCTCCGATAATGATGACCCGCCGGGAATCACTGACTTCTTTATATTCGTCCTGATACCGTTTTTGATCCGGGAAAAACCCAGATTCGGCAATTTCTATTTGATATCGGTATACCGGAACCTGCCTCGCATCCAGCGACCTTTTGAGTATGCGGTAAACAGGCAAGTCTTCAACGGGTATCCTTAAATGCTCAGCCAATTTATGGACCAAAGCGGTGGCCGTCTCATTTAATCCAGCTGGAATTACAATTTCAAGTAAGGTCGATTTCATGGTCGGTCTAATCCAGGATAGCCTGTTTGATCCTGACCAAATGTTTTAACAAATCATTCATTTTATTTAACGCCAGCATGTTGGCCCCGTCCGATTTTGCGCGGGCAGGATCCGGATGCGTTTCAATAAACAATCCGTCGACCCCAGCGGCTATTCCGGCGCTCGCCATTGTTTTTATCAATTGAGGCTTTCCTCCGGTGACCCCACTGGACTGGTTGGGTTGTTGCAACGAATGGGTAACATCATAGATGACGGGCACTCCAATCGCTTGCATGACAGGTATTGACCTGAAATCCACTACCAGATCCTGATATCCAAATGTAGTACCCCTTTCGGTGAGCCAGACCTTGTGATTATTCCTTCCCTTGACTTTATCTACGGCAAACCGCATAGCTTCCGGGCTCATAAATTGCCCTTTTTTAATATTCACCACCCGGCCGGTATCCGCCGCAGCTTCCAACAGACTCGTCTGTCTGCATAAAAATGCAGGTATCTGAAGGACATCGGCGTAATCGGCCGCCTGGGCCGCTTCTTCTTCCGTATGGATGTCCGTAAGGACAGGAATGTCAAATTGTTGTCCTGCTTCCTTTAAATATTCAAGTGCTTCCAGGTCACCAATCCCGGTAAAGGAAGCATTACTGCTCCGGTTGGCTTTTCGATAAGATGACTTGAAAATGAATGGGATCGAATGACGGTCTGTCCATTCCAACAACTGTTCTGCAACTTCCATGATCAGCGCCCTGCTTTCAATGACACAGGGTCCTGCAATCAAAAAAAACAATGGACTTCTGCCGTGTTTGAGTTTAGGTAAAGAAGAAGAAATCATGGTAACCAATTTTGCTTTAATCTAATATCCAGGCCCCGGGTTCGATGTATTTCCGGATGTCCGCCAGGGAGGACTCCAGATCATCTCCGGTGTGTAGATATATTCCTATCCGGACACAATGGTCGTCAATAAATTCTTCATAAAGCTGATATTGAAGGTATTCGATTTTTTCTTTCATTTTCAAAATATTAGCCGGTTTGCAGAAGGTACCGGTAATAATGATTTTAGGTTCCATCAATGGTGATCCAAAATCGGAATCCGGCTGATGCATAACCGTATCGGGGTAAGACGGCGCAAGATTGACGCCCTTCATTTGCTGATCTAGCAGGATTTCTGACTTAATAGACGCGGCTTGCCTGGCCTCAGGTTGAATGACTCCAAAAAGAATCCAGAAAAAAGCCAGCGTTAAACCGGCAATTAAAAACGAAATCAACCAGGAGGGAATACCTTCGCTTTTAAGCTGGGGTAGCAGCGGCTTGATGGTCAAACCGGAGTACTCAAGATATCCAGTCAGGTCAGGATTTGGTATAAAGAGAATCTCTCCTTCCACGGAACCAGTGGAAAATGACCCGAGTATGCCCAAATCAATCTTTTGATGTTGCCGGAATTCGATATTTATTTTGTCCATGGTTTCCTGAACAAATTCCAGGGATTGATTTCTGGGTATTTCGTGCATCCTGGAAACCGTTGAAGCCAATAAATCCAGATTAGCTGCATTATGGTTTGCCGGTGACCAGGTTATTTTTGCCTGTGGGGGCGTAAAATATTGATAAGCTATATTCCAGTGGGCGGGTTGGTAATCCAGGATAAATACCCCAAATGAGCCAATTTCAGCTTTGCCATACCTTTTCAAACTTTCCAATATATAAGCCGAAAACCCCATAAAGAATAAGGGCAAGGTACAAAAAAATTAAAGTGGGATGCTAAGTATGAAAACACGCGATCAGGTAAAAGAGGGTCGGTAGATGCGTGGTACCGCTTTTAATGTAGCTGCAGCAGTACTGAGTGATGGCGCAAAAAACAAACCCACCACCGGGATCATTATGATGAGCATAAATGCAATTCCATTGCCCAGGCTGAATCCGAGATTTTTTCGAATAAAGTCGATGCTCCCGTTGATGCTAAAATAACGTCCAAGGGTAAAATCGAGGGTAGAAAATCCAACGTACATGGCCTGGATGATAAAGATAAACGGCGCAGCCACATATCCCATCAGGGGTATTAAACCCAGTAAGAGGACAGCTACCGTAAAAAAAAATTCCTTTATCCAATTGCGAAGACCAAACTGGATGCTACGGGCATAATCTTTAATTACCGTTTCATCGGTTTCTTTACGATAAGAAATGGAATAACCGACCACCGCCTCTTCCACTCTTCGGGACAGCCCATTGAGTATAGGGGACAGGATCATTAAAATCACATATTTGTACAATACCACACCGGTAGTGGCAATGCCTACTCCTACAATGCCGCTGCTGATTTTGTTCCATATCCTGCTATCGGAATCCGAGGGAAGCACCGTAAAAACCAGATCTTTCAGGTTGTCTGACCAATACCAGGCACTGAACCCAACGATCAATCCATAAAATAAACTAATCAACCCGGGGAAAAATAAATACAACCACAACTTCTTGTCGACAATGATGGTCCATGCCTCCCAATAGGCTTTGAAGGAAGCGATCATATCTCGAATCATATAGTAATGAACGATTCAGCCGACAAATTGGTTTTGAAATTTTATTAATAAAATGCTAATGGTTAGGTTAACCAGAACTTATCAGGCCCGTTTTGCTTTTTAAGCGGTCAAATCCGTATTCTTTGATAAATAAAAGGACTGTTATCTGCCTAAACTACTGACTTTTTCCTTTTAGTTTTGAACAGTTCACTGATATCTTTTTCCTTCATGTATTCCAGTTCTGCAAAATGTGAGCTGACAAATTTTTTGATTTCCTGATAATCCTTGCCCCTTTTATCATTGAATTTGCTCAGCAGTTTGTGGATAAATTGCTGGTTTAATGCCTGCACTTCCTGATTAAATTTTTCGTTGGCAAAGATTTTCATGTAGGTATTAAAAATTCTCGACATGCCGAAATAATCCTGGTATTCAGTTTCACTCAGGTTTTGTAATAACCCCTTAAAATAACTCAGAATCGTATTGCGGACGGTGGTATTGATAATAGAAAGTCCTTCGTTGGATTCATAAAAGTTACGCACGGCCTCTATGGTGTCTTCGTGCATATACCCTTTGGAATGAATAATCTCTGCCAATTCAAAATAACGCTTGACATCATCCTGGATATTGGGATCAAGAATCTCTGCTGCATTGCGGTCCACATTGGCATCAAATTTCATTCCCGCCTGGTGCATGGAATGCAGGAAACTAAAATACTGGTCGCTGAAATCGGGAGAATTGCGACGGTTGTCGTTGACGATCCGCTGCAAGAGTTCCTTTTCATTTCCTTCCAGCCTGAAAAAATTGGTGATGATAAAAATAATGGACCAGAATTCACTGAGGTGGTATAATTTTTCGTTTTTGATCAGATCAATGAGGTAAGGGTTTAGACTGGTATTATTGGAAAACCTGCTTATCCGGTGCAATAAAAAATCTTTCAGTGGGATGTAAAGACTTTTGAGATCCTCCGGGGTTTGTGGAAATTCAGCGGAATGATATGGAGCCCCTTCGAACTGTCTTCCATATTTTACCAGGCTGGATTTGCGTTCTTGTTCATCCGTCAGGAGATGGGTGCGCAAGTTCTCAAAATATTGTTTACTTCTTTTATTTTCAATATGGTCTACCAGGTTCGAAACCCAGATATCGCTGGACAAAGAAAAACCGATCTGAAGCGTCTGACCTGTTTTGTTTTTTAGCATTTCAAAATTATTGCTTCGTGCGAGCGCTTGTACCGCGAGGCCAAATTGGTCCTGGGGTCTGCGGTATTTTCCTTGTTCGTTGACATCGCCGCGCAGTGTGGTATAGCCCAATATTTTGGGAAGGTATAAGCCTTCAAATTCAGCGTCGAATAATTTTTGTTCCAGGTCCAGCAACTGAAAGGGTTTATTACTTCCTACCTCCAGATACAAGGCGTGAATTTCCGGTTCAAATTCCTCCCGGAGTGCCTGGAACCCAGCTTCTGTTTCATCTTCAAGATAGGCCTGTAATGCATCCGAAGCCTGGATTCGTTGACATATACCCTGCAGGTTTTCTAAATAGTTAGGATCCAGTTTTTCCATCTATAGTTAATTTTAAAATGTAAAATCTGATAAAGCCAAAACTGCTTTATCAGATTAAAAATACAATATATAGTTATTTAACGCGGGATTACTCCTGCGCATTATCCGCAGAGGCGGACTCCGCTGATTCCGGTTGAGCCTTGACCTTTGCTGGTTTAGCTTTGCCAAATACCTGTTCGTGGAAAGCCTTGGTTGCGGCTGCACTTTTGATGACTTCCTGTGCGTTGATTTTGTCTTTTGAAGCGACAAAAGCGAGGAATTTCTCTTCAGCTGCGTCCAACGTCATAGCCCCTTTCTTGACCCCTCTTAAAAGGTGCTTTTTAAACATGACCCCTTTGGCTTTAAGAATGTTCCGGACGGTATCAGTAGGCTGCGCCCCTTTGGTCATCCAATCCAAAGCTTTATCCCGGTCCAGGTCGATAGTGGCTGGTTTGGTGATCGGGTTATAGGTTCCGATCAATTCAATAAATTTGCCATCGCGGGGTGAACGCGCATCAGCAATCACAATGTGATAATACGGCTTCTTTTTGCGGCCGTGACGCTGTAATCTGATCTTAACTGCCATAAAATGATAAACATTTAGTAGTTTTTGTTAAAAAATGGATGCAAAAGTAACCTAATATTTTGAATATTAACTGACGAACCACAATTTATTGATATGCCTAATGAAAGCTCATTCTAAATTTTAAGTTTATTCTCCTGGATGTCAGGTAATTAGGTATTGAATACTGCACATTATAAATCGATTTAAACCAGGTATTGGAGGCAACATTCTGCACTTTCATCAAATTAAATATTTCCACACTGATCCATGAACTTTCAGCAAACCGCAACAAATGCCGGCTCCTGCGCGACGCCCAGCTTCGGTCCCATATCAGATAGGAAAAACCCAAATCTACCCGGTGATAAGCAGGGTACCGGTAGGTATTTCGGTACACTCTGTTATTGCCTGGTATTCCAAAAGGTTGACCGGTTCCGATGGTGACGTTTAAATTGACCTTTAAATTTTCATTATTGGGCAAATAATCCTGAAAAAAAGTAGAGAAGGTCATAAATTGATTGGTTGGCCGTGGCACATCTTTTACATCCATCCCTTCAGCCTGGCCTTTATCCCTTCTCTGATGTTGCAACCCTGTTATTGCTTCCCTGGCCCTCAAAAAGGAAATATTGAACCAGGACTCCGCCCCCGGGACAAACTCGCCATTGAGCCTCAAATCCAGTCCGGTAATATATCCTGAAGCTTCATTTTTGCCGGAATACCGGATGCGTACATTGTCTATATCGTAAATCACCTGATCCCACAACTTTTTATAATAAACCTCACTGATCAACCGATACGGCACTTGTTGCTTTTTTCCCCGGGTAAAATCCCAGGTCATGCCGGCCAATAAATGGGCTGATTTCTGAGATTGCAAATTTGTATTGACTATACCGTCCGGCGCCCTCATTTCCCTGTAAAACGGAGGCTGATAATACAGCCCCCCCGCCAGGCGTAGGGTGATATCCTTGTCCCATTTCGCCGGTTTATATAAAACCTGGGCTCTGGGATTAAAATAAAATTCCCGATTGAGGGACCAGTAAGACATCCTTACTCCGCCTGAAATTCTCAACTCACCCAGCCCGGGTTTCTGCACAGTATATTCATCCTGGAAATAACCTGAAAATCGTTGTGAATTCAATTCATTCCTGGTTTTAATCACATTCTTAAGGACAATATCCTTTTCGGTATGGGGCAGGGAATACAAGGCGGAGTCCAGTCTTTCCCAATCATTGATACGATCCATTATATCCTCCAGCTGGGCTTTGATGCCCCACTGAAAAAAATGAGTTTTTTCATTATTGGACCCGGCCTGATATTCGTATCCACCTTTAATTTCCAGGTTTTTAACCTGCAGGTATAATAAATTACGGGCATAGGTATGTTGCACCCCATCTCCTATTAATGCTAATTCTTTACCCTGATTTTCAGAGCCCAGACCGGTCTCAATCAGGGCAAGCCTATAATCACTGAGTATATCGAATGTTTCTCGTTCCAGGCTTTGGTAAGCACTGCCCAGAAATTTGATAAAAAGCGGATTTTTTTTCCGCTCCGGTATATAGGTGAGGGAAAGTCCTCCCATACCCGTTTTAAAATTATCCACTTCCTGTCCCTGGAAATTGGCACTGAGCCTCAAGGAAAAATCAATCAATCCCGTAGCCGTACTTCTGGATAGGGGCACAAAACGGAAGGCTGAAGTGTTATAATTGCCAATGGCACCCAATTGCCAGTTTTTATGGATATCATAGGTCAGGTAGGTCTGTATATCTGCAAAATCCGGTACGTATTCCCCTTCCAGTTGTAAAGAGTTTAAAAGATAGCGGTTGGTTTTATACCGGGCACCGACGAGATAAGTAAATCGTTTGTATGGATTGGACCCGACCTTCTGGCTGCCTTCGATATGGGCTGAAGCACCCAATAAACTCATACTGACTGACCCTCTCAGTGAATCCGGGCGCCGGTAATGTATGTCCAGGACTGAAGACAATTTATCCCCATACCTCGCCTCAAACCCTCCGGAAGAAAAAGATAGATCACGGATGAGGTCCACATTCGGAAAGGTGAGCCCTTCCTGTTGGCCGCTGCGCACCAATTGAGGCCGGTATACTTCAAAATCATTTACAAAGACCAGATTTTCGTCGTAATTGCCCCCCCGTACATTATATTGACTACTCAGTTCTCCACCCGTTCCGCTGGAAGTGCCCAGGGCTATATGGGGCAATATACTTTCAAAATTTCCAGTCGTGGAGGGGATCAGTTTCAGATTTTCTAGTTTTTCCCTGATCATTCCATTGTTTCGGACGATACTCTCCCTTATGATGACTTCCAGTCCTGAAGTTTCAAGGACCAGGTTAAAATCAATTTTTAATATCGCGCCAGGATCAAGCGGGCTGAGCGGATACGAAGCCCCTTTATAACCCAGCCTGCTCACTTCCAGGATCAACGACTGTCCTGAAGGTGCCGTCAGGGTATACAAACCCTGTTCATCGGATTCTGTAGACAGGCTTAAGGACCGGATAAAAACGGTGGCCACATCTATGGGTTTTCCGGTTTCCATATCGGAGACCAGGCCGGTTAGTTTAATGGTGTTTTGAGCCTGGAGCTGGATTCCACTAATATACAGAAGCAGAATACTACAAAATGTCCTTACCATAACTGTATTTAAACGTAGGTGGTGCTTTTACTAATGTCTTTAAGGCGACTAATGACAGCACCTGGGTCTTTGTCACTGAATATTGCATTGCCGGCCACCAGGGCATCTACCCCGGCTTTGATTACTGCTTCGGCGTTCTGCAAGCCAATCCCACCATCTATTTCAATGATGGGGGATACATTTTCCTCCATCAACATGGTTTTCAGTCGCCTGACTTTTGGAATGGATTGATAAATAAACTGCTGTCCCCCAAAACCGGGATTGACGGACATGATCAAGATTAGTTCCAGGTGTTCAAGTATGTCTTTTAATACTTCAACCGGAGTATGCGGATTGATGGCTACTCCGGCTTTGGCCCCCAGCAGATGAATTTGTTCTATAGTCCGGTGCAGGTGGGGACAGGTTTCATAATGGACGGTCAGGATATCGGCACCTGCCTCCCGGAATGCTTCCAGATGAAGTTCCGGATGTTCGATCATTAAATGTACGTCCAATGGTTTGGCCGTTCTCCTTTTTATACTTTTGACCACCGGGATACCAAAGGAGATATTGGGTACAAAACGACCATCCATGATGTCCAGGTGAATCCAGTCTGCTTCACTTTGATTCAGCAGGTCGATGGTTTGGCCCAACAAACTAAAATCGGTGTTGAGTATCGAGGGGGAAATAATCGGTTGGTTGCTCATTTGGATACTTCGATTCGATCGGGTGTCATTAAAGGACGGCGGTTAAAATATAAATACAACTGGGCGACGGTAATAGCATCTTTTTGACAATATTCGACGATGCGGTCCAGATTATTTTCTTTCCAATAGACCTCTCCCACCTTGCTGCCGTCTATATCGTCTTTGGGGCTGGTGATCCCCAGGATGGCGGCAAGAAGATTGAGTGAAGTGTAATGTTTAACATCGCCGAATTTCCAATACTGCATAGTATCGATATGTGCATTTTCCCACGGTTTTTTACCGCTTAGATTGAGAATCCTTGGAAAAGGCACCTGGTGGATCATCATCCTTCTGCACAAATACGGTATATCAAATTCTTTGATATTATGACCACAGATACGGTGTTCGTCCTTATTGAATCGTTTTTCCAACATCTGGGCAAAATCAATCAGGACGGCTTTTTCATCGTGGCCTGAAAATGATTTTATTTTAAGTTTTAGTTGGCCATGATCGTCATAATTAAACCTGGCCACGGAAATACAAATGACTTTTCCAAACTCTGCAAAGATGGCCGCTTTCTTTTCAAAAAAAGCATTGACTTCCTCATCCGACATTGGTTCTTCATAGGACCTGGTGAACGCGTTGGCCTTTATCCTCCAGAGATCACGGATATGATCAGGGAGTTCTTTGAATCCCGCATGACTGGACACCGTCTCGATATCAAAAAATAAAATATCCAGGGGTTTGGTATTTTCCATCAACACAAATTATTGGCAAAAATGACTAAAATCCAGGATAAATGTCAATTAAATACCTGCCATTTGGTCCCGAAGCGGGCCACCCGATGAAAAGGATCTATAAGTATAAATTGAGCGTGCAGGAAGATTTTTACTCGTTGCTTGTTTTATGATAATGAATTGCAATCAGCTCAATTTCATTATAATATGGCGAAGAAGTGTTAACAAGCCATTTAATAATTTTTACAGTTTGTAATACTATTTGAGTCTTAAACCTGCGTTAATAGAGCATAACTTTGTAAAAATTAAAATCAAATCTAAAAACAAAAAACTATGTCAGAGTACAATTCAAACAGCAACACCACTAAAAAGAGCAACTCCCTACCTATTATTATTGGTTTGTTGATTGCATCTGTAGGTGCCAATGCTTATTTGTTTTTTAATAAGCAAAAACAACAGGAAATCATTGTAAATACCGAAACGAAACTGACTGAATCAGAACGTCTCAAAGCCGAACTCGAGAAACAATATTATGAAGCATTACAAGATCTCGAGAAACAACGTACCGACAATAAATCACTGAATGACCTGATCGAAACTCAGAAAGCCGAGTTAAAAACACAAAAAGACAAAATCGCCCGTATGCTGGGAGATTCCAAAAACCTGGTTAATGCCAGAAAAGAAATGGCTAACCTTCGTACCCAGGTAGATGGTTACCTGGCTGAAATCACCAAATTAAAAGATGAAAACGCCACCCTGGCCACCAACAACACCACGCTTACAGAAGAAAAAAAGACACTGACCTATACACTCGAAGAACAGAAAAAAATGAACGAAGCGTTGACCGAAGCCAAAACGGTGCTGGTCAGTGAAAAAGAAAAACTGACGAGCGAAAATACGACATTGTCTAAAAAAGTAAACATTGCTTCGGTCGTTAAAGTTAACAACATTGATGTCAATGGTTACCGGATTAAAAGCAGTGGCAAAGAAGTTGATCGCAAACAGGCAAAAAGCATCGACGGCCTCCGTATCTGTTTTGATGTAGCCGAGAATATCGTAGCTGAAACTGGCGTTGAACAATTCTATGTTAGAATTATCAATCCTACCGGTGAAACTCAGGCGTTGGAAAATCTAGGTTCAGGTGTATTGATCAACCAATCCAACAACGAAGAAATTAAATACACTTCCCTTAAAGGAGTAAAATACGAAAACAAACAACAAAACACCTGCATGAACTGGCAGCCTAATATCCCGTTTCAAAATGGAAAATATACTGTGGAAGTATATAATAAAGGCTACCTGTCCGGAACTACTTCTTTCGAACTTAAATAAAGTAGAGAAACTTTTTCATAGCATTTTTTAATGGTTAAGCCTGTCGTGAACCCCTTGCGACAGGCTTTTTTTATTAGCCCGATTTTAAGTCCAATTCCAGGGTTTCCTGTTTTTCCTTTTTAACAGTGCATTTGCCTCGGAATCTTGCATACACTTTTCCTTTTTAGAATTCCATTCCAACTTCCTCCCCAGCCGCCAGGAGATAAGGCCCAGGTGCATGGGCAAGGTCATTTCCCGGGCATAGGCTAGATTGGATTGAGGTTGTTTTCTTGATTTTACGGCATCCAGAAAATTTTGCTGATGACCTTTGGACCGTTCAATAGACTTCGGTACTTCTTCCAGGTCCTTCATCACCTGCCCGTTGATCGTAATTTCCCGGGTCGTATAATCACATAAAAGTGTGCCATGCTCACCTTCAAAATAAGCACCGATATGTTTGCCCGCTGCACCCTGGACGGCCGGAGGAACGGAAGTCCAATAAATTTTTAATTGGTCGAATTCATAATCTACCTCAATCCATCTGGGGGTATCCCCCACTCCGCCTGATTTTTCTCCGCGGGATACAATAGATTTTAACCCTTTGGGTTGAAGGGACCACCAGACAATATCGGCGATATGGCACCAGAAGTCCTGATATATACCCCCGGAATAATCGAGAAAGTAACGGTAAGTAAAATGGCAGCGATCCGGAGTATATCCCGTATATGGGGCACCACCCAACCAATAATCCCAATTAAGGTGTACCGGAGGGTCCTGAACCTGAGCAGCGTTTATGATTGGAGGTTCACCGGTCTTCCACATCCTGACTGTATGAATTTTACCCAACTTACCGGATTGAATTATCTCGGTCACCCGATGATAATTTTCGCCGGCATGGATCTGGGTGCCCAACTGAAAAATACGATCGTGTTTATTCAATGACTTCAACATTTTCTGCCCCTCCCTAATATTATACGAAAGGGGTTTTTCTCCATAAACATCCTTACCAGCCTCAAAAGCCAGGATAGCCACCTGGGCATGCCAATGGTCAGGTGTAGCACAGGTGATCGCATCGATATCTTTTCTTTCCAGTAATTTCCTGAAGTCATTATAGGTATCGGGTTTTGAATCGGGCTGCAGGTTGAGCAGTGTTTTATGGGCTTCAGCGAGGTGCGATTGATCCAGGTCACACAAGGCGACGATCTCCGCTTCCGGCAGGGCCTGAAACCATTTAAGGTGGTTTAACCCCATGCCCCCAAGGCCAATATGGGCCACCCTCACCCGGTCACTTGGGGCGGCTTTTTTCTTGCCAGGAAGCATGAGAAGCCCTAAGGACGCATAGGCACTTTGTTTAATGAATTCCCTTCGTTCCGTTTTATTCCCTGGAGTCATATTACCTTGTTTTAATCAAACTAAGGTAATAATTCAACCCTGACCATTTACCATGCTATCAGGAATTAAATACCGCTTCTGGTTGGACCTGGATTCCTTTAAGTTTGAATTGGATAGCTGCCTCTATGAAGGAAACAAATAATGGATGTGGGTTTTCAACCGTACTTTGTAATTCCGGATGAAATTGTACACCGATAAACCAGGGATGGGAGCTCAATTCCATGATTTCAACCAGGTTGGATTCGGGATTTACTCCGGAGGCATGGAATCCACTAGCTTCAAATAAGTCAGCATATTTATTGTTAAACTCCCAACGGTGGCGGTGTCTTTCCCTTATAATTTCTTTATTGTAAATTTTATATGCAGCAGATCCTTGTTTGATCTTGCAATCAAACGATCCCAATCGCATAGTGCCTCCTTTGGCCGTGATCATTTTTTGTTCCTGCATCATATCGATTACCGGGTTTTTGGAGGCAGGATTCACTTCCGTACTGGCTGCATCGTGGATATTCAGGACGTTTCTGGCAAATTCGACTACAGCCGATTGAAGGCCCAGGCAAATCCCAAAAAAAGGTACTGATTGAGTCCTGGCATATTCAATTGCCCTATATTTTCCTTCAATGCCGCGAGCACCAAAACCAGGGGCAATCAGTATACCATGCAAATGTTTCAGATTGTCGGGAATCTGATCGAGGTTTTCAAGAGATTCTGCATGTACGGCCTCAATATTTACTTTACATTCATTGACCGCCCCGGCGTGTACAAAAGATTCGTAGATGGATTTGTAGGCATCTCTTAATTCGTGGTATTTGCCGATTAATCCAATAGTGACTTCACTCACCGGATGTTTTAATTTGGCCAGGAAAGTACGCCAGGCTTCCAAATCCGGTTCGTGTTTAGATTTGAGGTGTAGTTTGGTGAGTACGATCCTATCCAGGGCTTCCTTCAGCATCAGGATAGGGACATCATAGATGGACTCTGCATCAATGGCTTCGACAACAGAATTTTTATCGACATTACAAAACAGTGCCAGCTTTTGCCTGATTTCTTTATTGATGGGATGTTCCGTCCGGCAAACCAGGATATCGGGCTGGATTCCGGTCGTCAGCAGCTCCTTGACACTATGCTGGGTGGGTTTCGTTTTGAGTTCATTGGCGGCAGATAAATAGGGTATCAGGGTGAGGTGCATAAACACCGTATCGTAATGGGGCAATTCTTGCCGGAGCTGCCGGATAGCTTCCAGATAAGGCAAAGATTCAATATCCCCTACCGTGCCTCCTATTTCGGTGATGATGATATCATAGGTCTTGTCATTCCCCAGCAATTTAATACGCCTTTTGATCTCATCCGTGATATGAGGAATGACCTGCACAGTTTTACCCAGGTAGTCACCTGCTCGTTCTTTATTGATTACCGTTTGGTATATCCTGCCTGTGGTGACATTGTTGGCTTGTGAAGTCGGTGTATTGAGGAACCGTTCGTAATGCCCCAGGTCAAGGTCCGTTTCGGCACCATCCACCGTCACATAACACTCCCCATGTTCATACGGATTGAGGGTACCCGGGTCTACATTGATATAGGGGTCAAATTTTTGAATAGTGACTTTAAATCCACGTGATTGAAGCAATTTGGCCAGTGAGGCGGCTATGATTCCTTTCCCCAATGAGGAGGTGACTCCACCCGTAATAAATACGTATTTACTCATAGCCTGAAATTGCGTTTAT
>Ga0163153_10002283_pt1 | contig 28408 bp, 22 predicted proteins | sample OliLakLV19MP6IB1_FD_148629 | JGI IMG/M metagenome (GOLD analysis project Ga0163153, IMG submission 148629) | Freshwater microbial mat bacterial communities from Lake Vanda, McMurdo Dry Valleys, Antarctica - Oligotrophic Lake LV.19.MP6.IB-1 | ecosystem: Environmental > Aquatic > Freshwater >...
CGGCTTTCACGCCTGCTGGGAGCCGCGAGCCGTGAGCTGGGAGCGGATCCAAAGAAGTCTGTTTATGCCGGATGCACAAATCTCGAAGCTCAAGGCTCAAAGCTCATAGCTGCAAAATCCGGACGATTCGTTTTCTGCCAACTGGATATAGAAAACCGGGATGCGATGGACCGTCTGTTCGCGCAGTGGGATTTTGCCACTGTCTTCAATCTAGCGGCCCGCGCCGGGGTGCGTTACTCGATGGAGAATCCGGAGATTTACCGGACCACCAACGTCCTCGGCGAGGAGAACGTGCTCAAGTGTCAGGTGAAATACGGGGTGAAGAAGCATGTGCTGGCGTCGAGTTCGTCGGTCTATGCTGGGTGTCCGATGCCATTCGTCGAAGATGCGGTGCTCGGCAAGATGCAGTCACCCTACGCCGAGACGAAGCGTCAGGCCGAGCTGCTGGCCCTCGATTACCACCAGAAGCACGGCCTAGATGTTTCGGTGCTGCGCTACTTCACGGTTTTTGGTCCGGCGGGCCGGCCCGACATGGCGCCGTTCCGTTTCATCAAGTGGATCGACGAAGGCACGCCCATCACGCTGTACGGTGACGGCACGCAGGCCCGCGACTTCACCTACGTCGACGACATCGCGCGCGGCACGATCATGGCCGGGCAATTGTTCGGAGGGAAGATGTTGGAGATCGGAGATAGGAGATGGCCGATGCCTGGCAGCTCCCAGCCACTGGCTACGAACTCCGAGCGGTCCTCGGGTTCCGAGCAGCCAGTTTCCAGCTCCAAGCTCATTGCCCCCAACTCCGATCTTCGAACTCCCCTCGCCGAACCTCAAACCTCTGGGTTTGTGGTTATTAACCTCGGCGGAGGGAACAATCCCATCACCCTCCACACGATGATTAAGTGGATTGAGGAGGCATTAAGCGCCGAGCGGGCAAAGAATCCTCAGGTTTCAGGTTTCAGGTCTCAGGTTTCTAGGAAGGCGATCATTAATCGCCTGCCTCCCAGCGCCGCCGACATGAAGGAAACCTGGGCCGACATCACCAAAGCGAAGCGCCTGCTGGACTGGGCTCCACAGGTGACCCCGGCGGACGGTTTCCGGTGGACGGTCGAGTGGTATCTGGAGAATTCCGAATGGATCAAAGGGATTAAGCCATGAGCCGGCGGGCCAAGGCCGCCGCGTTAGGGGCAACGCGCTCCACCTTCCGGCATCGGTAGGGGCGGTTGCCCTCAACCGCCCGGGCGCACCCGAGGCGCACTGCACCTTCGGAAATCGCTCGCAAGCCAGCGCGTTGAGGGCAACGCGCTCTACCTCAAGATTTCGGCCAGAGCTTCAGGCCTTCTCCGGCGGCTGCCTTGCCTTGGCGGCGATCATGGCTGACGAACCACACGGCGCCGGATTCAAGGGCATGACCGATGTGCAGGACGTCAAGCGAACGCACGCCCCGGTGCTGGCGCAAGAGATGGATGGCGCGGGCAAAGGGGCCCGGCCATTCCGTGGCGGGCCGGGCCAGCCCGCCGGCGGTCAGGTCCTGGTCCAAGGCGGCGACGATCTGGTTCACGGCGATGGTCGAGAGATCTCCTTCCTCGCGACGGCGCTCCAGGGCGTGGGTCAGTTCCAGCTCATGCAGCGAGGAGAAGGGCAGGGGCGGAGAGAACTTGCGGACAAAAGCGGAGAGTTCGGCGGTCTCGGGCTCCCGCACGTAGAGCATCACGAGGGCGCTCGAATCGAGGTAGAGATCAAGCGCCATGGTCAGTCACGTTCGGCCAGGATAGTGGCGCTGAGCGGGGAGCCCTTGATCGGGTGGTGCGCGCGGCGAAATCCGGCCATTTGACCCGGGTGGCAGTGAAGGTGACGGGCCCGAGGCGGGCGATCGCCCGGCGGCGGCGGGTGACGACGACTTCCCGCCCCTGGTCCACGTGGCGCATGACGTCGCTCAGGTGGTGCTGCATGTAGCGGAGGGAGTCGGATTTTATGTGCAACCAAATGACGCACGAACTGTGGCGGGGTCAAGCGGCGAGTCGGTCCGAAGGGAGGCGTCGTGAGCCAGTGCGTCTGAATGACGCACAGGCTCCTATGAATGGAATGGTTCGAGACACCCAAGTTCAAGCCGGGGGAGTGCAGGTGGATCCGACAGAGGCTCGGAGCGGTCAACTTGGCCCGGCGGGCCGGCCCGACATGGCGCGGTACCGTTTCATCAAGTGGATCGACGAAGGCACGCCCCTCACCCTGTACGGCGACGGCACGCAGGCTCGCGACTTCACCTGCGTCGACGACATCGCGCGCGGCATAGTGCTCGCGGCAAGGACTTTCGGTGGACAGTCGACGGAGGACGGTGGGCGGATGGCGGTCGTCGGCCATCAGTCGTCGGTCGTCAGCCGTCAGCGCTCGGTGGGAGTCGGTCGTCAGTCGTCAGTGCTCGGCGGAGGTCGGACGTCAGCCGTCAGCTCCCGGCTACAACAACCTCAACCTCGGCGGCGGGCGTCAGCCACTTTCTCTCGTGACCGTGATCGGCTGGCCCGAGATCGCTCCCGAGTTCAAGCAACTCGAAAGCTTGAGATCTATTCTGCAAGCCAACTACAAACTACAAAGCCTGACCACTAGCTCCGTCCTGGCGTTCCAAGCGCCAGCTCTTCAGCCCGGCGGAAGCTCGAAAGTAACGGTGGTTTCCGGGCGGGGAGACAGGAGCACGTGCGTTTGAATGACGCACAGGCCCAGAGCGGCCGGTGCGGGGGAGACGCCCGAACTCAGGGGACGGGAGTGGCTGGGACGGCCAGCGGGCTGGCACGCGCGGCTCATGCATCAGACTGATCGCAGCAGGTGGAGCGGCTTGACCTCAAGAAGCTGGTTTTCCGGGCAGGACGGGCCAGCTCGGACCCCAGCATCATTCATTTTTCAATGTTCATTGGCCATTGGTTCGGAAAATGAAAATGAACAACGGACGGTGAACATTCCCCGCGCCTCGCGGCAGCTGGCCCCGCCAGCCCGCTCGCGACCCAGGATGGGCGCAATCTCAAAGGTAAAAGCTAAAGCATGCCCCCTTTGGATCCTCGGCTTGTGGGGCCCTAATGGATGTAGCCGGGGTCGCTGACCCCGGTCCGTGAGTCGGACACCCCGGCACCGGAGTCAGCGACCCCGGCTACAGTTTAACCTGAATTCTGCAGAAGGAATGGCCACAAAAAGCACAAAAAACGCAAAAACAGTAAGTCAGGTCAGGTTGATCCCGAGAAAAGCCTTCACCTCGCGGGTGAGCCGATAGCTGAGCCCAATTGATCGATCTTCACTCTGGGTTCTCCGGCCATTCGGCAGGCTCAGGCCGCCCTGAGTGAAGTCGAACGGGCGCGACCTCCGCGTTTCAACTGCCGTTTTTAGGCTTCAGGGGCCAAAAAACTTCCTGAAAGTTTACTTCAATATGAATTGAACATTCAGGGAATCCTGTCATCAGATTTCCCCGATGGCTGCTCTGTCCCCCGCGTTTCGCCCTCCGACTTCCGATCTCGTCCTGCCCGGCGACCGACCGGCCGAGGTCGTCGCCTTCGAGGCGGCGATGGTCGATTTCTTCGTGGACGCGGCCGACCTGCTCGGCGTGCCGAAGTCGGTGGCGGCGATCTATGGCATCGTGTTCGCCTCGCCCGAGCCGCTGAGTTTTGCCGACATCGAGTCGCGTCTCGACATTAGCAAAGGGTCGGTGAGCCAGGGATTGAGGGTCCTGCGGGAAGTGGGGGCGGTGAAGGAGGTCTCGGCGGCGGCCGATAAGGCTGAGCTCTTCGAGCCCGACCTGGAACTGCGCAAGCTCGTCGGGACTTTCCTGGAAAAGCGGCTGGCGAAGCAGCTCGAGTCCGGCAGCAGCCGGCTGACCAGCCTGCAGCGCGCTGTGCCCGGCCGGAACGGTCAGGCGGCGGTACTGAAGGCCCGCGTGAAGCAGTTGCAGACGTGGCACCGCAAGGCCAAGGCGCTGCTGCCGTTGGCGAAAACCTTCCTGCGGCTGGGAAACTAGCCGCAGGTATTGTTCATTTTCATATCAGAGGGTAGGGGCTGCTGCCCTCAACCGCCCAAGGCGCTTGAGGGCATCAGCCGTCGCCCGGCCTGTGGCTGACAAGCGCGCCCCTAGCGCAGACCGATGACAGTAAAATCCAACGATACCGCCGGTTGCTTTCGAGAGGAAGCGACGGAGCGAAGCCATCTTTCGCCCCGTGGTTATTGGTTGAAGGTTATTTTTTGTTTCGTGGTAGGGGCTGTTGCCCCCAACGGCCCGGGGGCTACCGCAGACCGCGGTCAGCCACCATCGGTCGGCCGGGAGTCCGACCCTCCCATGAATCCCCTTCAAGTTTCAGCCTTCAGCCTTCCGCCGTGCGGCCTCCCTCAACGGCCCTGACGCCTTGGGACCCAAAGGTAAAAAGTAAAGCATGACTCCTTTTGAATCTTCCCCAGTTCAAAGCTCCGCTCGCTGTTACTTGGTAACTGGCGCTGCCGGCTTCATCGCCTCCAAGGTCTGCGAGATGCTCCTCGCCGAAGGCCACACGGTGGTGGGCATCGATAATCTGAACGATTATTATGATGTGAGGCTGAAAGACTACCGGCTTTCACGCCTGCTGGGAGCCGCGAGCCGTGAGCTGGGAGCGGATCCAAAGAAGTCTGTTTATGCCGGATGCACAAATCTCGAAGCTCAAGGCTCAAAGCTCATAGCTGCAAAATCCGGACGATTCGTTTTCTGCCAACTGGATATAGAAAACCGGGATGCGATGGACCGCCTGTTCGCGCAGTGGGATTTTGCCGCTGTCTTCAATCTAGCGGCCCGCGCCGGCGTGCGTTACTCGATGGAGAACCCGTATGTTTATCTGAGTACCAACACGCTCGGCACCCTCAATCTCCTCGAGTGCCAGCGGAAATACGGGGTGAAGAAACAGGTGCTCGCCTCGACGTCTTCGCTCTACGCCGGCTGCCCGATGCCCTTCACGGAGGACCTGCCGGTCAACACCCCACTCTCGCCTTATGCCGCCAGCAAAAAGGGCGCCGAGCTGATGGCCTATAGCTATCATAAGCTATACGGACTCGACACCACGGTGGTGCGCTACTTCACGGTGTTTGGCCCCGCCGGCCGACCGGACATGAGCATTTTCCGCTTCATCAAGTGGATTGACGAAGGCAAGCCGCTCGAACTTTTTGGCGACGGCAGTCAGTCGCGCGACTTCACCTACATCGACGATATCGCCCGCGGCACAATCCTCGCGGGGAAACTCCGAGGTTATGACGCAGTGCGGCAGCACGGAGATGGTATGACCGCAGGTCATGCCCCAGATGCCGGTTTGGCGGCAGGAGGGGTAGACGCTGGCGGGAACCCAGAGGGTGTCAGCGGCTACAACATCATCAATCTAGGGGGCGGGCGGAATCCCATCACACTCCAGACGGTGATAGCTTTCATCGAGCAAGCGCTCGGCAAGAAGGCAAATATTACTGGCCAGCCCTTTCATATCGCCGACATCAAGGAGACTTGGGCGGACATCTCCAAAGCCAAACGACTGCTCGGCTGGGACCCCCAGGTCCAAACCGAGGAAGGTTTCCGCCGGGCGATTGATTGGCATGTCGCCAACCGCGAATGGCTCAAGGACATTAGGCTATAGAGAAACCTGAAACCTGATCAGATTACAAAAGCCGGACATCAGACTGCGACCAATATGAATAGCCGCAAAGAGGCGCAAAATGCACAAAATAATACTTCCTCTCAACCTGCCTTTGGTCGCCTGAATCCGTTTGCGACTTCTGCGCATTTTCGCGGCTAAATCTCAGCATCAGGCCAAGCATATAAATCTGCAAACAGGCGCAAAGTTCGCAAAAAATCATTAGCCAATACTGAATGCCCAATCTCCTTATGAATCGTCCCTCATTTGCTGATTTTGAATCGAGAAAAGCCACCATCTGCGTCCTCGGCCTCGGCTACGTGGGGCTTCCCTTGGCCGCGCTTTTTGCGCGGAAATTTAAAGTGGTCGGATTTGATATCAATCAGCAGCGCATCCAAGAATTGGAGGCCGGACACGACCGGACGCGGGAGCTAAGCAGCGAGCAGCTCGCTGCGGTAGCGAATACGATTGGCCGCGAAAAGGCGCAAAAAGCGCAAATGGTAGACAATCGGCCGGGGCTGGAGTTTTCAACCGATCCTAAGGTGCTAACTGAGTGCCGCCTGATCATCGTCACGGTGCCGACGCCGATCGACGACCACAAGAATCCCGACCTGACCCCGCTGATAAAATCCTCCACGGCCATCGGCCGGCACATCAAGCCCGGCACCACGGTAGTCTATGAATCCACGGTCTATCCCGGCTGCACCGAGGAAGACTGCCTGCCGATCATCGAGCGGGAAAGCGGATTGAAGTGGAAGCAGGACTTCTTCGCCGGCTATTCACCCGAGCGCATCAACCCAGGCGACAAGGAGCACACGGTTGATAAGATCAAGAAAGTGGTGTCCGGCGACACGCCAGAGACGGCCGAGCTGCTGCGACAAATCTACGGCGCGGTGATCACCGCCGGTATCTTCGTCGCCGCCAGCATCAAGACGGCCGAGGCGGCCAAGGTCATTGAGAACACGCAACGCGATCTGAACATCGCGCTGATGAACGAACTGGCGCTGATCTTCGACCGCATGGGTATCAGCACGCTGGACGTGTTGGAGGCGGCCGGCACCAAGTGGAATTTCCTGCCGTTTCGTCCGGGCCTGGTCGGCGGCCACTGCATTGGAGTGGATCCCTATTATCTGACCTTCAAGGCGGAGAGCCTCGGTTATCACCCGCAGGTGATTCTGGCCGGGCGCCGGATCAATGACGGCATGGGCAAGTTCATCGCGGAGAAAACCGTCAAATTGCTTATCGCGCACGATCGGCCGGTCAAAGGCGCCAAGGTCCTGATCCTCGGCTGGACGTTCAAGGAAGACGTGCCCGACATCCGCAACACGCGCGTCATCGACATCTATCGAGAGCTGCAGAGTTACGGTGTTGATGTCAGCTGCTATGATCCGGAGGCCGATGCAGCGGAGGTGAAGCACGAATACGATTTGGACCTCACCACTTCCGCAGAGGGTGGAGCGCCCTACGCGGCAGTCGTGCTGGCGGTGAAGCACAAGGCCCTGATTGATCGCTATGGGGCCGAGCAACTGGCGGCCCTGGGTGGCAAACAGCCTCCGCTATTAATTGATGTGAAAGGGTTTTTGCCACGGGATCAGAAGGGGTTCGCGGGCAGTCTGTTTTGGCAACTATGAGCAGCGCAAACAAAGGATAGTCGCGCACATTATCCGTATGGGTGCTTTTTTTAAAAATCTGGTTTTGAAATTTCGCTTTGCTTGGGTAGGCAATAGGTGGAAGCAGTCGCTCTTCCTACCGGCCGCTGCGGCCGCCACCATCGCCATGGCGCTGGTGCTGACGGTTCAACCTCAAGGATCGGGGTTGGGGCTGTGGTATGAGCAATATGCGCAGATCATCCGCGCAGGGTTTGCGGCCCACTTAGGGGAGACTTACCCTACATTTCCGATGTGGGGCTACGGGTTTCTCTTGGCGTTGGTGCCTCATGTGGCCGGTTTGGTTTTCATCCAAATTGCGCTTGGGATTTTCGGGACGGTTTGGCTGCTTTTTTCGCTCGAGTCGACCGGCATGCTAAGCCGAAAATCTACAGTTGTTGCGATGTGGATCGTGGCTCTCTTTCTGCCTTGGCACGCCGTTTTCACCTCCGCCTACTCAGCTCCGGCCATAGCCGTGGGCCTGATGCTGACGACTTTTGGATTTCTCGTTAGATATCTCGCCCAGGCGACGACGGGGTTTGGCACACTATTATTGGCCGCAGTTGCCTTCGGGCTCTGTTTGAATTTTCGCTCGGACTATTTCGCCTTTGGCCTGATCGTGGCTGTGTTGCTGTTGGTTGCCTCGACGAATTTGAAACGGGGCGTCTTTAGTGCGAGTCTTTGGCTCATTATCAGTGGCGCCATGCTGGTGCCTTGGATGCTCTATACCCAGCACGCAGTGGGCCGGCCATTGATCACATCCACCAATACCGGGCATGTGCTATTTCTGAGTTGGGGAGACCTGCCTGATAATCCTTGGGGTATCCATGTCTCTGACGACGATCCCGTGATGCAAGCAGAACTCCAGCAGCATTTCGGCCGGCCGATCACCTCCCTGAATGCGGAGAGCGACCGCTATTTGAAAGCACGGTTCCTCGAGATGGTGCGGGAGCAGCCCGGACTGTATCTGCGCCGCCTTGGCCTCCAATCCCGGAATCTTCTACTGGGAGGCTTTTTCCCCGGGGTATGGGATCAGGATTTCCGGGAACGTGTGCGGGCCCGGTTTCCCGAGGAAAACTTAAATACGATTCTCTTAAAACACTGGCGCGAATTACCGGATTTGGCGACGTCGCGCACCCTGCTCCAGCTGTTGGGCGAAATCCAGGCGCGCGTGGGCTTGTTGGCCCTGGTTGGAATCGCGGTCATGGCTGGGGTCGGTCTGATTTTCAGGCGCGAACCCATCATCGTGCTGCTGTTGGCCGGAGTCTGCTACCAGTTGGCGGTTTCGGCAGTCTCCCACTATATTCGGCCGCCCATCAATAACCAGATTGTCCCCATGTTATGCCTCGCGCTTTGCTGGTGGCAGCAACGCTCCACGCAAACCAGGCAAAGCGAAATTGTTTGCAGCGGGAGGAGTCCATTACTCGATTAGTGCTCATTCAATCTTAAATCTACGGACATTTGTAATTCTCACTGATTTCCGCTCAGCAAGCAGGCTGAGCGTGCCAGTGGACAATAAATGCCAGACTTACGAATTTCGTATCTTGACCGTGCTAATTCTTGTGGTTTGGCACAGTGGTTATCGGATTTTTCTCTGGCTTAGAGGTCTGGCCTTAGAAGTTTCTCGCGAAATTCATTTTGACCATTCTAGCGAGCAAAGAATATGAACTATACGGCACACGAATTACTGGCGCTTGGTATCACTTTCGGAAAGAATGTGGTTATTCACCGGTCGGTGGAGTTGTTCAATCCGGCGCAGATCAAGTTGGGATCCAACGTTCGTATTGACTGCTTTTGCGTCATATCTGCTGGAAAGCCCATTATTGTCGGAAACAACGTTCATATTGCTGCCGGCGCCAGTATTTTTGGCAGTGAGGGCGTTGAGATTGGTGACTTTGCAGGTTTGTCTGCACGCACAGCTATTTTTACCGCTTCGGACGATTATTCCGGAGGACACATGACCAATCCCACCGTGCCGGATAAATTCAGAAGGGTAACTCGTGGTAGAGTGATTTTGCAAAAACACGTTATTGTGGGATTTGGTAGCGCAATTCTCCCGAATGTCACATTGTCCTATGGGGCGGCAGTGGGGGCACTCAGCCTTGTTGCGCGTGATATACCGGAGTTTGCCATGGTCTCCGGAATTCCAGCTCGTATGATCGCCATGCGGAACGCCGAACTTTTGAGATCTCTTGAGCAAGATTTTTATCGTGACCAGCAGTCAAATCAAGAGATCCAAGGAGAGTAATAGTTTTCTAACTCATGTCCGCCCTCACCGAACGAATATTAGCACTAATCAGTGGGAAGCCTGCCTTTGCCTCACCACTCCATGTTGGCCGCCCGAACCTGGGAGATCGGACTAAGTTTCGACAGCGCATAGAGGATATGTTTGATCGAGCATGGCTGACGAACGACGGCCCTTTGGTGAAAGAGTTCGAGCAGCGGATAGGTGAAGTCGCACAGGTAAAGCATTGCGTGGCCATGTGTAACGCCACGGTGGCATTGGAAATCGCAGTCCGGGCCATGGGGCTGCGGGGTGAAGTGATCATTCCCGCCTACACGTTTATCGCCACGGCCCACGCGTTAAAGTGGCAGGAGATAACACCCGTGTTTGCGGATATGGATCCAAACACTCACACGATTGATCCGGCGGCCATTGAACGCCTGATTACACCGCGCACGACGGCAATCGTCGGGGTGCACGTCTGGGGGCACGCCTGTGACACAGACGCCATCCAGATCATTGCCGACAAACACCGTCTGCAGGTGCTGTATGACGCGGCCCATGCGTTCGGCTGTTCCCATCAGGGTCGGATGATCGGCAATTTTGGGGCCTGTGAAGTATTCAGCTTTCATGCGACCAAGTTCCTTAACAGCTTTGAAGGTGGGGCAATCGTGACCAACGATGATGCGCTGGCGGCCAAGCTGCGCCTGATGAGGAATTTCGGCTTCGAAGGCTATGATCGCGTGATCTATCTCGGCACCAATGGGAAGATGACAGAAGTTTGCGCGGCGATGGGCCTGACCAGCCTTGAGTCTATGGCCGATCTGATCGCGGTCAATCGGCGCAATTATGGGGCATATCAACAAGGCTTGGTTAATATCGCAGGCGTCACGGTCGTCAAATACGACCAGCAACAGGCATCCAACTACCAGTATTTGGTTGTCGAAGTGGATCCTGACAAAGCGTCGCTGAATCGGGACGAGTTGGTCAGCGTGCTACAGGCTGAAAACGTGCTGGCACGAAAATATTTTTGGCCCGGCGTTCACCGGATGGAACCCTATCGCACCCTTGACCCCGAGGCTTCGATTCATTTGCCGCAAACTGAACGCATTGCGTCCAGAATTATGGTGTTGCCGACCGGCACGTCAGTCTCCGTTGCCGAGGTGCAGCTTATTGTGGAGATCATAAGGGCGGCCTTGCAGCAATCAGTTGCGGTGCGCCGTCAGCTACAGAGCGGGGCGGCCCACTAGCTGGACGAAATGGCTGATCCCAAACTCTCAATCGTAGTCTTCTGCTTCAACCATGAGAAGTATGTGGCCCAAGCCTTGGACTCCATATTTGAGCAACAGCGACTGACCGACGTTGAACTAATCATTGCTGATGACTGTTCCGAAGACAGGACCTCGGCAATTATCCGGCAGAAAATCGAAGCGGTATCCCATTTAAGATGGGCGATCAAGCACTTGGAGCGAAAAGAGCGACTGGGAATGCAAGGAAGTGTGCTTGATGCTCTAGGTCATGCCAAAGGGAAGTATGTGGCGCTGCTTGAGGGCGACGACTATTGGTATGATTCGGGAAAAATTGCCCTCCAGGTAGCCGTGTTGGATGACCGTAAGGAGGTCTATTTGTGCGCACACAACAGCGGCATTCTTGGAGACCGACTGGAAAGGCATGAATGGAGGTGGCAAGCTTGGAAAACCGAGTTCACCTGCCTAGATTATCTACGGAAAAATTTCTTCCACACCTCCTCAGTGGTGATGCGAAACCCGAATCCACTGCCAGCATGGATGCTAGGTGTGATGCAACTGGATTTTGCGATTGTGCTTTGGGGGGCAAGAAATGGCTGCGGCGGGATAACATTCATCCCTCGATCCATGTCAGTCTACCGCAAGCATGCCGGTGGGATCACGCAATCGGCCGCTCACCGCAACGTGCAAGCCAGCTATCGTTCCTATTTCCTGTTGTTGGAGGGGATCCGGGAAGCATGGCCTGCTGGTTGGGGCAAATTCGTGCAGCAACGGGAGAGTGAGGCCAAGGTCATGCTGCACCTTTCAGGAATGAGCCGCACAGGTAAGGTATGGGGATTAGTGCGGAATCTGCCGGTGCTATGGCGACCGGCCTTGGTGCGGTTTTTGCAATGGATATCCGCAATCTAGCCTACTCCTTTTTTGCCCGAGGTTTTGCGACGCTGTGCACGGCGATCACACTGCTGGTGACCGCATGGTATTTCGGGGCGACCGGCCGGGGGGCACTCGCCGCCACCACCAGTCTGGTTGCCATCATATCCACAGTGATTGGCTGCAGCATTGGCCGCAATCTGGCTCGGAACATCCAGATATCTGAACTGGGTGGGAAAGGCTATATCGGAGAGAATTTGCCGGGAATAATCCGCGCTATGGGTCTCATCATTCTCGTGGCTTGGATAGTTATCGGGGTTTGCGGAGTCGCTGGTGGAGAGTGGCTCGGCGAACTTCGCTGGTATCATTTGGTGGCAGGTGCCCTCTGGGTGCCGTATTATGTCTGGGCGCAGTTTGCCGAGGCAATTTATGCGGGGCTGGATCAGGTGAGGTATTATAATAGCTGGCAGGCGGCCACGGCATTGGTTGCCGTGGGGTTTGCCTTTATCGGAGGCGCGATGCTCCAAGGGCATTTGGTGCTCTTCATGATCGTATTTGGGGCTCTGCTGCTGGTCAGCACTGGATGCGAAATCTGGTGGGTTCACGCCCGATTCGGCCGTCGCGGTGAAAATCGGTACCGGCTCCACACGAGCATAGCCGCCGCAGGCTATCTTCATTTGGATACGGTAGGGGCCCTCCTCTTCGCCAGCGCAGGGACCCTGATTGTGAACAAGACGGATGGTTTTAGCGGCGCGGGCGCTTTTGAGACAGCCGCAAAATTGTCGGCGATGTGGGCGTTGATCGCCATTGCGGTGCGGACCAATTTGCTCGCCCGCTCCGCCCAAGTCGGAGTGGAGGTCGCCTGGAGAAGCGGCCGGCGCTTTGTCCTGATGTGCATCGCCCTATCCGCCGGGTTGGCGCTCATCGGGGCGAAGATCTTCGGGCAATACGTGGAAGCCCATTTCCGCGGGTTTGAAGGGTGGGCGGTCTATTTTCTCATGTTCAGCAGCATTTCGATCTTAAGCAGCCTGCCAACCATCCTGTCCCCCTTGTTCATCGCCAAAGGGTGGGCGAAATATATGGGGCTGGGCACATTCATGCTGGGTTGCTTTAATTTGGCTCTCATGTGGTGGCTGACACCCCTCTACGGAGTTATTGGTGCATTGGTTGCCCTGTGGACGACCTATCTGATCGCCTTTCTGATCAATATCAGTGTTGCACAGTATCTTGATTCCGTCGCATCTCACAGGCGAAGCGTATGCTGACCATATATTATTTTCTGGTCATCTTTGCGCTTATTTGGGGGCCTTATCTGAACATCGGAATCAAATTTTTCGCTGATACCCAGGCGGCACTGGCGGGCATGATTATCGTCTTCACCGGGGTCGCTACTTGGACAAGAACCCCACGGGAAATCAGGCAGATCATGATCGCGATAGTGCTCCTGGCCGTCTATGCGGTATTCCTCAGCATCGGCTATGAAGATTGGATCTATGTGCCGGCACTACGATTACTCCGGGCGGCAGTATTGTTCTATGCGTCGTGGTGCCTAATCGTGCACATTTACGATCGATTGGGCGATAGGGCGAACCGCTTTCTAGTCACGGCGGTATACCTGTCCATCGTTACTCATGGTCTGCTGATGATTGTTCAGTTTCTGTATCCTGGGTTTCGTGAGGCGATGGTGGTCTGGACATTTGCGTCTGAAGGACTGGACATCAATCTTCGGACAAGAATGCCAGGACTGACCAATGGGGGTGGGGCTCAGCTATCGGCATTCATGTCGATGGGATTTATTCTTTTCCCCTATTGTTTCGCTTCCGCCAAGAGTTGGTATTCGCGAATAATATTGGTTTTGGGAGTCGCGGTGATCGCAATTTCTGTGGTTCTTAGCGGCCGCACAGGCGTCTACACAGCAATCTTCCTTTTTCCTATTATGCTCTTGCTGGTAGGTTACCACTATCGCGAAGCGGGTGGGGCGATTGCCTACATCACACGTATGTTCGTTGTTACGGGAGCCCTTTTCGTGTGCATGATGGCGATTTATTATTTGGATAATCTCCTGCGGAGCACGGCGACAGGTGATGACTATAGAGATTATGCCTTTGCGAGAAACTTGGACATGCTGACCAACCCGGACGAAGGGTTGGTGCGCAACAGCACTTTTTCCGAACTTTGGAATTACCATGTGGTGATGCCCGAGGACTTGAGGACAATGTTTTTTGGCGATTTGGAAAACATGGATCATAGCCAGGGAGCAGGTGGCGTTCTCAAACGCACGGTTGATTCGGACATTGGCTATGTCCGGCTGCTTTTCGGTTACGGTCTGTTTGGCAGTCTGTTTCATTATATTATTTATTTGGCAATGATCCTGAACATTTGGCGGGTGCGGAAGAACAGCGACGTCATCAGCTGGGTCGCGATGTTCCTGCTGGTCATGATATTTATTTTTAATGCGAAGGAAGTTTTCGTCTTCACGCGCATCGGCTGGTCGATATGTGCCCTGCTCTATTGCGGCGCAATATGCTCTGTAGGGCGGACAGTCGGGCTTGTTGGACACCCCGGCATCATTGGCGGCGCTGACATTTCACGTGGGCGGCGCGCTCCTCATGAACTGCTGGCCCGCGTCCAACGCTAGTCCATGGTTGTAATTGCATACGCCATAACGGGTCGAGGAAGGGAGAGTTATTCCAGTAGTTCTGTAACTGAAGCAGCTATTATGAATAGGATGACTGGCCTCGGAGGGGCAGCAATCTGACGATGTGCGGAATTGCTGGCATGGTCGACTTTGGGTGCTCCCCAGCGCTGGAAATTGTTCAGCGGATGGTCAATTGCCTGCGACACCGGGGACCGGATGCCCAAGGGGTGCGGGCGTTGGGGGCGGCCACGCTCGGTCATGCCCGCCTAAGCGTGATAGATTTGTCGGAGGCGGGAAGCCAACCGATGAGCACGGTCGACCGGCGATTCACCATTGTTTATAATGGCGAGGTTTATAATTTTCCCGAGCTGCGGCAGGAACTGCAGTCATTGGGGGCGTGCTTTTTCAGCAGGTCCGATACGGAAGTAGTGTTACAGGCTTTCGTGCATTGGGGCCTGGATGGCTTCCGACGATTGAATGGCATTTTCGCCTGCGCGATATGGGATAGTCATGATGAGCGGCTGTGGCTGGTCAGGGACCGGTTCGGGGTAAAACCCCTCCACTATCATTTGCAGCCAGAAGGAGGAATTATCTTCGGCTCGGAAATCAAGGCTGTATTGGCTGCGGCCAATGATACACACGCAGTGGACTGGCATGCGCTGCATGAATTTCTGTATTTCGGTGCAGGTGGACTCGGAGCACGAACGCTATTGGCTGAGGTACGAAAGTTGGAAGCCGGACATTATCTGGAACTTGATCGGAGCGGCACCAAGACTGAACCCTACTGGCATCTAGACCCCACGGCTGGATTAGCGGGACAAGGCGGGAGCGCCATTGGGCAGGTGCGGGAACTGTTGGCGGCGGCTGTGCAGAGGCAATTGGTTAGCGACGTGCCGATTGGGGTTTTTCTCAGCGGAGGCATTGATTCAAGCGCCGTAACAGCTTTTGCGTCGTGTTTCTATGGCCCTGGTCTGCGCACGTTCTCTGTCGGCTTCGATTTTGCGGGGGACAACAACGAATTGCCGAAAGCGGCGAAGGTGGCACAGCATTTTGGGACCGAGCATCGTGAGCTTTTCATCCGCGGTGCTGATCTGCCGGAGGTGATCGAGGCCTTGGTTGTCGCACATGATGCGCCATTCGCCGATGCAGCGAATATCCCGCTCTATCTGCTATGCCGGGAATTGAGTGGGTCCGTTAAGGTCGTGCTGCAAGGCGATGGAGGAGATGAATTATTCGGCGGCTACCGACGTTACGGACTGTTGCGTCACGCCCGGCTGCTGGGGATTCTGGCCCAAATGGGTGGGGCTTTGGCGACGCATTTACCCGGTTCAATCATCCGCCGGGCCCGCGTGCTGCGGATGGTGGATATCTGGCGGGAGCCCGATGAGCAGGTGCGCATGGCCCTGCTGATGGCCCAGGACGGACGACACCCATCACCGACGCGACTACTCGGCGCACCGTGGCGGGAGGCTTTGCTCAAATTGGATCCCTTTGAGCGCTATCGCTCCATTGGCGGAGCACTGGCTCATGTGGAGCCGGTCCAGCGGATGTTACTTACTGATCTCCAGATTCTTTTGCCGGATATTTTTCTGGAGAAGGTAGACCGGTCGACCATGGCGCACGGGGTGGAATCACGCGTGCCTTTTTTGGATTACGAACTCGCGGATTATGCCATCGGACTTCCAGCCGCACTTAAAATGCCTCGTGGCGAAGCCAAGGGGCTGCTGAAGAGAGCACTCCGCGGTGTCGTGCCGGATTTCGTCTTGGACGCACCCAAGATGGGATTTGCTGTGCCATACGGGCAGTGGCTGCGGGGACCCCTGGCTGCATTTGCCCGTGATCGGATTTGTGGGGGCCGGGCGAGGCAGCTTGGGTTCATTGATGAATTGGCTGCAGGCCAGGCCTTGGATGATCATGCGGCTGGCCGCGCAGACCACGGTTACCTGCTCTGGAAGCATTTGAATCTCGCCATATGGATCGAGCGATGCGGAGTTCAGCCGGTGCTATGATGGGAAATCTTAAACGGGCGAAGGCAAGAAAGCCTCGAATACTCTTTGTTGGGGCTTTCCAGCCGCCGGCCAACAGCAAGATTCGAGGCGGTCAACTCGCGGCTTGCCAAGCCATCCTGGCAGGCCACCTAAGCCAGCATGTAGTCTGGGTGCTGCTGGACTCGACCATGATTTCCATCCCGCCGCCGCCTAAGGCACGACGCGCTTGGTCCGCCCTTCTGCGTTTATTTCAGTTTCTTCGGCAGTTAGCTTTTTCGCACGTCGATGTGGTATTAATTTTCACGGCGAGCGGACTGAGCCTGCTTGAAAAGGGGTTGATGGCCATTCTAGCAAAGCTGGCTGGCAAGAGGGTGGTGCTATGCCCTAGGTCGGGGCTTTTAATCCGCGAGTGGCGCCGGCATAACTCGGTCCGGATCTGGTTGAAACTCGTGGTCCATTTTTGTGATGCGGTCGTCTGTCAGGGACAAAGCTGGAGGGAATTCTTTGTCTCAGTCACCGGACAGCAGCCGGCGCGTTTCCCGATCATTTATAACATAGTATCGACCAAGGAAGTTGCGCCATTGCCCCAGCGGGAAATTGCTGAACGAGCCCTCATGATGTGTTGGATTGAGCGCAACAAGGGAATCTTCGATCTGGTGGATATTGCCGAGCGTTTCCGCCCGGAACTCGCGGGGTTCAAATTCGTGATTTGCGGACACGGCGCCGACTGGACTGAACTAAAACTGGAGCTGAAAAAGAGAGGGCTTGAGGAGATGTTCGAGTTGCCGGGATGGGCGGATTTAAATGCCAAGCAAAATGAAATGGAGGACGCGGATATGTGCCTCATGCTTTCGCATCTTGAGGGCATGCCCAATGCGTTGATCGAAGCAATGGCGTCCGGCAGGCCGGTCGTGGCGACTGCGGTGGGTGCGGTGCCAGACATTTTGGCGGAAACCGAGAGCGGATACCTGTGCGAACCGCGGGACATTGAGGGCATTGGTTTCCGCATCCTTGATCTGCGTCGTGATCGCGCGCTACGGATGACCATGGGCCAGAACGGGCGCCAAAAGATTTGCTTGCTCATGTCAGATGAGGTGGTCTGGGGAAAATGGCTTGCCGTGCTTTGTCCGAGCGGCCGAGTGCCTGGCAGCGAAACAGTTGGAGGGGAAAACTGATGTGCGGTATTGCCGGATTCTACGGGAACTTTAGTCAACGGCATCTTCAACAAATGAATGCCTTGATCGCGCACCGCGGTCCTGACGATGCGGATACCTGGTGCAGTGGTGCTGATCCGGTCGGGTTGGCGCACCGGCGGCTTTCAATCATTGATCTGTCCGCCGCCGGTCGCCAGCCCATGTGGGACGCCACCAGGAAAGCGGTGATTGTCTTCAATGGCGAAATCTACAATTACCGCGAGCTTGCGCGGGATTTGCGCCGGGATGGTTTTGTGCTCAAGAGCCAGAGTGACACGGAAGTCCTGCTGAATCTTTACCTGAGGGACGGGGACCAGTTCCTCACTAAACTGGATGGCATGTTTGCTTTTGCCATCTGGGATCTAAAACGTAAAAGGATGTTCATTGCGCGGGATGGAACGGGGGTTAAGCCGCTTTATTATTTCGAGAATCGATTCGGATTTGCCTTCGCCAGTGAGTTGAAGGCGCTTTGCTGTCTGCCGGAACTGGAGCGGACCATTGATCCCATTGCCCTGAGTCACTATCTGACCTACCTCTACTGTCCGGCTCCGCGGACACCGCTGACCGGTGTCTTCAAACTTGAGCCGGGTTGGGCGATTGCGGTCGAGAATGGTCACATTACGAATCGATGGCAGCATTGGAAATTGCCGGTGCAGGTCGTTGCCGAGACGAGAAGTGTGCCGGAACTGGAGGAGGAATTGGAAGCCTTGCTCTCTAGCGCGGTTCGCCGGCAGATGGTGGCCGATGTGCCGGTAGGGGCATTTCTGTCCGGCGGGCTGGATTCGAGTGCAATTGTGGCACTGGGAAGAAAATATGCGGCTGGGCAGAAACTGGACTGCTTCACCATCGGGTTCGAGGATGAGGGTGTTGGGGAAGAGGGATTTCCGAACGATTTACCTTATGCCCAAAAGGTCGCACAGCACCTGGATGTGCCACTCCACGTGGTCAAATCAGGCTCAGGAATGGCGCGGGATTTCGAGAAGATGATTTATCACCTCGACGAGCCGCAACCGGACCCGGCGGCGCTCAATGTGTTGCAGATTGCGCGGCTGTCTCGGGAGATGGGTATCAAAGTTCTGCTATCGGGAGCGGGGGGGGACGACATATTTGGCGGTTATCGCCGGCATTTCGCGCTGTCGCTTGAATTTCTCTGGGCGTGGCAGCCGCAGGTGGCGCGAAGCATGCTGCAAACTATAGCCGTGAATCTTCCGCGAACTACACCTTTGCGGCGGCGGCTCGCCAAGGCCTTTGAATATGCCGGCGAGTCGCAGGAGCGGAGAATCGCCGGCTATTTCGCCTGGCTCGAATCCAGTGCAGTCTGCGGCTTGTTCTCTCCGGACGTAAGATCCAAGATAGTGGGCTCAGATCCACTGAGTCCCATGCTGACGGCCCTACAGGAATTGCCCGCCAACATGGAGTCCTTGAATCGCATGTTATACTTGGAGCAGCGGTTCTTCCTGCCGGACCACAACCTCAATTACACGGACAAGATGGCGATGGCTGCCGGGATTGAGGTTCGTGTCCCGTTTCTTGATCCCCATTTGATGACGTTCGCGGCCAACCTCCCGGCCCGCTACAAGCAATACGATAACATTGGGAAATGGCTTTTTAAGCGCAGCATGGAGATACACTTGCCGCATGACATTATCTATCGACCAAAAACAGGTTTCGGTGCCCCGCTGCGTAGCTGGATGCAGGGAGAACTACGCGACCATTTTGAGCGGGCGCTTGCTCCGGAAACCATCTCCCGTCGAGGAATATTCGATCCCAAACGCGTTACGGAAATGGTCATAAATGACCGGACCGGAAGAATAGATGCAGCGTATCCACTGTTTGGCCTTGTTTGCATTGAGACTTGGTGCCGACAGTTTCTCGATCAGCGTCCCGGGGGGCAGCTATGAGGAAGCACATTGGCATTTTGGTCGGCACCAGGCCTGAAGTCATCAAGATGGCCCCTGTGTATGCTGCGCTGAAAGACAGCTCTCAACTGCAACCGATCCTTATATCCTCGGGGCAGCACCGGCAGATGCTTGACCAGGCGTTTGGGGTGTTTGGGCTCAAGCCGGACGTCGACCTCAACCTGATGCAACCGGGGCAGACGCTTCCGGACCTGACCGCCCGAGTGATAACGGGGGTCACCGGCGCGCTCCGTGAGTTGAAGCTGGCGGCTCTTCTGTTGCAGGGTGACACAACCACCGTCCTCGGCTCAGCGCTCGCGGCCTTTTATGAGAAGGTGCCGATCGGTCATGTGGAGGCCGGCCTGCGCACGAATAACATGCAGTCGCCCTTTCCTGAGGAAATGAACCGTCGCCTGACCTCGCCACTGGCGCGCTGGAATTTCTGCCCAACAGAATTGTCCAAGGCCAATCTGGTCCGGGAAAATATCGCAGCGGAGACTTGCCATGTCACGGGTAACCCGGTGATCGATGCGCTGCTCTGGGTGCGGGATCGTCTCCGGGCGCAGGGATTGAAGCCGGAGCAAGTGGCGGAACGGGTGGGAATTCCTGCTGCCTTCACCCAGAGATTTCTAAAGACAGAGGCAGCAGAGCTAGGAGCTAAGAGCTTGGAGCTAGGAGCTAGAAAGCCCCGCTGGGTCTTGGTCACGGGCCATCGGCGTGAATCGTTTGGTGGCGGGTTTGAGCGGATCTGCGCGGCCATCAGCCGTCTGACCCAATCGTATCCTGATCTCGGGGTGCTTTACCCGGTGCACCTCAATCCCCAGGTGCAGGAGCCGGTCAATCGGCTGTTGAGTGACAACCCGCGCGTGGCGTTGGTCAACCCGGCGGGTTACGAGGATTTCATCTGGCTGCTTGACCGTTGCACCTTTGCCTTGAGCGATTCCGGCGGGGTGCAGGAGGAGGCGCCCAGCCTCGGCAAGCCTGTGCTCGTGATGCGCGAGACCACGGAGCGGCCGGAGGGTGTGACAGCGGGCACCTGCACGCTGGTGGGCACCGATCCGGACAAAATTCTGAGTGAAGCCGGTATATTACTCACCGACCCGGTGGAGTATGCGCGCCGGGCTGCGCTTAAGAATCCCTACGGAGACGGGCAGACCGCGGGGAGAATCCGGGAGATTTTGGAAAGGGATTTGGGTTCATAGTTTTGGGTTCATGGTTCTTGGTTGATAGTTCCTGATTCAAACGACGCATGATGATAAAATCGTTCGAAGAACTGGACTGCTGGAAGGCTTGCCGGGCGCTGCGATTGTTTGTGCTTCGCGAGGTGATTCCTCTGTTGCCGTTGGTCGAAAAACACAGGCTGGCCGATCAGTTGATCCGTGCTGCGCGCAGCACGACGGCAAACGTGGCCGAAGGCTTCGGGCGTTACAATTACATGGATAATCGAAAGTTTGTGGGAATTGCGCGCGGTTCCTGCCAGGAGGTTTTGGATCACCTAATCACTGCGTGCGATGAACAAATGATTTCGGAGGATTTGCTAACCAAAGGTCAAAGTCTAGCCATTGAGGCCGTCCGTTTGCTCAACGGATATATGGCCTACCTAAAGCGCGCCGATGGAGTCAAATCGTAGAGTTGCGAGGTTCGATCATGAACTAAGAACCAAGACCAAAGAACAATTTTAAGGACACATGCTTCAATTGCTCCAGCATCTCGGTAACGGACGGACCATTCTGATGGAAGTGCCGGCACCTGGCCCGCGGGCCGGGGCGCTGCTTATCCGCACCACGCGTTCGCTCATTTCGGCGGGCACCGAGCGCATGTTGGTCGATTTCGGTAAAGCCGGCTGGATTGGTAAGGCGCGCCAACAGCCGGAAAAAGTCCGCGCCGTCCTCAACAAGGCGCGGGCCAACGGCCTGCTTGACACGATGCGCGCGGTGCGTGCCAAGCTGCAGCAGCCGATTCCCCTTGGCTACTGTCAGGTGGGTGTGGTGGTCGACGCCGGCGACCAGTTGGGAGCTAGGAGCAATAATCTTGTAGCTGTGAGCTCTGAACCCGGAGCTATTGGCGAAGGCTTTAAGGTCGGGGACCGCGTGGTCTCGAATGGGCCGCACGCGGAAGTGGTATCGGTCCAGCATGATCTTTGTGCGAAGGTGCCGGCTGGGGTCAGCGACGAGGCGGCGACTTTCGCCCCGTTATGCGCGATCGCCCTGCAGGGGATTAATCTGCTGGCGGTCGCGCCGGGGGATAAGGTGGTCGTCGCCGGGCTGGGTCTGATTGGCCAACTGGCGGTTCGCATTTTGGGCGCCTGCGGCTGTGAGGTGCTCGGGCTCGATCCTTCGCCTGAACGGCGGGCCTTGGCGGAAAAGTCCGGTGTGAAGACCGCGGAGGGCGACCCGGTGACCGCCGCCTTGGGCTGGACGAACGGCCAAGGTGTCGCCGGCGTGCTCATCACCGCCAGCACGTCCTCCAACGAAGTCGTCAACCAAGCGGCGCGCAGTTGCCGCCCGCGCGGCAAGGTGGTGCTGGTCGGCGTCGTCGGCCTGCAGCTGAATCGCGCCGACTTTTACCGAAATGAGATTTCGTTCCAAGTGTCGTGCTCCTACGGGGCGCGTGATGCCCGCGCGGCCAGCTCCGCGCAGGGCAACTTCAACCAAGTGCTGGCCTGGATGGCGGCGGGCAAGTTGCCGGTCGAGGATCTGATCACGCATCGTTTTGATTTCATAGCGGCTTCCACCGCGTATGCCGCGCTCGCGGATCGGACCGCATTGGGTGTGGTGATGACTTATGGCGGACAAAGCGCGACGTTGAACCGGGCGGTTGAGCTAAGGGCGCAGAGCGAAGAGCCAAGAGCTAAGAGCCCGGAACAAGGAGCAAGACCACGCATTGCGGTGATTGGGGCGGGGAATTTTGCGATGCGCACGTTGCTGCCTGCCATGACGCAGCTGTCGGCTCCGCCCATGATTGCGGCCGTGGCTTCCGCCCAGGGAGCCTCGGCGCTGCTGGCCGCGCAGACTTTTGGAGCGGAACGTGCGACCACGGACGTGGCCTCACTTCTCACCGATCCGTCGGTGAAGGCGGTTTTCATCACGACCCGGCATGCCGGCCATGCCAGCCAAGCACTCGCGGCCATGAAGGCGGGCAAGCACGTGTGGGTGGAGAAGCCGCTGTGCCTCAATTTGGAGGAGCTGCACTCTATTGAGAAAGCTCTCAGCTCCCAGCTCTCAGCTCCTAGCTCCGCACCACCGGTGCTCATGGTCGGCTTCAATCGGCGTTTCGCGCCTATGGCTGTGGCCCTACGGAAGGCGCTGGCGCAGCGCTCGGGCGCGCATCGCATCACCATCACCGTCAATGCCGGCCGACTAGATCCTGACCACTGGACGCTCGATCCCCGGTCCGGTGGCGGCCGCATTGTAGGCGAGGGCTGTCACTTTGTGGACTTGGTGCGCTTCCTCGCGGGTTCGCCGATCATGGAGGTGCGCTGTCGGCGCCGGGATACGGACGGCCAGGACGGTGGCGAGTTCGAAGTGATTTTCTCCAACGGTGCGGTCGCCGCAATCGACTATCGAACCGACCTGCCGCCGCACATGCCCAAAGAGATCATAGCGGTTAGTGGCGAGGGCTTCTCGGCCCAAATTCATAACTGGTCAAAGTTGACATCGAGCGGCTTGGGTGGGCTGAGTGGAGGCTCATTCTGGAGCCGGGCTCCCCGCAAGGGGCATCCCGAGGCCTTGGCGGCTTTCCTGCAATCGGTGGGGGGCGGGGCAGCTCCCATTGCCGCCGACGAAATTTTCGAAGTCTCGCGCTGGTCCATCGCCATGCAGGCGATGCGTACACCGACCGGCTGACAACAGACGGCGAATAGCGGACTACAGGTCAAAGTCAGCACATCGCACGAACTCGACTCACTCCTTATGAAAAACGACATCTGTGTCATTGGCTTGGGCTACATCGGCCTGCCGACGGCCTCCATCTTTGCCACCCGGGGACTGAAGGTTCTCGGCGTGGATGTGCGGCCCGACGTGGTCGAGATCATCAACCGTGGGGGGCTGCACTTCCATGAGCCCGACCTCGATGTGATCGTGCGCGCCGCGGTGGGCAGCGGCAATCTGCGCGCTGGCACGTCGCCGGCACCCGCCGGCGCCTTCATCATCGCCGTGCCCACGCCCTTTTCGCACGGACCCAAGGGCGAGAAAATTCCGGACCTCTCTTTTGTCGAGCAGGCGACCCGGTCGCTGGCCCCGCATGCGGAGCCGGGCAACCTGATCATCTTGGAATCGACCAGCCCGGTGGGCACCACCGAGAAGGTGCGCGATTGGCTGGTCGAGGAGCGCGGTAAGCTGGGCTTGCCCGGTCAGGCGAGCGACTTTCTCTTCGCGCATTGCCCGGAACGAGTCCTGCCGGGCAACATGCTGAAGGAACTGGTCGCCAATGACCGGATTGCCGGGGGCCTGACCCCCGAGGCCGGCCGGGTCTCGAAGGAGCTCTACCAGCGGTTTTGCACGGGCGAGATTTTCGTGAGCGACGCCCGGACGGCGGAGATGGCCAAGCTAACGGAGAACTCCTACCGCGACGTGAACATTGCCTTCGCCAACGAACTGTCACTCATCTGCGACAAGCTGAACCTCGATGTGTGGGAACTCATTCGCCTGGCCAACCGTCATCCTCGCGTGAAGATCCTGCAACCCGGTCCCGGCGTCGGCGGGCACTGCATCGCAGTGGATCCGTGGTTCATCGTGCATTCCGCCCCGGATGTGTCGCCGTTGATCCGGACGGCCCGCGAGGTGAACGACAGCAAGCCCCATCACGTAGTGGAGCGGGTGAAAGCCGCGGCGGCGAAACTCAAGCAGCCGGTGATCGCGTGCCTCGGACTCGCTTTCAAGGCGGACATCGACGATCTGCGGGAGAGTCCGGCGATGGAAATCACGGCTGAGATCGCCAAGGCAGCGATGGGACGGGTCCTCGCCGTGGAGCCGCATGTCAAGGAACTGCCTCCGGCGCTGGCCAAACTTCCCGGCATCAGTTTCGTGAGCGCGGACGAAGCCATGAAGCAGGCCGACATCGTCGTCTTGCTCGTGAACCACCGGCAGTTCGCCGGTATCGACCGGGCCTTGCTCCGCGACAAGGTTGTGATCGATACTCGTGGGTTCTGGCGGGGGCCGGCTGGCCCCTAGCTCCTAGTTCCTAGTCACTGGCTACTAGCCACTAGCTTCTAGCTCCTAGTTCCCAGCTACTAGCCCCTAGCCACTAGCGACCAGAAACCAGCTCCCAGCCACCAGAACCCAGTCCCATGTCCTACAAAACCCTGAACGTTTATCAGAAAGCGCATCTCTTCGGGGTGGAGTGTCATCGGCTTAGCTTAAAACTGCCGAAATATGAACTCTATGAAACCGGCAGTCAGTTACGGCGCGCATCCAAATCGGTTTCGGCCAACATCGTTGAAGGCTATGGTCGAAAGCGATATCCGGCCGATTATCTCAAGTTTCTTGTCTACGCACTGGCGTCAAATGACGAAAGCCGGGAATGGCTCGAATACGTTCGCTCTGGCTACCCTGACCTGAGTGACGCTGCGGGAGGACTCGTGTCGCTGAACGAGGAGATCGGCCGCATGTTGAACAAGTTCATTCAGAGTTTGGAGCCCTAGTCCCTAGCCACTAGTTACTAGCTCCTAACAATGCCTTCGCTTAGACAATACGTGGCGCTGTTGCGCCAGATGGGGCCGGGTTGGCTGGCGTATCGCGCCGGATATGCGGCCCGCCGGAGGTTTGATCTGCTCAAGCGCGCTTCTCCGATTGCAAGTTGGGAGCAGTTGCCTGCGCCTGAGCTGGAACTGCATCCGCTTTCGTTGATCCAGCCAGTGCCCGCTTCATGGGGCACCGCGTGCATTGGTGAGGCCGACGCCGTGCTGCGCGGGGAATTTAAGTTGTTTTCCTATCGCGTGGTTAGCGCCGGATTTACGCCCGACTGGCATGCCAATCAGTTAGCGGAGGGCCAGCCTTCGCAATGCTTCGACGAGGCAAGCGGAGAACGAAACTCAGGTCTCAGGTCTCAGGCTTCAGGTCTGCAGCCTCACTGGTCGGAGATCAGTGATTTTCGCGGCGGCGACATCAAGGGTGTATGGGAGCTGAGTCGCTTCCCCTGGGCCTTCGCGTTGGCGCGGGCTTATGGTCGCACGGGTGACATGCGATATGCGGACGCATTTTGGCGCTTGTTTTTCGATTGGTGTGAAAAGAACCCGCCGAATGCCGGGCCAAACTGGATGTGTGGGCAGGAAGCGACGTTCCGCCTGATGGCGGTGGTGTTTGCGGCCGAGGCATGCGGCATCCCTGAGAAGCAGCGTGATGGGTTGGTCCGATTTATCGTTGCGACCGGCCAAAGGATTGCCGCCAACCTCGATTATGCGCTCAGCCAGAAAAACAATCATGGGGTGAGTGAATGCGTTGGGCTTATCACTACGGCACTACTAGTGCCGGAGTTCGCAGAAAGTGCTGACTGGCTGGCGAGGGGACTGCGTGAACTTGAAGCTCAGTTGGCGGAACTCGTCTATGAGGATGGGGGTTTCTCGCAACATTCGTTGATCTATCACCGGGTATTGCTGCATGACCTCTGCTGGTGCCGGAGGCGGCTGACCGCGGCCGGGCGGACGAGTCCGGCCTGGTTGGATGCGGCGGGCCGGCGAGCCTTGGATTTCCTGATGAGGTTGGTTGATCCGGTGACCGGGCAGGCGCCACTCTATGGGGCGAACGACGGAGCCAATGTGCTGCCACTGGCAGAGACGGGATTCCTGGATATGCGGCCAGTTGTGCAAATGGCCGCCGCTGTGCACCGCAGTGAGTTGCCGTTGCCCGAAGGCCCATGGGACGAGGCGGCGGCTTGGCTGGTCCCTGAATGGAGCGCGCTGAAAAGAGTCCCCTGGCCGGTCGTCCCGGCACGTTGGTATGCGCGTGCCGCGGGCTGCTTCCAACTCACGGATGGGGCCGACCGCCTGTTTCTCCGTTGCCCCGAAAACTTCCGGCACCGTCCCGGCCAGGCGGACATGTTGCACGTTGATATTACTCATGCCGGCCGGCCGGTGGCGAGTGATGGGGGCTCCTTTTCCTATAATTCCCCCGAACGATTCACCGTGCTAGGACAGGCAGCCCACCACAACGTGCTGACGGTGGACGGCCGGGAACCCTTGGAGAAATTCAACCGGTTCCTTTACCTGCCATGGCCAAAAGGAGAGGCCTCGGCGGAGGAGCCGGGTGGCTTCCGGGCGAGCCACGATGGTTACGCCGCCTTGGGAGTGAAGTGGACAAGAACCGTGAGCCAACGCGAAGGAGGCGGCTGGCTGGTTCGTGATCGGGTCACGGGTGCCGGGGGGCGCGCCTTGCAGTGGCATTGGCGGCTTGCCAACCGGCCGTGGAGTGTTGCCGGCGATTCCGTGGCGGTGGCGGACGATGCCGGCCGCTACCGGATCAGCTGGCGGAGCAGCATTCCGGCAAAGGTCAGCCTGGTCCGCGCTGATGCGGCGTCCGCCTATGGCTGGTGGTCGCCGCACTACGGCAAGACCGAACCGGCTTGCGCGCTGCGGCTCGAAGTGCGGGCGCCGGGAGAGGTCGATCTAACCACGGAATTCTTCGTGCCGGTGGCTGCCTCACCGAATAACCAATAACCATCAATCAATAACCGCACCGCGCCCATGCGCATCCTCTATTTTCACCAGCACTTCACCACACCGGACGGTTCCGGCGGCACGCGTTCCTATGAATTTGCCCGGGCGCTGATCGCCCGAGGCCATCAAGTCACGATGGTGTGCGGCCGGAGTGAGCGGAGCGCGCTTGACCTGCCGTGGGATGCCCGTCGCGGCTGGCACCGTGGTTTGGTGGAGGGAATCGACGTAATTGCGTTGCCCCTCGCATATTCGAACCGAGACAGTCTTACCCGGCGGGCCCGGGTTTTTCTCGGGTTTGCTTGGCGCAGCATTGGCGTGGCCCTGCGGCACGATTACGACCTGCTCTTCTCCACGTCTACACCATTGACCGCGGCTCTGCCCGGCATCGCCATGAAGCTGCTGGGACGCGGCAAGCCGTTCATTTTTGAAGTGCGCGATCTCTGGCCGGAATTGCCCCGAGCGCTGGGCATGAAGAATCCCCTTTTGCTCGGCGGCATGAGCGTCCTCGAGTGGCTGGGCTATCGCTGCGCCGATGCCTGTATCGGGTTGTCGCCGGGCATCGTGGAGGGAATCAGGCGACGGGCGCCCCGTGGGCGCCGGGTGGAGTTGGTGCCCAATGGGTGCGATCTGGAGTTGTTCACGCCGGCGAAGCGCGGTCCGCTTGGGCTCGCGGGAATCGCGCCGGGCGACTTCGTGGCCGGATTTACCGGGGCGCACGGCGTGGCCAATGGCTTGGACGCCGTGATCGACGCGGCGGCCGAATTGAAGCGGCGCGGCCGGCCGGACATCAAGCTGGTGCTGATCGGTGACGGCAAATGCAAGGACGCGCTGATGGCCAGAGCACAGCGCGAGGGGCTGGACAACTGTCTGTTCTTCCCACCGGTGAAGAAGACGGAAATCGCGCGCATCACCGCGAGTTTCGATTGCGGCCTGCAGATCCTGGCGGACATTCCAGCCTTCTACTACGGCACATCCCCGAACAAGTTCTTCGACTATATCTCCGCCGGCCTGCCGGTGGTGAACAATTATCCTGGCTGGCTGGCGGGGCTGATCGGGACGCATCAATGCGGACGGGCGGTGCCGGGCGGAGACAGCCGGGCCTTGGCCGACGCCTTGTTAGAACTGGCCGACGACCCAGGCCGCCGACAGGCCCAGGGTGCGGCCGCCCGCCGGCTGGCGGAGGAGTATTTCGCCCGCGGCCGATTGGCGGAAAAATTCACCGAATTGCTTGAAGATTGCGGCAGAACCGCAAACGTCGGCTGACCTTTCACCATGCAAAAAGACCTCCTGTCCATCATCAACGAAGTGCGCGCGAACAAGCAGCAACCGCCCTTGGCCGCGCTGTCCCCAGCCCTACGGTTGCACGATGATATTGGCTTTGTGTCATTGGACCTCGCCGAGTTGACCGTCCGCATTGAGGAGAAATTCGGGGTAGATG
>Ga0163153_10002284_pt1 | contig 28389 bp, 24 predicted proteins | sample OliLakLV19MP6IB1_FD_148629 | JGI IMG/M metagenome (GOLD analysis project Ga0163153, IMG submission 148629) | Freshwater microbial mat bacterial communities from Lake Vanda, McMurdo Dry Valleys, Antarctica - Oligotrophic Lake LV.19.MP6.IB-1 | ecosystem: Environmental > Aquatic > Freshwater >...
ACCCGCTGGCTTTGCTGGAAGAAACGCAAATCGAAGTGAAGGACTTATCCGCTGATCCGGAATTTGCGCAACAATTCAAAGAATGGGGGGGTGTGCGCCAGCAAAATTACCAGCAGCGTCAGCAAAAATTAAAGGCGGGCACCCCACAAGAAAAGCCTGACCTGGATGCCTTATGGAACCGCCAATATGCCAAGGGTTCGGGCGCAGAAGGTACGGCGCAGGAACACCAGACGGTGTTTCGCTGCCAGCCAGTCAAAGATGTGCGTAAGGACTGATACTTCAACTGCAAGCTTCGGCCATGGCCATCCAGCCTTCTTGTGCCTCCAGCGTTCCCATCCAGTTCCTGATGGCAGGGTACCCTCTTAAGTCAAATCCGCCCTCATGGGCCACATGGGTGTAAGCGTACAAAGCGATATCGGCGACTGTCGGATTATCACCTGTCAGGAATTTGAATGTCCCCAGAGTGCTTTCCATAACGGCCAGGGCTTGGTGGCCACGTTCTCGCAACATAATCAACCTTTCCGCTTGTTCGGTTTCCTGTTTAAGGAACAGTGCGATAAAGCGCGCTACTGCAATGTAAGGCTCGTGGCTGTACTGCTCAAAAAATAACCACTGCCAGTTTAGCGCCTGCTGCCACTCATCTTGCGCAAACCACTCACTGTTGCGGGAAAGGTGCAGCAACATGGCATTGGACTCGGCCAGGCAGCGACCGTCGGGAAACTGCAGCAACGGTACTTTACCATTGGGATTGAGTGCCAGAAATTCCTTACGGCGAGTGGCCTGGGCCATCAGGTCAGTTTCGACCCATTCAAAAGGCTGGCCCGTCAAGCGCATGATCAGAGCTGCTTTGTAGCAATTCCCCGAACGGCTATCACCATAGAGTTTGTATTTTTTCATTGCTGATGCCTCGAAGAGTATGAGCCTATTAGATTAGCTCAAAATGGAAGCGAAAAATGTGTGAATTCACAAGCTGAGACTACTTCCAATTAGTTTTCTTGCGGACAAAAAAAGCCCCGAAATTCATCGGGGCTTAAAAGCGTGTCACTAAGGCATACAAGTGTGGGGACTGCCTGTGTAGAGGCGTGACACGCTAGGCACAGTCAACTTACGCTTCATATATTAAGCATTTGGCGTTAAGAAACTGTGAACGGGTCGTTTTGTTATCGTGATAAATGCCAAATATTTACTGCATTGCAGCAATATCAGGCAACGCGCTGGCGGAATTTCTTCAAGTGCACCAATAACAATGATATGGCTGCAGGTGTAACGCCTGGAATACGGGATGCCTGGCCCACATTGACTGGCCGCACACGCGCCAGTTTTTCCATGACTTCAGCGGACAAACCACGCACGGTAGTGAAGTCAAAATCCGCGCTGATGCCGGTTTCTTCATGCCGCGCCCGGTGAGCGATTTCTTCCGCCTGGCGATCCAGATAACCGGCATAGCGCACCTGAATTTCCACCTGTTCTGCAACCTGGGTATCCGCCACACCTGGGCCCACTGCTTCAAGGCTGACCAGCTTGGTGTAGCTCATTTCCGGCCGCTTGAGCAAATCCAGGGCACGCGACTCCTTGCTGAGCTGAATATCGAATTGCTGCTGTAATTGCTGCCCCGCTTCGTTCTGGGGTGTCAGCCAAATGTCTTTGAGCCGTGACTGCTCAGTACTGATGGCTTCCTGCTTGATACGAAAGCGCTGCCATTGATCATCACCTACCAGTCCAACTTCGCGGCCAATTGCAGTTAGCCGCAGGTCAGCATTGTCTTCGCGCAACTGCAAACGATATTCAGCACGACTGGTAAACATGCGATAAGGCTCCAGGGTGCCCAACGTCACCAGGTCATCCACCATCACACCGATATAAGCCTGGTCGCGCTTCAGCAGCAGAGGAGCTTGTTCGCGACTAAGCCGTGCGGCGTTGATTCCAGCCAAAAGGCCTTGTGCTGCTGCTTCCTCATAACCCGTCGTACCATTGATCTGACCCGCAAAAAACAGGCCTTTGACTTGTTGGGTTTCCAGATGGGGTTGCAGCTCTCGGGGATCAAAATAGTCATACTCGATGGCATAACCCGGACGAGTGACAAAGGCATTCTCAAAGCCGCGTATGGAATGCACCAACTGCAACTGCACATCGAATGGCAGGCTGGTGGAAATGCCATTGGGGTACAACTCGCGGGTGTTCAGCCCTTCCGGTTCGATAAAAATCTGGTGACTGTTGCGTTCGGCAAAGCGCACCACCTTGTCTTCGATGGAAGGGCAGTAACGCGGGCCTATTCCTTCAATCTCGCCGCTGTACATGGGTGAGCGATGCAACGCAGCACGAATGATGTCGTGAGTGCGTTCAGAGGTATGCGTGATCCAGCAGCAAACTTGTTCGGGATGGTCAGCCGTGCTGCCACCGAATGAAAACACCGGTCGCGGATCATCGCCGGGCTGTTCCTGCAAGCCTTCGAAATCGACGGTCTTGCCATCAATACGCGGAGGCGTGCCGGTCTTTAAACGCCCTACCTTGAAAGGCAATTGCCGCAAACGCGCGGCCAGCGTGGTTGCCGGTGGATCACCGGCACGGCCGCCGGCATAGGAGGTCTCACCGATATGGATTTTGCCTGCCAGGAAGGTGCCGGCGGTCAATACCACTGCCCTGGCACGAAACTCCACACCCGTTGCCGTTCGGCAACCGATTACCTGATCGCCATCGAGCAATAAGTCATCCACTGCTGCTTGAAACATCGCCAGGTTTTGCTGGTGTTCAACTGTTTTGCGAATATATGCCCGATACAGGCTGCGATCGCATTGCGCGCGGGTGGCACGAACGGCCGGACCTTTACTGGCATTCAAAGTACGGAACTGTATACCTGCAGCGTCTGCTGCTTTGGCCATGACACCACCCATGGCATCAATTTCCCGCACCAGATGGCCTTTTCCTATGCCGCCAATGGCCGGATTGCAGCTCATCTGCCCAACCGTCTCAATGCTGTGGGTCAGCAACAAAGTCTGCGCACCACTGCGCGCTGAGGCGAGTGCTGCCTCGGTGCCTGCGTGGCCGCCACCGATGACAATGACATCAAATTGCTTGGCAAACTGGTGGGCAAACTGCATGACGGCGTTACCATGTCAAAAGCGGCGAGTATTGTACAAAAATCAAGCGGATGGTGCAGCTTTCCGGTTATAACATCAGCCCAACTGCAATCAGCCAGGGCGATCGTAACAGACTCGTTTACGGCTTCCGGCGATCTTAATCGTGTTGCTGGTCACGCTCAGAGTCGCGCTCTACATCACGATGCTGGCGGCGATCAGCCTCGGGTATGACGTTGCTTGAATCTATCTGTTGCTGATAGCTTGGCTCGCTGCGTGCAGGAGATTCACTGCGTGAGGACGATGGTTGGTATGCCGGCTCGTTGCGTGGAGTTGGCTGTTGGTATGCCGGCGCTGTGCGGGAAGGTGCTTGCTCCATACGCCTGGGTGAAGAATAACCGTCGTGCCTGGGTGACCCATTGCTACTGTCAACTGGGCGAATATTTGCCGAGTCCGTCCTGGTTGTTCCATAAGCCCTGGTGCGGTCAATGCGGGTGACAGGCATGGCGGAATTTTCTGGCTGTGCTGGAGTCTGGTTTGAAAATTTCTGCCTGGAATTCTGCTCACTGACAGATCCATCACCGGGCTGTGTCACCACAGGTTCCAAACGGCTGCGCTGGACTTTGCGTTCACTGCGACTGGTGATCACCATGCCCTGATCACCATTTTGAGCCGGACTCGCACTGACCGAACGTGACATTCCCTGAGGTTCAGTGACTACGGTTGTTGAACGGCGCTCAGGTTGGCGAAGCTCGGATTGACGCTGCCTTTCAGCGATCTCATCGCTGTAATCTTCACTGGGCCCCCTGCGACCACGTTGCTCGCGCGGAATGACTACCGGATCGGGGCGACTTTGCGGTGGATATTGCTGATTACCCGGCGGCTGATAGCTGTGAGAGCCGCCGTAATAAGGTGTGTAGCCGTAGTTGCTATGGCGAGAGTACGGGTTATAGCCATAGCCATATCCGTATACTGGGCGGTAGTAAAAAGAATTTGAGTAGTCATAATACGGGTAATAGTAGTTGCTGTAATGCGCGTATGCGTAATTGGAATAGGAATAAGTGGGCCAGTAGGCCATCGTTCCATAGCCACCACCGTAATAGCCGCCAGGATATCGGCTACCAATAAACCAACCGGGCTGATAAGTGCCGTAGTACATGTAATTTGGCCGGTGATAGGGCGAATTGACCTGAGGCTGATAGACATAAGTACGTGACGGATAGCTGCGTGAAGAGCTGCTAGTACTACAGGCCGAAAGGACCAGCAGCAACAGCAGCAGCAAGCCACCAGCGCGGATCAGCAGGTAGGAACGTTGAGATTGGTGTTTCATATGGAATGCAGATTACCATGAATCCGTGAATTCAAGCTGAATGCCCAGCGCTTATTCTTGGTGTTGGCTGGATGCTGGCTCGTTGCTGGTGAGTTCCGTCAGCCATCAACAGCATGGTGATTCAGGGTGGCTCAGTTTCCAGCAACATCAGCTTTGCCCCGGCCTCACCGGCAGTAAAAACTTCCACCCTTATAAACGCACTTTGCCCGTCTTCGGCCGATGCCGGCGCATCCAATTTGAACTCAGTGTGCTTTGAGGCTCGCCACGCTCTTGCCAACTCACTTGCACCGGATTTTCACAATAATCATGCACTGTCCAAATTGACTTACGCGACATTCTAGCCTAAGGCTTTGAGCACGATTTCAGCCACATCTCCAGACAGCTCGGGTATGGCGGCGATACGCTGCAACTCCACGGTCATCAGAGCCTGCCGCCTGGCATCATAGCGCTTTAACTGATTAAACGCCCCGGCCATGCGCGAAGCGATCTGGGGGTTGAGTCGATTCAACTCGATCACACGATCCGCCAGCCAACGATAGCCGGCGCCAGAAGCGGCATGAAAGCCGGTAGGGTTGGACATGGCGAAAGCACCCACCACCGAGCGCACCCGGTTTGGATTACCCAGACCGAAAGCAGGATGATTCCGCAATCGCTCCACGCGCTGCACAGCTTCGCTGCCAGGTTGTGTTGATTGCAGGGAAAACCACTTATCCATAACCAGAGCTTCATTCACCCAGCGCTGTTCGAACTGTTGCAATACCGCTGGTGCCAATTTCGAATCTGAATAAACCATAGCTACCAATGCCGCCATGGAGTCGGTCATATTGTCACAGGTTTTGAATTGCTCATGCGCCAGTCGGTCACCGCCATCAACCTCGGAGAGGTATGACAGGCATATATTTTTCAGGCTACGATTGGCCATGGCCGAGGCCGAATTATCGTACGCGGCACTGCTGTTCAGGCGGCTGTAAACAGCCCGGAATAATTCCTCAAGCTTTATGGCCAGAGCTTTACGGGTGAATTGCCGGGCGGCGTGAATACCATCCACATCAACAACCGCCATAAGCTCACCCAGATAGTCTTCAGCGGGTAAATACATGGCTTCGGCCAGCAAGGCGGGGTCCGTCTGCTGGTCTTGCAACAAAGTACGGAATGCCGCTGCCAGATTCTGCTCCAGTAGCATTTCCTCGCCTGCTGCAAGCCGCCGAACATTCTCCAGTATGGCTTTTTCTGCCAGTTCCTGGCCGGCTTGCCAGCGAACGAATGCGTTCGGGTCATGCTGCATCAAAGTGGCCAGTTGCGCTGCCGAGTAGTCGTAATGCAGCTTCACCGGCGCTGAAAAATCGCGTAGCAAAGCGGGTATTGGTTCAGCGGAAATGTTCTGGAACACGAACTCCATATGGAATTTATCCAGTTGCAAAACCCGGCTGGTGCCTGGCGCAGAGACTTCACCCTGTAACTGCAAAGGAATCTGCTCGCCCTTCGCGCTCAACAATCCCATCGCAACCGGAATCAGCAAAGGCAGCTTTTCTGACTGGTCCTGAGTGGGCGGCGTATGCTGTGACAGTCGCAGAGTAAAGGTCTGTTGCTGCTCATCATATGTGCCACTGGCATCCAGCTCGGGAGTGCCTGATTGGCTGTACCAGCGGCCAAATAATTCCAGATCGACATCGCTGGTATTGGCATTGGCATCGGCCATGGCAGCGAGGAAGTCATCACAGGTCACCGCCTCGCCATCATGGCGTTTGAAGTACAGCTTCATACCGCGCTGGAAACACGCTTCACCCAACAGGGTGTGGTACATGCGAATGATGGCAGCACCCTTTTGATACACCGTCATGGTGTAAAAATTATTGATTTCTGAATACTGGTCGGGACGGATGGGGTGCGACATGGAGCCCGCATCTTCCGGGAACTGTCGATTGCGTAAATCGCGCGCGTCGCGAATGCGTTTGACTGCCCGCGACTGCATGTCGGCTGAAAACTCCTGATCACGGAATACCGTCAGGCCTTCTTTAAGGGTGAGCTGGAACCAATCCCGGCAAGTCACCCGGTTGCCCGTCCAATTGTGGAAATACTCGTGGCCAATGACTGATTCAATGCCCTGATAATCGATGTCGGTGGCCGTATCCGGACGGGCCAACACATACTTGGTATTGAAAATGTTCAGCGACTTGTTTTCCATCGCGCCCATATTGAAATCATCGGTGGCGACGATGTTGTAAATATCCAGATCATACTCAAGGTCAAAGCGCTCCTCGTCCCAGCGCATGGCCCGAATCAGCGACTGCATGGCGTAATCGCATTTATCGAGGTTGCGGTGCTCGGTATAAACACGCAACGTCACTTTCCTGCCGGAACGCGTTACAAACTCGTCCTCGATAAAAGCCAGATCACCTGCTACCAGGGCAAACAGATAAGACGGCTTGTGGAATGGGTCTTGCCATAACACCCAGTGCCGGCCATCCTCGCTACTGCCTGAATCAATGGCATTGCCGTTGGACAGCAACACCGGGTAACGGGCCTTATCAGCATCAATCCTGACTTCATAGCGCGTCATTACATCCGGCCGGTCGGGGAAGTAGCTGATCTTGCGAAAGCCTTCGGATTCACACTGAGTCAAGATAAAATTGCCAGAGGCATACAGACCTTCAAAGGCCGTGTTCTGTTGCGGCCGTATGCGCACCTGTATTCGAACAATGCATGCTGCCGGCGCCGCTTTTATGACCAAACGATTGGCGTCACAACCATAAGCACCGGCCTGAAGCTCCTGGTCATCCACGCTGATGCTGACCAGTTCGAGTTCTTGCCCGTCCAGAACTATTTCTGCGTGACTTTTACCCGCCTCGATCAATTTGAAATGCATTACCGAGGTCACAGAGGTGCAGTGTTCACCAATTTCGAAGTTGAGCGCCACCTGGCTGAGTTTCCACGGGTATGGTGTGTAGTCTTGACGCCTGATCAATGGGCGCGATGAACCTTCTTTCATAGTGTAAGCCTTGGCAGAAAAATTTGAGCATCCGCTGCAGGAGCCTGTCGGACTTAATATGATCTACTGCGGAAAGTCCGACAGGCTCCTAGCCAGCGAATGCGGCAGCCCCTTATTATAGGCGGATGCGCCATTATAGGCAGGAGCAGGCAATTCGCCTATTGCCCGCCTGACTGCAGGATAAAGATGTCAAAAAACTCAAATGACCCTGACTTGCCTGAATATCTGGACGTTGAACGGGCAGCAGCCCGAATCAGGCCTTTTGTCCGGCAAACCCCGGTATTGAATGATCCCGGCCTGGATGAGCAACTGGCTTGCCAGTTGTATATCAAGTGCGAAAACCTGCAAGGCAGCGGCGCCTTCAAGCTGCGGGGCGCCAGTAACGCCGTGGCGCGATTACGCGAACAAAATATTGCCGGCGATGTGGCGACACATTCTTCCGGTAATCACGGTGCCTCACTGGCCCTGGCTGCGCGACTGGATGGTCGCAAGGCTCACGTGGTGATGCCGGGCAACGCCTCGCCTTTTAAAGTCTCGGCAGTGCGGGACCAGGGTGGAGAAGTGTATTTTTGCCAGCCCAACCAGGCCAGTCGTGAAGCCGGTTTGCAAGAATTGATAGCCGCCGGGCATATCGCCGTTCCGCCTTATGATCACAGCGATATCATTGCCGGGCAAGGTACTGCCAGCCTGGAGCTGATTCAGCAAGTTGCGGATCTCGATATCATAGTCTCCCCGGTAGGCGGAGGCGGACTGATAGGGGGAACGGCACTGGTGGCCCATCATTACGGTATTAAAATTATAGGCGCCGAGCCCAGCGGCGCGGCCGATACTGCCAACAGTCTGCAACTGGGTCATCGGGTAGACAGCGTAAACGCCGATACCATTGCCGATGGTTTGCGTGCACTGGTAGGTGTGCGTAATTTTGCCTTGATCCATGAATTGGTAAGCGAGGTTATTACCGTATCCGATGATGAAACCCGTCAAGCGATGATTCTGCTCTGGCGCCATTTCCGCTTGTTAGTGGAGCCTTCTTCGGCTGTGGTACTGGCTGCCATCAGGCAAAAACCCGAACTGTTTCGTGGCAAGAAAGTCGCTGCCATTATCAGCGGCGGCAATATCACTCCTGCCGATTGGCTGGAAGTCAGTGAATGGCAGGCTGAAGCATGAGCGCTGCAGACCCGACTATCTGCTCATGGGCACAATCCAATCCTTTGCTGGAGCGTTATCACGATGAGGAATGGGGCCGGCCGGTGTTCGATGAGCCGGCATTGTTTGAGCTCATCACTCTGGAAGGCGCCCAGGCCGGCCTGAGCTGGCTGACCGTACTGCGCAAGCGCGAGGGCTATCGAAAAGCTTTTGCGTCATTCGACCCGCAACGGGTTGCGGGTTTCGACGGCAAACGTGCAGACCAACTGGTACTGAATCCGGACATCATTCGCCACCGCGGCAAAATCGAATCCACCATCAACAATGCGCGGCGGATTCTGGCCTTATGGAACAACGGCCAGACCCTGGCTGATATCTGCTGGGAACTGGTTGATGGCAAGCCATTGCAGAATAACTGGCAACGGATGGCCGCTATGCCGTCCACTTCGAATGTTTCCGCACAACTCAGTAAGCGATTGAAAAAATGGGTTTTCGCTTTGTGGGAGCGACTACCTGTTATGCTTTTCTACAGGCTGCCGGGCTGGTTAACGACCACCTCGTTTCCTGCCCGCAGCACGCGTTTTGTCAATCCCTCTCGCCGCCATCAACACCAGCATCGGCATCGGCCCGCAAAGACTGAGCGCGCTGCATAAACACTTCCATTGAATCTCCCTCACGCCATTGATAAGCCGGGGGGAGTAACAAGGGGTCCAGCCAGGGCAGGCTGCTGAACTGGGTTTTTTCGATAAAGCTGCCCACTGCCGGTGTGCCGAATAACACCAAGGCAACAATGCCGGCCAGCAAAGCCTGGCGGCGCGGACTGGCCTGGCTGAAATAGTGCGAGTGCGCAAATACCACCAGGCCAAGAATACTGATACGAGCCAGCCAACGCAGCCACCAGACCCAGTTGTCCAGGCCCAACGCAAAGCCCAATAACGTTATCAATTGCGCAACCGCAAACAAGACCGCAACCCCGGCAAAAGCAATTGCCAGGTGAGCCAGAAAATGGAAGCGGTGCGCCAGCACCCGATTCATCAGTGCCCAGAATCCAGCCCATGCCGTGATGCCTATCAAGGGATAGCTCATTTCTTCAGCTATACCCAGGGATGTGAGTTTACCCGGGTCTTCTAGCAACTCACTGGCATACAGCGCCAACAGAGCCAAAATGGCTGCGCCAATCAATACCCAGGGACTACCCAGCATGGACAACATTCCCAGTCGGGCCGTGTCGCGCAAGGTGGGTGCCACTTCAGCGCTGCAGGAGTGAAAGCGTAGTTGGCTATGGCCAAAATGAATCGTCTGACCATCGCCTAGCGGAAACAGGCTTTGACGACTCTTGCTGCTACCCAAATAGCTGCCGTTCAGGCTGTCAAGATCTTGTGCCTGTGGCTGGCCATCCTGCAGGCTGAGCTGCAAGTGATGGGGAGAGACGTAAGGGTCAACCACCACCAGCTCATTATCATGGGCACGACCGATGCAGACAAGAGAACCGTTCCAGACCTGTCGATGCAATACCTGGCCATTCCGATTCAGAATTTCTAATGAGCCCAGCGGACGTGCGCTATCCAGGGATTGATCGTTCATTGTTGCGCTGGCTGCCAGGAAACACTGTTTACAAATTGCTCGGTCAGGCGGGTCAGGTTGTCCCAACTGAAACCGGCCAATACCAGAGTCGACTGCAAGGCTTCACGATCATCCACCAGACTGGTCAGGTAGAAGTACGCATCATAAATTCCGGACAGTTTGCGGTATGCCCTGACACAAATCGTGGACTTGAAATTGAGTTCTGCGTGAGTCACGAAGCCCGAAAGGCAATGATAGCGGCTGACCGTTTCTTGGTTGCCTTCCAGCCGCAATTGCGGGTAATGGCTGCGCTCCTGCAGTTGACGATAAAAGCGCAGCGGATGCAGGCTGTCGGTAGAAATCAAATCATGTTGAAAGCGGATGATGCCAGTGGAAAACGCATCCGACAAATAGATGTCATCCTGACTCTGACATTGGTAATAAACCTGCTTCAAAGCATCCGTGTTGTTTTGCAACGAATTGCCCCAGCAACTCATCCAATCGGCTAATTCGCCCGCTACGCGGTAGTCCCTGAGCTGAGTGCTGGCCAGATCAGCCGACAACAGGCTGGCTGAGATATGCGCCTGGTTGTCCTGTAATTGTCGACTGATGGTGGCGTGCAGACTGGCAGAATCAATGGCTTCCGCACCGCTGTTTTGCAGCAGGCGGCTGGCAAACTTTGCCGGTATCAGAAAGCCCACCTGGTTGCCTGCAGTGGCCACGTTGATACCGATTACGGCACCCGCCTGGTTCAGTACCGGGCCACCCGACATGCCCGGGTTGATTGAACCGGTAAAGTGCATGCGCTCAAACAAAGATTTTTCCAGTAAGCCGTTATAAGTACCCTCGACTATGGTCAGGCCAATATCGTAAGGAAAACCCATGGAATAAAGCCGTGTTCCCTGCCGTGGCATTTCTTCGGCAATAGCCAATGGCGCGGCATGTAAATCGCTGCTTCTGAGTACTGCCAGATCATGTACCACGTCCACGTTTACCAATTCCAGGCTGCCCTGCTCACCATTGGCCGTCAGGTAGCGGGCTTCATAGTCACCAGCGTGGTTGGCCAGGTCGGCAATGACATGGTAATTGGTGATGACCAGACCATCAGCGCCTGCGAGGAAGCCTGAACCTATGCCTGATTTAGATTGTGATTGCTTTTCAATCACCTGTACCTGCAGCACCCGGTCACTCCAACTGTCGTACAGATCCGCCGTATCAGGCACGGCAGACTGAGCCACTGCCAAACTGGGACAGCAAACACTCAGTAAAAGAACCAAAGTCCAAATTCGCATGTTCAGGATATCTTCTCTTTCGGTACAAAAAGGTAGTTCACCATTATAATCAAGCCATCATTCAAGGAATCTCTGACTCATTATGCTGGAGTATCACCATGCAAGCTTTATATGTACTGCGGCACGCCAAGGCAGTTACCTGGACGCCTGACGCTGACGATTTCGCTCGTGAGTTACAGCCGGTTGGCTGGCAACATGCCAAAATTATTGCTGAGCGGATTTGCCAGCACCTCGAGTTGCCGGATTGCATTCTGTGCTCGCCTTCGCAACGAACGCGCGAAACACTGTCACCCTTGCTCAGCATGCAACCGGAGTTGCAAGCCACTACGCACTTCCTGCCGCAAATCTACCATTCCAGTGTGCGCACTCTCCAGACAGCACTGGATGCGGCCTTCGCAGAATTCGATCGCGTATTGATCGTGGGGCACAACCCCGGTCTCGAAGCACTGATTGCTGATGTAATACACCGCAGACATTACTCGGAATACGACCGGCTACCTACAGGAACCCTGGCGGTCATCGACTTCGCTGATGGCTGGGCTGCAGACCAAGGCAAAGGCGAATTGCGCCAACTGATTCGCGGCAAACACCTGTTGGGAGCTTCTGGTTAGCTAAGGAGTCTCCGATTTATTCGAAGCTTCCCTAATTGAATCCAGAAATACTCGTGCGACCTCTTCCAGCATGACCTGATCGGACGCACTGAAACGATCAACAACCGGGCTGTCGATATCCAGCACACCCAGCAATTTACCCTGGTGTATCAACGGCACCACCAGTTCGGAGCGGGACGCAGCATCACAGGCAATGTGCCCACTGAACAATTCTACATCGGCCACCCGCTGGGTTTGATGTGTTTCAGCCGCTGTGCCGCAGACGCCCTGCCCCAGGGTAATCCGCACGCAGGCTGGCTTGCCCTGGAACGGGCCCAGCACCAACTCATTGCCCTTAAGCAGGTAAAAGCCCACCCAATTCACCTGCTCCAGCTCCATGAATAACAGTGCCGAGAGGTTGGCAGCATTGGCAATTACATCAGTTTCAACTGACAACAGGCCGCGTGCCTGGGCTGCCAATGTGTTTGCTGTCTTCCATCTGTCTTCCATGTTGTCCCTTGTAGTGCCATTCTGAGATTAAGCAGACGTTTCAGAATCCTTGCGAAATACCAGCATTTGATTATTTGCCGGCAGCGCAATCTGCTGTTCCAGCTTCATGTGACGGCGGCCGGCGAGTTTCTCAAGTTCAGTCACATCGCGTATGCCCATGCTGGCTTTTCTCCACTTCAGGTCCCGATCGAACTGCTGGTTACTTTCTGAAGTGAATTCGCCGTTTTGATTAAATGGCCCGTAAAGACAGAATGGTCCACCTTCGGCAAGAATATTTGCTACGCCACCGAACATGCAGATCACTTCCTGCCAGCCCATGATATGTGCCGTGTTGGCAGAAATAACAGCGGCTGCGGAAATCACTGGCCAGGCTGCCGCTACGTTTAATTCCATCGCTGGCAACACACTGCTTCCTGCTTCCATATCCAGCCGCCGCTGCAGGCCAGGCAGGTTTTCCACCTGCTCCGTGGGCTGCCACAGCAGTTGCGGCAGATGTGCAGAAAAATGCACCAGGTGCTGGCCCGTGCCAGAGCCAATTTCCAATACCAGGCCAGACTGCGGCAATACGCGCTGCAAAACTTCCAGAATGGGCTGCTTGTTGCGCTCGCAAGCCGGCGCAAAGGGTAAATCCTGCTCCATTACAACAACTCCAACATGGCTTTTCTGAATGCAGGCTGCAGTTTTTCCCTGGCGATGTGTTGACCTTTCGCCACCTGCTGACGGCCACCTACCCAGACACTACGAAGCATGCTTTGATCACCAGCCAGTATCCAGCTATCCAGCAACACATCCTCGCTGCGCCCTGCCAACAGCAGATGTTCCTTATCAAGTTCCACCAGATCGGCCCGATAGCCGGGTTCAATTCGACCTGCTTTTTGACCTAAGGCCTGCGCTCCTCCGGTCAGCGCACGCTGGTACAAACTTCGACCAACACTGTGACCGTTTTCCGTCAGCACGTTACGTTTGCCACTTTGTAGTCGCGCCTGAAACTCCAGCATGCGCAACTCTTCACTGGGGGCGAGTCGCAAATTACTGTCGCTGCCAATGCCAAAACTGCCCAATTGATTGAACCAGTTTTCTATTGGGAAGAAGCCGTCGCCCAGATCCGCTTCGGTGCTGGGGCACAGGCCGATGACAGATTGGCTATGCAATGCTGCTGATATTTCTTTGGCATCCATATGCGTGGCATGCACCAGGCACCAGCGCTCATTCACCTGCTGATTAGCCAATAACCATTGCACCGGCCTGGCTCCCAATACTGCAACACACTCATCAACCTCGCCAACCTGCTCAGCGATATGAATATGGATGGGTTGATCAACATTTTTACAGGCATCCAACACTTCATTCAGTTGCTGTGCGGCAACAGCTCGCAGGGAATGCGGTGCCAGCCCGCAACGCTGCAAAGGCTGTCCTTGCGTCATTGCCAGGCAACGGCTCCAAAGCTCCAGATACTGATCTGCACTGCAACGAAAGCGCAATTGGCGCTGATTCACATCTTCACTGGCAAAACCGCTGCGGCAATACAGCACCGGCAGCAGGGTCAGAGCAATTCCTGACATTTCCGCTGCTGCCAGGATCTGTGCCGACAATTCGGCAGGATTATCATACGGACGACCACCCGGCTGATGATGCAAATAATGAAACTCGGCACAACTGGTATAGCCGTTCTCCAGCATTTCCAACTGCAGAAACGCGGCAATGGCCAGCAACTGGTCCGGCCTGATGCGCTGCGCCAAAGAGTACATCAGCTCACGCCAGCTCCAGAAACTGTCGCCGTTATTACCGGGCAAGCCACTGAGCCCGGCCATCTGTCGCTGGAAAGCATGGCTGTGCAGGTTGGGCATACCGGGAATAATAGGTCCATAGTCGACAGCCGCGTTTTCCGGCAGTGACTCGACTGCGCTGATGAAGCCTTCTGTATCAAGCCGAAGCAAGGCAGGCCCGATCCAGCCTGCAGCGGAAAGCACACTGCTACAGCGAAGTTGCCGCTCAATCATGGCCAATCTCGTGGCCGATCAAGTGATCTTGCCCATGCCCTGGCTTCCAATTGCTCAACAATTGCACCAGTTGCTGTAAATGCCGCTGCAAGGCGGCGCCTTTCGTTGCGTCCCAACTCGGCGACTGCTCATTCATATAAATTCGCTGGGCAATCTCCAGTTGCAAGGCCTGAATATTCTGATCCGGTTGTCCATAGTGTCGGGTGATATAACCCCCCTTGAATCGGCCATTCACCGCAACAGAATATTTGCCACTGCGTAAGCATTCTGCCGCCTGCGACAGTAAGTCTGGAGTTGCACTGAGGCCGCCGTTGCAGCCCAGGTTCAGATCCGGCAATACACCCTCGAACAGCAAAGGCACTTCGGCCCGTATGGAATGCGCATCCAGCAGCACGGCATGGCCATGTTGCTGGCGCAGGTTTTGCAGGCAATCCCGCAGTTGCTGGTGATAAGGCTGCCAGTAGCGATTCAGCCTTGCAGCAGCCTCCTGTGCCGTAGGCTCCTGACCCGGCAGGTAAACCGCCGCGCCAGAAAAACACTGCATCGGCAGCACTCCGGTCATCAGCTTTGTCTGGCCGACGTCGTACAGCGGCTGATCATCGCTCGGGCGATTCTGATCAATCACCAACCTGGCGGCTTTGGCAATCAGCATGCTGGCTCCCTGCGCTCGGGCGAAATGATACAGCCGGTCAACATACCAATCTGTATCCGGCAGAAGGCTGGCCGCATGGCTCAAACGCTCAGAAAAACCTGCCGGCAGGCCGGTTCCAGCGTGCGGAACACTGATCAGCAGGGGTGAGGAACCCTGGTGAAATTCGGCTAGCAAAGAATCAGTTGTTGCAGCACACATAATGGCAACAGTTTACCTTAATGAACCGCGTTTCCTGATCCCATATATAAAAACGCCCGGCGTAAGCCAGGCGTTTCCAATATCCGTTCTTAAGTAATCAGAGTATGGGACGATCTTCAATAATGGTCGGTGTCACGAAAATCAACAATTCACGTTTCTTGGAATCGTTGGCACGACGGCGGAACAACACGCCGACACCGGGAATGTCGCCCAGCCAGGGCACTTTCTCTTCCGTGGAGGAATTCTCATCCTGGAAGATGCCACCCAGAACGACGGTATCGCCATTTTCAATCAACACCGTGGTGTTCAGCTCACGGGTATCGATAGACGGTACCGAACCACCGCGGGCAGTCTGGAAAATTTCACCCACCGTATCCTGCTTGATTTCCAGATCCAGTTGGATGCGATTATCTGGCGTGATCAGCGGAGTTGCCTTCAGTTCCAACACAGCCTCCTTGAAGGAAACGGCCGTGGCACCGGATGAAGTTGAATTCTCATAAGGAATTTCAACACCCTGTTGAATATAGGCTTCCGCCTGGTTGGCCGTGACAATTCGCGGCGTGGAGATCACTTCACCCTCACCTTCTGATTCCAGTGCCGACAATTCCAGGTCGAGAATCACATCACCGGTAAGGAACGACAAGCCCAAAGTAGCAGCATTACCCGACGGCGATGGCAGGTTTACCTGGTAGCGATTAGGGTAACCGGGGATATCCAGCAGGCCGTCATCACGAGGATCGATGGCTGGATTGAGAGTGTCAACAGCACTTCCATCAGCTCCTATCACGCCGATATTGCTGCCTGCATGCAGGTAGCTCACACCAAACCTGACACCCAGTTCGTGCGCAAAGTCGGAACTGGCAATCACGATACGCGATTCAATCTGCACCTGGCGAACAGCATAATCCAGCTCCGTCAACAGTTCGCGAATGGCAACAATGCGCTCGGCCGTATCGGTGATCAACAGAGTATTGGTACGCTCATCAACGGTCACTGAGCCGCGTTCTGAAAGCAGCCCATACTCTGAATCCACCGAACTGGACGACTCGTCGATCAGGGTCTTCATATCAATCGCTTTCGAATACGACATGGGCAGCAATACAGTCTGCAACGGCTCAAGTATCTGTCTGTCTTGATAAGCCTTCAACAGTTGCTGCTCGCGAGCCGCAATTTCTGCAGTTGGGCCTATCCACATCACGTTGCCGTTTTTACGCACGTCCAGGTTGCGGGCATCCATGACGATGTCCAGCGCCTGATCCCAGGGAACGTTGGTCAAACGCAAGGTAAGGTTGCCACCCACGCTGTCTGCTACAACGATGTTGAGATCAGATACATCGGCAATCAATTGCAGTACCGAACGCACCGGAATGTCCTGGAAGTTGAAGGTTACGCGGGTGCCTTCATATTGTTTCTCTTCAAAGAATTTGATCTCTTCTGCTTCTTCTTCCTGGATGTCTCTGACCAGTTTCTGTACTTCTATGACGATACTGTCACCAGACTCGTAAGCCAATTGCTCAAAGGGACCCGCAACGTTCAGCGTCAAACGCACACCATTACTGATTGGGCTGGCATCAATGAATTGCACCGGAGTAGCAAAATCAACCACGTCCAGCCGACGATTCAGATTATCCGGCAATGAGGCATTGAACAGATCCACAGTAATCCGGTTGCTGCCTTCATCCACAGACATATTGGTACCGGGGCGACTCATGCTGACAATAACCCGACCCTCACCCTTCTCGCCGCGACGGAAATCTACTCCGGTAACACTCTGGCCGTATCCGCTTGAAGATGATGCAGTTGTGCTCGAAGCAGCAGCGGCAGAACTATCCGCCCCCCCGATTTCCAGCACCACCTGGCCGTCGGAGGCAACGTAGTCATAACTGGCGGAGCGGCTCATATCGACCACCAGGCGGGTACGCCCACCAGCGCCAACGGCTGAATACTGTTGCACCGACCCCATTCCCACGGAAACCGAATCGCTGCTTCCGCTGAAACTGGAATCAGCCAGATCAAGCACGATTCGGGCCGGGCTTTCGGTTGCGAATACACTGACTTGTGGCGTATCCCCGCTGGTAGCCAGGGTAATTTTCACCCCGCCGTTCGCACCTGGCGAATGGCTGACACTGGTCACATCCGTTGCGCCAAATGCCATGGCCATGGGCGCCAATGCCCACACCAGTGCCATGCCTTTCAGAAATCCTTTTCGTACGTTACGCATGCTGCGCCCTCTTTCACAGAAATGTGGCTTGATTGAAAGCCTGTTCTTGTAGCTGTTCATGGCACTGCCTCTCAAGGTTTCTTGCCGAATACGTTCCATGTTCTAGCTTCCGCCCAGGGCCATCGCGGCATCCCGGACTATCCAGCCGCCTGCACCATCAGGAATGAATTCGGAAAGTTGAACTTCATCCTGATCAATCAGGCCTACCTTTCCATGGTTCTTGCCCATGTAATTACCCACCGACACACGGTGCACAACTCCATCCGGATCACGAATCAAGGCCCATTCCGATGATTCTTTGGAAAATGTGCCCACCATAATCAGCGTATCCAGCTCAAAACGTTCCAAATACTCGCGGGTACGCTGGAAATCAGGGCGCGGGCCATCGCTATTGGATTGTTGGGCAACCTCATCCGCACCTTCGCTGGTTGAGCGGCGAAACGGATCACGCCCTTCCAGACCCTCATAATCATAGGGTGTATATGTGCGCACGGTTGGAATCGGCGGAATGGGCGCAGCGGGTCTGGCCTTTACGTCAGCGAGGTATCTGTCCAGGTCATCCTGGTTACCGCTGCAGGCTGCCAGCATGATACTTAAAGACAAAGCCATGAGCATAATGGCGGCTTTATGCAAATATTTCATTGCTTAGCCTCCGCCGCTGCCTGTGCAGCACGTTCCGCGGCTTCATCTTCGTCGATGTAGCGGTAGGTCTTGACGGTGCCTTCCAGTATCAATCGACCATCATTGCGACTGACACCCACATCCCGTTCGCTGGCCCGCCGCAAGGAAATATCGTGCATGGTGAGAATCACCACCCGCGGCAGCGAGGCCACACCACCCACGAACTCGCCAAACTGGTGATAATCACCCAGCATGCGAACCGATATGGGCCGTTCGGCGTAGAAATCATGCAGGGCTTCAGCGTTGGGTTGAAACAACTGCACGTCTATGCCCGCACCCAAGGCTGCCTGTGAAATATCCACCAGCAACTTGTCCATTTCGGTCTTGCTGGGCAACTGCCGGAACATGGTTTCCAGCAATTCCTGCATTTCAGCTAACTGTGCCTCATAGGCTTCCAGGTTGGCGGCTTTTTGCTGTTTGTATTCAAAGTCCTGGCGCAAGGTGAGTTCTTGCTGCTCGACCCGCTCCAGTTGTTCAATCTTGTTTTTGACCAGCAGGAAATAACCTATGGCCAAAACCACTGCCAACAACAAACCCAGAATGACATAGCGTACCGAGGTTGGCGCATTGCCAATGTCATTGAAATCGAGATCTCTCAGTTCGTTAAGCATCAGTTCGCCCCCCCAGCCGTCTCAGTATCAAATCCCGCTTCTGCGTCAGCATCCAGCTTGGCGTTGCGCATATTGACATTGATGGCGAACTCATAAGCCTCGGTTCTTGAAGCGGGCTGTGCTGCAGTACGAACGTACTGAAGTTCCGGGTTGGTGAATAAATCCATCGTCTCAAGACTATGGAGGTAAGCCGAGACCCGCGCGTTCGACTGACTGCTGCCTAACAAAGTCACTCGTTGGCCTTGCTGCCTGACGTCGGTCAGGGTGACACCTACCGGTATGGTCTTGGCCAGCTTGTCCAGCAACTCTACGGTCAGGGAACGACTGGCCTGCAGTGATTCGATGATCTGTTTACGCGAAAGCAAACGGTTGCGGGTGCGTTCCAGTTCCGCGATGCGGTCGATACGTTGCTGCAAGCGATTGATCTCAGTTTGTATTTTTTGGTTGCGGGCTTCCTGAATGCTGATTTTCTGGTCAAAAAACAGACCCACTACCAACACCAGAACTGCACCCAGGACCAAGGTTCCCACCAGCGAATACATGAATTGACGCTGGCGTTCTCTGCGCGCTTCTTCGCGCCATGGCAGGAGGTTGATTCTTAACATCAGTCAAACCCCCTCAATGCCAGCCCCATGCAGACCATCAGGTTGGGCGCATTAGCGGTCAGCGCTGAAACGGCGACCGAGGGCGCCAGTTCCAGTCCGCTGACCGGGTCCGCAATATTGGTCTTGATCCCCAGTTCCTGCTCCACTACTTCGGTCAGGCCCTTTAGCATGGCCATATCACCGGCCAGATAAAGTGTTCTGATATTGGAGAATTCGGAACTGGAACTGTAAAACTGTAAAGCGCGGCTGATTTGATGCACGACATTGAGCATGAAGGGTTCGAGCACCGCATCTTCAAAATCCTCCGGGCCTGGCTCGCCGCGTTTGAAGAACCCGGCCTGCTCGGCAGTCATGTCATAACGCCGCATGGTTTCTTCTATCAACTGGCGAGCGCCAAAGGGATGATCACGGGTATAGAGCACGCGGCCATTGCGCAGTACCATCAGCGTGGACAGGTCATAGCCGATATCAAACAGGCCGACCGCCTCAGTGCTGCGGATACCATCACGTTCGCGGATAAGTTCAAAAGCATTGGCGATGGCAAATGACTCGACGTCAACCACCTGGGCTCGCAGCCCCAAAGATTCCAGTGCGTCTTGCCGGCTTTCGACGTTCTCGTTCTTGCTGGCCGCCAGCAGGATATCCACCATGTCCGCATTACGTGCAGACGGGCCCAGCACTTCGAAATCCAGACTGATTTCGTCCAACGGGTATGGAATGTACTGGTTGGCTTCAATCTGCACCTGGCTTTCAATATCAGCCTCGGCAAGATTAGAAGGCAGGCTGATCGTCTTGATAAATACCGCCGAGCCAGAAACGGCAACAGCACAGTATTTGGAGTTCGAACCGGACTTGCGGATCGCCGACTTGATTGCAACGGAGATCGCCTCAACATCCTGCACGGACTTTTCGACTATCAAGCCCTGCGGCAATGGCTCGATCGCAAAATGGTCAATGCGATAACTGGAACCATGCGAAGAGAGTTGCAACAAGCGGATGCTTGAAGCGCCTATGTCTAACCCGATAATGGGCGGATTTTTTGTGCCTAAGAGTTTCAAATTGTCTTCAATCCTTTGCTTGACAAGAGCTTACTGACACTTCTTATCCTAGTTTTTAACAGAAATTCGATACTATCTCAATGTCGAATTAAAAAAAATTACGATCCGCCAAAAGTTACAGGTCATTTCTGCACTGAACTTGAACAGTCAGATCAAAAAGCGCGGGAAGAAACGGTTAACAGCTTTTGCTGTCTTTCATGGAATGATTCGGCTGCTTCCCTGCTCGCCTGATACTATCTTGCTGCGGGACCCCGAAACTCCTAATCGAAACTCCGGTCAAGGTCACCGCAATCAAGGGCTGGCCCTTGGTGCAAACTAGCATAGCAGGAAAAAATAGCGTGAAGAAAGTCTTTCGGTGGTTTTTTGCATTCATCTTCATTTCAGCAGTGTTTGGCATTTCCGCCATCGGCATTGCATATTTGGTGATTGAGCCCGACCTGCCCGAAGTAGAAACACTGCGTGATGTTCAACTGCAAGTGCCGCTGCGGGTTTACAGCCAGGATGGCAAACTCATAGGCTTATTCGGCGAAATGCGCCGTATTCCGGTCACTCTGGAAGAGATGCCGGACATGCTGGAGCGGGCTTTTCTGGCCGGCGAAGACGCGCGATTCTATGAACACCCCGGGGTGGATTATCAGGGCATCAGCCGCGCAGCTTTCACGCTGCTGACCACTGGTGAAAAGTCTGTGGGTGGCAGTACCATCACCCAACAACTGGCAAGAAACTTTTTCCTGACCTCAGAAAAAACCTTTACCCGCAAGATTAAGGAAATCTTCCTGGCGCTGAAAATCGAAAAGCAACTCAGCAAACAGGAAATCCTCGAGCTATACCTCAACAAGATATTTCTCGGCTACCGGGCTTATGGCGTGGGTGCTGCGGCAGAGGTTTACTATGGCAAGCCAGTCTCCGCTCTGAGCCTGGCGCAAAGCGCAATGATTGCGGCACTTCCAAAGGCGCCATCACGCATCAACCCGATCAATCAACCGCAGCGTGCCACCGAGCGCCGTGATTATGTATTGAGCCGAATGCTAGCGCTGGGCTACATAACTCAACAGGACTATCAACAGGCAGTTGCCGAAAAAGACCTGGCTGTCTATCACGGTATGACGGCCGAGATCTCCGCCCCTTACGTGGCGGAAATGGTGCGTGTTAAAGCGCTGGAAATGCTCGGGCAGCAGGCCTATACCGGCGGCTTTGAAATTTACACCACCATAGATAGTGGTTTACAGAATGCCGCCGACCAGGCCGTTACCCGCGGTCTGGAAGCCTATGATCGGCGCCATGGTTACCGCGGGCCTGAAGCGCATATTGATTTGGCAGACAAGAACAGTCCGCAGCAGTGGAGTGAAGTGTTGGAACCTTTCCGGCCCATTTCAGGCTGGCTGCCCGGGTTGGTAACGGAACTCGAAGAAAAACTGGCACTGGTTTATCTGCTGGATGGCCAGACCGTCGCCATCGAACCGCAAGATTGGATGGGCAAATACATCAGCCGCGACCGCAAGGGTTTCAAGCCCAAATCGTTCGCTGACGTCCTGGCAGCGGGCGATGTAGTGCGAATCCGCATGGACGATGACGGCAAATGGCTCCTGGGGCAGGTGCCTGAGACTGAAGCTGCTTTGGTTTCTATCAATCCCAAAACCGGCTGGATACGCTCCCTGGTGGGAGGTTACGACTTCAGTCACAGCAAGTTCAACCGCGTTATTCAAAGCAAACGTCAACCCGGTTCGAGTTTCAAACCATTCGTTTACTCGGCAGCACTGGAACGAGGTTTTACTACTGCGAGCCTGATTAATGATGCTCCTATCGTGTTTGATGGCCCGGAGCTGGAACGTACCTGGAAACCGCAGAATTTCAGTGAAAAATTCTACGGGCCAACGCGCATGCGCGAAGCCATGGTCAACTCGCGCAACCTGGTTTCCATACGACTGCTCAGGGATGCTGGCCTGGATTTCTCCCGCGAATACATTTTGCGTTTTGGCTTTGAAGACGGCGACTTGACCAAAGATCTGACCCTGGCCCTGGGCAGCGCATCGCTGCCGCCACTGGCGATGGCCCGCGGTTACGCCGTTTTCGCCAACGGTGGCTTCCTGGTAGACCCCGTGTTCATTGACCGGATCATAGATGCTCATGGCGGCCTGGTTTATGCCAGTCCGACACCCCGCTTGTGTGATCCCTGTGACGATCCAACCAGCATTGATGGCAGCATAGATGCCAGCATTGAAAATGTGGCGGCCAGCGAGACCGCCCAGCTGGAATCGCTGAAGCCGGAATTGCGTCCACTGGACCTCACGCAACAAAAAGCCGGTGTAGATCTCGACCCTACCCTCGCTGCTGGCCAACGCGCGCCGGTTCGCATTGAAAGCCCAGAAGTAACAGCACCCAGAGTGATTACCGAACAGAATGCCTACCTGGTGCGCTCCATGATGATGGACGTGATACGCCGTGGCACGGGCGCCAAAGCCATGTCACTGGGGCGCAAAGACCTGGCGGGCAAAACCGGAACCACCAATGAACAGCGAGACGCCTGGTTCTCGGGTTACAACAGCGAAGTGGTGACCTCGGTTTGGGTAGGCTTTGATAACCATGATCCATTGGGCAGAAACGAATTGGGCGGCAGTGCAGCACTGCCGGTGTGGGTCGACTACATGGCTGTAGCCTTGCAGGACGTAGAAGACCAGCCTCCGGTGATGCCCTCTGGATTAGCTCAGGCCCGCATCGATCCGGAAACCGGATTGCTTGCAAGACTTGATAATCCGGATGCAATCATGGAAATATTTGCAGCAGACAATCTGCCCGCAATGGAAGTCGAAACCGGAGGAGAGAACCAGGATGCCTCAGCAGCGGAAAGCCCGTACGAGATCTACTGAGAATTTTGCCGTGCGTAATTTTGCTGGGCGTCAGCAGAGAAAAATACAACTTATACGCGCTCAGATTGCAGCGGAAGCGGCACGCATCATCGCCACCGAAGGGCAATACGATTACCAAGCTGCGAAGCGCAAAGCAGCAGAACGGATAGGCGTCAATGATCGGCTGGCTCTGCCCAGCAACCTGGAAGTACAGGATGCACTGGTGACGTACCAAAGCCTTTACGGCGGCAATCAACACAGCCAAAACCTGGAGAATTTACGCCGCGCCGCGCTGGATGCCATGCGTATGCTGGATGATTATTCGCCCCGCCTGACAGGCCCGGTGCTGGATGGCTCAGCCGGCCAGCATTGCCGCGTATCGCTGCAGCTATTTTGCGATACGGCAGAAGCCCTGGTGCTGGATTTACTTGAACGAGGAATGCCATTCCGCCAGGAACAGAAACGTCTGCGCAGCAGCGACCGGAACTACTTCACGGTGCCTGTATTCCTGATTGAGGTAAGCGCTTGCACTGTAGAATTGTTGTTGTTGCCGACCCTGGGTTTGCGTCAACCCCTGCTCAGCCCGATTGATGGCAAGCCCCAACAACGCGCCAGCGTGGCTGAGCTGGAGCGCTTGCTGAATGTGCATAGCGCGGCTTGAGTGGTGACTTCAGTGGGCAATGACCCGGCACATGCCAGGTCATCGCTCAATAAAAAGTTCGGATTTCTGGCTTAACGTTTGTTGACGCCGACGTAAGCCCGTTCCTTGGGACCTTCGTAAACCTGCCGCGGGCGACCTATCTTGGTCGGCTCTTCAGATTGCTCCAGCCACTGCGATACCCAACCCACGGTTCTGGCGATGGCGAACATCACGGTAAACATGCTGACCGGAAAGCCCAGCGCCTTGTAGATAATGCCGGAGTAGAAATCGACATTAGGGTAGAGTTTTTTCTCAACAAAATATTCGTCTTCCAGAGCAATCCGCTCCAGTTCCATGGCCAGGTCCATCAATGGATCCTGAGCACCCAACTCTTTCAATACATCGTGGCAGGCCACACGGATGATGGAAGCACGCGGATCGTAATTCTTGTAAACGCGATGCCCGAAGCCCATCAGGCGGAAAGGATCATCGCGATCTTTGGCTTTGTCGATGAATTTGGGCACATTGGCCACGCTACCTATTCGGTTCAGCATGGTCAGCACCGCTTCGTTAGCACCGCCGTGTGCCGGCCCCCACAGTGCGGAAATTCCGGCCGCAACGCAGGCATAAGGATTTGCGCCGGTTGAACCCACCAGTCGTACTGTGGATGTACTGGCATTCTGTTCGTGATCGGCGTGCAGGATAAACAACAGATCCAGAGCGCGCGCTGCAGTTGGGCTGACCTGGTATTCCTCGGTCGGAACCGAAAACATCATGTGCAGAAAGCGCTCGCAATAACCCAGTTTGTTCAGCGGATAAGCCGTCGGCCAACCCATATGGTGCCGGTAACAGGCTGCTGCGATGGTAGGAATCTTGGCAATCAAGCGGGTGGCCGCCAAAGCGCGATGTTCGGGATTCTGCGGATCCATGCGGTCGTGATAAAACGCCGCCAGAGAACCCACTACGCCAGCCATCATGGCCATGGGATGGGCATCGTAATGAAAACCCGAAATAAAGGTATTGAGTTGCTCATGCACCATGGTGTGGTAGGTGATGTCTTTCTCAAACTTGCTGAATTCAGCTTTGCTGGGCAACTCACCTTTGAGCAGTAAGTAAGCCACTTCCAGAAAGGTACTTTTTTCCGCCAGTTGTTCAATCGGATATCCGCGATAGCGCAATATCCCCTTGGCGCCGTCGATAAAGGTAATCTTGCTGGTACAGGCTGCAGTAGCCGTGAAGCCTGGGTCATAGGTGAAATAACCCAGTTCACCGGGCAGGCTTTTGATATCGATGGTCGGCTCGCCTTCCGTGCCGGTGATAATCGGCAGATCGATGCTTTTGCCTGCTGACTCATCCGTCAGCCTGACTGTTTTTCCTGTCACTGGATTCTCCTTGCGAATGCCCCAAAGCTCAAGACTTCGGGAAGACGGGGCGGGATCACCAGCCCATTGGTTTTAACCGTGAGGCCAGTATCTATCAGCGCGGAAGTATCGCACAGCGATGCGACCGTGTTCCAGTTTAGTGGCTATAAAAGCTTTATACGGTTGCCTACGAGGTCTTACTGAAGTCTGCATCCAATCGCACAAAAAAATACCCGCCATGGCTGTGCCAAGGCGGGTATTTCTGCAACGCCCGAAGTGTTACGTTATTGACGTATTACTTAGAGTAACGCTTCTTGAACTTGTCTACCCGTCCACCCGTGTCAAGCAACTTGTGCTTGCCGGTGTAAAAAGGGTGAGATGCGCTGGAAACTTCGACCTTCATCAATGGGTATTCCTGACCGTCTTCCCACTTGATGGTTTCCCTGGTAACGATTGTTGACCGTGTCAGGATTGCGAAATCCGAGGACAGGTCCTGGAAAACGACTTCACGGTAGTTGGGATGAATGCCAGATTTCATGTTAATTTCCGTCGGTAAGGCTTGCGAAAGACCGGCCAGTTTACTGATCGTCGCGGTTGATTGCAACCGGTTTTACTGCCTCCGCAGGGTCGCTTGAGGGCAGGAATAAGGCCTGTATTTCATTGGAAAAGCGCCAACCCAGTTCGGTGGGAAGCAGCTTGTCGCCCTGCTGCTGTAATAAGCCGCGCTCACAAGCCAGCTCTACCGCAGCAGTAAATACTTCCCCGGCGAGCCCGGTACGGGGCGTAAATTCAGCCAGATTGACTCCGTCACGCAGGCGTAACTGATTGAGAAAGAACTCAAATTTCCGTTCCTCATCAGCTATCGCCTGGTCTTCTGCTCGCCAGTTGCGCCGTTCCAAAGCGGCCATATAGGCCGTTGGGTGGCGCAACTTGCTCATACGGCGAATTTCATTGCTGGCCGGCAAGGTGAGCTTGCCATGGGCGCCTGCGCCGATTCCGAGATAGTCGCCGTAATGCCAATAGTTGAGATTGTGCTTGCAGGCTTTGCCAGGTAATGACCAGGCGGAAATCTCGTATTGCTCATAAGCTGCAACCTGCATCAGGCTGGCCGTCTGTTCCTGCATTTCCCAACACAGATCGTCATCAGGCAGTTCAGGCGGATGAGCATGAAAAGCGGTATTGGGCTCGAGCGTGAGTTGGTAATGCGACAGGTGCGCAGGCGCATGCCCCAACGCCGTCTGCACATCGCTGATGGCTGCTGCCAGACTTTGCCCGGGCAAGCCGAACATCAGGTCCAGATTGAAGTTGTCCAGGCCGGCGGCGCGAATGGAAGCAATTGCCCGTTCCACTTCTTCACGTCCATGGATACGGCCTATGGCAACCAATAGCTCATCATCGAAACTCTGCACCCCCAAAGAAACGCGGTTGATACCCGCATCCCGGTAAGCACTGAAACTGTCGTATTCCACCGTGCCCGGATTAGCTTCCAGGGTTATTTCGGCAGCCGGCGAGAGTAGCAAGCGGCTGCGAATCCCTGCCAACAACGTATCGATATCAGCAGCACTGAAGAGGCTGGGCGTACCACCACCGAAAAACACCGAATGTACCGGCCGGCCCCAAACCAGAGGCAGGTCGTTCTCCAGGTCGGCCAGCAACGCTTTGATATAACGACTGGCTGGAACGACTGCCTTCAAGGCATGGGAGTTGAAATCACAATAGGGACATTTCTGCACACACCAGGGCAGGTGTACGTACAGCGACAGCGGCGGTAGTTGCAGTGCGGCCGCTGCGTGACTCGCTTCAGCTTCAGTTGACACGTACAGTCTTCAAGCAGTCAACCATTGCTGCCAAAGCCTGGCCGCGATGGCTGATGCGGTTTTTTTCAGTAACCGACAGTTCGGCTGAAGCACATTGCTGATGCTGCAGCCAGAACAAGGGGTCGTAACCGAAGCCACCCGTTCCGCGCGGGCTGGTCAGGATGTTACCGTGCCACTGCCCCAGCGTAACCAAGGGGGCCGGGTCTGAGGCATGGCGAACAAACACCATGGCGCAATAGAAATGCGCAGCACGTTGCTCTTTCGGCAAGCCCTGCAATGCCGCCAGCAGTTTTTGGTTGTTGGCAGCGTCATCGGCATGCTCTCCGGCATTTTTTGCTGCATAACGGGCCGAACGAATCCCCGGCGCGCCAGCCAGCGCATCCACGACCAGACCGGAGTCATCACCCAATGCCGGCAAACCACACAGTGCCGCAGCATGCCGCGCCTTGATCAGAGCGTTCTCAACAAAACTCAGCCCGTTTTCCTCTGCTTGTTCGATGTTCCATTCGTCTTGCGAACGAATTTTCCAACCCAGCGACTGCAACATGGCCTGCAGTTCCCGCAGTTTGCCGGGGTTACCGCTGGCAATCACCAAGGCAGGCTGCTGCGTCATCGTGTCAGGCTTTCAGGGCCGCCAACTGGAATGCCATGAGCTGGTCAATACCGGATTGGGCCAGCGATAACATGCTCTGCAACTCATCAGCCCTGAAGGCATGGCCTTCAGCCGTGCCCTGCAATTCGATAAATCCGCCACCGTCGTTCATCACCACGTTCATATCGGTCTCAGCCACAGAATCCTCGTCGTAATCCAGATCCAGCACCGGGGTGTTGTGGAAAATACCCACGGAAACAGCCGCTACCTGGCCGTGAATCGGATTGGTCTTGATCAGCCCGCGCTGCAGCAACCAGTTACAGGCGTCACTGAGCGCCACGTATGCGCCCGTAATTGAAGCCGTACGGGTGCCACCATCAGCCTGAATGACATCGCAATCCAGCGTAATGGAGCGTTCACCAAGCGCTGTTCTGTCCACCACGGCGCGCAAAGAACGACCAATCAGACGCTGAATTTCCAGCGTGCGCCCACCTTGCTTGCCACGGGCCGCTTCGCGCCCCATGCGACTGCCGGTGGAGCGCGGCAACATACCGTACTCCGCCGTGATCCAGCCTTCACCCTTTCCGCGCAGGAAGGGTGGTATGCGTTCCTC
>Ga0163153_10002285_pt1 | contig 28381 bp, 23 predicted proteins | sample OliLakLV19MP6IB1_FD_148629 | JGI IMG/M metagenome (GOLD analysis project Ga0163153, IMG submission 148629) | Freshwater microbial mat bacterial communities from Lake Vanda, McMurdo Dry Valleys, Antarctica - Oligotrophic Lake LV.19.MP6.IB-1 | ecosystem: Environmental > Aquatic > Freshwater >...
GTGTATTATAGGGGAACAATTTATAAATAATTCCATCCCTACTAACTTCGACCGTTGCGGGTTCGGCATACGTGCGAGTCGAACTAAAGAGGAATGCGTTTTCGAAGACTGTGAAGTCCGCACCCGGACCGTCTACCACAACGTGGTTTGAAAACCCAACGGTGATAGTTCCACCATACCCAATCGAACACACCGATCGCGGATCTGTAACGGGCACAGCGGTGTCGGCCCGTGGATCTGGCACGCCAACAATGTTCTTCGGAAAAAACGCAGGGGTTTGTCCGGACGTTTGTTTTGTGCCAGGTGTAAAAGCGACTACAGTGTCGATACTTTGACGTTCGTATTGCGCCGAAGAATTTGAGAACATGAGTATGAACATGCAAAGGAGTATGCACATGTAGAAGACACACCGGCGCAAGGTCGAGTAGGTTCGATTTCTCATTTCACTTAAGTATAGATTGCAGTGAGAATCGAGGCAGTTCTGGACATCTGGTGTTTCCTATATTTTAAACGGGTTACGTCGATGATTCCGGGAGAGAATGATTCCCGGAATCAGCATTTCAAATCTCTGTAAAATTTAGCGTAATCGACGCCCATATCATACGCCCGGGCATCGGATACCCTCGTACAACCACATACGAAGCGTCGAAGATGTTCTGCACACTAAGGCGGACTTCAGCGCCTGCCTTGCCAACGCTGCCGACAGCTCCGATGTAGGCGGAAACCAAGTGGTACGGGTCGAGAAGGCTCGTAGGCTCGCCTCCGGGCTGTGAGTAACGGTAGCTTGTGTACTGCCATTGCGCTCCGCCAATCCACGAGTTCTCTTCGCGCCAATGCAATCCAACAGCAATCATTTCAGGTGGCGTGTACGGCAGCATCGTTCCGTCGAGGAACGGTCTGCCTGTTTTATCGCGTGCATCCTGCAGTGAATAACTCCAGGTGCCCATAAGTCTGTTGTCTAACAACGATGCACGCACTGTTGCTTCGAGACCGAGGTTCTGAGTGCGTCCGACGTTCTGCGCACTCGTAATTACCGGACTCACCGGCACCGAGAGAATGAGATCATGCGTAGACATGCCGAACACATCTAGGTCGACGGCAAACATTTGCGAGATGATTGTTGTTGCGCCAACAGATACGGTGTGAGCACGCTCTGGGCGTAATGTTGCAGTGCCGTAGTTGAGATAGTAAAGTTCGTTAAAAGATGGTGGACGAAAGTTGAAGCTCCACGAAGTGCGGATTGCGGTACCAGAAAACTTCAAGCCAAGCCAAGCCTCCGTTGTAGTTGATGGCGAGTCACTGTCGCGTTCGTCTTGCAATTCCCATCGCAATGCTAGAAGCGGCGAGAGAGCTGTGCCTGCATCACTGAACGCATCGACACGCAGAGCCCCTTGCACCGAGAGCCCCTTACCGAATCTGAAACCGGAGCTAGGCCCGACTAAAGGTTCGTCGTTATGCCCGACTAATGGTTCGTTGCCTGGCCCTAAGACGGAGTCGAGGTGTCCTTCGAATGAAGCGGTGGCGTGTATGCTACGCCGTGCGACAAAGTCGCCGACGTCTGGTTGAAGTCCACCTCCGCGCAGATCGGCATACGCTCCTTCGATGCTGTATTGCTGAACAACGCCTGCGGTAGAGCGCATGAAAGTCATCGATGCATTACCATCGCGCAGCATGTACAGTTCGTTTAATCCACCAAGTCCCCTGAGGTTTGCATCGGGGTCACGATAACGTTGCTCGAACGCACGCACAGATGCATTCGAGCGCAGCGTCCAGTCACTGCCTAGTACAAGACGATGCCGAAGCCCGATCATACCATCTTCGTCGTCGAGGCGGGCACGCGTTTGCGATGTGTTGCCCTGCACAACAGCACCCGGCACACCGCGCTGCGAGGAACGTCCGAGGGCCAGCACATACAATTCGTCGAAGTCGGCACATAAGAAAAGGTTAAGATTTCGAGCATCACCGTTTTCGCGGTTTAGGCGCTCTTCATTACCAAACGCATTAAACGTATACGGGAACGAACCACGCGTTGTGCTGAGCTCGACGGCTGCTCCGATGCGCGCTACATCTGTTACAACTCCTACGTCGACATGCGATCGTTGCTCTTCGAACGATCCCTCTGCAAACGAGGCATGTGCTGAAGTTGAAGAAGGCAGCTGCATGTTCAACCGCACAACGCCCGTAAGCGCATTAGCGCCATAAAGTGCAGATGCACCACCACGCAACACATCGATGCTGCCTATAAAGCTCACCGGAATCGTCCCAAGATCAACTTGTCCGTTCTGCGCACTCGTCAGCCGAATTCCATCGATGAGCACCAACGTTTGTGCCGACGAGCCACTACGTATCGACGCAGTCTTCAAGCCCCCTAACCCACCATAATCGCGAACAAACAGTCCCGGCACACCTTGCAACGCATCGGACACTTGAACCGGAGCGAGGCGTTTCATAAAGTCAGCAGTAAGCGTCGTCTGCGGCATCATCGCCTCGGAGCCGCTCGTTAGGAAGCGCTCGGCATCGACTACAACACCCTTCACACGATAGATGGTTGTGTCGCCACGCTTTGATCTTGTTGCTGTTGAATCGCTCTTTATTGCTGTTGAATCGCTCTTTGTTGCTGTTGAATCGCTCTTTGTTGCTGTTGTCGTGTCACGCAGCGCATACGACGCATACATTACATGGGGCATGACGATGAACGAAATGATGACAACAAGCAAACGGCGCATGTTCAAATTTACCCAGCATTGTCAACTCAGATCTGATGATCTAGGCTAAGGGGCACAAAGGGGCTAAAGATGTAAGGCTGTGGTAGTTCACGGGGCGAGTTGGATTGTTTGCAGATTCTTCGTAGTTACGCGCCGTCACGTAACCACTAAGGAGGGTTCATGAAGAGCTTTTTCAAAGTACTGGGGCTAATAGTACTTGGAGTTGTGCTAGTAATTGCGGGTTTTGTTGGCTTCATAGCGATGTCGGGGTTGCCAGAGTACCCCGATAAATTGAAGAAGGTGGATCTGAAGGTGGAGGTGACGCCGGCGCGGGTGGCGAAAGGACGCAAGATTGCAACGATGCTTTGTAACCAATGTCACTTCGACCCAGCGACGAAGAAGCTTAGCGGTAATGAATTAAAGGAACTGCCAGCGGAGTTTGGCACTGCATTTTCGAAGAACATTACGCAGCACCCAACAAAGGGTATTGGCGGCTGGACTGATGGTGAGATTGCGTTTATTTTGCGGACGGGGGTTCATCCGAAGACCGGACTCTACGTTCCGCCGTGGATGCCGAAGTTCTTGCACATGGCCGACGAAGATCTTAAAAGCGTTATCGCATTTCTCCGGAGCGACGATCCTCTCGTAGCACCATCGGATGCCGAGAATCGTGAATCCTCTCCAACACTTCTGGCAAAGGGGCTTGCGCGTTTTATGTTCAAGCCGTATGACTATCCCTCGGCACCTATACCGCTGCCGGATACTTCGAATCCTGTGTAATTCGGCAAGTACATAGCATTCAATTACGATTGCTTTACGTGTCATAGCGGCGATTTCAAGGAGATGGATGTTCAAACGCCTGAGAAGTCGTTGGACTTTTTTGGTGGCGGCAACAGAATGGGCGATATCAACGGAAAGCTTGTAACAACGCCAAACCTTACGCCTGATGAGGCAACGGGCATTGGTAAATGGACGCAAGATCAATTCATGCGAACTATGCGCACAGGCGTCAAGCCTGACGGATCGGTATTCATGTTTCCGATGGTGCGTGCAACGTACTTAACAGATCTTGAGCTGCGATCGTTGTACGCATACCTGCGTACGGTGCCAACAATTAATAAGGCCGAAGTAGCGAACGACACGTATGCAGATGCTGCAAATGGTTCGCGGGGACGTCAGCTGTACTACAAGTACGAATGTGTGCGATGCCATAGTACAACAGACAGCGGCGTTGTAAGTGTTCTAGGAGCAAACGAGAAGTACCCCGAAGACTCTACCCTTGTCGACGTTATCCTTAATAACCATGTTTACTTTCCCGACTCCTTCATGCCTATGTTCAACGGACATGTTTCTACCGATGATGCAATGCAGCTTGCTGCATACGTTCGAGAGCTTGGTAAGAAGAAAGGATCGTAGTACGGTACTGCGGTTTGCGCGTACCGACTGTTTTCGAGTAACCCACGTTCATGTTAGAGTAAGTGTCATCAAACGCACGTTCGAGACATAAGGAGTAAGCCTGAGCGGAAGGGTCGACAAAACGTCCAAGAACATCAACGAACCCCACGAGCTCCCAGAGTTGGTGGGGTTCTTCTTTTAGGCCGTCAGGACAGCGCCTGTCGTTGTGTGCGTCGTCAACACTCGTTGTTGCATCGAATGCTCGACGAATCGCGTCCTTCAATTTCAAATACGTTGGGTACATCGCTGTTAAATCTGAGCGCACAGAAAGCACTGCGCAGTAGCCGCGCTCGAAATCGATCCACGGACTAAAGCCAAACCTTCCTTGCGATGATACTTCGAGTGCACGTCCCGTGGCACTATCGATGCGTTCTCTCCAAAAGCCAACACCATACCGCGTGTCCTTTATTCCCGTTCGAAGCGATTCGTATTGCAGATAAGGCGTGTAGCCGATGGTGGCACCGCGCGTCTGGTCCGACGTCATCGTATCGAGGGCCTGGGATGAAAGCACACGCAGCCCCTTGTATTCGCCCCCTGACAACATCATAATCAGTGCCTGTAAGTATTCGTTCGCTGTAGACGCAGCACCGCCATCGATACGCGGATTGTCCGTTTCGTAAAAGCTCTTTAAATCGAATCCGGTAAGGGTCAGGCCAAGGGGCTTAGTAACATGGTTTAAGAATAATGTATCCCATGCATCTCCGCTCGCTAGTGGCAGGCCACTTTTCATTTCTGCCAGACGACCAGCCACGTGCATGCCGTCGCTACCATAATTAAATGCCGCGCCGGGTGCTGCAACGAGTTGTTGCAGTAAGACTTCGTTTACGCAGTCGGCGAGTGTGCCCGTGTAGGCAGTATTCTCAACACATGCGGTTGGTCCGGTAAGATTGCCTTGGAGTCCGGACGTAAACGAAAACAACTGTCGCACTGTGATGTCACGTTTCGAACTTTCTACATCAGTAATAAGGTCACCTAGTTTATCATCAAACGAAAGGATGCCGTCGTCCACCATGCCCATGATAACGAGTCCGGAGAGTCCTTTCGTCGCCGAAGCAATCGACACCAGCTTATTCGACGAGTAGGTTTTGCCAGGAAGCGCATACGATTTGTCGAATACGACGGCTCCGTCATTTCCGGATGCATCCAGCTTCCAAATCACCAGTGCGACGCCTCCGCCATCGTTAGCAGTGGTGCCACCGAGCTGAACGAGCGAATCCTGTAGGATGCGGTCGACCTCGGAGAAGTTTGGCTGCGCGTAAGCGCAAACGCATAGAGTGAGAGCGAGGAAAGAGTAGATAACGACACGCATTGTGGGTCCTTTGTAAAAGCTGCCCGAAGAGTAAGCGCTGCCCGAAGAGTAAAAGTTGTCCGAAGACTCACACCTCGGTGTTAAGGCTTAATGGATTTCTTGACCAGGAAGAATTTCTTTTCGTTTGCTCATTTGCTGACTATAATTTTTTTAGTAGTCACCGAATTGCTATTTGAAATCTTGACAAAAGATTGACCGTTGAATAATGCCTTCGTGTCAAAACAAGCGATGGTGCTGCTTTGTAGTAGGTGTTTGAATCCCGCTTGATCGCAATGTTTGGCGCTTGACTAAAAATACTCACGTGAATGGTAGACAGAAATATGGCAAAGAGGGCTGTTTTCAATGGTCTGCGTTGAATAGAAGTAGTGCTTCAATCCTTAGCCAAAATAACGCCGCAATGCATGCCTATCGAATCTTGAACAGTAGCGTTACGCGTATTTCTTCCTGATTTTCTATTTTCGCCGCATGACCAATTCAGAGAATACCCCAAAAGCAAGCCGACCCGGCGAATATGTAGCATTTTTTACTATTGAGCTTCCGACCCTAGAAGGGCCTGCCTTCGTTTTTATTGGTTGTGATGCCGACAGTGAATTTGCGTTCCACACTGGTGTCGAAGGCAATAATGATCCAGAAACCCTTATTAAACATATCGGCTTACTTATGGAGAACAGAGACTTTCTCCATCATCGTGACAAGGGATTTACTCTTGTGCTTGAGAAGGGTGAAGCATTGTCGGACCAAATCGAACGTATAATTGAACCTGTGAACGGTCGACTACTGTACGATAAAGCTTTTCACACTCGCATAGCAAAGCCTGTACTTGAGAGCCTAGGCGGTTTCTCTACTCAATAATGATTTTCCCTGTCTTTACAGTCTGCAGGTCGCTTGTCAACTGATACATGTAAACACCCGTGGGTTGGTCTGCAAGGTTGACCTCGATACTCGTTGAGTTCGCCTTTTCGCGATACACCACCGAGCCCATTACATTGTAGACTATTAAATCAGTCGAAGCAAAGGAGGATACAAAATGGAAACTTCCATTGCTTGGATTAGGGAACACATCAACTGATGCAATCTCCTTCGGCTCGTTAACCCCAACGATTGATTTGCCGTTCAATCTCAACAGTCGGTTGCGTGTGGTGCCATCGAAGCTGACGAAGGAACCACCCACCAATATTCTTCCATCGGGTTGTACGAGAATATCGGCGAAACCACCGCCTGCGTAGACACCGTTGTGCCAGTCGCTTGTATCTTTTGATCCATCCGAGTTTAGACGGGTCCAGTTTGCAGGAATAATCACTTTACCATTCTGTTGAACCGCATTGCAGCTAACACGTGAGCTAGGGACAGCGGGTAGATTGGGTGCAAAGGATGCATCCAGTGTGCCATCACCGTTAAGCCGGGCAACATTCCAGCGGGCTACTCCATTGAAAGAATGGAACCACCCTGTGATGACCATCTTACCGCCTTCTTGCAGAGTGAGTGCTTGAATTTGATTGTCACAGCCTGTCCCTGTATTAAAGGTAGCATCTAAAGAGCCATCGACATTGAGGCGGGCAATATGATTTACAGTCGTTGTTCCGTACTTAGTAAAATTTCCTACGATAACAATCTTTCCATCGGGCTGTATTGCTATGTCTGCCACGGAGCTAGGACCTGTTCCACTATTGGCTCCCCCATTCACCACAAAAGTAGAGTCAGCACTTCCATCTGTGTTAAAGCGTACAAGGTTCTTACTTGTAAAAACGCCTGCACCAGCAAAGGGTCCACCGACGAGGATTTTACCATCCGGTTGCACCTTGATTACATCCACCTCGCCGTTTATTCCACTATACCTTGGTGTATTATTAGTGGCATTAAACGATGGATCATAGCTTCCATCCGTATTTAATCTCACGATGCGATTGGTGAAGTTGCCATCGAAATTTGTGAACGAGCCGCCCATCACTACCTTACCATCACCTTGTATATCAATAGCACGGGCATACTGCCCCCACTCAATGATAATGGCGTTTCCGGGATTGAACGAGAGATCCAGCGTCCCATCTGCATTTACGCGGGCGACCCCTTTTCTAGCCGTTCCGTCATACGAGGTAAAGTTGCCCACGATAACAATTTTACCATCACTCTGGAGGACCATTTTTTGAACGGCGGCGTCGGCACCACTCAGCGGAGCGAACGACAGATCGAGTCTACCTTCTTGGGCCCTTAAAGCGGAGGGTAGGAAGGCAAAAGTCGCGAGTAAGACAACAACCAGTCGGTGCAGAATCTTCATTTTCACTCCGTATATATCTAAGCTTGTTACTCGAAAGATTTTTCACATCGCCAAATTTTCTTGACTGTGTTGGCGCTTATCTGGACTGCAAAACTAGGTCTTAATCCTTGCATGCCAAAAGGTTGGAAATTCCGGCGATGCTGACCCCCTGTACCGGCGCATGTTGACCCCCTCGTCAATGAGCTGATATCAGGCGGTACTGATGTATGACAATATTACCGTTTCTTTCTGAGCGAGTCACCCTTGAGTTCGATGCGATGCGATGTATGCACGAGTCGATCAAGGATAGCATCGGCAATGGTTTCTTCCCCGATGACTTCGAACCACGTTGATACCGGTAGTTGGCTTGCGATGATGGTGGCTGCACGACTGTGACGATCTTCGATGATCTCCATCAGGTCGATACGATGCTGCGCTTCAACAGGAACTAGGCCGAAGTCATCGATAATGAGCAGGTCTTTGCGACGGATGCTGTCGAAGAATTTCGCTGGCTGTCCCTCGGCGCGTGCAATCTTGCACCGCATGAGCAGCTTCTGCATGTTGAAGTAGGCAACCCGGTACCCGTGAGCGCATGCGCTGTAACCGAGCGCGCATGCGAGGTAGCTTTTCCCGCAGCCTGTGGCACCGGTGATGAGCACGGGGGTGCCACTGCGGATATAGTCGGTGGTAGCCAATTGTGCAACGAGCTGTTTGTCGAGTGCACGTACAGACGCGTAGTTGAGTTCTTCAAGACTGGCTTGGTAGCGAAACCCGGCCTGCTTGAGCAGTCTATCGGAGCGACGGTTATCGCGCTCGGCATCTTCGGCCTGGAGTAGCATCTCCAGGCCATCGGAGAATGAGATGTCGAGATGTTGTCGTGTCTCGGTCAGTGCCTGCCACGTGCGTTGCATGCCATGCAGTCGCAACGTTGTTAATCGATCATTGATGATCATAGCTCACCCTGTTATGATAGGAAAAGATCAACGTGAGTAGCCTCGCGCTGTGTTGTAGGCTTGTCTGATGGTGGTCATTGATAGCACGCTGCTCCACGAATGTTATCGTGCTTGGGCAGGCTTGGCAGTTGCTCGGGTGTCGTGCTGTCGTTATGCGGATGGGTCTGCAGGTACTCGCGCAGGAATCCGTAGGTGCAGCAGTCCAGTTCCAGCGCAATCCTGCATGCCCGCTGTAGCGTTGCGACACCGTAGGTGCGGCAGAGCGACTTGATGCCGTCGCAGCTTTTGTAGGACTGTTGCACAAAGCGCCGCGCATGCAGAATGCGCGACACCACCGTGTAAATCTCCTCTGCGTTCGTCGCTGTGGCCCACTGTAGATACTTCTGTACCTCACGATCCTGCATGGCTTGGTGCGGAGGCGGCATGTGTGATGGCGTCGTGCAGTACGTATGCGGCACATTGGTACGACGATGCGTCGCAATCAGCTTGCCGCCGGCGTAGATGCTGACAAGGGTTGCCGTGTAGATCACATCCACACGCGTACCGACCACTGTGTACGGCACCGAGTAATACGTCTTGTCCGTGCTGAGCCATATGTGATTGTTCTTCTGTGCCATCAGCAGTTTGCGCCACTTCAGTTCAAACTGCTTTGCAGGCAATGGCTGTAAGTGTGCGCGTTCACTCTGGTCAAAGACTTCGCGACGGGATACACGCGTGCGGGCATCGGCGTCACGTTGTAGTGTGCCGCAAAATCGGCCAACACCGCGTTTAGCTTTGGCTCGTAACGATCCGGTGTTATCACGGCAGACTTGAGATTGTCGCAGACCAATCCTTGCGGTGTTCCACCGAAGAATTGCAGCGCAGATTCTATGGCGGCCACCAGACACGAAACGGTCTGCCGTGGTACGGCCATGGCAAATGTCAGGTGACTGTATCCGGCCGTTGCAAGAAAGATCTGCCTCGGCATCGTCTCACCCGTGCGCGGATCCGTCACGTCCATGGTGTGACCGGCGAAATCAATGAAGATCACCTCGCCCGGCGCGTAATGCTGCACCATCGTTACGACAGACTGCTTTGCCGCCTGCCGTAGATAGTAACAGAATTGACTGTAGCCGTAGCCGTCTTCGCACTCCTGTCGATACTCCAGCAACAACAGATAACGCGTAACGCCTTTGAGCTTAAGCTCCGCCATGATTGCCGGAGCGCGTGCGAGGAGTTCGACATAGCGACCCTCTTCCATCGCAATCTCTTGCGGAGGATGGAACCACGCATGCAACGCAGGCTGCTCCATGCCAAGGAGCTCATCCAGCATTTCGCGGTTGGCTTCGAGTATCCGGCGATATCGTCGCACGGTATTCCGATTGATGCGCAGACGGCGACAGGTCTCCTTGATCGAGACGTCGCGTTGAAAATGCAGAATGAGTTCGCGTAACTGTTGCATGGCAATGGGTTTGCCCGCCATGTGGTCTCCTGTGAATGGTGAGACCACAAATCAGCTGATTTTCGACTGAACTTCCTCGCAGCGAGCGGGGTCAGTATGTGCCGGTATGGCAGAACCCGCCTACACGAGGGGGGTCAGCATGCTCCGGTACGCGGGGGGCACTATGCTCCGGTACAGTGGGGTCAGTATGATCCGGTACAGTGGGGTCAGTATGATCCGGAATCTCTAGATGTCACGTTTCGAACTTTCTACATCAGCAATAAGGTCACCTAGTTTATCATCCAACGAAAGGATGCCGTCGTCCACCATGCCCATGATAACGAGTCCGGAGAGTCCTTTCGTCGCCGAAGCAATCGACACCAGCTTATTCGACGAGTAGGTTTTGCCAGGAAGCGCATACGATTTGTCGAATACGACGGCTCCGTCATTTCCGGATGCATCCAGCTTCCAAATCACCAGTGCGACGCCTCCGCCATCGGTAGCAGTGGTGCCACCGAGCTGAACGAGCGAATCCTGTAGGATGCGGTCGACCTCCGTAAAGTCTGGCTGTGCGTAAGCGCACACACAAAACATGAGTGCAAGAACTGAGTTAAGTACGAATCGCATCGTTGGTCCTTTGTAAAAGCTTCCCGATGACTAGGCTAACAGCGTTGTGGTTTAATGCACAACACGTCTAAACTAGCCACCCTTTTCAGAGATACTGTGACCATTATTTTTCGACTCTACTCAGACTCTCATGCTTATACACTACAGCCTTAATTTTTTCATAAATGAATATCGTTAGAATGATTAGCTCGAATCCGTAGACAACATCTTCGACTGGTATGGTGAGGATTCTGATTGATAGATTCTCTGCATTGTTGTACCATACCACTGGTTCTGTGAGCCCATACCCTGTAAGTATTCCGTTTACAATCATAAATGGAACTAGCAGTATCGGGTAATAGCTTAATATTCTCTGGAGCCACTCTACTTTAAATACGAATTTGAATGTCAGAAGCATTAACCCTGTGCTAATAAATGTCACTGACGTATAGATTTTATCGTGATGATTAATTCCTACAAGTATAAGCGTTGTAGCTAATAACAAAATAAATGCACTCTCTAACGTTCGATTCCATACGACGTTGATGAATTTATCCAGGCAGTGATAAGTAAATACACACGCAAATGGTATGCAGATAAAAAATAGAATCTCCTCGATAGGAAGATTAAGAAGACTGATGCCTAAAGTGTACTTCGTACTGAAACCCCAAACACCATTAGCCGTGAAGATTGCATCCCATATTAAGAAGCATAATGCCGCAATGACGTTGGCACTAAAATATGCTCCAAAGTATTTATTGAATTTTATCTTGGGATGAAATGAAAATACGAACGGAACAATCACTGAGAAGATATTTACCAGCAGGTAAGTATACTTCATAGTAGGCATTTTGTGTTGGTGTTGCGTAAATACTTTACCGGCACCCAAAGCATACCGAAACTTTCCCCATGATGTTTTCCTAAATGTTTGTGGTGCATTTTATGTGCTCTGCGAATAGCTTTAAAGTAAGCGTTATCGATGTTTCGCAATATTCTAAATCGCTGATGAATAAATATATCATGAACTAGAAAATAGGTAAAGCCATACATTGTAATTCCCAGTCCTATCCAATAAAGGAAATTGAAATTGTTTTGCATGCCTATGAATAGTCCAATAACGCCTGGAATAGCAAATACGAGGAAAAAGAAATCATTCCTCTCAAAGAATCCATCGGTGTCTTTTTTATGATGGTCTTTATGCAAGATCCAAAGGAGACCATGCATAACGTACTTGTGCGTAAACCATGCAATAACTTCCATGGATGCGAATGCACCTAGCGTGATTAGAAGACTGATCATGTGTTTGCAAACATTTTATTAAGCGCCTTCTTTCTGTAGTTAAATATGCCTTCTATTCTTCCTCTGACAAATAGGTGGTGTGCTATGTTGCCGATGAATGATAGAGGTAACTCATATTGCACTTCGTCATGCATTAGAACACCACCGTTACTCTCCGTAAAAGTATGTGTGTGTTCCCATACTTTGTAAGGACCTCTTACCTGTCTATCAGTAAAGTATTTACCCGGTTCTACCTTAATTATTTCTGTTTGCCAACGCACTGCGATGCCCAACAGAGGCTTCACTTTATAGTCAATAATCATACCCTCGTATGTCTCACTGTCTAATGACGATAGTATTTTAAAGTCCAATTCAGGAGGTGTAATCAGCGAAAGATTTTTAGGCGATGAAAAAAACTTCCATGCCTCTCCAATGCTAATTGGCAGCCAATGTTCTGTTTTATACTGGTACATCTGCATTCCTAGGTAGGTTATTCTCTCTTTCATACTGTTGAAAGTGGAGTAGTATTTTATCCATGCACTTTTTGAGCCATGTGGTGTATTCGTTAGGAGTAGATTTTACAACTGCCTCAAGTGCGTTCATCTCAACAAACTTCCAGCTCTGTACCTCTGATTCTTCCGGCACGGGGACATCATCAGTAATTCCATAATACACGTGGTCATACTCATGTTCTTTTAAGCCGTTTTCGAATTTCGCTTTGTACATAAAGCTGAATTGAAACCTTGTTTCACATTTGATGCCCATCTCCTCCATAAGACGCCTTTCAACAGCCGCAGGTACCTCTTCGCCAAATCGAGGATGGCCACAGCGAGTGTTTGTCCACAATCCGCCTGAATGATATTTATCGACAGCCCGTTGCTGAAGCAACAACTCCCCTTTGCTGTTGAATATGAAAACAGAAAATGCACGATGCAGCAAACCTAATTGATGAACAAGCGTTTTTTCAGGTTTGCCTGCAGGCCTATCGTCTTCATGTACAAGTATCAAACAGTCTTCGCTTGACATATTCATTTCTTTATTTTTAGTAAATATTTTTTTACTGCTATGCGTAGTTCCTCATCCTTGACTGCATTAATGTTGTTTTCCAAGTAGTCTCTATCTGAATCAATATCACTTTTATACCCAAGGAAATTCGGCGCATTCATTTGAATGGTCAATCGCAGATATATCAGTTCTACATTGTTTGTGTCGGATGCTATTGCTGATTCAAGAATGTCTTTCCCTTCGCTAAACAGAGTCCATTTTGTATACGGGTGAAATGCGTGTTTGGCCAGAATTATTTTTACAGCCCCTTTGTAACCTGAATACACTGGGTTAACAGAGCTGTTTTGGTCAGCGATGACCAGCAGTTGATTTGCTTTGGCTTCGTCTTTAGAAGCTTCAAGATATAGTTTACGTAAACTGCTTAAATCAGGATTCGTAAGAGAAATCAACAATAGTATAAGAAGTGATGTCATCTTAAAGGATATTTAGTTTATGTCTGATGTTTGATTTGCACATGAGTATCAATTTCTGATAGTTGGCGATGCGTATTCTTTCACGCATGATGTTTTCTGCCTGCATCCGCTCTATCTTTTTAAAGAGAGCAAAATAATAGTAATAGGCGAGGTATACTCCGTTGCGTGAACTCGAAGGCAGCATCTTGATCCCAATCAATGCTTCTGCAAAATCGCTGTTAATGTCCTTTTCTATTTTCTTTTTATCCTGCGTACTGAAGTCTTTTAGATTCACTTCAGGGAAATAGGTTCTTCCTAAACCTTCGCTATCAGCCTTTATATCACGAAGAAAATTCACCTTCTGAAATGCGGCACCCAGTTTCATCGCATAAGGCTTCAATTGTGCGAACAATGTTGTATCGCCTTCGGTAAACACGTGTAGACACATCAGGCCTACTACTTCGGCCGAACCAAGGATATATCTGCTGTAATTCTCATGATCGTACCTTTGCTTATGGAGATCCATTTCCATGCTGTCTAGAAAGGAATCAATCCACTGCATTTCTATTCCGTATTTGTGAACAGCATGTTGAAACGAATTCAGAATAGGGTTTAATGATATTCTATGTTCAATAGATGCGTACGCCTCTACCTTGAAATGCTGAAGCAGATCTTTCTTGTCATAGCCATGAAAGCTATCAACAATTTCATCTGCAAGACGAACGAAACCATAGATGGCATATATGGGCTCTCTCAATTGCTTTTCTAGGTATAGAATACCCAGAGAAAAACTGGTGCTATATTTCTTGGTAGTGATTTTGCTACAGGCAGCAGACACCTCGTCAAAGAGTGATTTCATTATTTATTGGTGTCGAAATTATGAAGTAAAGTAGCCGCTATTTTCCCTGATATGATAGCCGGAGGGACCCCTGGGCCCGGTACAGTAAGTTGCCCCGTATAGAAGAGATTCTTGATTTTGTAGTTTATGATTTTTGGTTTAAGCATAGTCGTTTGCATCAGTGTATTTGCCAACCCGTAGGCATTTCCTTTGTAGGAGTTGTAGTCCGTAATGAAATCATCTACACAATAGCTTCTCTTGTAAATGATGTGGGGCAATATCTCTTCTCCTAGTAAACTTTCCAGTCGTTGAGTCATGACTGTGAAATACTTTTCCCGCACAGGCTCTGAGTCTTCTAGGCCAGGAGCCAATGGCATAAGGAGGAACAGGTTCTCGTTTTCCTCCTGAGCGACAGAGCCATCTGTTTTAGAGGGACAACACACATAAAACAAAGGTTTGGTCGGCCATTGCGGGTTCTTATAAATTTCCTTTGAGTGATCCGATAGACTTTCATCAAAGAATAGAGTATGATGATTGAGTTTCTTCAGTTTTCTATTTAGGCCGATGTAATAGATGAGACAAGAAGGAGCAAAAGTTCTTTTTGACCAGTATTTTTCAGAATAATTTTTCTCCTCTTCCTCCATCAGTTCGCTTTCTACATGATGATAGTCGGCTGAGGCAATAACACCATCACAAGAAATATTTTCTCCGTTAACCCTAATTGCATGTGCGATTCCACCAGAGGTAATGATTCTTTCGACTGGCGAATCGAAATGGAACTTAGTTCCGTTGTTTGTTGCAACCTTCACAAATGCATCCACTACACTTCCGAATCCCCCTTGCGGATACCATGTCCCCAACTTGAGTCCAGCATAGTTCATTAAGCTATAGAGAGCAGGTGTTTCCTCTGGCATTGCGCCAAGAAACAGCACAGGGAATTCCATTAAAGCAAGCAGCTTTGGGTCAGAAAAATACTTGCGGATGTGTTTGCTGAAAGATGAAAACACCTGCAGCCGAAGTGCGCCTTTGATCAACTTCACGTCAGCAAATTCTGTCAGCGAAAGTCCCGGCTTATAAACCAAATCGTTCATTCCAGTTTTGTATTTATACTCTGCCTCCTCCATGAACTTGCTGAGTCGCGTTTTGCTGCCTGTTTCAATGGACTCAAACCAGTCGCCCAACTCTCCATAATCTGCTGGGATACTTACGACATCATTTTTGCCAAACACTACATCAAATGCAGGATTCAATAATTGCAGTTGATAAAAGTCCGAAACTTTATATCCGAAATCGTTGAAGAATTTTTCATACACGTCGGGCATCCAGTACCAGCTAGGTCCCATGTCGAAAACAAAGCCATTATCAGTTTTAAACTGCCTCGCTCTTCCTCCTACTTCACTGTTTTTTTCAAATACATGCACATCGTGTCCAGCTGCTGACAAATAGCAAGCAGCGCTTAGTCCTGAAAACCCGGAACCTATGATAGCTACTTTAGACATCAGTGCTGTTTATAGTTCTATGGTAATGGTTAAACATGAGGCACTATTTGTTTATCAAGATCATCAACAGAATAGAGTCGAATGAATTTTTCTGAATTCTCGAGAGTGCTCAATCGTTTAGCGTCTGAAGCCATGTAGATGGTTTGGGATGAAAATATTTCTTTCATGCGGTTAATCTTCTTCAAATCATTGTCAGTATCATCTCTCCTCACCATGAAGAACATGAGCTTTGTAGAATTCAGTTCTTTCACAGCCGACTCGATTGCGGTAAATGGAACATTGCTTCCCAAGTACACCACTTTATGTCCAGCTTTACGGAGCAGGTAATTAGCAAACAGCAAACCTGTTTCATGCAATTCATCTTCCATAAGAAAGAGCAGCCACAATTTTTCAGGCTGAGTTGACGGAGGTAATGCATCAATTGCAGTGTGTAGCTTTTGCCTTATGAGGTTTGTGATAAAATGCTCTTGAGCCGGCGGCAATACATCCTTTCGCCACATAATTCCAAGGCGTACAAGTGAAGGATAAATCACCCGTATGTATGTTCCTTTAATCCCCAACCTCAGCACTGCATGGGAAAAGAATTTGTCAAACTTCTCTTCGTTAAACTCCAAAGACGCTGCTATGCACTGTGATATGAGATATGCAATGGCATAGTCAGGTGAAATGTCTTTTGACAGTTGCTTTTCCAGTAAACCATTGAGCTCCTCATCTGACATTGTGCACAACGCAGAAACTTTGAAATCATCATTTTTTAAGCTTACGATGTTCAACAAACGCCTAAGTTGCGAACCATCATAGTAACGGGTATTTCCTTCGCTGCGCTCTGGTTTCAATGCCTTATAACGCCTCTCCCACACGCGAATCGTGTGTGCCTTGACACCTGAAAACTGCTGAAGTTCTGATATGGAGTATAGGCTCATAACGTCTAAGTTTACGCAATTAAATATGAACAGTACGAAATGTCAAAACATTTGGCCATGATTCGTCAGATCCTTGGGTGGCATCGATCGGTTGGGAGGGGGCTCCTTTGGCTTTGCTTTGGGCGGAGCGCCTCTAGCCACGACCGCTAGAAGCGGTTTCGGTGGTCGTCAGCTAGCGCTCTAAACTGATATTCCTTCGAAGAGACCAGTGTATATATACATGACATAGTCTTACGAAGGCAATTGCACATTTTAAACTTTCCTAGAGATTTGGGCAGACTTATGTCTACTCTATGTTTTCGTTTCCGCAATTTTTCGAATCATTCCTCTAAATATTAGTCCATGAAACGGAAGAACAGAATACCAATACAACCTGCCTAGTAGGCCTAGAGGTCTAAAGGTTGCTGTTTGCGTAAGAATATCTTTGTCAATTCTAAATTCCAGCCATGCTTCGCCTGGCAATTTCATTTCGGCATATAGTAACAGGCGTTTTTCACGTTTGTCTTCTAGAAGAACCCGCCAAAAATCAAGTGCATCACCTGAAGCTATTTCTGTGTCACTTCGTCTTCCTCTTCGCATACCAACACCTCCTGCCATCTGGTCTATAAAACCTCTGATTTCCCACAGCCAGTTGCCGAAGTACCAGCCTGTTTTCCCGCCAATGGCCCATATTCTATCAAGTGCAACTGCACTGTTTTCGAGTTTACTAGAACGTATGTCTTTAAAACATCCGTTGACCGGTACCTCAATTAATTTAGATAATCCTTCGCTAAATATCTTACTTGTTTGCGCATCTTTCCAACTTGATAATACTTGGTTCTGTTCTATTTTTTCAAAGGCTAATCTAATAGATGCGTCGTAATCAATAGGTTTAATGCCAAGCAGCATTGCTAAGTTATTTGGTTTACATGTCACTTCTATCTTCATGCTGTTAACTAGATTTTTTGCAAGAGAATAAGAAGTGGCAGTTACAAAGTATAACCAGTAGGACGAAATTTTAGGAGTCATAACTGGCACAATAACGATGCGCCGCTTTAAGCCTCGTATCCTTGCAAATCGCAAAAGCATTTCTTTATAACTTAAGACATCAGGACCTCCTATATCGTAACTGCAATTGTATGTCTCTGTTTTACCAATTACGCCTACTAAATATTCGATTACATTTCGAATAGATATAGGCTGACATTTTGTCTGTAGCCAACGTGGTGTAATCATAAACGGTAACTTTTCTACTAAATCACGAATAATTTCGAACGAAGCACTTCCAGACCCTACGATTATGCCGGCCTTTAGAGTGGTAAGTGCAAATGCAGAACCTGATAACACCCCTTCCACATTCTTTCGCGACGACAAGTGTTTTGAAAGCTCGTCAGCGTTACTAATGCCACTAAGGTAGATAACTTGTTGAGCCTCTGTCTGTTCAATGCATTTCTTAAAATTCGTTGCACATATTTCTTCCATTTTCTCAAAGTCACCGCTTTGCGTTGACATTGAATGAATGAGGTAGTATGCGACATCAATGTCCTTGGGTATCTGCTGTAAACTTTCCTCGTTTAGAAAATTTACCTCAATCACAGAGAGATTTGCGGTGATGTACTCTTTCCTATTAAACCTGTTCTTGTCTCTTACACAGCAAACAACTTCATGCCCATTTTCTAACAATACGGGCAATAGTCTTTGTGCGATGTATCCGGTCACACCAGTTAGCAATATTTTCATGCCATGATTCTCCCACACACTCTTACTAATGCCACTGTATCGTAGTCAACTACCTGTGCACGTCTGATTCTGATCCATAGTGAATTGACCGATGTACCCATGATCCCCACTAGTGGTAGATGTATAACAATGTCTGTCATAAACACGCGGCTTTCAATAGTCTCATATGTATGCTGATGATGCCACATGAAGTAGAGACCTACTATTGCGCATCAATATAAACTGTACTGCTTCAGTAAAAATAGGACGAGCAAGGAAAAGTCGTAAGCAATAGATTGGCGCTGATCTCTCAACGAAAGGGACAGCGATGGCAAAGGAACCACGGCGACAGCATTTCACGCCGGAAGAGAAAGTAAAGATCTTGCGAGAGCACCTCGAGAAGAAGCGTCCGATCTCGGAGATCTGTGAAGCATACGGACTTGACCCGAGCCAATTCAGTCAGTGGAAGAAGGCACTGTTCGAAGGCGGTGTGGAGGTGTTTACCGTCAACGGCAAACGCAGTCGCAATGAGTCGGCATCGGAGCGCCGTGCCCAGGTAGCCTAGGGGAAGCTAGCGCGCATGCAGCGCGTGGAGGCGGAGATCGCCGCGGAGAATATCGAGCTAAAAAAAACGACTGGCAGATCATGAGAGGCGTGCATACACCGGAGGTGGTGTGTCGCGACGTTGTGCATACGATAGAGGCGCTGTGCAAACGCACAGGAATCAGTCGCAGGAAGCTGCTGCAATGGGCAGGTATAGGAGCAAGCAGATATCATCGCTGGCGTCAGCAGCAGACGATGCCATGTGTGCCCGTTGAGGATCGTCCTTCGTGTGCATCGCGCTTGTTGCAAGAGGAGCGTGACGCCATCGTGGCGTACCGACAAGAAGCAGTGGCAAAGGATCGTGCGACGAGTTATCGTATTCAAGCGTACGAGATGCTGGACCTGGATATCGTGGCCGTCAGCGAGTCCAGTGTGTATCGCGTGCTGCGTGATGCAGGGCTGATACCCTCACGCACACAAACAGTGTCGAGCAAGGGTACAGGCTTCGTCCAGCCATTAGCACTGCATGAGCATTGGCACACCGACATCAGCTATCTGTGGGAGTTCGGACATCGCGCCTATCTCATTTCCGTGCTCGAGGGACGCAGCAGAGCGATCCTGCACCACAAGGTACTGCACACGATGAAGACGGGTGACGTCGAGCTCGTGCTGCAACGCACGCAAGAACTGTATCCCGGAATCACTCCGCATCTGATCACCGATAACGGTGGGCAGTTCGTGAGCAAGCAGTTCAAGGGGTTCCTGGAAGAGCATGGCTATCAGCATGTTCGCACATCGCCGAACCACCCGCAGGCAAACGGCAAGATGGAGCGTCAGTTCAGAACAACGAAAGAAGCACTGCGGGAGCGATCCACTCTTGATTTCGATGACATGGTGAGCAACGTCGATGAGACCATCCACGCGTACAATCACCATCGGTATCACTCAGCGATTGGTTACGTCATGCCGATGGATGTGCTCCTCGGTCGTGCATGCGCATCGTGCAGACGGAATCCAGCGTCAGAGGCGCAGCAAACTCGATGAAGCGAAGGAACGAAGGAAAGAAGTACACTCACATTTATTCAACTGAGATGGCGCTCGCTATTTGCTTACAACTTTCTCTTGTGTGTCCTATTTCATCTGAAGCATTATACTAGTATCTTGTTTTTAGTACGATTGCACCAAGTTCTTTGATCTTCTCTTGTGCCGTAAATATCACCCGTCCTTTTCTGGACAATACCGCCCACGCAATATTGCTTGTGATATCGTCAATTGCTTTGGACTGAGTATTATCTGCTACTAATTCGAATGTTCTCTCGCCAGTCATCAACACGGGCTGTATAAAGTCTTCGTGGACAATGAGAAGTTCGCCGCGACCGTCGATAGCAGCGGAGTATATTTTCTGCAAATCAAACAACACATTCCCATGCCCAACAGCTTCTGACATTTCGTTGATTGCATCCGTTCTTCTTTTCTGTTGCAGGTCTCCGATGATTTTCCATCCTTGTTTAGACAAGTGATCAGTAGTGACATTGTTGTAGTCAACAGATGTATTGCCGCAATAAATACTTGGTTTGTCGGCTACTTGCATAAGTCGACTGTAATTGTCTTCAGTACTGATGACCGCACACTTTAAGTCTGTAAGGTTATGATATTTCACAATTGCTTTATCCACCTTGTTCAAGTACTCACGAACGATATCGTCTAAACGTTTTGAGTCACTGAGCTGTTCGGGTTCGGTTAAACCGCGGCTCATGGCTGGAAAAGGAAAGTCGCCATTTTCTACTTCTGTTGCAATCCTGTCATTGACTGCTTTGTATAATTTGACACCACCTTGCGATAGAAGAAGTATTAAATATTCTTCTTTTCTGACGTAGTCTTTAATAATTGGTCTTAACGCAAATGTTTCAGAAACATGTACCTTGCTTTCACTGACAGGCAGTGCGGACTTTATAATTTCCAGCGTGTCGTTTGACAGGTAGATATGCAAACTGTCTAGATGATGATTACTGTTGATATCACTTGTAACTGTGGCAATTTTTTCCAACAAAGATGTCACTGGTCGTTTCCCATACTCTGCTATCACTCTGTTTTCTGCTTCTTTGAGAAGATTTTTCAACACTATTTCATCTTGTGCGCTTTCGGTAAATGTTCTGTGCGTGTTTAGTGAAATACTCACACAAGGTGAGTTCTTCTCAGCGGCTAATTTTTCTAACTGGTTTTTCATGGTCACAACTGAATGGTTGTAAAGGCGCTATTCTACGGTGTTTGAGTCAATAATATCACACACTTAGTGTCACACAATAAAGCCGAATGATCGTCTTTGCATTCCTAGACCGCTGCACTCTTCGATTCGCTTCATGGCCTTTTTCTTAACGCGTGCCGGATGATGAAGGCGGGTAAAATTCTTTGCGATTATAGAACTGGTTGTCTGAACCGCTTTCTTCGTCGTATTGACTACCAGGGATATAATGAGGCAACACCATCAGCTCATAGGTCCTTTCCAAATCAACGCCCTTTGTAAATCTTTTTGTTTTTGTAAAGGTTGTATAGTCAATTTGATTGGTATGCACTTTCTTGTTGTCTTCATCAAGAGTTACCAATCCGATTGGGATAATTAGGTGGTTTTCGCCTTCCCCATTCAAAAATTCATGCACGCCCTTGTTGGCAGGAACCGCGTAGGTTTCGTGACCAGCTTCAATTAAAGAGGCATCAACTTCTACATCAAGATAAACAACGCGTTCCGCCGCTTTGTTTACGAGTAGTCCATCCACTTTGCCTATGGTTCTTCTGTCTGCATCTATTACTTCCCATTCTCTCACATCAGCATACTCATCGGCTACTTTATAGTCTGACAACTCGTGCAAATAATACAGGTTTTTGTTTTTCATGATGTCTAAATCCGTTTCCTAGTGATTTTTTGCTTTGGTTAAAGTGTTGACGGCCGATCAGGCGACTGTCTCTTGAATTTTCTTTGAACAGCGCGTTGCAGGAGAAGCAGACGACTGAAATTTTATCAGGGTTCCATCCACATGAGTGCAAGTGCCGACCATCGCGTGCGTTAATCTGCCGTGACCCTGCGTCAGACACGTCGTGTATATCTCGCGCGGCCACTCCTTCACACTTTTAGCTGACTAGTTCATTTTTTGAAGCAGGTCTGCAGTCTTTCTAAAGAAAGCTTTAACAGCAGGTCGCTGATCAAGCGTTAATGTTTCAGGGTTGATTGCCGCAGCTGCAGTTTTTACATCGGCACCTTCGGCGCTCAACTCAGGATATTTTGCCCGCTGCATATTCTGCAAAGCAGTACTTAAAACATCGGCAGCGCTCCTTATTTTATCAGCATGTGTAGTCACCATCGGGTCTATCGTTATTTGATCCCCGTATTGCTTTGCTTTAGCAATATCAACTTTTATATCGTAGCCTGCTTCAGTCGCCATAGCATCTACTGCATCTGTTAGCTTTGCCAATGCCTCACTTGTAAACGCATGGTCGAGGCTCATTGTATTGGTATCAGAATTTATGAACGTAACATAGGTGGCAACAATGCTGTTGTTTTCATGTACATCCACCATAGCTGTTTTGCCTGCTGTTTCTACAGGCTCAACTTTATCGTTGCGAACAAAAAAGAACCAGGCAGCAAGAAGCAACCCAAGTACTAATAAAATCCAAGGCCATACAGGCTTTTTCTTTTCAATTTTAATTTCTGTCATGATGAAGCTTTGATTGGTGACTCTAGATGGTACAACGACAAAAAGTATTGATTGTAGAGATTATTGGGACCTCCTAGAAGCTAGTTGATATATCACGAAGATCTGTTTCGGTAGGGTCAACGAATCAGTTTCGAAATTGCTTCTCTAAGATGATCGAGTGTGCGACAGTTGCTTGCAGCTGGCAACATACGTTTCCACTCTGGCTGTAGTTCCTTGGGGTGGGAGGAAACGTTTTCGGAAATAATGCACTGGAGTTCTTGTGGTCAATGTGGCAAGGTGTGGAACGCAAAAAGCTCTTGTATGCGTTAGCATACAAGAGCTTTTTAAAGAAAGACCTGGCGACGACCTACTCTGCCATAGGGGTAACCCTAGAGTACCATCGGCGCAGCGGAGCTTAACTACTCTGTTCGGAATGGGAAGAGGTGTGGCCTCCGCGCTATCGTCACCAAGAAAAAGTTTTGTGAGAGCTTGTGTTTGTTCTCATCACCGAGTCATGATGATGGGGTGAAATCAGAGACGAAGAATATAGATTTTAACGATGGTTGTGGTATAGGACAACCGTCGAACTGATGTTTTGTTAAGAGGAGTTTGATTCTCTTTTCAACAAAAAAAATAATGACAAGTCCTCGGACTATTAGTACTTCTCGGCTGCATACGTTGCCGCACGTCCACCTGAAGCCTATCAACCGGGTCATCTTCCCGGGTCCTTACTAATTGGGATGTCTCATCTTGAAGTGGGTTTCGCGCTTGAGATGCTTTCAGCGCTTATCCTTCCCAGACATGGCTACTCTGCCGTGCCACTGGCGTGACAACAGATACACCGTCGGTCTGGTCATCGCGGTCCTCTCGTACTAACGACGACTCTTCTCAAACATCCTGCGCCCGCATAGGATAGGGACCGAACTGTCTCACGACGTTCTGAACCCAGCTCACGTACCGCTTTAATTGGCGAACAGCCAAACCCTTGGGACCTTCTTCAGCCCCAGGATGCGATGAGCCGACATCGAGGTGCCAAACCTTCCCGTCGATGTGGACTCTTGGGGAAGATCAGCCTGTTATCCCTAGCGTACCTTTTATCCTTTGAGCGACGGCCCTTCCACGCAGTGCCGCCGGATCACTAAGACCTGCTTTCGCACCTGTTCGAGATGTCTCTCTCACAGTCAAGCTCCCTTCTGCCTTTGCGCTCTTCATACGATTACCAACCGTATTGAGGGAACCTTTGTAAGCCTCCGTTACCTTTTAGGAGGCGACCGCCCCAGTCAAACTACCCACCTAGCACTGTCCCCGCGGATCCACTCCGCCGGGTTAGAATCCGGTCACACCAAGGGTGGTATTTCACCGTAGACTCCACAAGGCCCGCAAGCCCTGCTTCACAGTCTCCCACCTATGCTACGCATGGGGTAACCAAAGCCAATACTAAGCTATAGTAAAGGTGCATAGGGTCTTTCCGTCCATATGCGGGTAACCGGCGTCTTCACCGGTACCACAATTTCGCCGAGCCCGTGCTTGAGACAGTGCCCAGATCGTTACACCATTCGTGCAGGTCGGAACTTACCCGACAAGGAATTTCGCTACCTTAGGACCGTTATAGTTACGGCCGCCGTTTACCGGGGCTTCGATTCAATGCTTCATCTTGCGACTGACATCTCCTCTTAACCTTCCGGCACCGGGCAGGTGTCACACCCTATACGTCCACTTGACGTGTTAGCAGAGTGATGTGTTTTTGGTAAACAGTCGCCTGGGCCATTTCTCTGCGGCCGCATTGCTGCGGCACCCCTTCTCCCGAAGTTACGGGGTCAATTTGCCGAGTTCCTTAAGCACGGCTCACTCGCGCGCCTTAGTATCTTCTACCTGTCCACCTGTGTCGGTTTGCGGTACGGTCACCACGACTCGCTTTTCTCGGCAGATTTCGTCAGTATCAGGATAGCCATTAACCTGAACTGCCTTAGCTCTGCGTCACTTTTATTGTCGTAGTGGGGCAGGAATATTATAATGTGCCTGCTTGCCATCAGCTACGCCTCTCGGCCTCGCCTTAGGTGCCGCCTAACCCTGAGTCGACGAACGGAGCTCAGGAAACCTTGGACTTTCGGCGTGGGGGATTCTTACCCCCATTCTCGCTACTCATGCCTACATATGCTCTTGTATCTGCTCCAGCATCACTCGCGTGACACCTTCACTGCTGATACAATGCTCCCCTACCGCTGTACATTGCTGTACAGCCCGAAGCTTCGGTGAAATGCTTAGTCCCGATTATTATCGGCGCACAGTCGCTCGACCAGTGAGCTATTACGCACTCTTTCAATGAATGGCTGCTTCTAAGCCAACATCCTGGCTGTCTGTGCAACTGCACATCCTTTTTCTGTGAGCATTTACTTGGGGACCTTAGCTGTCGGTCTGGGTTGTTTCCCTCTCGGCTACGAAGCTTATCCCTCGCAGCCTCACTCCCGTGCATCCTGTTTCCGGCATTTGCGGTTTATCTGGGGTCGGTACCGTTGTGACAGCCCTAACCCAATCAGAGCCCTACCTCCGGCACAGTAACACGAGGCTGTTCCTAAAAACATTTCGGGGAGTACGAGCTATCACCGAGTTTGATTGGCCTTTCACCCCTATCCACAGTTCATCCGAGCAGTTTTCAACCCGCACCGGTTCGGACCTCCACGTGGTGTTACCCACGCTTCATCCTGACCATGGATAGATCACACGGTTTCGCGTCTGCCGCCCCATACTAACCATCGTTTCCGATGATATGCGCCCTATTCAGACTCGCTTTCGCTACGGGTGCGGATATCCATATCCTTACCCTTGCATGGGACGAGCAACTCGTAGGCTCATTAAGCAAAAGGCACGCCGTCACAGCATTGCTGCTGCTCCGACCGTTTGTAAGCACACGGGTTCAGGTTCTTTTCACTCCCTTCTGAAGGGTTCTTTTCACCTTTCCCTCACGGTACTGGTTCACTATCGGTCACAGAGGAGTATTTAGCCTTGGAGGGTGGTCCCCCCGATTTCCCACAGGATTTCTCGTGTCCCGCGGTACTCAGGATTCCCCTAGGGCCAACTCGGATGTCGTCTACAGGGCTCTCACCTTCTGTGGCCGGCCTTCCCAGGCCGTTCGACTATCGTTGTTGGTCCCATGTTAGGGTCCTATAACCCCGAGGCCATTTGCATGACCTTGGTTTGGGCTGTTCCGGGTTCGCTCGCCACTACTACCGGAATCTCGTTTGATTTCTCTTCCTCCAGGTACTGAGATGTTTCACTTCCCTGGGTTTGCTCCCTTTCGGGTGATGGGACATGACTCCCACCGGGTTGCCCCATTCGGATATCCGCGGATCGGTGCGTGCTTCCCGCTCCCCGCGGCGTTTCGCCGGTTGCTGCGTCCTTCTTCGCCTCTCTGTGCCAAGGCATCCACCGTGTGCTCTTTTCAACTTGCCGACTGCGTCCGTTTAACAAAACGCTCGCCGGTGCCTTATTCTATACCTTACTAGTCGTCTTCGTCTATCTTCTTCTTGTGTCTCTACTCGTGCCGCCATCATCATGACTCGATTATGAGTTATGAGTCAAACGCACAAGCCTCGTCTCGAAAAGTATTCTTCCTTACGAAAGTTTACTCTCTAAAACTTTACTTTCTTGATTGGTCTAAATTTTCAAAGAACACAAAGGCCATCACTTGGATGTCCTTTGACAACGGGAAGCAAACAACGATAATTCGACCGAGTCGTATGTGATGGCACACCGAAATGTGCTTCTCACGATTTGCCTTGCACAGCAAGCTGTGTGTTGGCGATTGTGACGATGGTTGCTGGGGTTGTTCACTGCGTGATTGCTCACACAGCGCTTACTCCCATTGGCCATCATCGGATTGCAGCACCGAAGTGCATGCTAGAGAACCGAGGTTCTCCTATTTCCTTAGAAAGGAGGTGATCCAGCCGCACCTTCCGGTACGGCTACCTTGTTACGACTTAGCCCTAGTCACCAGTTTCGCCTTCGACGGTATCACTACCGGCTTCGGGCGCCCCCGGCTCCCATGGCTTGACGGGCGGTGTGTACAAGGCCCGGGAACGTATTCACCGCGGCGTGCTGATCCGCGATTACTAGCGATTCCACCTTCATGGAGTCGAGTTGCAGACTCCAATCCGAACTGAGACCGGTTTTGGGGATTTCCTCTGCCTCGCGGCATTGCCCGTTGTACCGGCCATTGTATCACGTGTGTAGCCCCGGACGTAAGGGCCATGATGACTTGACGTCATCCCCGCCTTCCTCTCTACTTGCGTAGGCAGTCTCCCTAGAGTGCCCGGCCAAACCGCTGGCAACTAAGGATAGGGGTTGCGCTCGTTGCGGGACTTAACCCAACACCTCACGGCACGAGCTGACGACAGCCATGCAGCACCTCTGCAGGCATCCGACTTGACGGTTCATTCGACTTTCATCTCTTTACTACCTGCACTTCAAGCCCGGGTAAGGTTCTTCGCGTTGCATCGAATTAAACCACATGATCCACCGCTTGTGCGGGCCCCCGTCAATTCCTTTGAGTTTCAACCTTGCGATCGTACTCCCCAGGTGGTATGCTTATCAGATTCCCTACGGCACTGAGTCCTTGCGGACCCAACACCAAGCATACATCGTTTAGGGCGTGGACTACCAGGGTATCTAATCCTGTTTGATCCCCACGCTTTCGTGCCTCAGCGTCAGTTACGGGCCAGGTGACCGCCTTCGCCACCGGTGTTCCTCCTGATATCTACGCATTTCACCGCTACACCAGGAATTCCATCACCCTCTCCCGCACTCAAGTCCTGCCGTTTCAAAGGCACCCTCCGGGTTAAGCCCGGAGATTTCACCTCTGACGCGCTGGACCGCCTACGCACCCTTTATACCCAGTAAATCCGGACAACGCTCGGGTCCTACGTATTACCGCGGCTGCTGGCACGTAGTTAGCCGACCCTTCCTTTGATGGTACCGTCCCAGAGGTTGTTACCTCTTTTCGTCCCATCCGACAGTGGTTTACAAGGCGAAGCCCTGTCATCCCACACGCGGCATTGCTGGTTCAGGCTCTCGCCCATTGACCAATATTCCTCACTGCTGCCTCCCGTAGGAGTCTGGACCGTGTCTCAGTTCCAGTGTGGCTGTTCGTCCTCTCAGACCAGCTACTGATCGTCGCCTTGGTGAGCCATTACCTCACCAACTAGCTAATCAGCCGCAGGCTCATCCCCATCCGCATAAAGCTTTGACCTCTCGGCCTCATCAGATATTAGCCCCGGTTTCCCGGGGTTATGTCTGTGATGGGGGCAGATAACCTACGTGTTACTCACCCGTGCGCCAGTGGTCTTGCGACCCCTTGACTTGCATGTGTTAAGCATGCCGCCAGCGTTCGTCCTGAGCCAGGATCAAACTCTCCGTTGTATGGTTTGTTTGTCCAGCTTATGATCGATCTCGGCGTTCTTCTCATCGTTGTTTTTGACGGAGGAAGTTTCTACTGTCCGTGTTGCATAGAACGAATCCTACACTGCACGAACCGCGATTCTTACCTCTTTACTTCTAGTCATTTCCACGATGCAATGAATTGCATCCCTTCGATGACCTCCCCATCAGAGTTTCCTCCAGTGGGGGGTTCGTTTGCTTCCCGTTGTCAAAGAACACCGAAAAAAACAGGGCAAAACCGCTAGGTTCAACCCTATTACCCGTGCATATCGTCTCTGCAGGGGCGACAAACATATAGGTTTTTGGGGACTCTACCAAATG
>Ga0163153_10002286_pt1 | contig 28379 bp, 30 predicted proteins | sample OliLakLV19MP6IB1_FD_148629 | JGI IMG/M metagenome (GOLD analysis project Ga0163153, IMG submission 148629) | Freshwater microbial mat bacterial communities from Lake Vanda, McMurdo Dry Valleys, Antarctica - Oligotrophic Lake LV.19.MP6.IB-1 | ecosystem: Environmental > Aquatic > Freshwater >...
GATGCGCTCTGGGCTGACATCGGCGTGTTGCTCGACCGCTTCACACCCGACGAATGCACGCGCTACTTCGCGTCCTCAGGCTATGTAAAGACATAAACCAAAAACGCTCTAGTGGCCATCCACGCGCAAAGGCATCTGGAGGGTGCTGTGCTGGACATGTGGTCGCGGGCCAAAGTCGGACCGAGCGGCGCGCGGAGAGTCTGGACGTTGCGGTGGCGTGGAGTCAGCGCATGAGTACGCGATGACAGGCCAGGAATGAGTGCTTGAGTTCTAACTCCAAGTGCAACACTTCACGCCCGAATGGGCTACGGGGTTGCCATGCGAACACGATCCTATCGACACATGAATGCGGAAGAACGTGAGACCGTGAGCCTTGGCCTTGCCTGCAAGCGGTCAGCGAGACGCGGCCTTGAGGTTTGCTCTGCTGTAGATCCACCGGCTCAAACTCTGAAACCATTCGTTTTCACAGCGAACTCAGGCTAACATCTCCCTCATCGTGAGGGGATGCCCCGCGAGATACAATGTCAACGCCGTGAAGCTCACGGGCGTCTCGTTCCTGCCCGAAAGGGGTATGGTATGACCACGGTGAAGTGTCCGAAGTGTAGCAACCCTCTGGTTGAGGATATAGGGGTGCACCGTCTCGGGGACGATGAAGACAAAGTGTATCAATGCCGACTCTGCAAGACAGAATTTGGGGTCCTGAAAACTGGTAAACCAGTGTGGTGGAAGCCCATATAGGCCCGCCAGCATGGATGCAGGGCTTGTGGGATGCGGCAAAAACCTTCGATCTGCCAGCCAGTTTTACACCCGTGTATTCGCCTTACACACGCTCTAATGGAAAATCCCGGCTTAAGGAGCTCTGTAGCCAACTGGCGGTATCGCTCAGGTCCCGGGGTAAGACTGTGGCGAACAGCCGAATCGTCGGATTCCCGGGACTGCTGGCAATATAAATGGTGCCGGGGGCACTGGAGGAGAGCAGCGATTCCATAGGCTGGGCGGCATCCACACACTCTCGTTGATACAACAAGGGTTCTCCCCACTGTCTATAGAGACTAGGCGTGGGTATGACCCCTGAAATACAGCGCCAAGGCGTTCCCGACTCGGCCGCGTGTTCAATCGCCGCGCGTACTAGGCGTTCTTCCTCAACGAGCTGATGTTGCACGTATCTGGCAGCAAGAATCTCAGGAGGAAGTGACATGAATGACAGAGGATACATATCTTGTCTCATTTTAAAGCCCGGGTAGATCACCACGAACAGGGAGACCAGCGCCGGGAGAATCAGCCACCGGGGGTGAGCCTGTGGCCGGAACAGGACCCATCCAGAGGGAAGCACCCCTATCATCCCAATGCACAGCCAGAACGCGACATCTCCAAGATACGAATGCTCGACGTAATACTGGCTGCCGAGGTGAGTGCGAATCCACATCACAAATCTCGCGCCCGCAAAGACGATCGCCAGCATGGGAAGTACAGTGGTGAACAGAACCAGTGTTACTCGGAGGACTTTTCAGAACCTGTTGTGCCATGGCTTCATACTTCAAGACTCTAGCAGAGCCTGGCTGCCTGTCAAAAAAGACCCTCAAATGGTCCGCGCGGTCCTCCTACAGGCTTTGGCAGAAGGACCAGTGCACCCGTTCCACGCACAGAAAATAGTTCACCGCGACAAGTCAAGGATGGTAGGGATGGCCTTGGGCACCTCCACCTTTGTGTCATGGGTACTGGGTATGTGACACGCGTGTGAGATGCGGTCTAACAGGCCCTCCAGGCCCTCCGCCAACCGTGCCCGATGCCGCTGAGGGAACGGTGGAAAATGAAATACGGGCTATACGTTGGCTGAGAGTATGGCCCTTTGTTTCCCGATGTTATCGGCCCTATTGAGAGGCAGGTAAACGATGCGACGTATCCTTTTCACAGCGATCTTGGTTGTGGCGTGTGCGACAGACGTAGGAACGCCTTCGTTGTTCTTGCTCAACCCAGTAGGAGCATTTGCCCCCAACGAGCACGAGACGAAGCCCGGTGCCGATCCATTGAGGAAGCGCTGTAGGAGTGGCTTCGAACTAGATACTGTCGTCACGAGATGTGCAATGATGTAGAATCAGTGATCCACGGCTTGATGTGGGAAGGTGCATCCCAACCGAACACAGCCCATGGCTTCATCCCTCGGACAACAATGGGATGTAAATCTGATCCTAATCTTGAAGGGGGCTCCATTGGCCAAAGGATTCTCAAGCGGATTGGGAGCGATAACGAGGCGAAAGACAAAAGCAAGCTGCAAGACATCAGCCAAGAGCTGTTTCTGCATATGCATGTAGAAGAAGTAAAACCTGCCGAGTCAAATCAATCGGCAGGCCGATTGTGTTCACCACAGTCCGTCCTTCTCATCAGGCACGTCCAGTTCAGTTCTGATCGCCACCCAATTGGACATGTCGCTCGCCAGCACTCCACAGTCCTGAGCTTCCCGATAACAAGCCCAGACCGCTTTGGACAGTTCATAGCCCGTACATCTCCAGATCGGTTTCAGATGTTTGACCCAAAGAGTCAGCTCTGGAGTCGAGCTCATGGACGATGGAATAGAAGCGACGATGGTCTTGGTCGATCTGACAAGTTTCGATGCCAGAGGTTCAGTAATGGCCCTGGAAGGCGATGACCATCGGCCAGTGTCATAGGCATCAACAGACAATCCACGCTGCTTGAGAGAGGATAGCCATTGACTAATACCGCTTGACTCACCAAACAGCGGCGCCATATCTTCATCAACGTTGCTCGATCCAAAGTACATAAAGGAAACCTTGAGCCGCACGAGATGCCCTAAATCGAGTTGTCGGTAGGCGCTCCAGGCTTTAATAAGCTCCTGATCGGTCTTAGCTAAAAGGAGGACGCGTAGCTGTCTGGGCTTGATAGCCTCTTCCATCGACTGGATGGCGAGAACCGCGGCCCTCTCCCAATGTTGCGCTTCGAGCAACAGCTGGGCCGCAGCATACAGCTTTGTGGCATTCGTCACGGCGTGCTGAATACCCTCCGCAGCCTGAGCTGGGGTGAGAGGACCATGGTACTGTTCAGGAAGAATGTTCGCTGTCATGTCTTGTGAACCGGTGGCGATCGCCGCATCATTCGCAGAATGATTAGACGGAAGATCATCGGAAGTCACGCACCGCTCGCAGGTTCCTCTCGGGTCAGTCCCATTCTCAACGGCGACACTCTCGAGGCCCTGACCAACCACCATACTGCATGTATTCGCCTCGGTGACATCGACTGCCCGGAGAAGGGTAGTGGGCTATTTCGAATGCACGTATGATGGAGTAGAGATGTGATGAAGAACTTACAAGCCACGTTCCATGAATTCATCACCTGGCTCAGGTTATTCGCTGCTCGCTTCGCTTTACGTGAGACTAAATCTAACCAAGATTTAAAGTCTTCATAGCTTTCAGGGCTCATCTTGGCGGGCCATTGAATAATAACCTGGTTTTCATCTTGAGTGAACGTATCGCTGGTCATGCTGACCTTGGGAGGGAGATGTTTGATTGGTTGAGCCAGTTTACCCCTCTCAGAGACTGGCTCCGATAAGCCTCACTGCCCCGTGCTCTGACATGCGGGCAAGGTTTCTTCTCCGGCATCTCCTTATGCAAACAACTGTTCTATGACACGCATAGGAAGGAACAGTTTGGTCGGCACGTCGTCGAACGGGATGAACTCGTAGCGTGTATACAACTCAACGGCCCGACGGTCCTTCGCATCGACCACTACCGCAACCGACGCAACCTGGCGCGACGCCTGCCAGCTGCGATGCAGGGCGTCCATCAACAGATGCACTCCGGCCCCTCTCCCCTGCCGCGGCCTCTCGATGGCCAGGCGCCCCAGGAGCGTCGCCGGGACGACGGGATACCGAGGGAGTGTCTTGGCGACATCCTCCGGCCACGCACCGATGTCCACGCTGATGGCCGACAGTGTATAGAACCCTACCACCGTCTGGCTTGTTCCCTCACAGAGCACATACGTCACGGCCACGCGTTTCCGCACGTCCTGTCCCGCCTGTGTCCTGAGATAGGTATCGAGTGGCTCGCTGCCGCACGTAAACCCTACCCGGTCGTGCTGTTTGCCGAGGGCTTCAATGCGGTAGGGCGTCTCCCGCTTTCCCCCAGGCACCTAGATTCCCGTCCTTTTCTTGTAGTGTTTCACCGCCTGTCGAAGTGCCTTTCCGGGTGCGGCGGGCTTCACGAGCGCCGCGACAAAGACCTGCCGGTCACGCTCGCTCAGCGTCAGCACATCGTGCGCACGCAACGCCCTCTCCGCGGCCTCCTGCACGCTCGCGATCAGGAAATCCGTCAGCGACCGGCCCTGCACGGTCGCCGCCCGCACAAAGAGCGCCTTCTGCGCCTTGCTGATCCGTGCCTCAAGCCGCTCCGACCGGGACGCCTTTCCCCGTGTCTCGTGCTCTGTGGTCACCATGGTGTCCTCCTCTTCTTCGTCTGATTCAAGTGTACGGCCTATAGCCGTACATGTCAACCGAGCGACCGTTCATCCAGGGAGTTCCACGACGTGCCGCGCCCTCCCGCCTTCTAGCGCGCTCATGCGCTCACCTTCACGAATGAGTCCAACAAGGTACGCTCCGACAGGCCTCAATGCCCCCCTGTCCTTCTGACAGGGCGGCACGATGTCCGGCTCATGCGCTCCCCTGCGTTCTGTTGTCGCCATGACCGCCCTCCCGCCTGCGGGCGTTTCCCCTGCGCGAGGCATCACCCACGCCAGCCAAGCACCGCTGTCATGTGCGCTGCTGATCCCGCGCCGGGACGCCCTTCGACTTCTGGGCTCGTCCCCCTTCCACATGTCGCTTGGCTCTCTTGTGCGGTGAGAGAGCCAACCAACATTTTTTGAAGGGGGAATTACATGGCTACACCACATTCACAACCAGCAACCGCGTTCAGGTCCGGCAACGTCAACGTCGCCGTCTGGGAAAACACCGGAGAGACAGGACCGTTCTTCTCCATCACCTTTTCACGCCCCTACAAGGACGCTCAGGGCAACTGGAAGAATTCCTCTTCCTACGGCTTGAACGACCTGGATTCCCTGTCCACTCTCGCTGAAATGGCCAAGGACTGGGTGCGTGGACATTCACGGCCATAGCCATCAACCGGAAGCCTCTGGCGCTCATCGCCGGGGGCATTCTCAATCTCAAGGAGTTACTTCGATGAAAATCTATTAACACTTCGCGACAGTCCTCGCCGGCCTTCTCGGCAACGAGACCGCTGTCCGCCTCACCGTGAAGGACTATATGCCCTTGTCCGTTGAAGTCATCGGACAATCAACTGAGGGTAGCCGCCTGATTGCCATCTGCCATTATGGGCAGCAACAGGGCGATCTGATGCGCGACCCTGAAATGGTCTTTGAGATGCACACGTCGGCTGCTCCCGACATGGCGGAGCCTCTGTCGTTCAGGAACGATTACATGGGCCTCCTGCAGGAGGTGTATCGCTGTGATGATTCAGGCAAGAAAACCCACGTCAATACGCCGTTGAAGCAGGAGCTCACATCCTTCGCCAGGACATGGTTTACCAATCTCAGGGATCAGGGGTTTTTCGACGATACCGCCACACGTGAAAGGCTGTGATGAGCCTTTCATTCACGATGACGCTTCATCCCCGGTCGCCGCCGAGGCTGATGGGGCCTGCTTCTTTTGGTCCCTTTCCCCGGTGTAGCGACTTCGTCTTGTCGCTTATCGCAACACGAGCGTGAACTGACGGGTGGCACTGACCCGCTGTCCGCAGCTAAGGCCGCATCGAGGCGCTTGAAGGCACGTGGCACTCGAGGCACGCGGCGCGTGCTGAGATAGAGTACGTGCAGACGATGCTTCACCTTCACACTCAGGCGCCACTCTTTTTTTCTGGTGCGCCACATCGTCATGTCTTGCAGCCCGGCGATCTTCACCAGATGTCTGAGCACTTCTTGCGGCATGCAAGACAGGGGCGCCTTTGATACCCCGCCACCGATGTTGTTGTTCATATCCTCACGTCAACTGGCCGATGCCGATGCTGGAAGAGTTCGTGTGCCTGCATGGCATCACTTCGTGATGGACCACACGTTCCCGATTCCTCTTCTCCACGTCTTCTTCGCGAGTGTACCGTGTGTCACATACGGGGGGAGAGGGAGAAGTTGGGGATGGGGTGTCGGCCGTATGCACGATGCAGTCCCTCTCGTGCAGAAGATCATGGTCATCTGGATGTTGGCGTGGCCCAGCATGGACTGGAGCTGTTACCACAAGCACACAGAGAAGACGGACCAGGCTATAGGCTCTTAATTCTTGCACATAGAATAATATTGATATAATATTGCACATGAAATACGGAGGTGACCGTGGCCAGTATGAAAAAACTGCACCCCTTGGTACATGACGAGGCACTTGTGTCCAAAGCCTTACTGAATGCCGCCAGACGCCTGGATATGACGAATATAGAGTTGGCTCAGGTTGTCGGCATCTCCGAATCCAAGCTCTCGCGCATGGACAGGCAGGAGGCCTTCGTGTCCAGATCGGGTAAGGAATTCGACCTTGCCTTGCTCTTCGTCCGGTTATACCGATCCCTTGATTCCATTACCGGAGGAGATCGAGTCACGTCCGCCGCCTGGATCAGAAACCCAAATAAGGCTTTCGATACTGTGCCGGTTGAACGAATGAAATCACTGGAAGGTCTTGTTGATGTCGTCCACTACCTGGACAGCAGAAGGGCTATTATCTAACACACGCCGCCGCGCTGGGGTGTGCTGGCGCGCCGTGGAAGCGCAGCACATCAATTCAACGATGAAACTGGTGGACAACTCCCAGGAGCAGGATCGGCTTGAGCAACTGCTCGAGGCCAGCAAACCTCCCTACCCGGAAGAATGCGCAGGCTTGCACTATCTGCTCTTTACACCCTTCCGGTACAGGCCTCATAAGAGAGGCTCCCGCTTCCGCCGAGCCAACCAAATTGATGGTGTTTTTTACGCTTCCGAAGATCCCCATACGGCGCTCGCCGAGAAGGCGTATTACAGTCTGTTATTCTATGCCGACTCTCCCGATACGCCGCTAACCGACAACCCTGTCCAGCACACTGTTTTTTCTGTGAAGTACAAGACGACCAAAGCGATCGACCTTACGGAATCGCCCCTCAATGCTGATGAGAAACTCTGGAAAGATCCTGCTGACTATACCGCCTGCCAGCAGCTCGCAGACGAAGCCAGGAAGGCGAACATCCACCTCATAAAAAGCGCTTCCGTCAGAGGCCCGAATGGTGGCAAGAATCTCTCACTCCTTTCCTGCGCAGTCTTTCAATCAAAGGAGCCTGAACAGATTCAGACCTGGCATATAGGCGTTCAGCCAGAGCAGGTCGTGACGTGCAGGGAGTTTCCCCGAGAGAAGCTGGTTTTTTCCGTGGACACATTCATGCCGGGGCTTACCCTGAACAATCCAGCAAAAATAACCCAGCGGACGAAGCGGACGTAAATGCGCTCGCGTCAAACTCTTTGACCTCGTCCGCGCCGAACGGCTCCGCAGGTCTTTCCGCATGCCCCCGCCCTGCCTGACGTGGAATAGCGTGTCAGGCTGTGGTCACCGTGCGGCCGACGCTGATTCCGCCTCTGGAGCGGCCAGTGATCGTGCTGCCTTAAATGGAATGTCCCGGAGGGGTCGATCGCGCCTCCAAATCTTGGATCCTTTCCTCGCGAACAGCTCGGTTTTTCGTCAGTATCGGACCGCACGACAATCACGACCGCCACGGCCGATTCCGGCACTGCCGTGGCCATCAGGCGGATGAGCGGCGACGCTCGTATGACAGTGCCTCGAAGCCGGAGACGACGTCGAACAGTTCCTCGTCGATACCTCCCTGGCGTAAACGATGGAATGTCCCATTGAGGTGTTCCAGTAATTCCTCGATGTTTTTATCCGCGCGTTGCATGGCCGCCAGGCGGCTTGCGTTCTCGCTCGCGAGGGATTCGGCGCAGGCCCGGAAGAGCGAGACGAAGAGATATTCGCGGATGATAGCCCGCAGGGTCTCGGTGTCGACACCTACGACTTCTGGCAAGTTCTTCGTCGGCCCGGGAAGTACAGCCAGCTGACGTCGCCACGTTTCGTCCAGCGGTAAGAGTCGCTGACTGACTGGCTCATAGGCCGCTCCGGACGTGGGACGGTTGTGAAAGAGGTAGAGCTCGGCGACTTCACCCTGGCTGTGGCGCGTCTCGCTCTCGACAAGAATCTGCCCGACGAGCGGAGTGATGGCCTTGACGGAATTCGGCACAGTGAAGAGTCCGACCAGTGACAGCCCCGCGTCTGACAGACGCCCCTGCAGACGTTCGCCGACGGCCCACACCTGAGGTGTGCCGGGAAGAGCGTCCAGGGTCTTGACCGCAAAATCCACCACCACGTCATTGAACTGCCCCACCAGTCCCTGATCGGAACCGAATACGACCGCGCCAATCCGACCCGGCACAGTGTGTATCTTCCCTTCCGCGATCAAGGGCGCCAGGCCGCTGTTCCGAAAACAAACGCCCAACCCCAGCTCCACCGTGCGAGAGTAGTCGGCCAACGCGTGTACCGATTTTTCATATTGGCCGATGCTCGACGCCGCCATGGCTTTCATCGTGCGCACCACGGATTCGAGCTCACCGGCGCTGGCGATCTTGCTGCGCAGACTGGCGGCGGTGTCACTCATTCATGCTCCTTGGATCCGGCTTGGGCTGAAAGCCTGCGAGCGCGTTGCGGGCGATGTCGATGATCATGTCACGATCCTTGCCGCTCAATTTTTCGGCGGTATCGATGCGCGCGAGCACCTCCGCCGGAATGCTCACTGCCGCCTCATGCACGGCGTGCTCGACGATTGTCATCTGGTCGAGTGGCACGCGGTCAAAGAGGGCTGCGGTCAACGCCAGCAGCACAGCAATTTGGGCAGGCACGGACACCGGAGCGAATTCCGGCTGTTTGAGGCAGGCCCGAATGCGCCGTCCGTGGTCGATGATCTTGCGGGTATCTTCATCCAGGCGGGCACCAAACCTGGCAAAGGTTTCGAGCTCCTCGAACTGCGCATAGGCGAGCTTCAGGTCGCCCGCCACGGCTCGGTAGGCCGCGCGTTGCGCCTTGCCACCGACGCGCGACACCGATTTTCCGACATCGACCGCCGGCAGCACGCCTAATTCAAACAGCGACGGCGAGAGATAAATCTGCCCGTCCGTGATGGAAATCAGGTTCGTCGGAATGTAGGCGGAAATGTCCTGCGCTTCAGTTTCGATGATCGGCAACGCCGTCAACGATCCCCCACCGAGTTCCGGGGACAAGTGCGTGGCCCGCTCTAGCAACCGCGCGTGAATGTAAAAGATGTCACCAGGAAACGCTTCTCGTCCGGGCGGGCGACGTAGCAGCAGAGACAGCTCGCGATAGGCACGCGCATGATGCGTAAGGTCATCGTACACCACCAGGACGTCGCGGCCTTGTTCCATGAAATGCTCCGCAATGCTGGTCGCGGCATACGGAGCGATATAGGCCAGACCTGGAGGGTCATTGCCCTCGGTCACGACCACGACCGTGTACTCCATCGCGCCTTGTTCGCGTAGGGTGGCAATCACCTTGGCCACACCGGACGCGCGTTGGCCAATGGCACAATACACGCACAACACATTTTGGTCACGTTGATTGAGAATGGTATCGAGTGCGATGGCGGTTTTGCCTGTCTGCCGGTCGCCCACGATCAATTCGCGCTGACCGCGCCCGATGGGAATAAGTGAATCGACGACTTTCAAGCCGGTCTGGAGCGGCACGGTAACGGGCGCACGATCCATGATGTGCGGCGCCGTACGTTCGATGGGCAGCCGCGCGCTGGACATCACCGGGCCTGTGCCGTCCAGAGGCCGGCCCAATGGATTTATAATACGTCCGATCAACCCGTCTCCCACCGGCACATCTATCATGTGCCCCCGACGTTCGACTTCATCGCCCGTGTGCAACTGCCAGTAATCGCCCAGCAACACGACTCCGATTTCGTCTTCATCGACATTGAATGCGATGCCGTACACGTCACCGGGAAATCTCAACACCTCCTCAAACCCCACGCCGGGGAGGCCGGAGACTTTTGCGATGCCCGTGGCGATGCTCGTAATCGTCCCGACCTCCCGTGGCCTCAGTTGGGGCACGAAGGCTTCTCGCACCTGGCGTATTCCAGCAAAGGTGCGGTCAAACACGTTCTGGAGACTCTCAGGTTCCATGTTCAGTGGTACTGTGTTGCGGCTGAGGTTCCTCGGATTTGGGTTCGGCCTTGGCCTCAGGCTTGTCTTTCTGTTTCAGAAGTTCAATGACGCCTGTTTCCAACGACACAAGATATTCCGCGATACTCCACGCCACTTTGTGTCCATTCGTGATCAGTTCGATCCCGCCGACTAGGCCTGGTACGGCCTCGAACCGGACGCGGATAACAGACGAGAAAGTTTCATTGAGCGCCTGTTGAATCGCCACACGTTGCTCTGCAGTTAGGTCAAACGCGCTCCGCACAAGGGCGGGGTCAGATGCCGTCCGAAGGGCCTCCGCAAGGCCTGCTTTCGCTTTGCTGTCCATCTCTCGCAATCGGCGGATGAATACAGCGCCCATGCGTTCCTCCAAACTCGTCCCGGCGAGATCCGTCAGTGCCTGTCGTGCGATGGCGAACACTTCCTGCTGGGTTCGTCGACTGATGGCTTGATTGAGTTGACGGGCTTCGGCTCTCAGTGTTTCCTGGCGCTTGGCGCTCAAGGCGTTGGCCGCCTGTCGCGCTTCCTCGAGGAGCCGCTGACGTTCGGCGTTTGCCTCGTCCTTCGCCTGGGTTAAGAGCCCAGCGCGCTGCCGGTCGAACTCCTCATTCTTGCGCCGGAACTCGTCGCGCTCCTTTTTGGCTTCCGTTTGCTTCGCAGCCGCGTCGGCGAGCTCCCCGGCAATCCGCTTCTCTCGCGCGTCGATCGCGTGAAGGATGGGTGTGTACAGGAAGCGCTTCAACAACCACACCAGGATCAGGAAGTTGACAACTTGCGCGCCGACGGTAAACCAGTCGATCAGCATGACTCACTTTCCTACGGCTTGAGCGATGACATGATTCCAGAAGGGGTTGGCAAAAAGGAGAATCATCGAGACCACGAAGCAGTAGATCGCGATGGACTCGATCATTGCCAGCCCCACAAACAAGGTGCGTGTAATCGTCGTTGCGGCATCGGGCTGCTGCGCCAGCGAACTCAATGCCGTGGCAACCGCACGCCCTTCGCCGAGCGCAGGTCCAATACTTCCCAGGGCAATCGTCAGCCCGGCGGTAACGATGGAAGCGATTGCGATAAGCGTCATGTTATCCATAGTGTCTCCTTGCGCAGTGAGTATTGGTTCAATTCTTACGTTCAGGTTCAGGTTTGGGCTCGCGGGTCTGCGTAGCCGCCGCGATATACACCGCGGCTAAGATGCTGAAGATATAGGCCTGCACCATGCCAGTGAGCAGTCCGAGCGCGCTCATGACGATCGGGAAGATGAAGGGCGTAATGGTCAGCAAAATCGCGAGAATCATCGTCCCACTCATCATGTTACCGAACAGACGGACGGCCAGGGCCAAGGTGCGCGAGAGTTCGCTGATGATATTAAACGGCAGCATGATAACCGTCGGCTTCAGGTAGGCTCGGAGATATTGGCCCAGCCCACTCTCTTCGATGCCAAACAGCGGCACCGCCACAAACACACAGATCGCCAGTGCTGCGGTGGTCGAGAGCGAACCGGTCGGTGGCTCATAGCCGGGAATGATGGTGAAGAGGCTCGCCATCGCGACAAACAGGAAGAGCGTACCCAGAAATCCAAGATATCGCTCCGGCTGCCGCAGGCCGACCTCTCCGATTTGTTTAGAGATGGCGGTGACGACGATTTCCAGCAGATTCTGCCAGCGGGAGCGTTGCAGACCCGTGGAAAGGTTGCGGGTCACGAGTGTTGAACCCGTTGCCAGCACGAACATCAGCCCCCATGTGTACACGATCGTGGCATTGAGTTTAACAAAACCATATTGCCAGAAGATGATATCGTCGGGGCTAAGGTGCATGACCACCCTCCTGTGCCAATGGGCTAGACTCGTTTGCTACTCGGGTGAGCCTCGTCACAGTCAAGCGTGCGACGGTGAACCCGATCAGGCCGGCCAGTAGCCCCTGCCAGCTGCCGCCCAGGATCACATAAAACCCGAGCAGAACAATGCTCATCCTCAGGAACATGCTGCCGAAAAACCACAGCGCCACCCGATTAGATGAAACACCTTGACGAACCGTCCACCACAGACCGCCGAAAAAAAATGCTCCGAGCAAGATACCTGCTCCCAAAGAGGCCGCCAGACTCAACGATTCATTCATGGGTATTCTCCTCGTGTTCGCGTATTTCCCTGCCTTCCTTGGCCACCCAATGCCACGCAGTAAGGCAACCGAGACCCAAGCCGATGACCAGCAGCATGAGTGTCCAGGAATGGCTCCCGGGATAGTGCTTGTCGATCCACAGTCCAAGTGCTGCGCCAAGTAGCGTTGGCACCGCTACCGACCAGCCGACAAGACCCATCATCCCCAAGCCGGACCAGACGGTCTGCGTGACATGACGTTGCGCCTTGAGCTTGCGCGCCGCCCTCTCGCCCACCCGATGGCTGAATTCCGTCTGCCCATCCGAAGCGTTCTCTTCCGGCTTTTCACTCATGATGAAACGCTGCAAAACGGTGGATAAATCCGCTCTCCAGTTTCGCCAGCACCGAACGCACACTCTTCTCCTGCTCGTCCAGATTCAGAAATTCCCGCTCGACCGCCTCGCGCAATTGACCGAGATCCATTCCCCCTATCGCGTTGCGTACGGAGACCAGCACATCGGTGCCAGTCTTGACGAGGACGCCTTCATCGACGGCCACATACACCTCACCGTCCGCTTCGGATTCATAGATCAGGATCCCCGGAGCAAGCGCCGCCACACAGTCAAGCCGGTGGGGCAACAGTCCAAACGAGGAGCCGTCGCGAGTCCCCGCGACGATGCGTAATACGCCGGTCTTCTCGGCAAAAATCTTGAAGGGCAGGAGAATCTTAAGATTCATGTGTGCTAGTTGCATGTTCCTTTTCCGCTCGCGGTTTTTCCCCGGGCTCGGGATGCAGCTCGGGGATGGCTTTGGCCAGGGATCCGACGGCAGGCTTCGGGGCGACCTCGGCGGCGGTGTTAAACCCAGGTTTGGACTGGGCTGCGGGTTGGCCGGGTTTCGCCCGTCCCTTCGCTTCATCAATCGTCCCGATCATATAGAGCGCGCGCTCCGGGTAGTCTTTGAATTCATCACGCAGGATTCGCTCACAGCCGTCTAGTGCGTCCTTGAGGCTGACGAGTTTTCCTTGAAGGCCGGTGAACTGCTCGGTTGTGAAAAATGGCTGGGTGAGAAAACGCTCCAACCGGCGGGCGCGGGCGACCACGTTGCGGTCCTCCGGCGAAAGCTGCTCCAGGCCGAGCATCGCAATAATGTCCTTGAGTTCCGCGTATTGGGCGAGCGTCCGCCGGATTTCCTGCGCCAAACCGTAATGCCGTTCACCCACAATGCCCGGAGTGGCCATCTTGGAACTGGATTGCAGCGGATCAATCGCAGGGTACAGTCCTTCGCCTGCCCGTTTGCGCGAGAGCACGATAGAGGCGGAAAGATGCGAAAACGTATGCACCGCCGCCGGATCGGTGAAATCATCTGCCGGGACATACACCGCCTGAATTGAGGTGATCGCGCCGGTATCAGTATTGGCGATGCGCTCCTCTAACTTCGAGAGCTCGGTGCCCATCGTGGGCTGATAACCCAGACGAGACGGCATCTGCCCCATCAAGCCAGACACCTCCATGCCGGCCTGAATGAAACGAAAAATGTTGTCAATGAGGAGCAAGACATCACGGTGCTCGTCGTCGCGAAAATATTCGGCCATCGTCAGCGCGGCGTGTCCCACACGGAACCGGCTGCCCGGTGGCTCGTTCATCTGACCGAAGACCATCACCATGTTCGGCAACACGCCGGCTTCCTTCATCTCGCGGTACAGTTCCTCTCCTTCACGACATCGTTCGCCTATTCCGCAAAAAATGCTGACACCCTTCTGGTGCCCGATCATGTTGTGAATCATTTCGGTAAGCAAGACCGTCTTCCCCACGCCTGCCCCGCCGAACAGGCCCGCTTTGCCGCCGCGCTCGAGCGGCACTAGCACATCGATGACTTTGATCCCCGTCTCGAAGATCTCGGATTTGGTGGAACGGCGCGCTAATGCCGGCGGGTCTCGATGGACTGAGCGCCATTGCACATCTGTCGGCGCCGCTTGGCGGTCGATGACGTTCCCGAACACATCGAACATTCGCGAGAGAATTCCCTTGCCGACCGGCGCCTTCAACGGCCCACCCGTATCTTCTACCGCCATGCCGCGCGCGAGCCCTTGGGTCGGGGTCAGCGCAATGCCACGCACACGATGTGCGTCGAGTTGCGCTAACACCTCGATGGCAATTCCCCTTTCTTTCGCATACAGCAACGAGTAGATGGAAGGCAAGTGTGCCTCGAACCGTATATCGATGACACTCCCGCGCACCGAAATCACCGTGCCATGATTCGAAGTCCTGGAATTGTTCATCATGTTAGCTTTCGCTGATCCACCGTCATTTGAATCTAGGCACACCCTTTTCCTGTCGGCACCGTTGCATTCTATGTTCCGTCAAGACTCCACTTCCAGTTCCGGATTTCCGGCATATCGTGGCCGTGCTTGTTGATGTACTGTTTGTGATCAATGAGCTTGTCCTTGAGCTGCTGTTTCAGGTAGATCCCCTTGTCACCGGTCTGCGGCAGGCGATCAATGGTGTCCATCACGAGATGGAAACGGTCCAGATCGTTCAGCACCGTCATGTCGAAGGGCGTGGTGATCGTGCCCTCTTCCTTATAGCCACGGACATGGATGTTGTGATGGTTGGTGCGGCGGTAGGTCAGCCGGTGGATCAGCCAGGGGTAGGCGTGGTAGGCGAAGATGACCGGCTTGTCCCTGGTGAACAGCTCGTCGAAATCGATGTCACTCAATCCGTGCGGGTGCTCGCGTGGCGGTTGCAGCTTCATCAGGTCGACGACATTGACCACGCGGATCTTCAGCTCGGGCAGATGCTCGCGCAGGATGGTGACGGCGGCGAGCGTCTCCAACGTGGGCACGTCGCCACAACAAGCCATGACCACGTCGGGGGCCACAGCCTGATCGTTGCTAGCCCACTGCCAGATACCGATGCCCTTGATGCAGTGTTTGACGGCGGCGTCCATCGTCAGCCACTGCGGCGCTGGGTGCTTGCCCGCGATCACCACGTTGACATAGTGGCGGCTACGCAGACAGTGGTCCATCACCGACAACAGGCAATTGGCATCAGGTGGGAAATAGACCCGCACGACTTCGGCCTTCTTGTTCACGACGTGGTCGATGAACCCGGGATCCTGGTGGGTGAAACCGTTGTGGTCCTGACGCCAGACGTGCGAGGCCAGCAGGTAGTTCAGCGAGGCGATCTTGCGCCGCCATGGCAGGTGCGCCGTCACTTTCAGCCACTTGGCGTGCTGGTTGAACATCGAATCGATGATGTGGATAAATGCCTCATAACAGTTGAAGAGTCCGTGCCGCCCAGTGAGCAGATAGCCCTCGAGCCAGCCCTCGCACTGATGTTCGCTGAGCATTTCCATCACGCGCCCGGTGGGCGCGAGGAACTCGTCGTTCGGCAGGGTCTCGGCGTCCCACTGGCGCTGGGTCACATCGAAGAGCGCTTCCAGTCCATTCGAGAGCGTCTCGTCTGGGCCGAAGACCCGGAAATTCCGCTGCTCGCTGTTCAGCTTTGCCACGTCGCGCAGGAACGGCCCGAGCACATGGGTATCGCCGATGCCGCCTATCCCTGGCGCGGGCACGTCGGCCGCGTAGTCGCGGAAATCCGGCATGCGCAGATCGCGCAGCAACATCCCGCCATTGGCGTGGGGATTCGCGCCCATGCGTCGTTCACCCTTGGGCGCCAATTCGCCCAGTTCCGGTTTCAGGCGGCCCTGCGCATCGAAAAGTTCCTGAGGCCGGTAGCTCTTCAGCCAATCTTCCAACAGCGTGAGGTGTTCGGGATGCGCCCTCGGGTGGAGCGGCACTTGGTGCGCACGGAAGGTCCCTTCAACGTGGAGCCCATCGACGATCTTCGGGCCCGTCCAGCCCTTAGGTGAATTGAGGACGATCATCGGCCAGCGCGGGCGGGCGATGTTGCCACCAGCGCGGGCATCCTGCTGGATGTGCCTGATCTGTTCCACCGCTCTGTCGAGCGCGGTGGCCAGCGCCTCATGCATCAGCACGGGATCGTGCCCCTCGACAAATAGGGGTGTCCAGCCATAGCCGCGAATCACCTGTTCCAATTCCTCGTGTTCGATGCGGGCCAGGATGGTCGGGTTCGCAATCTTGTAGCCGTTAAGATGCAGGATGGGCAGCACGGCTCCGTCTGTGGCGGGGTTGAGAAACTTGTTGGAATGCCACGCCGTGGCCAGCGGTCCGGTTTCCGCCTCGCCGTCACCGACGACGCAGGCGACAATGAGATCGGGATTGTCGAACACTGCTCCGAACGCATGGCTGAGCGAATAGCCTAATTCGCCGCCCTCGTGGATCGAACCCGGGCACTCCGGCGAGGCGTGGCTGGGAATCCCTCCGGGAAACGAAAATTGTTTGAAGAGCTTCTGCATTCCTGCCTCATCCTGGCTGATGTCGGGATAGATCTCGCTATAGGTCCCCTCAAGATAGGTATTGCCCACGACAGCCGGACCGCCGTGCCCTGGGCCGGAGATGTAAATCATATCGAGGTCGTATTTCTTAATGACCCGGTTCAGGTGCACATAAATGAAGTTCTGCCCCGGGGTCGTGCCCCAGTGTCCGAGCAGCATGTGCTTCACATCTGCGATCGTCAGCGGCCGCTTCAGTAGCGGATTGTCATACAGAAAAATCTGGCCAACCGACAGATAGTTCGCGGCACGCCAGTAGGCATCCATTTTGTGCAGCAGTTCGGGAGCGAGCATGTGTGGATCCATGTTTTGCAATTCATTCACCTCTTGATCACAATCTTGTATTTCGTAGCCGCAAAGCGTTGCTAATGACAGATACGGAACTCAGGCTCATCGCGGCGCCGGCAATGATCGGACTGAGGAGCAGGCCAAAGAACGGGTACAGCATGCCCGCTGCGACCGGAATACCCAGCGCGTTGTAGAGAAAGGCAAAGACCAGATTCTGCCGGATGTTCCGCATGGTGGCACGACTGAGGTGAATCGCTTTGGCGATACCGCGCAGGTCGCCTTTGACGAGTGTGATGCCCGCGCTTTGCATCGCGACGTCCGTGCCGGTGCCCATCGCAATGCCGACATCCGCTTCGCTGAGGGCCGGGGCATCGTTGATGCCGTCACCGGCCATCGCGACATGTTTGCCTTCAGTCCGCAGTTTCTTCACGTGGCTCACTTTGCCTGCCGGTTCAATCTCGGCCTCCACCGCATCGAGGCCGAGTGTCTTCGCGACGGCGGCGGCAGTGCGTCGGTTGTCGCCCGTAAGCATGACGAGTTTCAACCCGAGCGCATGGAGTGCGCGGATGGCTTCGGCGGTAGTGGATTTGATCGGGTCGGCCACGGCGAGCATGCCCGCCGGCTTGCCATCCACCGCGACATACATCACGGTCTTGCCGTCTTCTTGCAGTGGGACAGCCGAGGCTTCGAGCGGCTCCAGGCCGGTGATTTGTTCGTGCCGCAGAAAATCCGGTTTACCGATGATCACCGCATGACCAGAGACAGTGCCGAGTACACCGCCTCCCGTCACTGAGCGAAAGTCTGTCACTTCGTCAATGGTGAGGCCATGGTCCTTCGCGCCCTGCACAATCGCGGCGGCGAGCGGATGTTCGCTGCCCTGTTCCAACGACGCCGCAAGACGCAGCAGGTCGTTCGCGTCGAATCCGCCGGTGAGCAGGATATCCATGAGTTTGGGTTTGCCCTTCGTGAGCGTGCCTGTCTTGTCCACAACCAGCGTCGTGACGTGCTCCAACCGTTCGAGCGCCTCGGCGTTCTTTACGAGCACCCCTTCCTGCGCGCCACGTCCGACGCCGACCATGATAGACATGGGCGTGGCCAGGCCGAGAGCGCAGGGGCAGGCAATAATGAGGACGGCCACGGCATTGACGATGGCGTACGCGAGCGTTGGCTCCGGCCCCAGCCACATCCAGAGGGCAAACGTGAGCGCCGACGCAGCCAGCACGACCGGCACGAAGATACCCGCGACTCGATCGACGAGCCCCTGTATCGGCGCGCGGCTGCGCTGGGCTTCGGCCACCATGTTCACGATCTGCCCGAGCAAGGTGTCGCGACCGACCCGCTCGGCACGCATGACAAAGCTGCCGGGGCCATTGACGGTGCCGCCAGTGACTTTATCGCCGACGGCCTTTTCCACTGGGAGCGGTTCGCCCGTGATCATGGATTCTTCCACACTGGAGTGTCCTTCGACCATTTCCCCATCGACCGGTATCTTGTCACCAGGCACTACCCGCAACCGATCGCCGACTTTGACCTGGTCGAGCGGAACTTCATGGTCGCCTCCCGGGGTGACCTGCCGCGCCGTGGGCGGCGCGAGATTGAGCAAGGCTTTGATGGCACTGCCCGTGCGGCTACGAGCCCGGAGTTCGAGGACTTGACCGAGGAGCACCAGCACAATGATGACCGCCGCGGCCTCAAAGTAGATGGCGATTTTCCCCTCATGCTGCATCGTGGGCGGGAAGAGGTGGGGCGCGAGCATGGCCACGGCACTGAAGCTGAACGCCGCGCCCACCCCAATGGCGATCAGCGTGAACATGTTGAGGTGACGCGTCACCACGGAGCGCCAGCCACGGAGGAAAAACGGCCAGCCCGCCCACCAGACCACGGGTGTGGTGAGTGCGAATTGCGTCCAGCGTGAGGCCGGGCTATCCACCCAGGGCTGGCTGCCCAGTCCCGGGACCATGTGCGCCATCGCCAAGACAAACACCGGCACCGTCAGCGCGGCGCCGATCCAGAAGCGCCTCGTCATGTCATCCAGCTCGGCATTCTCTTCCTCATCCGTACCCGCCGTCACGGCCATCTGTTCCAGCGCCATGCCGCATATGGGGCATGGGCCGGGATGATCCTGCTGCACTTCGGGGTGCATTGGACACGTGTAAATAGGTTTGCCGTGAGGCTTCTCCTCGTGCTTTGCGGCAGCAGACGTCGACAGAAACTTCTGCCGACAGTGCTCGCTACAAAAGTAGAATGTCTGTCCGTCGCGCTCGGCACGGAAATCTGTCGCTTCATTCACGGTCATTCCGCAAATGGGGTCGATGGCCAAATCAATTTCCTTCCGCTTGACTGAATCGACCTGACTGCAAGATCGTTCGCTGCGGACCAACGGACATCCATCTTTCGCAACAGCTCCAGAGTGAGAATGTCGTTCATACTCCAGGGCCGATAATGTGATTGATTGACGCTGCAATCATCAGTCCGTTGTCCCGGTAAATGACGAGGGCCGTCACCAGCCCAGCCCTCGCGCACATCCCCCCTCATGGGCGGCGCCTTTATCCGCAGCAGCCTTTGGTCTTGCCTTCCGACTTACCACCGGCAGGCGTGGAGAGAAACGTTTGCCGACAGTGGTCGCTGCAAAAATAGAACGTCTTTCCCTCACGTTCGGCATGGAGCGCGGTGGCGTGATCCACGGTCATGCCGCAGATGGGGTCTTTGCTCACAGATTTTGATTCGTTCATGGTCATGGTCCTTTCTCGATTGTTGAGGAGTGGCATTCCGGTTTTTGCTTCGCAGGGTTGCCTGCCATTTCAGACCCTCTTTTCAGAGGTCGCGTGATGAATCATTTAGTCATTGTTGTCCTTCCTGATGCCCGTTGTGGGCGCTCCCTGCATGTTCGTCCACACCCTCCATTCCCTTCATCATCGGGCACTGCGGCATGGCTTCCTTGTCCATCTGCATGCGCCGCATCATGTGCATCATGTGTTGCATCATCGCTTCTTCCATCTTTGCCTTCCGCGCATCCCTGGTGTCCCGCTGCTCCACCACGCGGGTGATCACGGCGGCCATCAGGTTCATCTCCTTGTCCTCCGGCGCGCTGCTCATCTTAACGAGCTGCTCGGTGAGCTCCGCGTCTTGAGCCTTCATGACTGCCTTCATGTTCCGTTTGTGTTCCATCATTTCCTGGCAGCGCTCTATCATTTTCTTCTCCGTCATGTCTTTCCTCTCGGCAGGCTCGGCGGATCTCACCTGGACTGAAGCCTAGATGGCCAGCGCTAGCCGAAAGATGTCCGCGTCGGGCTTGCGGAGGTGCACGAAGCAGGAGGACAGAAACGCATCCACCAACCCGTCCAGCTTGAACATGCGAATCCGATGGGCATTCAGTTCGCGCCCCTCGTTGCTGACCACGACGATCTTCAGCCCGTACTGGACCTTGAGCAACCAGCTTGATCATCTCGGGGTACGGTTGTGACTGCGCGAACATGAAGCGCCGAAACTCAGCCGGGGTGAAGGGCCGCTTTTGGTAGAAGACCACTCGATCCAAATAGTCTTTCAGCGTGAGCTTGCCTTCCTCGTAGGTGACGAAGTTCAGCTGGTGTCGGTCTTCGATCTCGACCCACTTCAGCTTGAAGTGCGTCGCCGCCCGTTTACGGGCATGATGATGATCCCACCCGTTGGTGAGCAGGACGCCGCCGATATCCAGAAACAGGCAGGTGATGGCTGGTGTGTTCTTCATCGTCTGTTCTTCCATCGATCGAATCATCGCGCCCAGAGAATTCGTGCACCTTCCAGTGGAATCGCCACGCCATTGCGGTGCGGAATCACTTGCGCCGCAGAGGTACAAGTCTGTTGTGATGCGAAACCTCCCTGGCCAACGCTCCACAACTCAACCCATTGCCCCAATGCCGCAACAGTCAGATGCATCGGCACAGCAGACGGTGCTCACCGCTGGCACGTTCATCCGCCTCGCCGATTCCACCGGGTTTCCTCTCCTGTTCGCTTTTCCTTTCCCCGCATCACCGATTGCTTGGTTAGGTCCCGTCTCGCATCAATCGAGCTGATTAGCCTTTGCCATCGACCGACCTGCGCTGCGAAGGGACTCGGGACAGTCCAACCGCCCGGTGTGAATCTCGATGAATACGAGGCCATCCGTTGTGACAGCCTTGCCGAGTGCATCTTCAAGTTCCCCTTCCGTGCGGACATTAAGGCCCAACCCTCCTCCGAATACGTCGACGAGCCTGTGGTAGTGCCAGGGCTGGATATCGTTGTAGGGGCGATCACTGATCACCCGCTCGATCGTATACCCGTCATTATTGATGAGAAAGATGACAGGCTTGAGATGGTTCCGGATCATCGTCGAGAGATCCTGGCACGTCACTTGGAAAGAACCGTCCCCCACAAACAGCACGACCTGCCGGTCCTGCGCGGCCATGCCAGCACCCAGGGTGGCCCCGACCGTATACCCGATCGATCCGTAAAAGGCCTGCCCGATAAAGGTCGCTCCTTCCGGCATGAGCATCTCGGCGGCACTGAAGAGCGACACGCCTGTTTCAGCAATGACGATTGAATCGTGTTTTATAAAATGGCTCATGCGGTCGAAGAAGCGCTTGATGGTCAGCGGGTTCGTCGCATGAGGCCGATACGGCTCCGTCGACCGGTGTACGCAACCAGTGGTGGCACAGTGGATCTCCAGAGTTTCCGGGTCTCGTAGTGACAGCTTGTCCGTCAGGCCAAGGATAAAATCGTGGAGATGCACGTTTTCGTAATAATGGTGTTTGATCTTCACAGAGTGAATGTTGGCTGTGATCGTCTTTGAGTCGTCGAGGTTCGTGGTGAAACCACCCGTGTTGAGATCGGTCATCAAGGCCCCAAGTTGTAACACGCAGTCCGCAGACTCGACCCGCTTCCGTACGTAGTCTCGACTCCGATCTCCCTCAAAGAGGCCAATGAATTGGGGATGGTGCTCGGAAAGGACGGCCTTCCCCAACATCATGGTGACGTAGGGGAAGCCCGTTTTGTCGAGAAAACCGGCGAATTCCTTTTGCAGCTTGAAGCGAATTAACTCCACGTCGCCGATCACCACTGGTCTCTGTGCGTTGTCCAGCATTCCAAGCGCTTCCTTGATCGCCTCCCCGAGCGCATCCTGATCACTATGGGCGGGAGTCGGAAAGAGGAACGCGTTCGGCCGATGACATTTCATCATCACCACGTCCGAGGGCAAGCTGATATAGACCGGTTGTTGGTGAGAAAGACAGGCCGACAACACCCGGTCGATCTCGGTCGGGGCCGTGTCACCCGAAGCGAGCTGGGTTGAAGCAGCCGTAATTTCCTCATAGATCCTCAAAGGAATTTGATAATCGCCCAAGGTGTGATGCAACAGCGGCCTCGTGCTGAAATTAGCCGTCGCAGGCGAGCCGGTGATCACCACCACCGGCACTCGTTCGGCGAATGCTCCCGCCACGCCGTTGACGGCGCTTAACTCTCCGACACCATAGGTTGAGGCAAAGGCACCGATGCCCCGAATACGGGCGTAGCCGTCGGCGGCATAGGCCGCGTTGAGTTCATTGCATGTCCCGACATACTTCACATCGCTCTTCAGGACCTGGTTGAAGAACCCCAGGACAAAATCTCCCGGCACGCCAAAGAGATGATCCACCCCAATCTCCTTCAGCCGGGTGAGCAGATATTCAGCCACGGTGATCTCTGAACTGATCATATGGCTACACTCCTCATCTCGTTATTCAAATACGGTGGAGAGAAAATCAACGAATCCGTACACCCGTCCAATTTGGACTTGCGAACCCGATAGGCATCCAGTGAGCATCGCTGGTCCACGTGAGCCTCCCGCGGCGTCATTATTTTCCATAGGCGCTTGATTGTGGTTGTTGCGGTTGGCTGCGCGGCAACCAGGACAGGTCCTCCGTCATGACATAGTTACCGATGGCCAGCAGCATCAACACCATGCCGACCCAGAAATACCAATGATGATGCAGACGTCTCCAGTAGGGACGATGAAGGTGCCCTTCCTCAATATTCTGCCATTTGTTGTGCTGGCGATCGTGTCGGGTTTGGCTCATGGGATTCCTTCCTTCTCAAACCTTCTGCCTTGATCATGTGGACGGCCTCGCCACGAGAATGGCGCTGGTCCGCGCGCTGAGGTGGTACGCCTGCGAATGGTCCAAGGGCGGCTCATCGCCCGTACCGAATAAGTCTTGTGGCGCGTCGTGACCGGTGTCTACAGCGCAGTGCCATCGGGTGCCGGTTGGCATGGGTGACAGGTGAAACGCGGCCGCCTCAGTGCCGGCATTGAATAGCAGGCACAGTGCGCGCTGCTCATCTTCGTGGATCAGGCAGGCCAGCTGCTTTTCTTTCGGATCAGTCCAGTGTGGCAAGCCGCCCTGCGGGCCGACCCAATGGATCTCGGCGTCGGTGTAGAAGTGCTCCTGACTCACAATCGGGTGCGCTCGCCGAAAGGCGATCAGGCCACGGGTGAAACGGTAGATCTCCTGGTGCTGTTCCAGAGCGGTCCAATCGTACCAACTGGTCTCGTTGTCCTGGCAATAGGCGTTATTGTTGCCGCCTTGCGTGCGGCGACATTCGTCGCCGCACAAGAGCATCGGCACGCCGCGCGAAATGAACAGCGTGAGCAGGAAGTTCTTGATCTGGCGTTTCCTGAGGGACTCGATCTGACCATCCGCCGTCTCACCTTCCACGCCGTAATGCTCGCTGAGATTCTCGTGGGTCCCATCGTGGTTGTGTTCCCCGTTGGCCTCATTGTGCTTCTGTCGATAACTCACCAGATCATTCAGCGTGAAGCCGTCGTGACAGGTGACGAAATTGATGCTGCTCTCAGGGCCTTTTCCGGACTTGGCGTAGATGTCAGCGCTCCCGCAGATGCGGCTGGCAAACACACCGAGCATGCCCTCGTCGCCGCGCCAGAACCGTCTGACGTCATCACGGTACTGACCGTTCCATTCGGCCCAGCGGCGTTCGGAGAAACTCCCCACCTCATAGGCTCCGGCGGCATCCCACGCCTCGGCGATGATCTTCACGTTTCTCAAGATCGGGTCCTCGGCGATCCGCTCAAGCAGCGGAGGATTGGGCAACACGTTGCCGGAACGTCCCCGACCGAGCACCGACGCCAAGTCAAACCGGAATCCATCGACATGCATCTCGACCACCCAGTGGCGCAACACGGATAGAATATGGTCCCGCACCACGGGATGGTTGGCATTGATGGTGTTGCCCGTCCCCGTGTAGTCCTTGTAATAGCGTTTCTCGTCCTTCAGCATGTAGAAGATCGCGTTATCGATTCCGCGGAAACAGAGCGTTGGCCCCAGCTCGTTCCCCTCAGCCGTGTGATTGAACACCACATCCAGAAACACTTCGATGCCAGCGTTGTGGAGGGCCAGCACCATGTCCTTGAACTCCAGTGTCTGTTGACCCACGCCGCCCGCACTGCTGTAGGACGCCTTAGGCGCACAGAACACCACGGGATCGTAGCCCCAGTAGTTTCTGAGCGGCTGGCCGGTCAGCGGATTGATGCCTGTCAGCTGGTATTCGTTGAACTCAAAGATGGGCATCAGTTCCACGGCAGTCACACCCAGGTCTTTGAGATGGGGGATCTTTTCCATCAGGCCGCGGTACGTGCCAGGGTGAGCCACCCCGGAACTGGGGTGCATAGTCAACCCACGCACGTGCGTTTCATAAATCACGGTGTTCGACCAAGGATGCCGGGGCGGCCGGTCATCTTGCCAGTGGAAGTCCTCGTGCATGAAGACGCATTTTGGCATCGCGCCGGCGTTATCCACTGTCGCACGGACCATGTCTGCCTCGGGTGCCAAGGGGGCATAGCCTCGAGCCGGTTCGAAATCCCAGTGGGTCGATTGAGTAATCGCCGTGGCAAAAGGGTCCAGAAGCAGTCGGTTGAAATTGAATCGATGGCCGTTCTCGGGTTCATAGGGGCCGTCCACCCGGTAGGCATAGAGTTGGCCAGGACGAATTCCCTCCACCCAGACATGCCACACGTCACCCGTGCGGTGGCGTTCGGGATCGAGATCAATCACTCTGGCGGCCGTGGCATCGTTGGTGTGATTAAACAATTCCAAGCGAACGCGGCTAGCGTGCCGACTGAAGAGGGCGAAGTTCACGCCTTCCTCACGGGCATACGGTCCCAGAGGCAACGGCACCCCTACGCGAACATCAGTCCCCTCCGATACCTCTGCCACATATGCATGCAGCGGGCGTGCGGGCGTCGTGAGGCTCTTAGTCGCGTGCAATTGTTCGGTACCCTGGCCTGATACGGCCCGCGTCCGGCCTGTCGATGGAGACTTTCGTTTCTGTCGTTCTGGCTCTTTCATACGTTGTCTTCTGTGGTGCCGCTCCCGTTCGAGTTCACCGCTGCCAGAGGATGTGAGCGGCTTCCAGCGGAACCGCCACGCCCTCGTGATGCGGGATCACTCGCACCGTATAGTCCGTCGCCGGACGAGTTACCGATACCGTGGCACTGAACACGTCGCTGCCGGACGCGCCAGCCAATGGCCGAACGCGCGTCATCTCCTGCCGGGTCGGACCACTGCCATTGATACCATCGGCATACAGCTCCACTCGCACGTCCGTCAGGTCGAGGTCGTTGAGATACGCCACGACCTCAAAGAGGTGCTGGACCTCATTGGTCTGCACCGTGACATCGCCAAACCCTAGATTGGCCCATTTTTGTTTCACAGTCTGTTCCCAATTGACCATCTGGCTGCCTACGGTGCCCTTATCAGCCGCGCGCCTACGATAGGAAGTTGCAGCCGGGAGGTAGTGCTGCTCCGTGTATTCTCGCACTGTGCGGTTGGCAGAGAACCGCGGGGTCAGCTGCGCCATGCTTTCCCGCATCCGCGCGACCCATGCGGTGGGAATGCCCTGCGGGTCTCGGGCGTAAAACTCCGGGATGACCTGGCGCTCGAGCAGATCGTAGAGCGCGTCGGCTTCGCTCGCGTCCCAGGCCGGATCGTCGCCGTGTTCTTGGCCGTCCCCCAATGCCCACCCCACTTCAGGCGTATAAGCCTCTGCCCACCAGCCGTCTAATTCGGAAAGATTGAGACCCCCATTGACGAGCACCTTCATGCCGCTGGTGCCACTGGCCTCCCAGGGTCGGCGTGGTGTATTGATCCAGACGTCCACCCCCTGCACTAAGTGCTCGGCCAGCAATGTGTCGTAGTCGCTGAGGAAGATGATATGGGGTCGTGTCTCTGGCTGGCGGATGAACTGAATCCATTCCTGGATCAAGGCTTGCCCTGCCCGATCATCCGGATGGGCCTTGCCGGCAATGATGAGTTGTACCGGGCGCTCAGGGTTGGTCAACAGGCGAAGGAGCCGTTGCGGGTCGTGCAGCAAGAGGTTGGGTCGTTTGTAGGTCGCGAAGCGGCGCGCAAAGCCCAGGGTCAAGGCGTTGAGATCAAAGAGCTGTGTCGTTCCCTCGATCGCCTCGGGCGACGAGCCGGATGCAGCCAGTTGCCCGGACAATCGTTCCCGGACATAGTCAACGAACGACTGGCTAGCGGCGGTACGAAATTGCCAGAGCCTGGCGTCGGAGATGCGGCGAATGTCCTGGTCCAGCCGTTCTGTCGTCCTCAGCCAGCGGTCCTTTCCACAGGCTTCCGTCCACAGATCATCAGCCGAGGCCGAGTCCCAGGTGGGCATGTGGACTCCGTTCGTCACATGTCCGACCGGGACGTCCTCCTGTGGCCAGTGCGGAAAGAGTGGCTGAAAGAGACCTCGGCTCACCTGGCCGTGCAAACGGCTCACGCCATTGACCGCCCCGCTGCCGCGGATCGCCAGATACGCCATATTGAACGGCTCCGATGGGTCGTCCGGATGCTGGCGGCCCAGGGCCAGCACCTCGTGGAGCGTGATGCCGAGCTTCTGCTCGGCATACCCGCCGAGGTAGTGCTCGATGAGAGTCGGAGCGAACCGGTCAAAGCCGGCGGCCACGGCCGTGTGGGTGGTGAAAAGATTCCCCGCTCGTGTGACGGCCAGCGCGACATCGAAAGGCTGCGCGGTCTCCTGCATGAAACTGCGGGCACGTTCCAACACCGCGAAGGCGGCATGCCCTTCATTTAAGTGACAGACCTCTGGTGTGAGGCCGAGCGCCGCGAGTAGGCGCCATCCGCCGATCCCGAGCAGCAGTTCTTGCTTGAGGCGCAGCTCCGGCCCACCACCATACAGCTCGCTGGTAATGCCTCGATGCGCAGGGAAGTTCGCCGCGTCATTGCTGTCCAAGAGGTAGAGTGTCACGCGGCCGACCTGGGCCTGCCAGGCGCGCAGCCAGACCGAGTAGCCAGGTAAGGCGACCTCCAGCCGCAACCACTCGCCATTTGCTTGACGCACTGGCGTGATCGGCAACTGTCCGGGGTCGTTATACGGGAACAGCTCCTCTTGCGCGCCGTCCTTGTCGATCACCTGACGGAAATAGCCTTGCTGGTACAGCAGTCCTACACCGACGACCGGCACGCCTAGATCGCTGGCCGCCTTGAGCTGGTCCCCAGCCACGTTGCCCAGTCCGCCTGAGTAAATAGGCAGCGCTTCGCTCACCATGAATTCCATGCTGAAGTACGCCACACAGCTCAGCGGAGATCGCGGGTAGGTCTGTTGAAACCACGCGGGCGCCGTTGCCGCATCCCGCCTGGCGCGGACGAGATCGTCAACCTGTTTGCGGAATGCGTGATCGGCCAATAGGCGCTCGATCTGGTCACGCGAGACCGTCTGTAGAACCACCCAGGGGTTCTGCGTGAACGCCCACAGTTTGGGATCAAGCTGCCGCCACACTTGGTCGGTCGCATGATTCCACGACGAACGCAGATCTAGGGCCAGCTCGGCCAGGGAATTGAATCCCTCGATGTCCGTGGGGAGCAGATTGTAGAGGGGATGGCTGACACGGGTGTATGTGCTCATAGATTGTCCTTCAAGGCTCCTTCACGTGGGCTCGCGTTCGTGCGCACCACCGTTCACGCGCGTCCCTGTGCGGCGCTCCCGACGATGGCGCACGCCTTTATGACTTCCGATAGCTCGAACCGGTGCCGCACGAGCTTCGTTGCGTCGAGTCGTCTCGACTGAACTCTCCTGAACCGCATCGGCGTTGTGACCGTCTTCACCACTTGGTCACTCATTAGGGTTGGGCGACTCGCCATGTGCGATACGATCCCGTCAGGTTGCGGACACGGAAGCCGTGCTGGCTCAGAATGCGCGCCGCGTTGTAGGAACGCTGGCCGCTTTGGCAATATGCGATGATTTCTCGGTCGCGCGGCAACTCACTCAGGCGCTGGCGCAACTCATCCAGTGGAATGTGAACCGAACCGGGAATGAACC
>Ga0163153_10002287_pt1 | contig 28376 bp, 24 predicted proteins | sample OliLakLV19MP6IB1_FD_148629 | JGI IMG/M metagenome (GOLD analysis project Ga0163153, IMG submission 148629) | Freshwater microbial mat bacterial communities from Lake Vanda, McMurdo Dry Valleys, Antarctica - Oligotrophic Lake LV.19.MP6.IB-1 | ecosystem: Environmental > Aquatic > Freshwater >...
GTATTCGGGGCGGATCCAGCCCGCCGAGGGGCTTTTGCGCTTGATCTCCGCGATGACGCTTACGTGCGACGCCGTCGGGTGCTTGGTGACCGCCGCGAAGAAGTTTCGCGGGGGCTCGGCCTGGGCGACCAGGGCTTCGAGCTCGGCGAACGAGGTCGCGGCTTTGGCACGCGCGAGCTCGGCCCGCTTGTGCTCGACGATCTGGGCGAGGGTGACGCTCACGGCGGTGATTGTTGCCGCCGCGGCGTGCTCCGCCGAGGGGGTGCCGCAGACCGACCTGCGGGTCGTTCCGGTTGCCCCCGGGGACGCGGCGGTGCAGCGGGCGGTCTCGATGGGGTGGGGTCAGTGGGCGATCGTGGCGAGCTTTGTCGCGGCGCCGCTGGTCCTGACCATTTTGTGGCTGGGGGACGTAATCCGGCCCGGGTCGTTGGCGCGGCGGAGCGGGCGCGACACGGGGGGGCAGCCCGTGGCGATCTGGCTCTTCGCTGCGGCGGTGACGTTCTTTGCGACGCTGACCGGGGCGATCATGCTGAGGGCGATCCCGGGGCTGGAGTTGGGTGACGGGTCATCGCTGCGGAGCCAGGGGCTCGTGGGCGCCGCCGGGTACATCGTCGGCGGGGCGGCCGGGTTCGCGCTCGCGTGGCTCATCGCGTCCACGCCGGGCGGGGCTCGGGCGGGGCTTGCGCCCCGCTGGAAGGACGGCCCGGTCGGCGTCGGGGCCCTGCTGCTGGTCGCTCCCGTGATCGTGGTGATGCTGGCGCTCACGCCGATGGTCTCGCAGTGGATGACCGGCGAGAGGCCGGACAACGTCGCGCACGAGGGGCTCAAGCTGATGATGGGGCCGCTGAGCGATCCGTGGAGGCTGCTGCTGATCGCGTGCGCGGTCGTCGGCGCCCCGATCATCGAGGAGATCATCTACCGCGGGTTCCTGCAGTCCGCGCTCGTGCGGGGGTGCGACGCGGCGGGGATCAGCCGGTGGGTGGGGGTTGTGGGCGCGTCGACGGTGTTCGCGGGCGTTCACGCCGGGAGCGTTCCGCCGCACGCGCTGGTGGTGCTGCTGGCGCTGGGCGTGTGCTTCGGCGTCGCATTCGAGCGCACGGGGCGGCTGGGGGTGCCAATCGTCATGCACGCGGTGTTCAACTTGGCGAACATTGCGATCGCGCTGCGGGCTTGAAGTAGGGAGCCCGGCATCGGTTGTGCTGGCCGATGCCGGGCTGGTTGCCGCTTGCAAGTCGGCTGGCCGACTCGATGCTCAGTGTATGAGATCCACGAAGATAGCGACCACAACCACTGTCATCATCGATGCGACGAAGACAGTCAGGCGTTTCTGTGGCGATGCGCGCCTGAGCTCTCGAATACCACCCTGGGATAGAAAGATAAACAGAAAGAGGCCGATGAGCAGGAAGAACGGCAGGGTTATGGCGAGAAGATGGTCTGGAGGCGGGTCTAGATCGACGAGCGCTGCGCATTCCGGCGTTGTCATCGTCATGTCAGCCTCACTTCGAGGAGAGCTGGAACGGGAAGATCGTCCACTCCGGGATGTCGAAGTACGTGTCGTTGAAGGGCGATGGCACGCCCGGGTGATCCCTGCGCCATTCGTAGTCTACACAAATCATCTCCATGGTCCTCTGCCACTCTCGATCAAAGTCGTCGTGCCAGATCATCGTGCCGACAAGCCCACCAATACCACAAAGGATTCCCCCCACGCAGCCAACCGGGAATACGATGAGGCAAGCGGCGGCACCACCTACGAGGCAGCCAGCAGCGGTCCATCCGGCCCGGCTGCGGCAACGGCCCTGCGCGTCGGAGGCGTCGCGGCGCATCTGCTGGCGGTAGGCCAGTCCAAGATCATCGAGAACGCACATGACCCGATCAGGGTTCATGAAATCGACGAGGATCGGGTGCCGCTCGATGGCGGCCGCTTGATCGAACTGGGTCACGAGCGGCACGATGGCGCGGGTTCCGTCGGGGAGCTCAACGCCGATGCCATCGGCGATCACGTAGCCGCGATCGGTCATCAGGGCCCCCGACCACAGCCACGCGTACGAACCGTCCTGCTGCGGGTCAGTCTCGACGTAGAAGCTCAGTTCGAGGTCGAAGTGATAACCAAACCCGTTGTCTCCTGAAAGCCAACCCTCTTCAAGAGCGCCCACCGGCATGGACCACGTGCCGGGCGCGCAGTAGCCGAACAGTTCGTTGTGGACCCACTCGACCGACTCTTCCATGCAGCGTGCCCGGGCGGTGGCGTCGAGAGTCAGCGTGTCGCCGTCTACGACCATGGGCATGCCGACCGCAGGGTCGATAAGGGGTGAAGGTGTCTTGTCGTCGATGGCTGGAGGGACGGCGACGGCAACGGCCGCAGCGGCAAGCAGGAACGCGAGGGACTTCATCATCTGCCTCCTTTGGTTCTACCCTGCCCGAGACTTCACCCACGGTATCATGTCTCTTCAGGCTCCGCAATATTCACTAGCTAGTTTCTTATATTGCAAGGGCGAATCCACACAAATGGGTGATGAATCAGCAATTTGCCCCATTCTTGGGGGAGAAGGCCGACTCGCTATTCAACCTCTGCGACCATCATTCTAATGTAATGGCTCGCGTTGTCAAATTTATCGCCGCAAGTATAAGTTCCGCGAGCACGTTGATCTGCGTTGCGCGTCGGTCCGCCTCCCCCCGGTCGCCCCGGAGCTGGGCCGCCGCGAGCTCGTGGGCGTTCCAGCAGATGAGGGCGAGGTCTTCGCGGCGTTCACCCAGCCATGGGCGCGATCCCGGGCCCGCGGCGAGCTCGATCGCGGGGTCGACGTCGGCGAGGTCGGTTGCCCGAGCCTGGGCCTCGAGCTTGGCGAAGAGGCGGACGCCGGCGTTGGCCGCGTAGAGCTTGTCGATCTCCTTCAGGCCGGCGTCGCGAGTGGCCTGGGCGAGCACGACCGGGACGAGGCGGGCGGTGGCGGGCTCGAGGTCCGCGAGCAAGGCCGCGGCCGCGGGGCCGGAGAGCTCGACGCCCGGGTGCCGGCTGATGATCCCCGCGCGGGCGGCGCTGGCCTGGCGGGCGATCTGCGCGGAGATTGAGCCCGCATGCACGAGCTCGACCAGGCGAGCGAGCGAGCGCACGCGCCCGATCGCGGCGGCGGCCTCGGGCTTTGCCTCTCCCCATGAGCGGAGCGCGGCCGTGCGGGCGGCGTCGAGGGCCGCGAGCAGCTCGGAGGTCTTTCCCGCGGAGGCAGCGGTCCAGGCGGCCTCTGCGGGCGCCGTGCGGAGCGTTCGTTCGGCGTCGCCGGGCGCGAAGGCGTCGCCCGCGTCGAGCAGCATGAGGAGCGTCACGAGCGCGGCGTCGCGGGACGCGGGCCGTTCCAGGTCCTTCGCCAGCGCGATGAGTCGCTCGCGGACCTTGCCGGCCCCGGGGTCGGGGCGTGCTTTCGGCGGGCTCTTGGGTGTTTCGAGCAAGCGGCTGATCGAGACGAGCCCGCGCAGGGCCGAATCGAGGCGGCGGACGGTCGCGAGCGACCCCACGATGCCGGGGTCGTCCATGGGGTTTCGGGACGTCGGGCGCGAGATCGAGGTCCACAGCTCGCGCTCGGCCATCTCCATCTCGGTCATCAGACGGCGGAGCACGGGGCGGGCTTCGCGGACGATCGCGCCTTCGCCAGGTTCGTGGGCGGCGCTGAGCAGAGCGTCTATGGCCCGTCGCAGGGCGTCACGCTGGGGCCGGTCGTCGACGCTGGTGCTGACCTGCGCGGCCCACAGGCGCTTCCAGACGAGGTCCTTGGTGGCCGCCGTGACGCCGCGGGGGGCGGCCGACATCGCGCGGGCCGTGTCGACGGCGAGCGCGACGACGTCCGTGAGCCGCTCCAAGGCGGCGATCGCCCGCGGCGTGTCGTCGGCGAGGGCCCTGCAGGCGGCGTCAAACTGTGCGGCGAGGGCGTCGGCGACGTCGCGGGGCGGGGTGGGCTCGAGCCCGTCCATGACGCGCCCGGCGGTGCGGATGAGCCCTTCGATGCGGGCATTGCCCGGGGCGTCGGCCCACCCGTCGGATGCCTCGATCGCGCCCGAGTCGAACGCGCGGATTACGGCCGCGGCCTCGGGGCTCAGGCGCCGTTCGCGGGCGCCGGGTCGCTGGCCGCGTTCGGGGAGGGTCCAGCGCTGACTGAGGTCGGCGAGGGCGGTCGGGTCGTCGCTGATCTCGCCGGCGGGGATCCATCCGGCGTGCAGGCGCAGGCCGTCCCACGTCGCCGCGGGGGCGGGCCCGAGTGATTGCGCCCTGGGGCCGAGCACACGGGCCAGCCAGTGATCGAGGGCCGCGGCGTCGCCGGCGAGTCCGACGTCGACATCGCCCGCGATGAACGCGAGGGCGGCGTCGCCGGCGGGGGTCGGCCCCGAGTTTTCGTGCGCCACCGCGGCCGCCCAGGCGTCGAAGGCGTCGAAGCGGGCGATGAGCGTGAGGGCGGCCAGGGCGTGCGGGGCGCCGGCGTCGCCGCGATTGTGGGCGAGGGTGAGCAGGTCGGCGGCGCGATGGCGGGCGGCGATGCGCAGGTCGAAGGCTTGCTGGGCCTGTGCGTCGAGGCTGCCGCCGGCGGCGGCGAGGGCGCGCCCGAGCTCGTCGCGCAGGCGTGAGGCTTCGGCGACGAGGTGGTCGATGAGGGTGGCGGTCCCGTCGCCCGCGACGCCGGGGGTGGTCGCGCCGGGCTTGAGGTCGAGCAGTTGGCCCAGCGCGGTCGACGCCGCGGTCAGCCCGAGCGCTACCGCCGCGGCCTTAGCCGTTCCTGGCCAACTCCAGCGCCCGGGCATAGACGACCTCCAGATCCCGCACCATCGTTGCTGTACTGAACCGATCGCGACAGAGTTCACGCCCACGGGCCGCCATCGCGGCCCGCTGGGCGGGGTGGTCGGCCATCCAATCGACGGCGGTGCGCAGGGCCGCGTGATCGCCGGGGGGCATGAGCAGTCCGGTGGCGCGCTCCGCGCCGACGCGCGAGGGGTCGAGGCAGGCTTCGCTCGTGCCGTCGACGTCGTGGGCGATGACCGGCACGCCGCAGAGCAGGGCCTGGGGGACCGTTCGGGGCAGGCCCTCGCGGTAACTCGGGTGGGCGAGGACGTCCATGGCGCGCATCATCGCGGCGACGCGCTCGGACGGGACGAGGCCGGTGATGACGACGCTGTCGCGCAGGCCTTCGGTGGCGAGGCGGTGTTCGAGGCGCGGGCGCCACCAGCCGTCGCCGATCCAGAGGAGTTTCCAGTGGGGGTTGGCGCGGAGGCGCTGGGCGAGGGCGTCGACCAGGTCGTCGTGGCCCTTGTGCTCGGCGAGGCGGGCGACGGTGCCGATGACGAAGCAATCGTCGGCGATGCCCAGCGCGCGCCGGACGCTGGCGCGGTCCTCGCCCGGGGCGGCGTGCAGGTAGCGGTCGACTTCCATGCCGGAGTACACGGTGACATATTGGTCTCGGCGGCCGATGTGTCTCGCGAGAAACTGCGATGTCATGGCGTCGGCAACGCTGACGATGGTGTGGCAGCGGCGGGCGGCGGCGCGTTCGGCGAGGGTGTAGGCGCGGTTGACGAGGCGGGTCTTGATTCGGCGGAGGGGCGAGCCTTCGACGGGCATGAACGGCGGGCCGTGGATGGTGTGGACGATGCCGATGGGGCGCTTGTCGCGCCGGAGCACGTGCCACGCCGCGGCGCGGCCGAGGATCCCGGCCTTGCTGCTGTGGGTGTGGACGATGTCGGGTTGGAGGTTGCGGATGAGGGCGACGAGCTCGCGCCGGCAGCGGGCGTCGGCGCGCGGGCTCACCTGGCGGAGCATGTGGGGGACGACGTGGATGCCGATCTTGTGCGAAGGCTCGGCCGCGTTGAACGCCTCGACGCGCCCGAGCGAGCTTCCTTCTGGGCCGTAGATCGGCCCGAAGCCCAAGTGGACGTCGTGGCCGTGGGGGGGGCGTGCCTGGCCCTCGCAGGAGAGGACGGTGTTCTCCTGCGAGCCACCGAGGATGAGGCGGGTTGAGAGGTGGAGGATTCGCATCAGGGATGGCCGGTTAGGCCGAGCCGTCCTCCCCACGATACCGGATCCACTCCAGCCGCAGCCCCCGCGCCGGCAGCGTCGGGCCTGCGAGGCGGCGGTCGCCGGTCGCGATCGCGTGGCGGACACGCTCGGGATTGTTCTTGCCCATCCCCGCTTCGACGAGCGTGCCGGCGATGATCCGGACCATGTTCCACAGGAAGCCGCTCCCGACGACGTCGATGCGGAGGCGGGAAGACGGCATCAAGGCATCGAGGGATCCGGGCATCGAGTGGGATGCACCTGCGATGACATCGCCGTCTTCTTGAACGACCCGGCATTCAAACACCGTCCGCACCGTGGTCAGCCGGCCGTGACCCGCGGCGGCGAAGGCCGCGAAGTCGTGTTCTCCGACAATCGCCGCCCCGGCGGCGTTCATCGCGTCCACGTCGAGCTCCGACCAGACGTGGTGGACGTAGCGCCGGTCCCACATCGCGCGGTCGCGTCCCACGTGGAGGCGGTAGGAGTAGGCCTTGCGCTCGGCGTCGCGGATGGGGTCGAAGTGGTCGGGGGCGATCCGGGCGTCGGTGACGACGACGTCCTCGGGGAGTCGGCTGTTGATCGCGCGACGGAGAGGCTCGCCCCCGCGTTCGACCGGCCAGCCGCGGGCGCGATCGTTGCTGGTGGTGAACGCCGCGACCTGCCCCGCGGCGTGGACCCCCGCGTCGGTCCGGCTGGCGCCCATGAGGATCACCGGCTCGCGTACGGCGTGGCGCACCGCCTGCTCGACGACGTGCTGCACAGTCGGGAGGATGATCCGCGGGCGCGGGGCATCCTGGGCGAGTTGCTCGGCGGATGGCGGGGGCGCGGCGGGATCGGGCGGCTCCTGCTTCTGCCAGCCGCAGTAGTCGGTCCCGTCGTACGCGATCGTGAGGCGGTATCGCGGCACGGCGAGACGATACGGACGCCGTCTTCACCCCGCCTTGGTGCCCGCGATCCGGGCGTGTGGTATCGTGGGGATGGTGGGCGGGCACGGAGCCATGCCATGACCGGGGAGATGAACCGTCGCCAGGCCTTGATCGCGTCCGCGGCCGCGCTCGCCGGTGCGGCGGCGTTCCCGCGCATCGGCGCGGCCGGTCTCGTCCAGGCGGGGTCGACGCCCCCGGCTCCGGCGCGGGTGCCGCGCCGGGTGCTGCGGGTGGCCCACCTCACCGACCTGCACATCCAGCCCGAGCGCCGTGCCGACCAGGGGGTCGCGGCGTGCCTGACGCACGTGAACGGCCTCGCCGACAAGCCGGGGCTCATCCTCACCGGGGGCGACCTGATCATGGACGGCTTCGAGGAGCCCGCCGACCGCACGAAGCTCCAGTTCGATCTGTTGCTCAGGGCGCTGCGCGACCAGTCGGGCATCGAGGTGGAGCACTGCCTGGGAAATCACGACATCTGGGGCTGGAACAAGGGCAAGAGCTCGACCGCCGGGACGGAGGTCCGCTGGGGCAAGGCGTGGGCGGTGGAGGCCCTGGGGCTCTCGCGCTCGTACCACTCGTTCGATCGTGCCGGGTGGCACTTCGTGGTGCTCGATTCGGTGCATCCGGACCCGAACGACGCGGACGGGTACATCGGCAAGCTCGACGAGGCGCAGCTCGACTGGCTGCGGGCCGACCTCGCGGGCGTGGCGCCGGCGACGCCCGTGCTGGTGATCAGCCACATCCCGATCCTCTCGGCGACCGTGCTGCTGGGCAACCCCGACAAGAAAACGCTCGATCGGCGCGTGTCGGGGGGACTCCTGCACGTCGACAGCCCGAGGCTGCGCGAGCTGTTCGCCCAGCGCGGGAACGTCCGGCTGTGCCTGAGCGGGCACATGCACCGGGTCGACCGCGTCGACTTCCGCGGGACGACGTACCTGTGCAACGGAGCGGTGTCGGGCAACTGGTGGAAGGGCACGCACGTGGAAACGCCCGAGGGCTACGCGGTGATCGACCTGTTCGACGATGGGTCGTTCAAGCACGAGTAACTGACGTACGGCTGGCGGGCGTATCCGGCGTAAAGCGTGGGCTCGCCTCGCGCCTGCGGGGCCCCAATAATCACCTCTCTCGCCGGCCCGACCGGCGATGCCCGATTGCTTCGATCCCCGAGGTCCGATCCCCATGTCCAAAGTCCGCACGCTCGAGAACGGCGAAGTCCGCAAGCTGGTGAAGTTCCGCATGGGCCGCCGCAAGGGCAAGAGCCCGATGTGGAAGTCCAAGTGGGTCGTCGTGCCGCCGAAGAAGAAGGAAAAGACCAAGTAATCCGCGGCCCCGTCGGGTCGGCGACTCCGGGCACGCGCTGCGCGCCAGCGCATCCATTTCTGCCCCCTCGAAAAGAAACACCGCCCGCCGGCATAGGCCGACGGGCGGTGGTGATTCATGTCGACATGCCGGAGCGGAACGCTCAGGCGCGCCGGCGGCGGGCGGCGACCAGGCCGCCCAGGCCGAGCAGCGCGGCGGCGCCCGGGGCCGGGACCTGGTAGAACCCGCGGATCTCACCGCTGCCGACGAACGTGGTGTGGATGTTCAGGTAGGCGCGACCTTCGTTCATCGCGGTGAGCAAGTTGCTGAACGCCCCGAGGGCGGTGCCGCCGCTCGCGGCGAGGAAGCCGGGGCTGTACGACGACGTGAGCGTCATGTCGAATTCGCGCTCGTACGAGCCGGAGGTGACGCCGGCGGGGAAATCCGGGAAGCTCGGGGTCGGGGTCATGACGCCCGCGACGCCCGCGCCCGGGACCGCGGTGGGCCCGTGGATGTGGCTGACGGTCGTCGTGCCGACGAGGTCCTGGAAGCTCAGCACGATGTGCATGCGAAAGAGGTCTTCGTCGATGGTCACCGTGGACGTTCCGGTGCCCGGCGAAGCGACGGGCGGAGACTCGCTCGGGCCGTCCATGGACGTGGTGTAGACAACGATGTCAGCCTGCGCCGCGCCCGCCGCAAATGCGGCCACGGCGGCGAGCGCCAACGAATGAGATGCCTTGATCACGGTCGAACTCCTCGCGTGGATGTGAACGGTCGCGCTGTGGGGGCGCGATGCCCGGCGGTTTGCTGAGCCATCGCATGCCCATGAAGGGCGCTCTCCGGCGGCCGGGATAGCCGTCGAGCGATGGGACGACACCTGTCGTCACGGATAATTTACCGGCTGGAGTGCATTCTCGGCCAGTGCTTGGGCGTGAATTTGTCGAAATCTGCCGGGAAAGGTCGCCAAACGTGAAGGGGAGATGAAGTGCAAATGACAACCCCTCGGGGCTCACTTGTGGCGCAACCCGAGCACGTTCGAAACGCGCGACCAAACGGAAATGTCCGCTGAAGGCCCGAATCTGGCACGCCGGGCGTCGGAATGTCGTAAACGGTTGTCCGCTCGATGGTTCCGGGTCACTCGTGCGCGTCGCACCGGGTGGGACGGGCGCGGGTCAGGCCCGTCCGCTCAGCAGTCGCTGGTAATGCTGGTACCAGGTGCTCTGGAGCACGCGGCGGGGATCGAGCTCGTGCTTGCGGGCGAGGAATTCGTCGAAGCGCGGGTACGCGCGGCGGGTCTGCTCGGCGCTGGCGCAGCGGGCGTAGGTGAGGTAGAAGACGCCGCCGAGGTCGAGGGCCGCGTCGATCAGGCGTCCGAACGCGCCGTGCGTCCGCGCGATCCCGGCGGGTGTGTGGGTGGTCCGGAGGTTGAAGATCACGCACGCGAGCTCGCCGATCGCCCATGGGAGGAAGCTCGTGCGATCAGGCTGAATCGCCCGGATCGTCCCGTAGATGTCCTCGACGCCCGACTCGCGGAGCACGCGGCGCGACGCGGCCAGGAACGCGGGGAGCCGCTCGGGGGGAACGGACATCTCGCCGATCACGAGCGACTCGTCGGGGAGGCCGGAGTTTCCCGTGCCCAGGGAGGCGCTGAGGAACTCGGAATACGAGGGGATGTAGGTCGAGAGCTGCATGGTGTCGGACCAATACACGCGTCCGTGGCTGGCGATGTAGTGCTCGCTGTAGAGCCGGAAAGCCTCGCGCTTGTCGGTGTGGGCGAGGGCGAGGAGCTTGAGCCAGTCTTCGCGCTTGAGGTCGCCGTGGGCGTCGGGGACGGCGGTTGCGTCGTTGGGGGGCACGGGCGCGTAACAGGCGCTGATGCCGCGGCGGAGGAAGCCGTCGTCGGCGGCGTCGATGGAGTACTGGAAGTCCCCGTAGTCGCAGCCCTCGGCCGCGCGGCGGCGAGCGGAGGCGATGGCGTCGTCGATATCGAGGAGGTCGACGATGCGGCGCATGACGCGGCGCGGGGAGAGGCGGAGGGTGACGTCGATGACGATGCCGAAGAGGCCGTAGCCGCCGATGACGAGGGAGAAGAGCTCGGGGTCGTGCTCGCGCGAGCACGTGACCACGTCCGCGTCGGGCGTGACGACGCGGAGGGACTCGATGTCCTCGCCGATGGGGCCGAGCTTGAGGGCGCGGCCGTGGGCGTTGCAGGCGACGGCCCCGCCGAGGGTGAGGTCGTCGGCGCCGGTCTGCTTCTGGCGGATGGACCAGCGGTTGGTGGGGTGATGGGCGTCCATGGCGCGGACGGCGTCGATGACGCCCCGCCACTGGGCGCCGGCTTCGAGGGTGATGAGGCCGCGGGCGGCGTCGAAGGAGACGACGCGGTCGATGGAGCGCATGTCGAGGAGCGGGGCGTCGGCGAGGAACTGCTGGCCGCCCATGGCGTGACGGCCGCCGCTGATGGCGATGGGGCGGTGAGCGGCTGCGGCGGTTTTGATTAGCGCGACGACGTCGCCGGTGTCGCGCGGGCGGACGACCGGCGCGACGCGGGTGGCGTTCAGGCGGGAGTGGACGTCGTTGACGACCAACGTGTCGTCGGAGGCGTGCATGCTCAAGTATAGTGTGTACTAACTATCGCTGCCACCAATCTGGGGGCGACAGGCTGTAGCCGCAGGTGGAGCGACGGCGCGGGGAAGCCCGCCGACGCGGAACCCGTGGAAGGTGTGACGCTTCACGGACCCGCCCCGGTAGGCGCGGAGGAGTTGTCTTGAGCGGGGGGCGCCGGGAGGCGCCAGCCCTTGGCATTAGCGGCCAATACAGTGGCGTATATGCCAGCCACAGCGAGCCAAACTCGATTCAGCACCCAGGTCATCACTGCTTTGGCCGAGGTTGTTACCGGCGGATCCGCCGGGGATTCCAGTCCCTCGATCGGGCATTACCGTAGTGGTCCGAAGTTGGAGCGGTTCTTTGGCGGACTGAATGTCGAACTGCGAATCGGAAACGCGTCGCGCGTTCCCACCGTTTTCGGAGCCTTGGAGCACGAGAACAAACAGACCGATGGCAAGTCAACCATCATCAGAATCGTCGAAGCCTGCGTGGACCCCCGCGAGTACCTCGACGACGAGCCGAAGCTCTTGGCGGTGGTCGAGTACATGAACAAGCGGCTTCGCTTTGATGGTTACGAGTTGCGCAAGGTCGGGCCGGTGTTCAAGATCGTGGCGCTGGCGGCGAATGCAGTTGCCGCTGCGGCACTAAAGGAAAGGGCGAAGGCACTCGATCTCGATTCGGTGCACCACGACTTTGAGCGAGCGCTGACCGAAGCCGACTCGGATCCGGCAGATGCAATCACCGCGGCCTGCTCAACGGTTGAGAGCGTGTGCAAGTGCATCTTGGACGAGATCGGCAAGCCGTACCCGACTAACAAGGACATCAAGGGCCTCGTTGGCGAAGTCGCCAGGCATCTCAACCTGTCGCCCGGCCGTGATGACTTGCCGAAGGAATGGGAGCAGGACATCCGCACAATCCTTTCGGGCCTCTTCAACGTGATCAGTGGAATTGGCTCGTTACGTACCCATGCGGGCGATGCGCACGGCAAGGGGAAGAATCCTGTGCCTGCGGATGCTCGCATTGCCCGTTTGGCAATTCACGCGGCAAGCACCGTTTCATTGTTCTACATTGAAACATGGCAACGGTCAGTCGCGAAAAACGCGATGCCGTAGGCATTCCTCCGCCCCTGTTGGGGCGGCGTGCGATTCCGTCACGGCGTCCACGGGTTCCGCGACGCTCCGAGCCGCGTCGCTGCACCCGTGGCTACAGCCTGTCGCCCCGTTGGGGCGACGAGGCGTCAGCGGCGGCGGATGTCCGGCGAACCCGGGCCGGGGTTCCTGCGGAAAGCAGTGGCCGCATGCTTGATCAGAGCCGCCTGCGGGAGCAGGCGGTTGGGCTTGCGGGGCCACTGAGCGCCCGCGCCGTGATTGAGGTTCCGGATGTGCATCGCCTGCTTCCGCAGGCGGCTCTGTTCAGATCATGGGAACTCAGGCCGCCCCTACTGTCAACCCCACCTTCACATACGTCGGCTTCACCCGCTTCTCGAACTCGTCCCAGTACTTGTTCATGATCGTCCGCACGGCCCAGTTGTTGCCGTCGGCGAGGCCGCAGATGGTGGTGCCGGGCATCGCGCCCATGCTGGTGGCGATCTCGAGGGCGAGGTCGAGGTCCTTGGTGCGGCCGCCGCCGTCTTCGATGCGGGTCATGAGCTGGTAGAGCCAGCCGCTGCCCTCGCGGCAGGGGGTGCACTGGCCGCAGGACTCGTGCTTGAAGAAGCGGGCGATGTTGCGGGCGACGGCGACCATGTCGGTGTCTTCGTCGAAGACCGTGGGGCACGCGGTGCCCAGGCCCAGGACGTTGTACTTGCGGCCGATGTCGAAATCGAGCTCGGCCTCGTACTGGTCGGGACCGAGGATGCCCATGCTGACGCCGCCGGGGATGGCGCCCTTGTACTTCTTGCCGCCCCGCATGCCGCCGCAGTACTGCTCGACGAGGTCGCGGAGCTTGATGCCAAGATCGAACTCGAACACGCCCGGCTTGTTGACGTGCCCGCTGACGCCCATCAACTTCGTCCCCCAGCTGGGCGGAGCGCCCTGGAAGCTTGAGTTGCAGCCCATGGTGCCGAACCACGTCGAGCCCTTCTCGATGATGCTCGGCAGGTGGGCGAGGGTTTCGACGTTGTTGATGATCGTCGGGCGGCCGAAGAGGCCCTTGATGGCGGGGAACGGCGGCTTGTTGCGGGGCCAGCCGCGTTTGCCCTCGAGGCTCTCGAGCAGGCCGGTTTCCTCGCCGCAGATGTACGCGCCGGCGCCGCGGTGGAGGTAGCAGTCGACGCCCCACGCGCCGTTGTTGAACGGGTTGAGCGTCTTGGCGCCGTTGAACAGCCCCTGCTTGCCGAAGATGCCCGCGGCGTAGGCCTCCCTCATGGCGTTCTCCATCACCCGGGCCTGGTGGTGGTATTCGCCGCGGATGTAGAAGTACGCCGTCTGGATGCGGCAGGCGTAGCAGCAGATCGCGATGCCTTCAAGGACGAGGTGAGGGTCGAAGTCGCACAGCAGGCGGTCTTTGAAGGTGCCGGGCTCGGACTCGTCGGCGTTGATGGCGAGGTAGCGGACGCCGCCGTCGCCGGTGGCGGGGTCGGGCTTGGGGAGGAAGGTCCACTTGACGCCACAGGGGAAGCCGGCGCCGCCGCGGCCGCGGAGCTGGGACTTCTTGACCTCGTCGACGACCTGCTCGGGGGTCATGGTCTCGATGCACTTGCGCAGGGCCGCGTAGCCCCCGGTCTTGACGTATTCGTCGTAGGAGACGATGTGCCTCTTCGCCGGGTCCCCGAAGGGAAGGCTGGGGATGCGCTGGGTGAGGATGCCGGCGTTGAACTTGGGGGTGTAGGGCACGGGGAGGAACCTCGCATCAGTCGGCCAAGGAAAAGGCCCCGCCATGAGGGACGGGGCCGATTCTAGCGATTAGGGGTGGCGAATCCGGGGGCCCGAAGCGGGCCGCGGGGATCAGCCGCCGCAGCCGGCGGCGGTGTCCTCGAACCAGGAATTGATGTAGGTGCTGACGTCGGTGGAGTTGATGACGCCGTTGTTGTCCCAGTCAGTGAAGAGGGTCTCGTCGACCTGATCCTGGAACCACTGGTTGACGAAGTCGGACACGTCGGTGGAGTTGACGGTGCCGTCGTTGTTGAAGTCGGCGGGGCAGGTGGGATCGCCGATGACGACCGCGGCGGGGGCGCTCTCGACCTCGCCGCAGGTGTTCGAGGCGACGGCGGTGTAGGCGCCCGAGTCGGAGCGTGAGCGGATTGCCGGTGGGTTCACTTTACCCAGAACTGCTCGGGCACGGTGACGAACGTGCCGCGGCCGTCGCGGACGAATCGGAACCCGGTCACGTCGCCCTCGCGCACGGCGACGGCGCGGAAGGAATAGGGGCTGGGGGGGGCGAGCTCGAACCAGTATTCCGCGGCGCCGGCGGTGTTGCTGGCGCCGGCGAACTGGGGGAGGACCTGGGCCCGGACGATCGTGTGCTCGGCTGAGCGGTAGTGCCAAAGGACCGTGAGGGAGGTTTCGGCGCGCTTGCCGGGCCGGACTTCGAGGGTCGCGGCCTGGCGGAGCTTGCTGCCGCCGCCGTTGGGGTCGCCCGTGTCGCGCCCGCCGACCCAGTAGTTGACGGTCATGGGGACGGTGCTGTCGTTGCGGAACGCGACGGTGGGGCCGCCGACGCGCGTGGTCTCGCAGCCGCCCAGGGCAAAGAGCCCCAGCGCGGACAGGACCGCGATCAGGATGGTGGTGTGGATCGGATGGGCGCGGATCCGAAGAGCCTGGACCGGCGCGTGCCGGGGCATTGCATGCATGGTGAACGCCTCCTTGCGTCTATCGCCATCGTACACAGGGGCGCAGGGGGCGCCGGTAGGCGGGGAGATCGGCGGTTGGCGGGCGGATGGGGCGTTCAGACGTCGCAGCCGGGGCCGGTGGTGCCGAACCAGGCGTTGATGAAATCGGAGACGTCGGTCGAGTTGACGACGCCGTCACCGTTCCAGTCGGCCAGGGACGACCCGTTGACCTGGTCGGCGAACCAGTCGTTGATGAGGTCGGAGACGTCGGTCGAGTTCGTGACGCCGTCGCCGTTCCAGTCGCCGGGGCAGCCGCCGCCGGTGGCGATCTTGATGATGGCCTCGACCTCGGCGCCGCCGCCGGTGGGCTGGATGTCGACTTCGACGAAGACGAAGCCCGAATCGTCGAGGTCCAGAGCCTGGGCGGCGAGGGTGGAGGTCTTGATCTCGTTGACGAGCCACGTGCCGCCGGCGCCGGCGTCGAGGGTGTCGCCGGTCTTGAGGATGCGCCGGGCGGAGGTCTCGAGCGTGGGGCCGTCGCCGAAGAAGAGCACCTGGTCCGCGGTCGTGCGGTAGCAGAAGACGACCTCGTCCTGGTTGTTGATGGAGATGCCGCTGGCGGTGTAGGTGCCGCCGATGGCGACGCCGTCGATGGTGGAGAGGTTGCGGAGCTTGATGTCGCCGTTGTACACGACCACGTCGTCGCTGCCGCCGGCGATGCTGTCGCGCCCGGCGAAGACCCAGCTGCCGTTGTTGTTGATGCCGCACTCGTCGAAGTCGAGCCACGTCGTGCCCTTGCCGGTGGGAGCGCCTTCGCGGGCGAGGATGGTGGTGTCGTTGAGCGCGAGGATGAGGTCGGTGGCGGCAGCAGCGGTGGTGTCGTAGAGGTTGACGCGGTTGACGTGGTTGTCGCTGACCTGGAAGACGAAAGTAACGCCGGCGCCGACGGTGATCGTGAGGCCGCCGACGGTGGCGCCGCCGATGATGACCGGGGTGATGACGTGGGTGATGGGGTCGTGCCGGTAGAGCACTCGGTTGGTCGAGCCGCCGCCGGGGGTGTCGTCCAGGCCGCCGACCCAGTAGCCGGTGCCGTCGGGAGTCATCTCGGGGCGTGAGTTGAAGCGGCTGAACTGCCCGTTGATGCCGGGGGCGGGGGTGGTGGCGACGAGGATGAGGCCGTCGTCACCCCAGACGGCGTCGTTGCCGTCCGCGGAGGGGGAGTAGATGAAGGTGCCGCCATTGCCCACGCCGGAGGTGGTTTCGACGCCGGTGAGGATCGGGGACACGGAGTTCGAATTGCGCCACACGACGCGGTTGTTGAAGAAGACGAAGCCGTCGGTGCCGCCGGCGGGGATCGTGAGCAGGCCGGTGAAGCCGACGTGGCCGGTCTTGGTGGTGAAGGGGCTGTTCATGGTGGAGACGGCCAGACCGCCGCCGCCGGCGGGGAAGTCCCCGGCTTTCACGATGATCTCGCCGGGAACGGTGATTTGTGCGCACAGCAGAGTGGGCGTGACCGCGAAGCCGGCCAAGGCCGCGAGGGTTTGAGCGGGACGTCGCATGAGCTTTGTCTCCTGTGGCGCGCGCCGGCGTTCGGGCGTGCTTTCGCCGACCCACGGGACGGTCATTGTAATTGAGAATCGGGACCCCTGTTACGGGGAAATCCCGGGATTCACACGCCGCCGCAAGGGGGCGTTTAAGGCGGGGCGGGCCTGTCAGGGCCCGCCCCGCGGAAGTTCGATCGGAGATCAGAAAATCAGACGTCGCAGCCGGGGCCGGTGGTGCCGAACCAGGCGTTGATGAAATCGGAGACGTCGGTCGAGTTGACGACGCCGTCGCCGTTCCAGTCGGCCAGGGACGACCCGTTGACCTGGTCGGCGAACCAGTCGTTGATGAGGTCGGAGACGTCGGTCGAGTTCGTGACGCCGTTGCCGTTCCAGTCGCCGGGGCAGCCGCCGCCGGTGGCGATCTTGATGATGGCCTCGACCTCGGCGCCGCCGCCGGTGGGCTGGATGTCGACTTCGACGAAGACGAAGCCGGAGTCGTCGAGGTCGATGCCCTGGGTGGCGACGGTGGAGGTCTTGATCTCGTTGACGAGCCACGTGCCGCCGGTGCCGGCGTCGAGGGTGTCGCCGGCCTTGAGGATGCGGCGGGCGGAGGTCTCGAGGTCGGGCCCGTTGCCGAAGTAGAGAACCTGGTCGGTGGTGCCGTTGCGGTAGCAGAAGACGACCTCGTCCTGGTTGTTGATGGCGACGCCGTTGACGACGTAGGAGTTGGTGATCGTGATGCCGTCGATGGCGACGCCGTTGCGGTGCTTGATGGCACCGTTGTAGACGACGACGTCGTTGCTGGGGGTGACGGTGGTGGTGGTGACGGCGCCGACGATCCAGTTGCCCTGGTTGTTGATGCCGACCTCGTCGAAGCTGGTCCAGTTTTCACCCGCGCCGCCGCCGGTGGGGGAGCCTTCGCGGAGCAGGATCTCCGTGTTGTTGCGGGCGACGACGCTGTCGGTGGCGGTGGGCGGGGCGAGCTGGATGACGTGGATGCGCTGGGAGCTGTTGTCGGAGACGTGGAAGGTGAAGTTGCTCCCGGCGGTGGCGATGGCGAAGCCCGCGATGGTGTTGCCGCCCATGAAGACGTGGGAGATGACCCCGTCGGGGGCACGGGTCCACATGACGCGGTTGGTGGTCGAGGTGGCCGGGCCGATGCCGCCCATCCAGTAGGAGCGACCGTCCGGGCACATCTCGGGGCGGGAGTTGAAGATGGAGAACATGCCCTTGATGCCGGGGGCGGGGTCGCCCTCGGCGAGGATCATGCCGTCCTCGCCCCAGACGGAGTCGCGGCCGACGGCGGCGGTGGGGGAGTAGATGAACGTGCCGCCGTTGCCGACGCCGGAGGTGCCCTCAATGCCCGTTAGAACAGGGTCGGGGGAGAGCGAGTTGCGCCAGATGATGCGGTTGTTGAAGAAGACAAAGCCGTCGGTGGGAGTAAGGAGGCCGGTGAAGCCGCAGTGACCGGTTTTCGTGGTGAAGGCCGTGTTGAGGCTCGCGACGGTCGAGGCGCCCGCGCCCGGCGGGCTGTCGCCGCCCTTGACGATGATCTCACCGGGGACGGTAATCTGGGCACAGAGCGCCGCGGGCAGGGCAGCGAGCCCGGCGATGGCGCCGAGGGCGAAAACGGAACGATTCATAGGATCCTCCTGTGGGGCGTCCCTTTCGGGACGCGGTGAAAGTTCGCGGACGGGCCAGTTTACAGAAAAACGCCCGCGGCGTCACGGGTGAAATGCGGGGATTCACAACCCGGCTACGCTGCACGGATGCGTGTTCTGCTCACCAACGACGACGGGGTCCGGGCGCCGGGGATTGCCGCGATGTACCACGCCCTGGCCGACACGTGGGGCGAGTTCGGCGTCCCCGTCGGAGGTCCGGGAACGACCGTCGACTGCATCGCGCCGATGACGGTGCAGTCCGCCACCGGGCACGGCGTCACGTTCCACCAGCCCCTCATGGTCCGCAGGGAGGTCCTCTTCGGGACCGGCGACCACGGCGGCCGCACGGGCAGGGTGCCCGAGGTCGTGGGTTTCGGCGTCGACGGACGCCCCGCGGACTGCGTGAAGCTGGCGCTTTCGAGCCTATGGCCGGAGAAGCACGGGGCCGGGTCCCGCCCCGACCTGGTCGTCAGCGGGATGAACTCGGGCGCAAACGCCGGGATCAACGTGATCTACTCGGGCACGGTCGCGGCGGCGCTCGAAGCGGCGTTCCTGGGCGTGCCGGCCATCGCCGTGAGCCTGCACATCGGTCCCGGCGGGCAGCAGTCGGCCAAGTTCGACGTGGCGGCGCGGTACGCGCGCCGGGTGATCGACGTGATCCTGGCGTCGGGCCCGCTCGAGGCGCACACGTGCCTGAGCATCAACGTCCCGATCACCGACCGCGACTGGGACACGCCGGGGGCCTGGCCGCCGATCCGCGTATGCCCGATGAACACGCACGGGCTGATCGACCAGTACGTGAAACGCACGAACCCGGCGGGGGAGGCGTACTACTGGGCGGCCGGGCACGGGCTGGATTTCCACGGGACCGAGGAGGGCAGCGACGTGGCGTGGCTGCTCAAGCGGTGCGTGACGGTAACGCCGCTGATGTACGACCTGACGCGACGAGGGGTGCTCGTCGAGTGGACCAAGAGACTCGGCGGCTGATCGGCCGGTGTGTCAGATGACCGCGGCAAATTGTTCGCACGCATGAACGCAAAGGCCCCGACGAGAGAGCCCGTCGGGGCCTGAAAGTCGGGTGTTCACTCCGCCTGGCGGTCGACCGACTCAGCTCATCAGCTGGGCCGCGGTCTCGAGCGCCGAGGGCAGCTTGGCCTTGAGCTCCTCGCACTTGGCCGCCGTGATCCGCAGGTCGTCGAGCACGTCCGGCGGCGGGTCCTGCGACGAAAGGTCAAGGTTAAAGTTGCCGGGCAGGGCCGCGGCGAGGTGGTCGGCGAGGCAGACGACGTTCGCGAGCGTACGGCATTCGGCGACGAGCTGCTGCGGGTTGTGGTGGTGCCCCGTGACGTACGTGAAGCTCTTGGGGAACTTCCACTTCTCGCACAGCCCCTTGCCGAAGTCCTGGTGCGTCGCGCCGAAGATTTCCTCTTCGACGGTGAGCATGTCCGCCGCGATCGGCTCGCCGGGCTTGGGGCGGACCTTGTTGATGACCTGCGCGAGCTTGTCGCGGCTGGCCTGGAGCTCGACGACGATCCCGATGTCGTGGATGAGCCCGGCGAGGAAGGCCTCGTCGGCGAGGCCGAGCTTGATCGAGTCGGCGATCATCTTGCTCGCGGCGGCGACAGCCATCGAGTGGGTCCACAGGTCCTTGGCGCTGAACGAGGGTGTCACGTCGCCGCCCTTGAAGAGCTTGGCGAGGCTGGCGGCGATCGCGATGTTCTTCACCGCGTTGAGGCCCAGGAGCACGATCGCGCGGTTGATCGACGCGATCTGCCCGGGGAGGCCGTAGAAGGCGGAGTTGACGACCTTCAGGACGCGGGCGCACAGTGCCGGGTCGTTGGCGATGAGCGTGTGCAGGTCCTGGGCCGTGCTCTTGGGGTCCTCCACGAGCTTCACGATCTTCACCGTGATCTCGGGGAGCGTCGCGATGTGACTGATTTCACGGAGCGCGGCCTGCACGGACTGCTCACGGGTCTGCGTATCAACGGGCATGCTGGTCTCCCAAGGGTTCTCGGCGTCGAACGAAGAATCGGACCGAGTCTGGCGAGACTTGCGTCGAGGACCGCGAAAGGGGGACCGGGCGGCTAATAACTGTTGCGCTTGCGGAGCAGCGCCGGGTCGCGGGCGTCGACCTCGGCGAGGGCGGCGGCGATCCGCTCACCGGCGCGCCCGTCCCCGAACGGGTGAGCGACCCGGCGGCGCCGGTCGGCGTCGCGGGCCGCGGCGATGAGCGCGGGGAGCTCCCCGAGGCGACCTTCGGGGACGTCGGTGACGTTCGGGGGCTGCTCGCGCCCGGCCTGACGGGGTCCGACGTTGACGATCGGCAGGCCGACCGCGGCGGCCTCGATGAGGCCCGAGGAGCTGTTCCCGACGAGCACGCCGCGGGGGTCGCGGGCGAGGCGCTTGAGCAGCGCGACGAACGCCGGGCGCGGGAGGTGCTCGACGCTGGTCCAGCGGCTCATTGAGTCGGGGGTGTTCGTGCGTCCGCCCAGCGCCGCGACGACGATCTCGCGCCCGGGATCGTGGTTGGGCGCCAGGCACAGGACGTTCCCGGCGGTCGCGCGGTCGACCGCGTCGATGATGGCGATCACCAGCGCCCGCTCGCGCGCGGGCGGCAGGCCCGAGGGGTGCAGCAGGACCACGCACGACGGGTCGCCCATGGAGCGGGCGTCGGGGTCTGCCAGCGGCGGGATGTCGTCGAGACCGTCGATCGCCGGAGAGCCGACCAGGCGGATGCGGTCGCGGGGTTCGCCCATGCGCTCGATGCGGTCGGCGCTGGTCGGGCTTGCGGGCAGGTGCAGGTGCGAGAGCTTGGTGATCGCGTGGCGCATCGCTTCGTCGGCGATGCCCTCGGCGCGGTCGCCGCCGTGGATGTGGGCGAGCGCGATCCCGCCGATGCTCGCCGCGGCGGCGGCGGCGAAGGCCTCGATGCGGTCGCCCAGCACGACGACCCAGTCCGGGCTCATCGAGGAGAAGGCCCGGGCGAGGCCTTCGGTGCCGCGTCCCGCGGCGGCGGCGTCGCCCAGGCGCGTGATGCCGGCGCTGGCGCCGGGATCCTGCATCGGCACGCGCGCGGCAACGGGGAACTGGGCCTCGACCTCACGAGCGGTGTACGCCGGGCCGAGCAGGTGCGACCCGCAGACAATAAGTTCGCGGTCCAGGCGCGGATGGTCCTCGATCGCGCGGATGACGGGCGTCAGGAGCCCGAACTCGGCCCGCGAGCCGGTGACGACGCAGACGCGGCGCGGGGCGGCGGACTTGGAGGGCTCGAGGGGCACGGGGGGAGGATACTCGGCTGTGGAGGTGCCCCCGGGTAACCCGGCGGAGCTTTGTCAGCCGGGATCCGGTGTCCGGGCTCATCCCGCCGCGAACGCACCCTCCAACTTGCTCAGGAGCGAGAACGCGAAAGCGCGAGACTCCCCGAGCCTGGCGTGGAATTCGCGCTCGTGATCGAGCTCCTGGAGGGCGGCCCTCGTGGCATTGACGAGGATCGCCGCCTCAGACCGCTGGGCCGCTACTTCAGCGGGCCAGGCGTCAATCCGGCAGTATTCGTCCGTCAAACGCTGGTGCAGCGCTTCGGTGTCGCGCTGACTTCCGATGACGTGCTCAAAGTCGGGGACATGAAAGCCGGTGCGCACCTCGTTCAGCGCGGCCATGCACAGGAGCAGTTCGTTCTGTTCGAGCGACAGTTTGATCATCGTTGAGACCCGGTAGAGGCTAGTCGGGGCGGAGGCAGGCGTGGGGGGAAGGCCGGCTTTAGGCCGCCCCGTCGCCAAAGCCTGATGGGAGGGGGGGAGGCGAGCGCAGAATCCGCGCGACGGCGCGGGCCACGGCGGCGTGCGATCCGCGCGGGGTCGGGGACACGATGATCGCGGTATGAAGATCGGTCGCCGACAGGTCGGGCGGGCAGGGGACGGCCTCTATGTGATCGCCGAGGTCGGGGTCAACCACGACGGATCGGCCCAGCGGGCGGCCGATCTGGTCCTGGCGGCGAGCCGGGCCGGGGCCGACGCGGTGAAATTCCAGGTGTTCCGCGCGGACCTGCTCATGAGCCGCTCGGCTCGGCTGGCGGCGTACCAGGCCGCGGCGGGTGAACGGGACCCGGTCGAGATGCTCCGCCGGCTCGAGCTATCGATGGATGAGCTTTCCGGGCTCGTCGACGTGGCGCACGGGCTTGGGCTGGGCGCGATCGCGACGGTGTTCAGCGTGGAGCTCGTCGACCCCGCGGCGGCGCTCGCGTGGGACGCGTTCAAGACCGCGAGCCCGGACATCGTGCACCGGCCGCTGCTGCGGGCCGTCGCGAGCGCAGGCAGGCCGATGATCGTCAGCACGGGCGCGAGCACGCTCGACGAGGTGCGGCGCGCGGTCGGCTGGCTCGACGACGCGAGTGGGGGGCGGCGGCTGGCACTGCTGCAGTGCGTGAGCGCGTACCCCGTGCGCGACGAGGACGCGGCCCTCGACGGGATCGCGGCCCTTGGACGGGAGTTCGCGCTGCCGATCGGGTACAGCGACCACACCGGCTCGATCCGCACCGGCGCGGACGCTGTGGAGTGGGGAGCGACCATCCTTGAGAAGCACCTGACCTACGACCGCTCGGCGGCGGGGCCCGACCACGGCGCGTCGCTCGATCCCGCGATGTTCGCCCAGTACGTGCAGGCGGCACGCGCGGCCCAGCCCCCCACCCGCTGCTCGGGCGGGTCCATCATGGGTGTCAAGCGCGTGCTGGAGGTGGAGGCGGACGTGCGGAGCGCTTCACGCCAGTCGATCGTCGCGCGGCGCGACCTGCCCGAGGGTCACGTCGTGATGGCGGAGGACCTGACGTACAAGCGGCCGGGCCTGGGGCTTGAGCCGTGGCAGGTCGACCGGCTGATCGGCGCCCGCTTGGCGCGGGCGCTCGTTGCGGACGTCCCGGTGACGATCGACGCGATCCACGGCCGGAGCGGCACCGGCGGCCGCGCCGCGATGGAGGCCGCGGCGTGACGGGTGAAGCGACAGCGATCATCCTGGCCCGGGCGGGGAGCAAGGGCGTTCCCGGCAAGAACGCGGCGCTCGTGGCCGGGCGTCCGTGCATCGCCTGGACCATTGACGCCGCCCGCGAAGCGCGGGGCGTGGGGAAGGTCGTCGTGAGCACCGACGGCGCGGCGCTGGCGGCGATCGCGCGTGAGCATGGGTGCGAGGTCGTCGAGCGGCCGCCGGACCTCGCGAGCGACACGGCCCGCGTGGAGGACGCCGCGCGGCACGCGGCCCAGCGGGTGTGCCCCCAGAGCGACGCCCATGCGATCGTGATCCTGTACGCGAACGTGCCCGTGCGTCCCGAGGGGTTGATCGCCCGGTCGCTCGAGCTGCTGATCAACACCGGGTGCGACAGCGTGCAGAGTTACGCGCCCGTCGGCAAGCACCACCCATGGTGGACCGCGAGGCTCGACGGCGCCGGGCGCGTCCGGCCGTGGGAAGGTGACGTGCTCAACCACGGCGTGTTCAGGCGCCAGGACCTCCCGTCGGCGTACGTCCCCGACGGCGGGGTCATCGCGCTGACGCGCCGGGCGCTGTTCGGACCCGTGCCCGGAGCGGTCCCGGGCCCGCACGCGTTCTTCGGCGTCGATCGCCGGGGTATCGAGAACGCCCAGGGCGCCGTCGTGGATATCGACGCGCCGATCGACCTGCTCGTCGCCGACGCGCTGCTCAGGCAACGAGCGAACGGCCCGTTGCCACGGCGATAGTCGCGCGGTGCGGGCGGGCGAGCATGTCACGAACGATGGTCCGGCGGCGCCCCAGCACGGTGCGCCACGCGACGGCCAACGGCGTCTTGAGCGCGTTGCCGGAGCCCGACCCCGGGCGGGCGTCGCGCTCGTGGATCGGCACGGCGCCGTCGCTGAGCACGGTCAATCGCGACATCATCCACGCGGCGCGGGCCGTTGCGGGCGCTGGAAGGGGGCCGATGCGCTCGCCGGGGATGCTGATCGGCAGCGGGTCGATGGCCGCGGCGCCGGCGAGGACCGTCCAGCGGTCGTAGAAGTCCTCGATCTCGCCGAGCGTGTGGTCGCACCGGGTTATGCGTGGCACGACCCAGAAGCGGGGATACCCGCCGGGGCGGGCCCGAGAAGCGTTGACGAGGCGGGCGACGTTGGCGCGGGCCCGCTCGAACAGCGGCGCGCCCATGAGCTTGACGTACGTTTCGGGCGTCTCGGCCATGAGGTCGACGCTCACGATGTCGACGCCCGAGTCGGCGAGGGCATCCACGAGCGGCTCGCCGCAGACCAGGTCGGTGCGGAGGTGGATCGCGCCGAGCCGCCCGAGGGAAACCAGGCGGGCCCCCGCGCGGACGACCTCGAGCACGCCGGGGTGCTGGAGGGGGTCGCCGAACCCGCCCAGCGTGACAACGCCGTCGGGCCGCAACGCCGCGAACTGGTCGAGCAGGTCGAGGGCGCGCCCGGTGGGCATGGCGTGGCGTTCGATGGCCCCGACCGAGCCGCGTTCCCAGTGGGCGCGCCGGCCGGACGTCAGCCGTCCCGGGCAGAGCTCGAGGACGAGCTCGCCCGGTGCCCGGGCGTGTTCCTCGGCGGCGTCCTGAGTGAAGAGCGCGACGAGGTCGACGGTCGGGAGCGAGAGGGCGTCGCGCCCAAGGCGTTCGAGCGTCGACCCGAGCCACGCGCGCCGGAGCGGCGTGTCGGGGATGAGCCTCAGGCCAGGGGAGCGCAGGGACGCGGGGATCTGCACGCACGTGCCCGACACGATCGGGTCGGGCATCGGCGCCGTGGGCTGGTAGGACAGCAGGCCGCCGATGGAGGCGCCGACGACTCCCCCGGCGCGTGCGGCGGCGAGATCGCGGAGCAGCCTCGTCGCGACCACGCACCCGCAGAGGCCGGGGATCGCCTGGGTAAACACCAGCGCATGGGCATCGGGGCGCTCGGTCCGACGCACGAGCAACGAGGCGCACAGGCCCGGGTCGATGAGGCACCAGTCCGGGCCGACGAGCAGGGCCGCGTCGCCGCCGCGGCGTGCGAGCGCCTCCGCCGCGGCGGCGGGGTCAATGAGTTCGTCGAACACGGTCGCGCCGGCGAGCCCGCCGCGCCAGCACATTCGCGCCAGCGCGCGGCCGGCGCGGGTGGAGGCGAGCCACGACGCATCGGGGCGCCACGATTCAAACTCGACCGACAGGCCGTCGACGGGTTGGCCGAGCGCGGCGCGGGCCGCGGAGAGGTCGTCGGTGAGGATGACGGCGCCCGCGAGCCCCGCACACCGGCTCAGTCGCTCGAGCGTGAGGCGGAGGGCGGTTCGCCCGAAGAAAAACGGTCGGGTGGGGTCGAGCTCGGGCGCAACCGGCCGCGTGTGGAAGAGCAGGGGGATCAGCGCGAGCGTGCGCGTCGGCTGGGCGGTCGTCGGCGGTGCGGCGACAACGTCCCGCTCATTGCGTGGCAGACTCGGGTCCGAAGTCGCCGGCAGGTCGCGCGTGGGCTTGGGTCGGCCCTGGAGCGAGTCCATCGCCGAGTCGAGCAGCCCGCCCAGCTCGTCGGCCGCGTCGGCGAGCCAGCGGACGTTGTCGATGTCGCGCTCGATCTCGCGACGCTGGCGTTCGTTCGCGTCGATGCCCGGCTCCACGCGGATGGCGCGGTCGGCCCGCAGGCGCCGGAGGGAACCGGCCTGGTTGATGTGGTTCACCAGCCCGTAGGCCGGCTGGAGCGTCAGCACGCGGTCTCGCACCGTGTTGAGCTCGTCGATGAGCCGATTGACCCGCGCCACGTCGGTGCGTCGTTCGATCATCGTCTTGAGGATTGACTCGGCGCGGCGCGAGTTCTCGCCCACGCGGACCACGTCGGCGCGGACGCGGCGCACGCGTTCGAGCACCGCCGGGTCGAGCGAGGCGGGCTCGCACGGCTCGAACGACGGGAGCGGCGCGAACGCGGGACGGGCGAGCTCCCGGTCGATCTGCTCGCCCAGGTTCACCGGCTCGGCGTGCTGCTTGCGAACGCCGCCGCCCGTGGCGTCGAGCGTCGTCAGGCCCCTGGCGGCGTCGGCGGCAAACTCGCGCTGAAACTGGTCGAGGTACGCCGTCATCTGCCGGTCGCTGTAGATCGGTTGCCCATGAACGTCGGTCGCGCGGCGCAGGTGCCCGCCCATGCGCTTGATCCGCTCCCACTCGAACATCTCGAGCGTGCGGAACCCGTTCAGCTCGCAGGCCCACGTCTCGTGGATCGCGGCGCCCGCCGCGTAGTACTGCCCGTCGGTGAACCCCAGGTCCTGCCCGACGAGCACGACGGGATCGCACCCCAGGTGTCGCGCCAGCGAGTACGCGAGGTGCGCGACCGTGGCGCCCAGCGGCAGGTGCCCCATGTCGCGGTGGAGCCCGGGCCCCAGCAGCTCGTCGAGCGAGCGGTCGGAGCTCAAGCGGATCGCGCCCGGGAAGGCGTCGAGGATCGCCGGGTTCGCCTGCGGCTCGGCGACGAGCGTGACGCCCCGGACGTCGGCGGGCGTCAGCCCGTCGTAGAACCGGCGTGAGATCTCGTGGTAGTCCAGCGCGGTGACGAAGTGGGGGCGGATCCCGCGGGCCAGGAGCGTCTTGAGCACGGTCTGCACCGCGATAATGACGAAGCGGTCGCGCACGCCGGGACGGGCGAGCAGGTCGATGGTGCGGGCGAGGCTCGGGCCGGCCGAGACGACCAGCGCGGGCCGCCCGCCCGCGGCCCCGGCCAGGTCGGCGACGCCCGGGCAGGTGGTGTAGCGGTCGAGGTTGCTCAGCGTGTTGCGCAGCGTGGTGATGACCTGCACGAGCGTGGTGTTGACGGCGGTCTGCACCGCGTCGATGCACGCCGCCAGGTGCGCCCGCAGCTGCGCGGGGCCGTCGCCCAGGCGCTCGCGGCTTGGGGCGTGGTCGACGAGCTCGAGGCCCAGCGCGAGCTCCGCCTCGCGCCCGGCGAGCGCCGCCGAGAGGGCGGCCGCGTCCGACGCATCGGTGACGAGCACGATGGGCGTCGTCCCCAGCCATGACGAATGGTCCACGCGCTCGAGCACCGCGCGGACGAGCGCGACGTCGGGCTCGTAGATGATCAGCAGGCCGGCGCCATTGAGACGGCGCGACAGCTCGCCGACGTGGTACCCGGTCCCGAAGCCCGTGACGAGCACGCTCGCCTTGGCCCGCACGTCGACCGCCTCGGCCGTCCGGCGCGCTTCGCTCAGTGGGCGGCGCCGGCTCGCAAGGGCCACCGAACCGAGCTCCGCCACGTCCACGCCCTCCTCGCTGGTCACCCACCGGACGTCATCGCGAGGGAGCGTCGCCGCGATCAGCCGGGCCGCGCCGGGGCTCACGCGCACGAGCGCGGCGAGGTTCCGATGCAGCACCCGGTCGTGGGGGGCGCGGGTCGGGACGGTCGATGTGTGGGGAGGGGGTGGCGAGGTCATTGCAGCCGCGGCTGGTTACGTGCGTACGGTCCAAATGTGCGGCCGTTGGGGATTAGAGCATCGGCACGGTCCGATGAAACCCAATTGAAAACCGACCGCCGGGGAGGCGCGAGTTTGAGCCAAGCATTCTGTGCGCTGCTCGCCCAGGCCGGGGCGAACCCCGACGCGGGCAGCGTTCCCCAGCTCCCGTCGGCTCCGTGGATCGAAGCCGCCCTGTTCGAGAGCCCCTGGACAGGTATGGGCGTGCTGGTGGTGGTCGGCGCCCTCATGTTCTGGTGGTTCAACCGGATGCAGCAGGGACGCGTCGGCGCCATCGTGCTCGTCGGGACGTTCGCGGGCGCGCTGGGGCTGTTCCTGACGGCCCGGTTCGTTACCACCGAACGCGAGCGGCTCATGGCCCTCACCGAGGCCCTCGTCGACGTGACCGCCCGCGCGGACCTCGACGCGCTCGCCCCGATGCTCGCGCCGGACGTGCGAGTGCTTCTGTTCGGGCGGGAGCGGGGGTTCACCGCGCAATCCATCCCGAGGTGGGTTGACGAGAACATGCGCCCGGGCACGGGCCGCTACGCCGTGAAGGAGCACTCCGTCGGGCAGCTCTCGGCCTCGCTGGACGGTCCGAATGCCGCGCAGACGCAGGTGCGAGTTCGTGTGACGCCCGAGTTCATCGGGATCACGACCGGATCATGGTGGCGGGTGCATTGGCGCAAGGACGGCGACGGGCCTTGGCTCGTGACGCAGATCGAGGGGCTGCAGATCGACGTCGTGCCCCAAGGGGCCGACGTGAACGCGCAGGGGCCCTGATATCGTGCGGTGCTGGGGCGAATGGTGAGGGGGCGGTGGTCGCTTACGCGGCCCGGGGGCGGTCGAAGGTCGATCCTTCCACCGCGCTCTGGAACGGGAACAGGATGGTCTCGCCGGCGTCGCGACGGAGTTCGTCGAGCCGCGATTGCATGTCCGCGATGGTGAGGCCGACGTTCCCGATCAGGTCTGTCGTGGACGTTCCGCCTTCGATTTCCTCGAGCGTGCGCAGGCGCAGCGGGGCATTCTCTCGGTGAGCCCAGTCCGGCAGAGCCCGTACGGCCTGGGCCGGGAACTTGAGCGTCGGCCTCGCGGACGGCTGGCGGCGGGAATAGGTGAGTCGAAGAC
>Ga0163153_10002289_pt1 | contig 28368 bp, 10 predicted proteins | sample OliLakLV19MP6IB1_FD_148629 | JGI IMG/M metagenome (GOLD analysis project Ga0163153, IMG submission 148629) | Freshwater microbial mat bacterial communities from Lake Vanda, McMurdo Dry Valleys, Antarctica - Oligotrophic Lake LV.19.MP6.IB-1 | ecosystem: Environmental > Aquatic > Freshwater >...
GTACACAGGTAAGCCATTGCCTGCCATCCGGTGAGTGCGCGGGCCATTTCCACGATGTCTGCCTGGGAATATCCGTTGCCTTCACCCATCGTAAACAGTTCGAGCAGCTCGCGGGCGTAGTTTTCATTGGGGTTTCCCACAATATTACTGTTGCCATTCAGGTAGTCGAGCATGGCCGGGTTTTTCCCCATTTCACGAACAAAGACCCGGAAGTTGCCAAAGGCGTATTCGTGGAGCATGGAATAGTAGCTCCACATATAGGAATTGCATTGATAGACATTGAGTTCCGTAACAAAATGGTTGTGCCAGAACAGGGCCATTTTAGCTCGGATACCTTCCGACAGCATATCGTTGAGCCAGCGGTGGCGTAATTCCCGGCGGTGTTCCTGTATCAGGTCCTGGTTGCCGTCGTAATCCGCATTGGTATAGCCAGCCCAGTAAGGAGGCGCCGGTATTTCGAGATCGAAAGCGGTGTCGAGCAATTGGTCGACCAATTCGGAGGGTGACAGCAGCAGCCCTTGCTGAATCTGTTCCAAGGTAGCCCCGAAACCTAATCGCCGGTAAAGGTGCGTTACGCGGAGTGCATTCCAGGGCTTTGATGCCGAAGGGGCATAAGGCTGCAAAGTGTTGTTGGGCGGAGGTGCGAGAGCGACCTGTTGCTGTGTTTTTTCAGTAAGATCGGCGTGAGCGGGCATATAAATAAGGTGATATTGTCAGGATGGAAGAGTGTTATGGGTTTATGGGATATGGGTTTGTAGTTTATGGGTTATCCGAAGATATGGCAGATGGGGGGGGCTTCAAGGCGAAGCAAGATTAAAGAAGATTTCGCGATTCTGTGAGTTAAATCAGATTTAATTCCTCATTTTTTTATCACTTAAAATTTTCAGCCTATGAAAGGCTGAAAAATTGATGGAATGCCTACCTTTCACTCGCGAAATGTATCATTCAAAACCACTGCTCATGCGCTTGCCGTTTGTTGTTTTATTGCTCTCACTATTCACCACAAGCCAACTTTCGGCACAGACAACACTTTTTTCGGAAAATTTTAACGGATGTGCATTGCCCGCCGGCTGGCAGGTAAGCAGTATCGGCAATCAAAACCCGGTTTGGTTGGTTGGTTATTCCACCAACAACGACGCATTGGGCCAAAGTATCGACAGCACTTGTTGCCTGATTATTGATGATGATGCCACGGGCGATAACACCCCCGCTTATGTAATCAGTTTTATATCGCCGGCCTTCGATGCTTCGCAACACAGCACCGTCGAATTGACGATGGATGTGCATTACCGCGACTGGAATGAGTCTGCAGAATATTTTGACGTATTGGTAACGGACGGCGTGACAGAAACTATTATTGCGCATTACGATCAGCAAAGACGCAACGGGGCGCTGCTTTCCGATCATTTTACCCTGAAATATGATCTTTCTTTAATTACGCAGTCGCCACAAACCCGTGTCATCCTGCGCTACGACGATGCGGGCGGTTATGCCTGGTGGGCGGCTGTGGATAACATAGTGGTGCGCGGTTTTGGAAACGGAACAAACGTAGTAGCCGAAACATTCAACGACTGCCAAAAACCGGTCGATTGGGAGACAGAAGTGGTAGCCGGTGATGCAGACTGGAGTTTTGGATTAGTGGACACGGCCTCCAAAGGTTACAGCAGCGGTAATTCGATGGATGGCACCTGTTTTGCACTTTTTGATGACGATCTGGTGGGTCAGGATGCGCCGTATTCCACGGTCCGGCTGGCTACGCCCTGGTTTGACGGCTCGAATTTTTCCAATTATGAACTCAATTTTGATGTAATTCTACGTTACGTCAAAGAGCGAATTGCCGTAATAGTGCAACACGGAAATGGCGACGAATTTGTAGTAATTGAATCAGACGGAGATGTCGGCGGACCCTATTTTCCACAATATCTACACGCGACGCTGGACCTGTCTGCTTACCGGAATCAGCAAATGCGCGTTGTTTTTCAATATGTGGATGGAAATGACTGGGGTTGGTGGGTCGGTATCGACAATGTGAAAATTACGGGTACCGGAGTTACCAACGATCTTTGCTCCAACGCGACGGAGATTTTCACCGGTGTCAATTGTATGGAAGGCAATAACCGAACTGCCCTTTTCGACGGCCCGCCGGCTTCCTGTACGGAGAAAAGTATTGCGGGCCTGTGGTACACATGGCAGGCGAACTTCAACGGCCAGGCCAAAGTGACCACCCGCGCCGATTTTAACGATGTGGTGTCGGTGTTTACCGGCAGTTGCCCGGCACCCGCAGCGCTGCTTTGCAATAACCGCGACGAACATGGATTCACCGGCGAAACAACTTACTTTACTGCGCAGGCAGGCACGACTTACCTGATCCGGGTGAGCGGTCAGGAGGGCGGTTTCGGCGTGTCCCGCGGCAATCTGTGTATCAATATCGAGCAGGTTCCCAATGCTCCGGTTGCTCCGGTCAATGACAATTGCACGACTGCTGTTGCGTTGTCAGAAAATGACAACTGCCTGACCATCAATAATTTGTATGCCACTACCACCCAGACATTGCCTACTCAGAATACACTTGCCCGCGCAGATGTCTGGTATCGTTTCACAGCGCCTGCCCTGCCGGTCAATGAACAATTAGAAATACGGAGCAATGCCGATTTCTCAGACATCATTACGCTGTACCAGGGTACTTGCGCCGCTTTGCAGGAAGTGGCCGGGAACCACAAGGGCGGCGCACTTGATTTGCCTGCACTAACAGCCGGACAAACGTATTTGGTACAAATTGCCGGTACTTTTGCTACTGTAGAAGGAAATGTATGCCCGAAATTGCAAAAAAAACAGGTCGGCGCGCCCGCCAATGACGACTGTATCGCAGCCGTTTCAGTACCCATCGGCGGCCAATGCGCATCGGGCAGCAATTTCAACGCTTCTTTTTCCGGGAAACAACCCTCCTGTGTTGTATCGGTTGACCGCGACGTATGGTTTAAATTTGTTGCGCCGAGTTCAGGTTCCGTGCGCCTCAACAGCGGTGCTTCTTTTGAACATGTACTGACGGTTTGGGAGGGCGCCTGCAACAACCTGAACGAGGTGTTTTGCGCCAAAAATCCGCTGCGTTGCAACGGTTATTTTTCCGTGGGTAATTTGAACGCCGGTCAAACCTACTATGTTCAAATCGCTTCCTGGAATGGTGCCGCCGGATTAAACAGCGGGGATATTTGTCTGAAAATATTGAACGGTGTCACGCCTCCCGATTTTCAGCCGCTTGTACTGGAAATTGAAGAGCAATGCCTCGGAGCAGGACTGGCAAAATTGAATGTACAGGCCCTTAGCGGAGTAGGCCCGTATATGTTGCAGGGTACGCCCGACGGACAGATTTTAGCCAGCGGAGATATTTACTTAGTTATCGCAACGGATGCCATGGGATGCGAACAATCGGTGATCGGGATTGTCGATGAATGTTTAGTCAGCAGTTGCAATTTGGCCGCATCCGTGACAGCCCAAAGCCCCAGCTGCGCCGCTACTTCCGACGGCATGTTAACTGCAAATGTTATAGGCGGCGTCGAACCATATTCCTATTTGTGGTCCAACAATGCTACCGCCCTTACTATTCAAAACCTGAACGGGGGAATTTATACCGTAACAGTCACAGATGCCCTTGATTGTGAGACTGTTATCACACAGGAGTTGACAAGCCCTGCGCCGGTAGTTGTGTCGCCGACCAGCCTGGAACAACCCGGACAGGGCCAAAGCAATGGCGCTATCTATGTCGATGTCAGCGGCGGTACGGGGATTTACACCTACATCTGGCTGCGCAACGGATCGGTGTTTATCAACTCGGAAGACCTGACGAATGCCTCCGCCGGGGAGTACGAATTGCAGGTGACGGACGGAAATGGTTGTGTGACAACCGCGGCGTTCAGCCTTTCAGAAGTGGTGGGTACTGGACAGCCTGATGAACTCATTTTTGCGGAAATTTTTCCAAACCCCGCCAAGGATAAAGCCACCCTCGCTGTGTCATTCCCGACCGCACGGTCGCTGTACCTGAGTATTTTCGACGCTACGGGCAAAATCCTGCGCACTACATTTTATCATCAGGTGCTGGAACAAAATATTTCCATAGACATTAAAAATTTACCCGCAGGTGCCTATCAAGTTCGGTTACTGACTGGACAAGAGACGATGGTGCGGACGTTGGTAAGAAGTGAGAGGTGAGACCTCTCACCTCTCACTTCTTACCCGCATTCGGGTCGTATTTCACATTGATATTCAGCCACATGAGCCGCGAAACACGAAATATGTATACGAAATTGATGAGCATAAAAAGGATCAGAACGCCGAATGCCGCGTTTGAACTCCAACCTAGTCCCCATTGAAAAGTAGCGACGAACAGGAGCGAAAACCAGCCTGTCCAGATATAGGAAATGAACATGGCTCCGTAATAATATCCTGGTTCGGGGAAGTAATTAAGATCGCATTTGGGGCAGCGTTCCAGCATGTCGAACGGTTTTACAAACGACCAACTGCCCGTTTCAAACGTTTCACCCTCCTGGCATCGCGGGCATTTGAGGTGGATAATGCTGTGGGATTTAGAACCTTTCTGGAGCATATTGGGCATGACAGGCATGATAAAAAACCCAAAAGTACTTATTCCACTCAAAACAAAAATCCCGGATTTTTCATGAAAGAAAAAATCCGGGATGAACGCATGTTTGTGGGAAAGGTTTCAATTCGTATGAATACCTGATTTTCGGCTTTGTGGAAACAGTCGTTTGAGCAAAGTAAGTGGTGAAAAATCCTGTTTTGACAGTAATTCCCGTACAAAAGCCAGTTTCATGTGCTTGTGCGCGCTCGATACTGCAATCACTACCGCGCGTGGACTTCGCTCTCTGCCGGTTTTTACATGGTGTAGCGCGTCGAGCCGCCAGTCGTGCGACTGGATGGCCTCTTCAGGCATGTTCATGTGTTCGAGGTTTGTAATGTGGTAACCATTGGTACTCAGGTTTTGAAGGGTTTCCGAAAGGGAGGCATGATGTGTCATATAACAACGGTGGTTGATTAGAAAATAAAAAATAATATTGGCTAATGTTCGATTACTTGGTATAAATATTGCCGAAATCCCCTATGGGAATAGCAACATTTTGTACAAGGCAAAAGGAACAAACGCTGTACATGCGCTAAAAGTACAGTATATGAAAAAAATAATATGCATATCAGGATACATATTATCCGGCGTGCCGGATGTTTTTTGAATACGTTTCATTTATACATGAAAATGGCGAAATAATCGTTTGAGGAAAAAACAGATTATTATGCGAAAAACGTTTGCTGCATTGCTCCTCCTCATTGCCTGTGTCAGCCTGTCTGCGCAAAAAAAAACTACCACCGCACAACGCAACTTTGATGTCAAAGAAGCGCTGGATCAAAAACTGATCAGTATTACCGTGGAGGGTACCGGCGGCCATCAGGGAGAATGTTTGAAAATAACCTGCAATAACCTACTTGGAAAATCCCTGCGTATACGGTTCCCGATAGGCCAACTGATGGAACCGGTCGACAGTTTGCAACAAACGCTGGTCGTGGCGGAGGAGCAATGGGTGAATGTCACTCCAAAATCGCCCGGTGCATTGACGCTCAAAACCTTTTGTACGCAGGCGGGGGAAATTTCACCCGCAAAAAATGCGCGGTTTATAGTAGCGGCGATGGCGCCCGAAGCGCTGTGCAATGTGCTGAAATTCATTGCCGAAAAAGGAAAAACCAATGACGGCTCTGCACAGTCTGCGGTGTGGGCAATGACCAATGGTTATTCATTGGGAAGTATTGACGACCCTGCCCTGACAGCGTTTGTGGCCAATCAGTTGGGCAAAGCCGTTCCCGGTTATAAAATCAGGCATAAAACAGTGGAGTACGTGCCGGGCCGGGTGGCCGACCTGGGTAAAGCCATGGTTGTGGAAGGAAATTTCCGTTATTACTTAGAGAAAGATGAGAAAGTGCGCATGGTACTGCTGGATGGCAGCGGCAAATTCATCAAGGATATTTCTAAAGAAGAAGTCATGATTGCGGGAGAGCATCGCAGCGGTCTGCGTTTGGAGGTGTGGAACCTCGTTCCCGGAAAATATATCGTTCGGATGCAAACCAAGGCCGGCCGGGTGATTAAAGATATGGAGGTCGAATTTTAAATTGCTTTTTTTTCAATTTTTATCCTTTTTAAGTACTTTGTCGCGCACTAATGGACATTTTTCAATTTGCTGGTCAAGGTACTGCCGAACCCTGTTCGGCGATGGTTGCCGAACAGGGTTCGGCAGTACATTTCGGCACTCATCTGAAATACTTCTCATGCTTGCTACCGCCATATCAAGGCTTGTTTTTTGGCTGCACCTCTTCGTCACCCTGCTGGCCTGGGTGGCACCTTTTTTGTTTTCCTGGAAATTATCATTGCCGGTTTACGGGATGGTGATGCTGCAATTCAGCGTATTTGGCCGTTGCCTGATGAATGAGCAGCATGGCCTCCGGGAAGAGGACAACCGTATTTTTTATACCGATTTACTGGAAAAAATGAATTATATACCTGACCGGGCGCTTGTCAAATACTTAGTGCGCAGGTTGTTGTATCCCACCCTGGCCGCAGTTGCACTGGGCTGGCAAGTCCTGCTGGGCAAGGCGCCGTTGGTGTTTTAAAAGGTTGATAAGGTTGATAAGGGTTTATAAAGTTTGATGGTTTGAAAGAAGGTTGGAGGGTTTGAGAGGTTTGATGGTTTGAGGTGGTGAGAGTTACCGCTTCAAACCATCCAACCTTCTTTCAAACCATCAAACCTTTGGAACGTTTCCAAAATAAGGGTATAGAAAACCGAGACATTACCCGCAGACATTTGTACCCTTATTTAAAACCTGTTCCTTATCAACCCTTATCTCACAATCGTCACATCCCCTTCAAACAATTCCGTCTGGCCGTCCAGGAATTCGATTTCGGCCATCCAGACAAAAACGGCGGGTTGCCCTTTTTCGCCCCGGATATTGCCATTCCAGGCATGAGCGGGGTCATTTGGCAGGAAGTTGCGCGCTTCAAATATCGAGTTGCCCCAGCGATCAAAAATCAGCCAGTTATGCACTTTTACCACATCGGTACCGCCGTGAATCATCAATACCGCATTCAGCGGATTATCGCTGTTGAGGTCGATAATATTGGGAATAAATACCTGGCGGTCTCTGCGTACCGTCACGAGCACTACATCGCGGGCTACACAACCGTTTGAATCGCGCACCGTTATTTCATGCCGGTATGTCTGCAATGGCTTATAACTGAAGGAGCAGCAATCTGCGGAGTCGCGATTGGGCGAAAGATTCCATTTGACATCTGCGATGGGCGTTTCATTCATGATCTGGGCATTGATCGTAACACTGTCACCCAGGTGTACATCTATGTCAGCCCCCAACTCCGCAAGCAATTGTGCAGGTTCGGTTATACTTATCACAGTATCCAAAACACATCCGTTGGCATCCTCCAGCGAAATAGCATATTCGCCTGCAGCCAGGTTGCTGTATTGGTCGACCGTGCTTTCCGTCCCGCTATTCAGGCTGAACATAAATGGTTCTGTACCGCCATTCACGCCGCTGATAGCAATGACGCCGTTTTTATCTCCGAAGCACCTGATATTGCGGATAGTAAGATCGAGCGAGGTCGGAATATTCGGATCGTTGGCTACCGTTACCGTCTGAGTTGATGTACATCCATTGAGCATGTTGGTAACCAGCAAGGTGTAAGCGCCCGGCGCATCCACCACAGGTGAAAGGCTGTTGTCGCCCGACAGAATATTACCACCTACAGTGGTCCATTCGTACGTGAAGGAACTGCCTGTGGAGCTGCCTGCGCCGTTGATTGTCAGCGAAGTTGTGCTGCAATCGAGATTACCCGGCACGGAAGCATTGATATCGGGTGCTGTAAAATTGGAACTTACAACAACCGGTATCGGATTGACACAACCATTATTTGCCATAATATTAAAAGTATATTGTCCTGCAACGGAAATGGTAACCGTAGCAGTGGTGGCGCTAAAGCCGTTGGGGCCTGACCAGGAGAACGTTGCGCCCGGCGTGGTAACGGAGCCGGAAATACTGCCCATACCATTGTTGGCACAATTCAATTCGACTCCTTCAGCAGTACCTACCGGGAAATTCGAGTCCACATTCATGGTGGTAAAGGCTACGTCGGTACAACCGTTTGCCGCCGTCACAGTAACGCTGTACGCACCCGGCTGGATGACTTGCAGCATGGGAAGCGTGGCATTTCCAGCGTTAATTCCAGGCCCTGACCAGGCAAAAAGAGAACCTGCTTCCGAACTGGTAGCACTCAGCGTCCCGGCCAGACTTTGACAGGTAATGGTGTCGCCGGAAGCCGTTGCGACAGGCGGCTCGGTGTCTAAATTGACCAGAACATTGTCAACTGCCTGACAACCGGAGACCGGATTGACGATGGTCAGCGAATAGTTGCCGGATTGGCTCACCGTGATAACTGCGTTGTTCTGATTGCCAGCAGTCACGCCTGGTCCTGTCCAGGTATACCCCAGCATTCCACTCGGAGAACTTGAACTGCTGCCATCCAGCGATACCTGTGTGGTCGAGCAGGTAATGGTCTGATCGGCGCCGGCAACGGAAACAGGCGCATTCTGGTCTTGTAACACTACCACCACGTCGGTAGCAGTGCAGCCATTATTCGTATTCAAAATAGTCAGCACATAAGGGCCGACACCTGTTACGACAGGGTTAGCAAGGGCTTCATTAATGGGTGTGATGCCCGATCCGCTCCATTGAATGGAAAATCCGCCACCGCTGCTCGAACCTGCCGAACTGAGCGTTACGCCCGTTGTGCTGTTGGCGCAGGTCAGGGTCTGATCATTGCCGGCTATTACAATTGGAGCGATCGTATCCTGCGTAATGCTCACAACATCGGTGTCGCTACACCCATTAGCCGTATTGGTTACGGTGATGGTGTAAGTGCCGGGTTGAAATATATTGGGAGAGTTGAGCGCGGACTCGCCGCTTACAATGCCCGGACCACTCCAGGCATACACAATATTTGTTCCCGTTTCCGATAATGTACCGTCCAATTGTAAGGTGTCAACAGAACAATTCAGGATACCGTCTGTGCCGGCTGAAGTGGCGGGCCGGTCTGCATTCAGGCCGACAAAAACCATATCGGTAGCGGTACAGAAATTTTGAATATTGGTAACGATCACGATATAAGTGCCTGAATCAGATATCATCGGGCTGATTACGTTCATATTTCCAGCATTGATATCGGCGCCCTGCCAGGCATATTGAATGTTCGCTCCTATGCTGGAACCTGAACCGTCAATGGCCTGTGTCGGCTGCTGGCAATCCAATAATAAATCCGCCCCGGCTTCGGCTATTGGCAAGGCAATGTCCTGGTCAATCAACACTTCATCCTGGGCATTACATCCGTTGTCCGTATTGGTTACCACCAAAGTGTACGACCCCGGATCGCTGACAGAAGGACTTTGTATTGTTTCAGTGGCGGCCGTGATGCCGGGGCCTGCCCACAAATAGGCTATAGCCAGGCCGACTGATGATCCGCTGCCATCCAGCAGGGTGCTGGTAGTCTGGCAATCGAGTATAGCGTCGGTTCCTGCAAGGGCAACAGGCGGCACTTTATCCTCCAGAATTACCACGGTATCTATTGATACACAACTGTTTACAGTATTAGTAACCGTTAGTACATAATTGTCAGGCTGCGTTACATCGGGTGTAGTCAAACCCTGGCTGGCAGGCGTGATACTCAGTCCGTTCCAGAGTATTTGAATACCGGCCCCGGAAGAAGAAGCGGCTCCGTTTAGGGTAATAACAGGATTCATACAGGTAATCAGGGTGTCTGCGCCTGCACTTGCAACCGGGTAAACAAGGTCTTCAGTTACCAGCACGTCATTGCCGGCAGTACAACCATTGCTCACATCCGTAACGATCAATGCATAGGCACCGGCTTGTCCGATACTCAAAGTAGCCAAAGCCTCATTGGCGGCATTGATGTCAGGCCCTGTCCAGAGATATTCAAAATTCGCGCCTGTAGAGGAGTTTCCGCCAATGCTTACAGCACTGTTGGCACAGTCAATAATTCCGTCTGTACCGGCATCCGCTATGGGCGACAAGGTGTCGGACACAACGGTTGCATCGGATGAAGCCGTACAGTTATTATTGATATTGGTAATCAGCACAGTATATGTACCAGCCTGATTAACAACAGATTTTAACAAATTTTGATTTGCAGGCGTAATGGCAGGCCCACTCCACAACAATGTGAAACCAGGGCCGGTAGTAGAAGATGAAGCGTCTAAGGTATCCGCATTACCATTGTAACAATTCAAGGTAATATCCGCTCCTGCCGACGACAGCGGGCGTATCGTGTCAATGGTAATGACCACAACATCCGTATTGATACAACTATTGCCTGTATTGGCTACGGTCAGGTTGTAAGTACCGGGAAGCGTGATGCCCTGCGGGTTTTGCGCCGTTGCATTCGCCCCTGCAATACCCGGGCCTGTCCATTGATATTGGATGCCTGCGCCGGAAGTAGAAGCAGAAGCATCAATATTAACGGTCGTTACAGAACAGGTAAGCACCAGGTCTGCTCCTGCTTCGGCCATTGGTACTCCTGAATCTTCCGTAACTTCTACCTGGTCCGTTGCACTACACTGGTTTACGGTGTTGGTTACTGTTAAATTGTAGATTCCCGGGTCGGTAATGAGCGGATTTGCAACAGTAGCATTACCTGCATTAATGCCCGGCCCGGTCCAGAGATAGGTAATGGTAGCAGGGCTGCCGCTGCCGTTCAGGGTGATTCCGTTGGGTGTGGTACAGGTAAGAATCTGGTCGTTTCCAGCGCTGACCGTTGGAAGGGTGTTGTTTTGCGAGATAACGACCTGGTCTGTTGCAGTACAGTTGTTGGTAGTATTCGTAATCGTCAGGGTATACGTACCGGGCAGGCTAACCTGCGGGTTATACGAACCCTGGTTGCCTGCATTGATGGACGGGCCAGTCCAGCCGGCTGTAAAGTTGGCGCCTTGAGAAGAGCCGCTGCCATTCAGGGTGATATTTAAAACGGCGCAATTCAGCGTACTGTCTACACCTGCCAATGCAGTTGGCAAAACAACCTGCTCTGTGATCTGGGTAATGTCGCTGGCAGAACAGCCGTTGTTTGTGTTGTTGACCGTCAGGATATAGGTTCCGCCAATTGATACCACCGGCATCGGCTGATTCTGATTGGCTCCCGTGATACCGGGGCCAGTCCACAGGTACTGGATACCTGCGCCTGCGCTGGTGGTAGAAGAGCCAATTGTTACAGAAGAGATCGTACAGTTAATTACCTGGTCGGCACCCGCACTTGCAACAGGGGCATTTGCATCCTGCGAAATAAGCGCCTGGTCGGTTGCGCTACACTGGTTTACCGTGTTGGTTACGATTAAATTGTAAGTACCCGGTTCGGTAACGAGTGGATTTGCCACGGTAGCGTTCCCGGCATTAATGCCCGGTCCGTCCCACAGGTAAGTAATGGTAGCAGGGCTGCCGCTGCCGTTCAGGGTGATTCCGTTGGGGGTATTACAGGTAAGAATCAAGTCATTGCCTGCACTGACCGTTGGAAGCGTATTGTTTTGCGTGATAACGACCTGGTCTGTTGCAGTACAGTTGTTGGTAGTATTCGTAATCGTCAGGGTATACGTACCGGGCAGGCTAACCTGCGGGTTATACGAACCCTGGTTGCCTGCATTGATGGACGGGCCAGTCCAGCCGGCGGTAAAGTTGGCGCCTTGAGAAGAGCCGCTGCCATTCAGGGTGATATTTAAAACGGCGCAATTCAGCGTACTGTCTACACCTGCCAATGCAGTTGGCAAAACAACCTGCTCTGTGATCTGGGTAATGTCGCTGGAAGAACAGCCATTGTTTGTATTGTTGACAGTCAGATTATAGGTGCCGCCCATGGTTACTACCGGCATCATCTGATTCTGGTTGACGCCCGTGATACCTGGGCCGGTCCACAGGTACTGGATACCTGCGCCTGCGCTGGTAGAGGAAGAACCTAAGGTGACAGATGGGACCGTACAGTTAATTACCTGGTCGGCACCTGCACTTGCAACAGGGGCATTTGCATCCTGCGAAATGACTACCTGATCCGTTGCGGTACACTGATTTGCCGGATTGGTTACCTGCAGGGTATAAGTACCTTGTACATTGACGTTGGGGTTTTGTTGCGTTTCATTCCCCGCATTGATTCCGGGGCCGGTCCATAAAAAAATGACACCGGCAGGCCCGCCGCTACCATTGAGATTGATCCCGTTGGTGGAAGAACAGGTCAGTATCTGGTCGGTGCCGGCACTCACGGTCGGCGCGGTATTGTTGAGCGTTACCACGACATTATCCGTTGCCGAGCATTGGCTGACGATATTTGTGATCGTGAGGGTATATGTACCGGAAAGGGTTACCTGTGGGGAATATAAGTTCTGGTTGCCCGCATTGATGCCTGGCCCGCTCCATTGTGCTGTAAAGTTGGCACCCTGGGAAGAAGCGCCACCATTCAGGATAATGGAAGTTATTACACAATTGAGTATTCTATCTGCTCCGGCATTAGCAGTCGGGGGACTTACCAGTTCGGTAATCTGTACGGCATCGTTGGCCGAGCAACCGTTGGAGGTGTTTAATACATTTAAAGTGTAGGTTCCGCCCACAGTAACCACTGGCATGAGTTGGTTCTGATTCGCAGGGGTAATTCCCGGTCCGGTCCATAGATATTGAAGGGTACCGGTACCGCTCGCTGTTCCATTCAGTGTTACGCTTGACTGCTGGCAGGTAATATTCTGGTCAGCGCCGGCGCCTGCAACAGGCAGGGAACTGTTTGGAATAACCGTCGCCGTCGCAGTACGCGAACAACCATTGGCTGGATTCACAACTGTTAGGGAATAGGCGCCAGGTGTTAAAACCGTTGGATTTTCCTGGTTTTGATTGCCTGCATTAATACCCGGACCACTCCAGGTATAAGTGGCATTTGGTATATTCGATCCGCCGTCTAAGGTAATATTCGGTTGTGTACAACTGATGGTTCCTCCCGTAGCAGTAGCCGTGGGTAGCGTATCGTTTGGAGTAACGACTGCAATTGCCGTAGAAGAACAACCATTGCCCGAATTGATAACTGAAACAGAATAAGTGCCAGATAAACTGACCATCGGATTCTGTTGAGATTGGTTGGCAGGAGTAATTCCCGGTCCCGTCCATAGATAATTTACACCCGGCGTCGTAGAGCTGGATTGCAATGTGACATTGGGGGAAGTACAGGTGATGACGCCGCCGGATGCATTTGCATTCGGAAATGCAGCCGTGGATGTAACAGTGACCGAGGCCGTATCCCGGCAGGTATTACCGGATAAGGTGGTGGAAACGATCAGATGATAAGTACCAATGCCCGATACATTTTGCGTCGCAGCAGTACCGATGGTGGCCCAGCCGGAATTGGTCCATCGATAGGTCGTAGTGCCGGAGATCGCTGTTGAGCCGGTACTTGTGAGTGTCAGATTGGGGTTGCTGCAATTAATCTGCGGCACAGCCGGAATATTGGCTACTGCGGGAATGACAACGATATTAAATGTGAGCAGTGTATCACAAACGTTGTCATATATACGGTTTTGCTGTTGAGGGCCTTGGTTGCAATAACTGATGCCATTTAAAACAAAGCAGCTACCCGGACATATATATTTGATGCCTAAGTTCCGGGTATTTTGCGGCAAAACGGTAATTACCTGTCTGACAACACTATCGCAACCTAAATAAGAAGTATACGTAGAGTTCAGGGTGTGTGTGCCGGGTGCATACGTGATAGTACTGTAAGGCGCTTCCGTCCAGGTGTACATTCGATTTTCATAACACAAGGTAATAAGCGGCTTTACTGTAACCGGAATAGGCACAATGGAAACAGACAGACAAGCCTGGTTGGGTGCAAAACAGGCATTGCCGGCACCCACGCATACATTTCCATTCGGGACGGGGTTAGGGCCATAGGTGATCGTCACCGTAGTGCCCCCTGGTGCCGCTATCTGAAGGTTATTTGTATTCTGACCATTGATCCGGGCACCTGCCGGGGCTGTCCAGCGATACCATCCGGCGCCATCGACGGGCGGAATCGTGTAAACGGCGCTAGCGCCCGGGCACAGCATCGTCGGTCCGCTGGGTTGTTGAGGAAAACCCGGCTCCGGCGGGGTAACCGAACCGTTGGTAATATTGATAGTAAAATCACAAACATCTCCAAACGAGCCGTCAATCATCAAATAATACGTCTGACCGGGAACGAACTGGCTATAAGTCAATGATAATGGAATCCCGGCCCCATCTTCAATACCCGGATTACAAACCAATGCCTGAGCGGGGTTACAGTTTGCAAAAAAAGCGAGTTGTAACCCATCGCCCAATACGCAGTTGCTGGAAAGAACCTCAATGGTCATGGAAGTGGAATTTGCCACAAAACCAAGCCATTGGTCATTGTGAACAAGAATCTGTCCGCATACATTTATGGAAGTGGATGCTGTCCCACCGCTGGTGCCCATGTAGCCGTTAAAATCGCAATACACACACGTTGTGTTACAGGAAGTTGAACCCGGCGGAGGTGGATTAGAGCAAGGAGGCGTCACCTGCGCTTTTGCCTCCAACCAGAGGAATAAAAGAGTGGCAAGAGAGAAGAGTACTTTTTTATACATGAGATTCCTCAGTTTGGATAAACTTTAAAAAATGAAATAAACACACTACTGGACATTTTTCAATTTGCTGGTCAAGGTACCTCCGAACCCTGTTCGGCATCCATCGCCGAACAGGGTTCGGAGGTGCCTTGACCAGCAAATTGAAAAATGTCCAGTAGTGTGGAAATAAACACACCATGCTGCTATGCAGCAAAACATTGATAATCAGTACAAAAGCAAAAAAAGATTAGATGTAATTGGGTGGAGATGTCTTTTTCAGTTCACCTGGGGAATTTTGATTTGGCCGGGAAAAAGATGCATAGTAGCTGTCGCAAAAAAATGAAAACTATATGCATAAACTGTTATTTAAATACCGTTACGTCTCCTTTAAACAGAATTCGTTCCCCATCAATAAAACGGACGACTGCCGTGTATACGAATACGCCCGGATTCACTTCTTTGTCTTTGTAACGCCCTTTCCAGCCTCTCGTCACGTCATTGGGCAGGAAATTGCGCTCTTCAAACATCTGGTCGCCCCAGCGGTCAAAAACCCGGAACAATTCAATCTCTGCCACGTCGCGCCCTCCGAATACGGTGAGTACATCGTTTTCTGCGCTGCCCACCTTAATGATATTCGGAATATAAACCCTTCGCTCCTGGTTGACAACGATCAGCGTGCGGTCGCTGGTAGCGCAGCCGTTCGTGTCAATAATCCTTAAATCAATATAATTTGACACCAAAGGCAAAAAGTCCTGATAAAGTGTTCCCGCTTTGGCTGTGTCCATGACAGGATTCCAGTACAGGGTATCCAAAAATGCAAACGGAACATTGATGAGCGCTTCCAGATGCACCGAATCGCCTTGTGCCACGGTAATATTGGCTCCCAATTCAAGCAAGAGCTCTGGCGGCTCCCTCACCAGCAATGATTCCGAAGTCCATTCGCAGCCGTTCGCATCCTGCAAGGTTAATATATATGTTCCCGGCAACAATGCGGCGTAAAGGGTTTGGCTTGTAAACGGCCCTCCATTCATGGAAAACAGGACAGGTGGATGTGTAGAGGTATAACTATCCACGGAAATACTGCCGTTTTTATCACCCCAGCAACGCACATCTTTCACTGTTATCAGGTCGGCAACAGGTACTTCATTGTCTAAAGTGACCATAGCCGCATCTGCAGCCGAACAACTGAAGCCATTGGTGACGACTAATACATAAGTGCCTGGCTCATTAGTAAGCAGTGTTTGGGTATTGGCGTTATAGATGCCGTTCAATTCCCAGTTATAGGTGATTCCGGCACCCGAACTGGTACCGAGGCCGCCTAATATCGTCGTTATCTGGTTGCAATTCAATGCCTGGTCTTCACCGGCATCTGCTATGGGCAAAGGATTCATCACAATTTCTACTACCGCCTCATCCGAAGGACAGGGCGCCAGGGAACTGCGTGTGTACCGGAACCGGTAAGTCCCCGCCGGTTGTCCGTCGGTAAAAAAAGTGCCGGTTTGGGCATTAAATCCGCCGGGCAAAGCAGGTACAGTCGAAATGTCTGTCCATTGTCCGCCCGGATCGGCGTCTGTAAGCAAATTAACCAGCTGCACAGGAAGGGCAGTACCTACACAAAACGAGACCGGAGCATTGGGTGTTCCTGCTGACAGGGCCTGGTTGATTGTGACGGTAACAGACTCATTTAAATCAGTCGTACAAACCGGATTGTTCCCACTGGAGACACTAATCAGGGTGTATGTTTCTGTCGCAGTCGGCGACACACTAACAAGCAGTTCCTGTTGATTAGCAATAGTTAAGGTATTATTGGCAACACTATTGGTGGAATATGTGACAGTCAGTGGGAAAGTTCCTGTTCCACTGAATGTAAGTGGCGTACTACTGCCTTCACAAATGGTCGCATCGCCGCTCAGGGTGGCGGTAGGCAATGGCCTCCATTGCACCGGGGTTCCCAATGACACAGAAAGGCAAGGGTCGCTCAGTTGGATGGCACCGCCTACATCATTGCCGGCTACAGCAGAAATGTAATATGTGACGCCTGTCTGAAGCCCAGCGCCGAATGTAAAGGATGGTTGGTCAGAAGATGCATAAACGGTACCCGAAATAGACCCCGACTGACTATGAAGAATAAAAAGTACCATATCATCCGCATCCAAAGTGGCGTCATTATTCCAGGGTGCAACCGCCGGCTCATCGGTACAGAAAGCCAATGGCGTAGTTACCATCGTTCCTGCGTCCGTTTGACAATTACAGTTTTCAATACCGGCAATATCGGGGCTTTCGCATCCATTGGCGTCCGTAACGGTAAATGAATAAGCCGAATTATTGGGTAATAAGTTCGAAGTGAAATCGCTTCCGCTGAACGTGCCTGCTATTCCAGTTGCGCTGTAAGGCGCTGTGCCTCCCGCAACAGTGAACGTCACGGTGTACTGCGTGTTCGTGCCATTACAGGCTTCAATCAGCCCGTTCACTGCAGGCGACTCGTTGAACATAATTTGCACTTCGTCTGAGGCCGTACAAATGCCGTTTACTTCTTCCCACTGGAAGGAATAAACGCCGAAATCCGGGATAGTTACGCTGCTATTTGCATCTCCCAAGGCTGTAAAGGTAGCGGTACCCGTACCGTTCGTTTGTGTCCAGGTGCCGCCAAAGCCGCTTGTGACTGCTTGTAAATCAAAACTTTGTCCACATATTTCCGAATCTACCCCGGCATCGGGCGTCGGGATTTCCAGGAAGATGACCGGCTGGCCGGGTGCTACTGAAAAACACGGATCCTGTGGATTTGGGAAACCGTTGAGCGGATTTCCCACTATCCTGGAGATGTAATAAGTAACTCCAAAATTCATACCTGCCTGTATGCCGAACACTCCGGTGGTATTTTGTGCATAGATAATACCCAGCGACTGCCCCGAGCCATTGTGCAGCACAAATGACGTTACGTCATTACCATCTAAGTTGGCATCATTGTTCGCTTCGGCAGTTACCGTTGTTCCGTCGCAGGCTGTAAGCGTGGTAGCCGACATGCTGCCGGCATCGGTTGCACAATCGCAACTGAACGAACCGTTGATAACAGGCATCGTACAGTTATTGACATCCGTAATCGTATATTGATAGGTAGCGCTATTGGTAATAGGTACAGATATAAACACGGAGTCTGCAATGGCGGTATTATTTACCAGGTAGGGTGGGGTACCGCCGGCAATGGTAATTCTGACGGAATAGTTTTCATTAGCCGGGTCGCAGGTGCGCACCAGATCGGACAAAATAGGATTATCATTAAACGTAAGTACCACTTCATCCGTACTGGTACAGGCATTCTGTTCGAGTGTCCAAACTAAGGTGTACTGGCCTGGTAATGAAGCCGTTACACTTGTTAAAGGATTCTGCGGAGCATCAATTACCAGGCTGCCCCCCGGTGGATTTCCGTTGAGGGTCCATTGTCCATTTCCCGTGCCGCCTCCGGCAAGGGTCATAATAGTACCGCAAACGGCGTTATCGACACCAGCGTTTGCTATCGGATTTTGGTAAAAAACAACAGGTTGTCCCTGGGACACAGACAAACATGGGGCTGCCGGATTGGGGAATCCGTTCAGGTTATTGCCGACTACGAAAGAAACGTAATACGTCGTTCCATACGTCATTCCTGCCTGGAAACTAAAAATTCCGGTTGCATTCTGTGCGATAACGGTACCCAGCGAAGCGCCGGCATTCGTATGCAATACGTATGCAGACACGTCATTGCCATCCAGGACTTGACCACCCAGATGCACTGATGTAATACTTACTCCTTCGCAGGCAGCAATCGGTGTCAGGCTCATTTGTCCTGCATCGCTGGTACAATCGCAGTTGAAACTTCCGTTGATTACAGGTGCCTGGCAACCATTCGCGTTCGAAATGCTCAACGTATAATTTTGACCGTTCGGGATCGGGGCCGAAACGAAACTGCTGCCAACAATAGCCGTTCCATTTACCGAATAGGGCTCCCCGCCGCCGCTGATGGGCACTGTAACGGTATAATTTTCATTTGCTGCATCGCAGGTATGTGTAACTGTACCGGCCACCGGCGAGGCATTGAATGTCACAACCACCTGATCCGTGACAGTACAACCGTTGTTATCGAGTGTCCATACCAGGGTGTAATCTCCATAATCTGAAGCAGTTATTTCGCTCGTGTTGCTTTGAATATCAGCGAACGTAATCGTTCCGCCTGCGGGCGCAGTGCCGACCGACCAGGTTCCGTTACCTGTATTGCTATTTAACTGGATCGTCAGTCCGCAGATTTCAGCATCTGTACCTGCGGCAGGCACAGGATTTTGATGAAAAACAACAGGCTGGCCTTGTGCTACAGATAAACATTGGTCTGCCGGATCGGGGAAACCGTTCAGGTTGTTGCCTACGACAAAAGAAACATAATAGGTTGTTCCATACGTCATTCCTGCCTGGAAACTAAAAGTCCCGGTTGCATTCTGTGCGATAACGGTACCAAGCGAAGTCCCGGCGTTCGTATGCAATACGTACGCAGACACGTCATTGCCATCCAGGGCTTGACCACCCAGATGCACTGCCGTAATACTTACTCCTTCGCAGGCAGCAAGCGGTGTCAGGCTCATTTGTCCCGCATCGCTGGTACAGTCACAATTGAAACTTCCGTTGATTACAGGCGCCAGGCAACCATTCGCATCCGAAATAGTGAACGTATAGTTTTGACCACTCGGAATAGGGGCAGAAACAAAGCTGCTTCCGACAATAGCCGTCCCGTTTACAGAATAGGGCGCTTCTCCTCCGCTGATGGGTATGGTAACGGTGTAATTTTCGTTGGCGGGATCGCAGGTATGCGTTATAGAACCAGCCACCGGAGAAGAATTGAGCGTAACTATCACCTGATCCGTAGCAGTACAGCCGTTGTTATTGAGGGTCCAAACGAGCGTGTAAGCGCCATATCCTGAAGCAGTTATAGCGCTTGTGTTGCTTTGAATAGCATTGAACGTAATCGTTCCGCCTGCGGGGGCATTGCTGACCGACCAGGCGCCGGTACCGGCATTGCCATTTAACTGGATCGTCAGCCCACAGATTTCAGCATCTGCACCTGCGGTAGGTGCCGGAGTTTGGTGAAAAACAACCGGTTGTCCCTGAGATACGGATAAACAGAAATCAGCAGGATCAGGGAAACCGTTCAGGTTGTTGCCGACCACAAAAGAAACATAATAAGTTGTTCCATACGTCATTCCTGCTTGGAAACTAAAAGTCCCGGTTGCGTTCTGTGCGATAACGGTACCAAGCGAAGCGCCAGCATTCGTATGCAATACATACGCAGACACGTCATTGCCATCCAGGGTTTGACCGCCCTGATGCATTGCCGTAATACTTGCTCCTTCGCAGGCCGCAAGTGGCGTAAGGTTCATCTGTCCTGCTTCGCTGGTACAATCGCAATTGAAACCTCCAGTTAGGACTGGCGCCTGACAGCCATTCGCATCCGTAATGGTGAAAGTATAGCTTTGACCGCTTGGGATCGGGGCAGAAACAAAGCTGCTTCCGACAATAGCCGTTCCATTGACAGAATATGGGGCTTCGCCGCCACTGATCGGAATGGTAACGGTGTAATTTTCATTGGCGGCATCGCAGGTATGCGTTACCGTACCGGCCACCGGCGAGGCATTGAATGTCACAACCACCTGATCCGTAGCAGTACAGCCGTTGTTATTGAGGGTCCAAACGAGCGTGTAAGCGCCATATCCTGAAGCAGCTATAGCGCTTGTGTTGCTTTGAATAGCATTGAAAGTAATCGTCCCGCCTGCGGGGGCATTGCTGACCGACCAGGCGCCGGTACCGGCATTGCCATTTAACTGGATCGTCAGTCCGCAGATTTCAGCATCTGCACCTGCGGCAGGTGCCGGAGCCTGGTAAAAAATAACCGGTTGCCCCTGGGCCACGGAAAAACATGGGTCTGCCGGATTGGGGAAGCCGTTCAGGTTATTGCCGACTACGAAAGAAACGTAATACGTCGTTCCATACGTCATTCCTGCCTGGAAACTAAAAATGCCGGTGGCATTTTGCGCCAAAACAAGACCCAGGGAAGTGCCGGCATTGCTATGCAGCACATAAGACGAAACGTCGTTCAGGTCAAGGAACTGTCCGCCTAAGTGTTGGGCCGTTACAGTACCGCCCTGGCAAGCAGTTACTATTTGAAGGCTCATCTGGCCGGCAGCGCTGGTACAATTACAGTTAAAACTGCCTGTAACTGCCGGTGCTGAACAGCCATTCGCATCGGTTACTACAAAAGAATAACTTTGTCCACTCAGGATAAAGTTGGAAGAAAAGATACCGCTCGTTACCGTTCCACCTGGAATGGTGTACGGTGGTGTTCCGCCACTTACCGGGAATGAAACCGTATAGCTCTGATTGGTGCCTTCACAAAGAGTTGTTACCTGTCCCACAGATGGATTGGAATTGAAATTGATGACCACCGTCGCATCATCGGTGCAGGCGCCATTCGATTCCGTCCACCTGAATGTATATGCGCCCGGCTGGCTGACAGTAACGCTGGAGGTCGGACTGCCGGCATTGGCAAAATTAGCAGTGCCGGGGCCCGTTACCACCGTCCAGGCGCCTGTGCTGCCTGTTACGCTGTTGACAGCCTGCAGGTTGATCGTCAAAGCACAGGTAGAAGCAGTGCTTCCTGCATTGGCATTGGGCAGTGCCCTGACCATTACCGGGAAGCAGGTTTGTGGGCCAGGCCCGCAGGAACTGAGCGCAGCAGCGCAAACAGTGCCGCCACTTCCGGCGCCCCAGTTGACAACAAGATTCGTAGTGTTCTGTCCGGACACAATCGTTCCGCCGGTCACTGTCCATTGATAACCGGTTGTATTGGGTATGGCAGGGAACGAATAGTTTCCATTTGTGCCGGAACATAGTGTTGCATTACCGGAAATAACCGGCTGGGCAGGCGGCGCATTCAAGGTTACGTTCAGGCAATTTTGATTGCTGGATCCGCATGAATTGGTGGCGCTTGCACATACACTGCCGCTTGTTGCACCCGCATTCCAGGTTACCTGAATAGTTGTCGTTCCATTACCGCTTGTTATCGTTCCTCCAGTAACTACCCAGTTGTAACTGGTAGCGCCGGTAATAACCGAAACACTGTAAGTCCCGCTTCCACTTGCGCAGGCAACAGTATTTCCGGAGACCAACGGCGGACCGAGAATACTGGTAATGGTAATGGGCCGGCAAATATTTGTACTGGCGCCGCAAGGCCCGGTTACACTGACACAAACAGTTCCGTTTGGGCCGAGTCCCCACAGGACGGTTATGCTATTTGTACCCTGCCCGGAGGTAATGGTTCCTCCCGTTACGGTCCAGTTGTACGAATTGGCATTGGGGACAGCAGGAATACTATAGGTGGCGCTTGTGTTTGCGCATACCGTGATATTGCCCTGGGGTTGCGATCCCGTCACCACCGGATTGACGGTAACCGGCATACAGAAAGGAGTGCTGGGGCCGCAGAGGTAGTTGGCAACCACACATACATCTCCACCGGTTACATTATTCCAGGTTACGTTTACTGAATTTGTCGTACCTCCTGAGTTCACAACTACGCCCGAAGGAAAGGTCCAGGTGTAGGAAGTTGCACCTGGTAAAGCGGGGGTATTGAAGTTTGCAACGGTTCCGACACAAATACTTCCCGGTCCGTTTATAGACGCAGGCGGCGTTTGAACGCTCACCGCTTCCGTCACTACGACAGTGGCGGAATCGCAACAAGCCGCTCCGCTCGGATTTAGTCGGCATACTTTTAATTTGTAGGTGCCTGGTTCGTCCACCACGGCTGTGACGTTGGTCGCACTGCCGACAATATGCCCCCCGTTGCTGGCTGTCCACTGGTAAGAACCCGGACTACTGCCAGTACTGGACAAGGTGACGGTGGACTGCGTACAGGATAGTTGTTGCGGAGGAGGTATGACGACATTTGTGATAAGCATTATCACAACCAGCCTTACGGTCGTATCGCATTGACCTGGACCTGAAGCGGATATGATGCGGTTAAAAACACCCGGGGAACAGGCATTGGGGAAGCCGGGTTCGATAGAGCAGTTGCCTTCACAAATAGTATCCCGGACATTTACAATGACCGGCTGCATCACATTCAGCACCAGCGTGGCAGTATATGGGCAGCCGTTTTGAGTAAGATTTCTTACATAAACTCCTGTATTACAATAAGTTGTTCCAAAAAAGGTGGTACACTGCGGCGCACAGAGGTCCTGGTTGACTATAATGTTATTCGGTGCCGGATTGACGGTTACGTTTACGCAGTTACTGGTGATTCGGCCACAAAAAGGCGGGGAACTCGAATTCAATTGCGCCAGTAATTGCGCTGTGGTAAGCGAGCCATTGGGAGCGGGGAATAGCGGCTCCTGGCCATTTAGATAAGACAAGCCGCAGACTGTGTAAGATCCCGGGGCAAATGAGCTGAGGTCTGCATCGGCATCGTACCCTATAATAACACCGCCCGGATTCTGGCTGATTACATACGTATAACCATATTCACCGGCAGGAGGCGGCGGACTTTGAGTGGTATAGGTAGGAGGCAGGTTTAAATTCAGACTGGATGCTCCTTGACACGATGTTACATCGGCTTGTGTAAGCGCTCCTGCATTGGCAGCGCAGGTAAAACAGTCGATACAGGCAGGATCGCAAAAGATGATCTCATAGTCGAAAAATGTTCCGACGTCTATGGCCTGCTGGTCAAATACGGTCATGGTCCATTGTCCGTTGACCGGGCCAGTGAGGGTATTTAAACACCCGATGGACGGATAGTAGTTTCCAGAGTAATTACCGTTGAGGCCCCAGGCCTGGTTGTTATTCCAGGTATTGGCAAATCCCGGATCCGGCGCAGCCGGTGAAGTACAGGGTACAAAGGTTACATCCCAGTCCGTGAAGTCGGTGCTGCCAAAAAAACCGACCGGCCCGATCAGGGTCACGGTCTGTCCTGACGGAGACGTGAGAGTGATGCGCAAGTCCCCGATATACTCGTGTTCAAGGCGCAGTCGAACGCCACAAACGCCCTGGCCGTTTTGGCCCAGTATAGGGTTGCAGGCATTTTGTACATTCAGATAAAAACTCCCGGTAAAACCATCCGGCATAAATTGCGGGCAGTTGGTACAGTTACACGGCGTCTGCGAAAAGAGCGCCTCAGAAGAGAGAAAAAAGAAAAAAATGAACAGCTTCCAGCTGTGATTAGTACTCTTTTGGGTAAAAGTCATGTACCTCCAAAGATTAAGCATCGGTAATTAATTTGGCTGAATGAATCCGCCTTTTGCGAATATTTTGTCAGCAACACAGAAAAAGGTGCTGTCCCAAAAGTTATTTGGAGAGTATGTTTTTGTTAAGCCCGCGTAAAGTAAAAACAAATTGTAATTTTTAGACAAAAATGTACGCCCCTGATAATTTTAACACCGCTCCCTCATTCAAATGGTATTTTTGCCATCTTGAAAATGATTCAATCATGCAGAAATTGTGGGTATTTTTTGGAGCCGGATTTATATCACAAGACTTGGGCTTACTTCAGATTAACGCAAGGTTAAGAACGCTGCCTGTGTTCTTAACCTTATTTTTATGCTTTGTCTTTTTTTTACAATTAAATGCCCAGCACGGCACTGGTCTGTTAGTCAGGATGCAGGACGGTTTCTCGCCTGTTATATTGCTCCAACGCTGGGAGCGGTCGTCCCAGCCATCTGCGATAACAGAAAAAAAAGTTTCCAGGTCATTGAATATCTGGCTGCTGGAACGCACAGGTGAAACCCTTGAATCTGCAGATTTGCTGCAATGGCTCCGACAGCAGCAAGAAGTGCGCGCCGCCCAGTTCAATCATGTCCTGACTGACAGAAACAATACGCCCAACGACCCGCTTTTTCCGGCACAGTGGCAGCTGCTGAATACGGGGCAAAACGGCGGCTCCGTCGGCGCTGATCTGGGCGCCTTGCCTGCCTGGGATATTACCACCGGCGGACTGTCGCCCGCGGGCGACACGATTGTGGTCGCAGTGATTGATGGCGGGCTTGCAACTGCACATCCCGATATTGCACCCAACCTCTGGTACAACTGGTCTGAAATACCCGGCGACAATATTGATAACGATAACAATGGTTTTACCGATGATCGAATGGGTTGGAACGTCTGGACACAAAATGATAATATTCAGGGAAATTCGACTGCGCACGGGACGCCGGTAAGTGCGATTATCGGGGCAAAAGGAAATAACAATACAGGCGTTGCAGGCATCAACTGGCATATTAAAATCATGTTTGTAGCAGGTGGCGGCACGGAAGCCGCTATCCTGGAAGCATACGATTATATCTGGCAGGCCAGACAGCGCTACAACACAACGAATGGACAGGAAGGCGCTTTTGTAGTGGCTGTCAACTGCTCGTGGGGGACCAACTACGGCCTGCCGGAAGATGCCCCGCTCTGGTGCGCAGCGTTCGATACGATGGGGCAGGCAGGCATCCTGAGTATCGCTTCTACGGCCAATATTCCGGTCGATGTCGATGTTTCGGGCGATTTGCCGACTACCTGTTCCAGTGATTTTATGGTAGCGGTGACCAGCCTTAGCCACACCAATCAAAAGGCAACGAACGCAGCCTGGGGCGCGCAACATGTCGACTTGGGGGCGTATGGCCAGGATGTCTATTCCGCTGCTGCCAATAATGCCTATGGTACTTTTTCCGGCACTTCTTTTGCGGCTCCGCAAGTGAGCGGCGCCGTAGGCTTGTTATACGCTGCGCCATGTCCGAATTTAATCAGTCTGGCAAAAAGTGATCCTGCAGCGGCTGCCTTGTGGGTTAAAAACTTGATTTTGGAAAGCGTTTCTCCAAATGCTGCTTTGAATGGCATTACAGCAAGTGGAGGCGGATTACACCTGTATCAAATGTTGCAGCAATACGAAAACCAATGTGCTGCCTGCTCTGCGCCCTTTAATTTGCAAAGCCTCACTATGGGCGATGATGCCGCCTTGTTATTCTGGACAGGTATCGCAGATTTTCAGTCAATACAGATTCGCTGGCGCAGTTCAGGCAGCACGGACTGGTCGGTGGTGGAAAATGTTCAAAGCCCTTTTCTGTTGGAAAAACTAAACGCCTGTGCTTCGTATGAATTTGCCACCTCAGCCTATTGTTTATCTGCCGAAACCTGGAGCGACTGGTCGGAAACGGTTACATTCATCACCGATGGCTGCTGCAATGCTCCGGCTTCTGTGCTGGTGAACCAGATAGGCACCACAAACTGTGCAGTCAACTGGCAGCCGGTGCTCGCCGGGGATAGTTATCAATTGCGCCTTCGGGCAGTCGGCGCTTTGGTATGGGAGCAGTGGGAAACCACTTCTGCTACCTATCAAATATCGGGTTTGCTGCCGTGTACCGATTATGAGCTGCAAATTCAGACCATTTGCGACACGGGGAGTACGATGTATAGCGCTCCGGTATTTTTTCAGACGGCCGGTTGTGGCTCTTGTCTGGATGCCAATTACTGCGCTGCAGCTGCAGGACAGTCTACTTACGAATGGATTGACAGTGTTTCCGTAGGTAGTTGGGGGCATCATTCGGGAACAGCCGGAGCCGGCTATCAAAATTTTACGGGTATGTCTGATACCTTTCTGCAAATTGCTCCACAAACTACTGTGCCAGTGCATATTATACCCGGGTTTGCCGGCCTGACGTTCAAGGAATTTTTTAGAATTTATATCGACTATAATATGGATGGCGACTTCAGTGACACCGGCGAATTGGCATTCGACCCGGGTTACGCCCACGACGGATCTATTTCCGGGTATATTACAACGCCTGATTTTAACTCGCAGGGTCTAACCCGGATGCGGGTAATGATGAAATTTAAAAACCTGACCAATTCCATGCCGCTTTCCTGTGAATCATTTGACTATGGACAGGTGGAAGATTACTGTATCGAATTGTTGGGCGAATCGACACCTTACACCCTGACGACGAGGCAGCCGATGGAATTAAAAATTTATCCGCAACCGGTGCATCATTATGTACGCGTCGCTTTCCCGGATGATACTTGCGGCGAGTGGATCTGGTCTGTCAGCGATATGAACGGGCGTGTCATCCAGTCCGGCACACAGTGGCTGGGGCGGTTTAGGGATATTGCGATGAATACAAGCAACTGGTTGCCAGGACTTTATGTAGTGACTGCCCGGCAAGAGGAATACATATTCAGGGGGAAAATTATGAAAATGTAGTTTTGGGTGTTTTAGTGTTTTAGTGTTTTGGGCTGCTGACTCCGAGAATACTAAATGCCCAGAGCGAAGCACCTCGAAAACACCAAAACACCAAAACACCAAAACACCAAAACACCAAAACACCAAAACACCAAAACACCAAAACACCCTTTTCACACACTATACACGCTTTTCCGCTGCTGGTCAATATTGGCTTTTTCCGTTTCAATATTGGCTTCCGTTCGGTACGTGCCGATTTCGGTGTCAAATTTCAGTTTGTTTTGCACGCTGTTGCGGAGGAGCGTGGTTTTTTCCAAGTTGGCCATTTCAAATACCTGTTCTTCCTGGTGCAGCACATAGTCGTACGGCCCGCGCGACGAAATGAGTTTGACTAAAATCGGGGCTGTTTCTACGGCAATAAAAAGCAGGGTGAGAAAAAGGCTGGCGTATAGAATGGCGAGGCTTTTCTGGGTCAGCCGCGAAAGGGCGTCGATGCGGGCCGCCAGGCCGTCGTAGCGGTTGCGGTCGAGCGTGGCGATATTGCTTTGCGCGGTACGGTCCAATTGCTGAAGTACCTGTTCTTTTTCCCGTATAGCCGGCAACTGCAATGCCAGCAGCCCGTCGAGTTCCGTTTGTGCCTGGTCGGCGGCGGCTCTTTTAATTTTATAAATAGGTCCGAGGTTCCGCTGTTTTGAGCCGCCCGTGCCATCGGCTTCCTGTATCGCCACCTTGGCCAACGAGTCGCGGAAAGCCGATTTAAGCGAAATATCGTTTCGGAGCGCCGCGATTTGATTGCGCACATCCGCTATCTGGCCGGTGTAGCGTTCTTTCACCTTGTCTTCCTGTTGTTTGAACACTTCCTGTTCCATTTGCACGAGCTCTGCACTGATTTCTTTTTCAAAAATCTTGAGTTCTAATGGTTTGGAAATCACAACCGCCAGCAAAATGGCCATGACAAGTCGCGGGAACGCTACCAGCGCGTCGCGCCACCATTTGCCCTGACTCTTCATACTCATCACAATGTATCGGTCGAGGTTGAAAATCATGAGTCCCCAGACCAGACCAAAGGCGACGGCCATGACGTAGGATTCAAAAACGGTGTACAACGCATAAGAAGAAGAGAAAAAAGCCAGTACGCCGGTAAAAAATACCGTAGCGCCGATGCCCATGTATTTGTTGCGATCGGTCGGGCATTTGTCGAGGATGGAAGCATCCGTGCCGGCGCAAAAAAGAAAAAAATCTCCAGTGGATTTCATAGTTCTGATAGAAGGTGCCGTTGTTATACAACTTGTGTTTCAACGGTGTTTTGTCCAAAGCAACTTGCAAACGCAGGAAAGGGTAGAAAAATTTCGATCAGCATGGTACTTGGTTAGACCAAATACCTGCTTTAACAAAATAAGGTCGGACATCTCCAAAAAAACTAGTGGC
>Ga0163153_10002292_pt1 | contig 28334 bp, 19 predicted proteins | sample OliLakLV19MP6IB1_FD_148629 | JGI IMG/M metagenome (GOLD analysis project Ga0163153, IMG submission 148629) | Freshwater microbial mat bacterial communities from Lake Vanda, McMurdo Dry Valleys, Antarctica - Oligotrophic Lake LV.19.MP6.IB-1 | ecosystem: Environmental > Aquatic > Freshwater >...
AGGATTTGCCAGAGATCCATGCCCGTGCGGCCGGTGGTTTTTTTGCCCGCGAGGATTTTGGTTTCCAGCAGGGCGAGGATCTCGGTCTTGAGCGTGGGCTGCATCCAGACCCATTGCAGGCCGGCGAGGATGGGCGGGAGTTCATCGCGGCTCTTGAGCGGCAGACGAATCTTTTCGATGGGCGTGATCTGGAGGTCGGGCTGGTGTTGGAAGTGATGGCGCATGGTGGTGAATGTTTGAAGATCGGATCGTGGAAAGCCCCAAAACGTTCAAAGAAAGTTCAAACATTCGCACCCCAGGATCGCTGTCGTCGCCCATGCCACTGCGGCGGCGTGAGTTTTCTTTCAGGCACTCAGGAGGCGACGTGTGTGTGGACTCTCTCATCTAAATCTCCGTGCTTGGGTCTGCGTGCTCTGAATACCAAAGCGATGCCGGAGGCGCAAACCAGAACCCCGACGGCGCCAACGGAAAGAACCCAGCGAATCATCGCGCCGGGATTGGTGAAGACGTAACCACCGTCAGGCTGATAAACGACGTTCTCACGGCCAACGATAGTCTCAATGCCAACGAGCCGCTCCAATCCGGGAAACACGATGGTCTCTCTGAACACCACAACCAGCGCCCCGACGAGAATCATCAGCCATCCGAGTGCTTTGGTGCGTGTGAATTTCATGGTGACGTGCGTAGTCGCCTTACAGAGTAGTGAGCCGCAGTCTTGCGGCGCTATGGGATATGGACCTGGTTGAGGAGCAGGCGGGCTTTGCGTCCTTTTCATGGGGCCAAGCAAAGCATTGGAGGCGGGGCCGGTCAAAGACAAACGCCGCTCTGCCGGAGCGCATCTTGACCACGGCGCCGGGGCGCGGCCTTCCGCCCGCCTCGACGTCCGTGTTTTGGAGTGCGGCGACGTTGCGGTGGGTCAAAACACGCTGCAGCGCATGGTCAGCGGACAACCCTACGACGAAGCCAAAGCTTTCGACAGCACCCCCGCGCCACCGCCCGCCGCCTCAAGAACCTGCAAAACCAGGCCCATGCCCTCCACATGAAACTCGTTCCCGCCTAACACCATCTCAATGCTGTTACTCAGGAGACATCATCATACACATGCTAGAATGAGTGAAAATAGAATCCCGAGTCCACTCGCAACTAACGAAGCAACCGTCGTCAGTCTCGAACTCCGAATCAGCCCCAGCAAACCGGCAAGGATAACCAGCGCAACCAACACCCAAAGAATCGTCATCGTCGGCTGCGGACTTCGGATCGCGGTGTTGTGCGGCACGTCGCGCATCGAGAGAAAACACAGAGCAAGCGCAATCGCACCAGCAATGCCTATGGAGAGCCTCGATGCCATGATGTCTAACAGAGTAGTGAGCCGCAGTCTTGCGGGGCTATGGGATATGGGATATGGACCTGATCGAGGAGCAGGCGGGCTTTGCGTCCTTTTCATGGAGCCCATCAAAGCATTGGAGGCGGGGCCGGTCAAAGACAAACGCCGCTCTGCCGGAGCGCATCTTGACCTCTGCGCCGGGGCGCGGCCTGAAGGCCGCGCTCCGGGGGCGCATCTCGACATCGCCCCACGAACACCGGTGCGCGGGAACGCGGCGTTTACGCCGCTGCGCGCGGTCTGGCCGGCAGTGGAAGGGGTTCACCGCAAACTCCCGGACGGTGAAGCGGCCTCAAGGCCGCGCTCCCTCGCGCCGTTCGCCCAGGATCGCTGGTTTCCACTTCGGCCTTCGGGTTTAATCACACCCGTTTCAGCGCGTGACCAGAAATGGCGTCGTTGCCGGAGCAGTGTTCACCCGTCCTTGCCGGAATGGGCGGGAGGGTTTGATCAGGGACGACGTGGAAGTCGTCCTTACCTTGCGCGTGGTGACGCGAACTCCGGTAGGGACGCGTTCCACCGCGTCCGACGTGCTGGCCTTTCAAACGGTGTCCCTGAAAAGCATCTTGCCTGTCTGACAGTGTCGGACAGGCGTGAGGTGTTAAATCAAAGTGGCAGAGGGTGCCGAACATCGGTTCATCCGCACTGAGGAGGGGGACGCCATAATAGGAAGGCATCTGATGCTGCTGGGAATGGTCTTTCACCCGGTCGTCGCGGGGCGCGTTTGCGAGGGTGAATCTCGCGCCGGTGTCGCGGAGGAAGACGCAGCAGCCGGAGGCCCGGACGGGGTCGTCCTCGCCATTGTCGGGCTCTGGGCGTTCGCGGACTCCGGAGGCTCGCGCCGCCCGGCGGCAGGGTTTCCGCAGGAAAAGGGACCTTCAGCCGACCGTCGGCTGGCCTTCCCAGACGTCTGGGAGCCCTAGCGGACAGTCCGCTGGCCTTGCCAGACGTCTGGGAGCCCTAGCGGACAGTCCGCTAGCCTTGCCAGACGTCTGGGAGCCCTAGCGGACGGTCCGCTAGCCTTGCCAGACGTCTGGGAACCCTGGCCGACGGTCGGGATGTGTTCAAAAGCGCCTCGGAACTACGTCAGAACTGTATCCGCACCAATGAGGTGCCAGGATTCGCCTCCTCCGCGCAGGATCCGGCATCCCTCCGGGATGCAGGTGCCACGGCGCACCCACCGGGGGCGCTCCTCAACTCCCGGCTACCTTCGACCTCTCTCCGAGATGACCAGGACAAGTCGCGTCCGTTCTCCTGTTCCACCAAAAAACAGCAAGGAACCGGGGTGCATTCAGCAACCACGGATGGACACGGATTTTGAGGGGGCAGAGGGGGCGATGAAGCCGGAACTCAGAAACTCAGAACGGGAGACACGAATTTCACGAATTGGATCAATTGGATCGTGTGGAGGGCGCGTTCAGTTCGCCGCCAGTTTCGCGACGGCTTCCTTCATCTCGGCGAGATGCACGTCGGCGGAGGGCACGTCGGTGACGTGGGCGATCTTGCCGTCGAGACCGATGAGGAAGCTCGCGCGGCGGGCCATGTTCTTGCCGGGCTCGCGGCGAACTCCGAAGGCGTCGGCAATCTTGCCGTCCGTGTCGGCGAGCAGCGGGAAGTTCAGGCTGTGCTTGGCGATGAACTTCTGGTGGCTCTCGGAGGAATCAAAGCTCACGCCGACCACCTGGACCTTCTGCTTTTGCAGGTCGCCCATGCGGTCGCGCAGTCCGCACGCCTGTTTGGTGCAGCCGGGGGTTTCGTCCTTGGGATAGAAGTAGAGGAGCACGACCTGCTTGCCAACGTGGTCGGCGAGCTTCCAGGTCTTGCCGTCCTGATCCTTGCCTTCGATGCGCGGTGCGGCATCACCGGCCTTCGGCGTCTTGGCGGCGTCCGCAGCGAGGGAGGAAAGGTTCAGGGCGAGGAGAAGTGCGAGTGAGGAGAGGAGTGTTTTCATGGGAGTTGAGTTTTAAGTTTTAGTGAACCACGGATGGACACTGATAAACACGGATTGGAACGGGACCAATTGCTTTGGAGTGCGGTGACCTGTCACCGCTCTCCCAGGCGTTGCTTGCCGCATCTGTGTTCATCCGTGTGAATCCGTGGTTAAAGGACCACGATCTGACGTTCCTTCACGGAGCGTTCTTCAGCTTCACAGATCTCGACGGAGGCCAGGCCGTCCTGCGCGTTGACCACCGTGGGAGCCTGGCCCGCGCGCGCGCATTCGACGAAGTGCTTCAGCTCGCCGACGTAGCCATCCGCGCCTTCGCAGGTGATGACCTGGCTGCCCTGCCCTGTCTCGCCCGCCATAGAAAGGCGGAGGGATTCCTTGCCGCGCGCGATGTCGTAGTCCGCCGTGGCGCGCTCGAAGTTCACGGTGTAGCTCATGTTGAAGCCGAAGCCGGGCGACATGGCCCAGGTGCCTTCCGCGTGGACAATCGCGCCGGAGGCCACCTCGTATTGCGTGACGACGTGATCGATGGCTCCGCTGAACTTCACGTAGCCGGTGGCGAACACACTGCGCGGTCGGCCGAAACAATATTGAACGAAGTCCGTGTCGTGAATGTGAACGTCGAAGAGGCCGCCGCCGGATTCTGCGCCGTTGAAGAAGGTGTTCTTGCCCCAGCCCGGCGGTTCCGCCACGCGACGAAAGCGCGCCGCGAGCACTTTGCCGTAACGCCCGTCGGCGATGGCCTGCTTGAGCCACGCCCACTCAGGCCAGAAGCGCAGGCACATGGCGGGCATGAAAATGCCCTTCGACTTCGCAGCCTCAGCGACAATCTCGCGGGCGACGGCGGACGTGCGCGCGAGGGGCTTTTCGCAGAGGACGTGTTTGCCGGCGCGCAGCGCGGAGATGGCGAGTTCCTGGTGCGCCTTCGTGGGCGCACAGATGTCGATGGCGTGAATGTCCGGATCGTTGAGCAGGTCGGCGAAGTTCTTCGTGGCCTTCACGCCGGTCAGGTCGAGCTTCACGGGATCGGTCGCGCCGACGTTGCCGGCGACGTTCGTGAAGTCGCCGTCGAGGTGGCGTCCACTTGGGTTGCAGAGGGCGGCGATGCGCGCGCCTTCGACCTGGCGATAGGCGCGGATATGAGTGGCGGCCATGAAGCCAAGGCCGACGATGCCGATGTGGATGGGCTGGGACATGAGAGGGTTAGTGGTGAGTTACAGGAGAGAACAGGAACTGAGTCGGAGCGATGCAGCAGGACAGCGCTTCCAGCCTGTCCCGCAGGCCGATGGACTGAGGGTCATTTTGTTCAGCCACTGCATTCCATGCACCAGACCGTGGGCGAGTCCACGGTCGTTCGCAGACAGGCTGGAAGCCTGTCCTACTTGGGCAGAAGTCGTCCCGTCCCGGTTGAAGTGGACCAACGGGGAGGACCCCCGGGGATTTGGGGCGGACTTGCCTTCCTGAACGCATGGTCATGCGAGGTCTATTTCGCGTGACGCAGCTTCACGCCTTTGAGGCGTTCGACGAAATCAACGAAGCCTTCGGCCTGCGCCTTGAGGCGCTTGGAAATGTCCGCGTCCTTCAACTGCCCGGCGTCATCGAGCAGGTTGCCGATGCCCGGCAGGAAGACGCGCTCAGGATAGAGGAAGGCGTTGCGGTAGCCGAAAATCATCTGGAGCTGTTCCACCGGACGCAGCGCGCCCCACATGCCGGCCGCGACTCCGACGAAGCAGACCGGGCGCTTCTCGAAGCTCTCGGGGAACTGGAGCATGTCGATGAAATACTTCAGCACGCCGGGGACGCTGCCGTTGTATTCCGGCGTCACGACGATGAGTCCCTCGGCCTGGAGAACACCGTCGCTGAACGGCTTGAACGCAGCGGGCTTCTCTGCGTAAGAATCGGGCGAGAAGATTCCGGGGGGAAGATGCGCGAGATCGAGCACGCGCAGAGGCACGCCTAGGGTCGAGTAGATTTCCTCGATGTGCCGGGCGGCCTTGCGGGTGTTGCTGCCGGGGCGGTTGGTTCCAACGATGAGCGCAATCATGCGCGGAGAATGGGCGGGGCCAATGGGGCGATCAAGTCCTGAAAGGCGGCGACGCGCGAGGGGAACCTGGGAACAGCAGTTCAACCACGGATGGACACCGATGCACACGGATCAGAAAAAGCTGCGCCGCGAATGCCTTCACCAAAGAGAGGGGCCGGAGATTTCCAAACCCTCCGTGTGCATCCGTGTGCATCCGTGTTCAGCCGTGGTTTCCAACTTCGCCTCAGTTTCATCTGCTGCGACCGCAGACCGGTGGCTTGAGTGGAATCTCCCACTGCTGGGGACTGCCTGGGTTGACCAATAGGCGCGGCATAAGGTGGCGGATGACTCGTGGGATTGATTGAGTGCAGCGTACGAAAAGCGGCCGTGCTGTCGAGCCTCAACAGGCGCATCCGGGCAGCCTCCGCGATCCGACAGGCATGGTCGGAGCTGCCGGGTGAGCCGGTTTTCAGCGGAGTGAACTGCGGGTACGCTGGGGCTGTTTCATCCTGGAAAAATCTCCGCTCCACTCATCCTCTGTTGATCATGCGCCTCTGATGGCAAACCTGCACTGGACAGTCATTCACGCTGATTACCCTCCGCTCATGGAACCGGTCGGCAGCGGCTTGCTTGACCGCAAAGAAATTTAGATGTGTCCTCATGGCACGACATTTATGTCATACAACGCAGGAAATCGATGATGTCTGATATTCCATCAAATCGGCCACTGCACTCCGGTTGCCACCCACGCGTCCGAGGGCCAGAGGCAACGGGAAAGGGTTCGTTAGGCATCGAAACACCAAGGATGGTTCCATGAAGATGACGAAATTGATACCGATGCTGCCGGTCAAGAGCATGCCGGCCAGCGTGGACTTTTACTGCGGGATGCTGGGCTTTGAAGTCGAGAAGCGAAACGACGACTGGGGCTGGGCCATGCTCCGCTTCGACGAGTGCCGGCTGATGGTGGATCAATCCATCAATGCGCACCCGACCCAGGCTCGCGACCCGATCCTTTATCTCTACCCGGATGATGTGGTCGCGTATCACGTTCAGGTTCGGAAGAACGGCCTGACGGTGCCGGAACTGGAGGTCACCTTCTACGGCCTCACGGAGTTTCGGATAAATGATCCGGATGGAAACCGGCTGTGGATCGGACAAAGCACTGCTGCAACGGAAGGCGAGCAAACCCGGAGCGGGCTTGGGCAAGTGAATGGGGGTTGAGCTGAGGAAGGGAGAGTCCCTCTCAAAACCTCGTGGCAGACGAGGTAACGAGGCTCAAACCTTCAGAAGATCAGAGCCTTCTCACGTCGGCTGCCACGACGTTTTGCAAGGAGCTGCGGAGAATGAGTTGATTCGATTGCCCCCATTCGATTGCCATCACACCGCTTCGCGACGCCTGCGCAACGCGGCGTTCTGAATAACCGGTCAACATCCCTCCAATAAGCAGCGAATGGTTTGGGAACAGTTTCTTTCAACGCTGATTTGCGTCCCGCCCGGATTCCGGCAGACTCCTGCCGTGATCGATTCCGTGGAAGAACCGTCCGAAGGCATGGCTATTCTATGCTTGTAGTCTTCGCAATTTAACATGTTACAGAAGAGAGATTGTTACGCTTACAAAACCCGTAACGGGGAACTCAAATTGATTGAAAGCGTCGAACATCCGGGAGAATGGGAGCTCTCGTTGAATGGAAGGTTCCTCCGAACCTATCGTGATCCGTGGCAAGCAGCAGAGGACGCGAGCCGTTCTGATTTTGGAGAGCATTCTCTCGACTTATTGCTGAAATACGCAGCCATCCCATCGGACCTAGATCGATGGCAACCATCTCGTCGCTACATTTAGCCTGTCGAAATTATTTACGTCCCGCGTTGCCATGATCTACAGCATGGGTAACACTCCGCAACGTGATTGATACTTCCGGATCAGAGCCAGGTACTGGCACGAATGATTTTAAGAAAGCCCGACGCAAAAGGGCTGATTTCGCTGATCCTTCCAAAGTCGACCGGCTGCCGCCACATTCCATTGAAGCTGAACAAGGGGTGCTAGGCTGCATCTTTCTCTCACCTCATGAATCGCTGGGAGAGTGTGTATTGAAGTTCAAAGGCGAGGCGACTGTTTTTTACGACCTGCGACACCGCGCGGTGTATGAAGTGTTGGTTGAAATGTATGATCGCAAGGCTGGCATTGACCCCATTACCGTCCAACAAATACTCAAGGACAGGGGAATGCTTGAATCCGTGGGGGGACTGCCTTACTTAGCCTCACTACCAGACACCGTGCCGTCCGCAGCCAATCTTCAGTATTACATAGAGATTGTGCGGGAGAAGTTCATCTTGCGAAAAATGATCAGCACCTGCACGGCTGCCATCTCGCAGGCTTACGAGAACCAAGGTGAAGTGGACCAGTTGCTTGATGAAGTAGAAAAAGACGTTCTCCAAATCAGCAACGCTAGAGTGGCATTGAATTCCTCGACGATGAAGGAGCTGGTGCATCGGGCGATTCATCACATCGAGATGTATCACCAGCGGCAGGGCCAGCTCGGCGGCCTGGCGACGGGATTCATCGACCTGGACAAGATGACGGACGGACTGCACGAGGGCGAAATGATCGTCATCGCGGCGCGGCCTTCCGTGGGCAAGACATCGCTGGTGATGAACATCGCGGAGCATGTGGCGGTGCAGTTGAAACAGCCGGTGGGAGTGTTCAGCCTGGAGATGACTTCGGAATCTCTGGTGATGCGCATGATGTCCTCGCTGGCGCGGGTCAACGCGCGGGCGATTCGCGAGGGGTTTCTGGCGGAACGGGATTTCGCAAAGCTGACGAGCGCGGCGGGACAACTGGCGAAGGCGCCGCTCTTCATCGATGACACGAGCGGGCTGAGCATCCTGCAATTGCGGGCGAAAGCGCGGCGGATGCACCAGCAGCATGGGGTGAAGCTTTTCATCATTGACTACCTCCAACTGCTCCATTCTACTGCGCGCCGCGCCGAGAATCGGCAGCAGGAAATCGCGGATATTTCCAACGGTGTCAAAGGTTTGGCGAAGGAACTGAAGGTTCCAGTGGTGGTGCTGGCGCAGTTGAACCGTGATTCCGAAAAGGAAAAGCGCGCGCCCAGGGTTTCCGATCTGCGTGAATCCGGCTCCATCGAACAGGACGCTGACTTGGTAGCCTTGCTTTACAAAGAAGTGCGGGACAGCAAGGGCGACGATGATGACAGTGCAGGGCCGGAACCGGACACGATACCGGTGAAGCTTCTGATCGCGAAACAACGCAACGGCCCCACTGGGGAAGTCAATTTAACATTCTTGAAATCATGCACGCGGTTCGAGAGCGCTGCCAAAATCAGTGGTGAAGATATTCCGGCGGATAATTAGACGGAAGTCGTCGCTGCTGTATGGCTGCCTGCTCTGGTGGGCGCTGAGCGGCTTCCCCACGTCCGTGCAGGCCCAGGCTCCCGCGCCGATCAAGGTCGTCAGCATCACCGTCAGCAACGTGGGACCGCAGTCGGTCAGCGAATCGCTGGTCCGCGCGAACATCCGCATCAAGGAAGGCGACACTTTCAACCGGAACAGCCTGGACGACGATGTCCGGAACCTCTACGTCACCGGATACTTCGAGAACATCCGCATCGCCGAGGAGCGCCGGCAGGATGGCATCGCGCTGATGTACATCGTCTGGCCCCGGCTCAAGGTCACGGACGTCCTCTTCACCGGAAACAAGAAATACAGCAGCGCCAAGCTGCTGAAGAAGATCAACAGCATCGACAAGGCGAAGAAGAAGGACCCCATCGGCAAGCCGCTGGATGAGCGCCAGATCTTCACCGATGCCCAGGAGATCAAGAAGCTTTACGAAAAGGCCGGCTATCCGCGCACGACGGTGGTGCCGAAGGTGACGCCGGACGAGCGTTCCGGCCGCGCCACGGTGACGTATGAAATCACCGAGACCCCGAAGATCCGGATTTCCGACGTGGTGTTCGAGAACGCGGACGCCTTCAAGCAGCGCAAGCTGCGGAAGGTCTTCAAGACGCGCCGTCATTGGTGGCTCTCGTGGCTCACGCAGTCGGGGACGTTGAAGGAAGATCAACTGGAGGATGACAAGGAGAAGCTCTTTGAATTCTACCGCGACGCGGGCTACATCGATTTCGAGCTGAAGGAGATCAAGCAGGTGCCGCAGGGTCCGAAGAAGATCGAGCTGCACGTCATTGTTTCCGAAGGACGCCAGTACAAGGTCGGCGCGGTGGATTACAAGGGCGTGACGCTGTTCCCCACGAACGACATCACGGGCAGGCTGAAGATGGGCGCCGGCCAGACGTTCACGCCCAAGGCGCTGAACAAGGACATGGAGACGGTGCAGGACATGTACGGCACCAAGGGCTACATCGATGCCCGCGTCGCCGCGCGCAAGAACGCGAACACCGAGACCGGCAACATGGACCTGGTCTATGACGTGGATGAACGCGACAAGTCCTACATTGAGAAGATCGAAATCAAGGGCAACACCAAGACCAAGGACCGCGTCATCCGCCGCGAGCTTTCCGTGTCGCCCGGCGAAGTTTTTGACATGGTGCGGGTGAAACGGAGCGCAGCGCGTCTCAAAGGCCTGAACTTCTTCGACGACCAGTTCGGCGTGGACACGCAGCCAGAGACGACGGACGTGCCAAACCGCCGCAACCTCGTCGTGACGGTGCGCGAGAAGAACACGGGCAACATCCAACTGGGCGCCGGGTTCACCTCCATCGACAGCCTGATCGGCTTCGTCGAGGTCACGCAGGGCAACTTCGACCTCTTCAATGCGCCGAGCTTTCAGGGCGCGGGACAAAAGGCGCGTCTCCGGGTTCAGATGGGCACGCAGCGCAAGGACGTCGTGGCGACGTTCATCGAGCCGTGGTTCCTCCAGCGGAAGCTCGAGCTCAGCACCGAGCTGTATCATCGCGAGCTGAATTTCCTCAGCGAAAACGACACCTACAGCGAGAAGTCCACCGGCATGCGCGTGGGCTTCACCAAGGCGCTCGGCACGGAATTCCTGCGGGCCGGACTGACCTACACGCTGGAGAGCGTGGACATCGAGCTGAACGACAATCTCCACGGAGACATCGTCGTTCCCAATGGCGGTATCCCTCCCAACATTTCGTTCATTCCGGCCAACGTCTCGGAAGAAATTGCCCGGGAAGCCGGACGCAAGCTCGTCTCGAAGGTCGGCTCATCTCTGATCTATGACACGACGGACAGCTATCTCCTGCCAACCAAGGGATTTCGCTCCGAACTGCGCGCCGAGCTGGCGGGCGGACCGTGGGGCGGCGACGTGGATTTCTACAAGTTCGAGTTCAAGCACGCCCAATACATCAAAGGATTCTGGGAAGGCCACCTGCTCGAACTCGGCGGCCGCACCGGCGTGGCCGAAGCCTACAACGGCGACGTTGATGTCCCGCTGTTCGACCGGTTCTTCCTCGGTGGTCTCGATTCCTTGCGCGGTTATCGCTATCGCGACATTGGGCCGCAGGACCGGTTTGGCGAACCGCTGGGTGGCGACACCTATTGGTTCGGCACGGCGGAATACAGCGTCCCGGTGGTGGAGCGCGTCCGGCTGGCGGCGTTCTACGACATCGGCATGGTTTACAGCGATCCGTATTACTGGGACTTCAGCCAGTATGCGGACAACTGGGGTCTCGGCGTGCGCCTGCTCCTGCCCATCGGACCGCTGCGCCTGGACTACGGCATTCCCATTCACAACTCCGTCGGCAAGGCCAACGGTGGCAAGTTTCAGTTCAGCGCCGGCTATCGACGCGACTTTTAACCTCACTCTCCTATGAAAATGCTTCGTCCCCTGCTCCTCCTCACCTGCGCCGGCTACCTCGCCCTGGCTCCTGCCGCCACGTCCGCCGAGCCCAGGATCGCGACCGTCGATCTGAAGAAGGTCTTCGAGGACTACTACAAGACGAAGCTCGCCGACGCGGCCATCAAAGAAGAGGCCAGCGGCCTCGACAAGGATCGCAAGGCGATCATCGAGGACCACACCAAGGCGATGGAAGATTACAAGAAGGCGCTCGATGAGGCGAACAACCAGGCCATCTCCGCCGACGAACGCGAGAAGCGCAAGAAAGAGGCGGAAGGCAGGCTGATCAAGATCAACGATCTCCGCCAGACCGTTGAGCAGTTCGACCGCACCGCGAAGCAGAACCTCGACGAGAAGCTGCGCCTGACCCGCGAGAAGATTCTCACCGAGATCAAGAACGTCATCACCACCAAGTCGAAGGCGGGAAACTTCACGCTCGTGCTCGACAGCAGCACCGCCGAACCCGCCGGACGTCCGCCCATGGTTCTCTACACCAATGGCGACAACGACCTGACCCCCGCCGTGCTCGCACAGCTCAATGCCAGCGCGCCCGCCGATCTCCCGAAGACCGACGTCAAGAAGGACGAGAAGAAGTGAGGTTGGAAATGATCAATGTCCAACACCCGATGACCAAGGACGCAGACCAGGCCATACTCTCTGGCGGAACGTTCATTCGCCCAGCGAACGGGTTCCTGCGTCATTGCGCATTCATTGCGTCACTGGTCATTGGTCATTGCGTCATTGGCTCCAGCTCTGCCGCTGAACCTGCGACCCTTGGCTCCCCCACCGCGTCCCGGTTCGGCAATCTCCCGCTCTACTTCGAGGCCAATCGAGGCCAGACGGATGAACAGGTCGGCTTCTTCGCGCGCGGACGCGACCATGCGGTTTACCTGCGGGGCGACGGCGCGACCATTGCCTTGAGCGAGAATTCCACTCAGGCCAGCGCCAGCCGGCTTCCCCGCCCCACCACGACGAACAGCACCAGCGTCCGGTTCGTCCGCATGACGCTCAGTGGTGCAAATCCCAGCCCGGCTTCCAGCGGACTCGAACAGCTTTCCGGCCGCGTCAATTATCTGATCGGGAACAATCCCTCCCAATGGCAGCAAGGCGTCCCGACCTTCGCCAAGGTCCAATACAGCGCCGTCTATGAAGGCGTGGACTTGGTTTATTACGGCAACAATCAGGAGCTGGAATACGACTTTTACCTCACGCCCCAGATCGATCCGTCCGTCATCGTGATGCAGTTCGACGGCGCGGATCAGGTGCGCATCGACGACCGTGGCGACTTGGTTCTCCGTGTTGGTTCGAGCGAGCTGCGCCAGAAGAAGCCCGTCGCCTATCAGACGATTGACGGCAAACGCCGCATCGTGCCTGCGAGCTACAAGCTCTCCGGCAACCACACTGTTTCCTTCGCGCTCGGCCACTATGACTCCAGCAAGGCGCTCGTCATCGATCCGATCCTGAGCTACTCGACCTATCTCGGCGGCAGCAAACGCGACAACGGCTGGGCCATCGCCGTGGATGCGGAAGGCCGCGCCTACGTCGCGGGCGACACGCTTTCCGTCTTCAAGTCGCTGCCAACCTCGGGCGAGCAGACGAATCGGGGCGGTGGCTCGCAGTATGGCGGTGATGCGTTTGTGGCGCGGCTCGACTTCGATGAAACCAATCAAAGCCTGACCCTCGGCTACCTCACCTATTTCGGCGGGAGCGGTCTGGATGCCGCCTTCGGCATCGCGGTGGACGCGGACGGAGCGGCTTATCTCACCGGCTACACCACCTCCACGAATTTCCCCGTCTTCCCGCAGACGGGCGTCGTGCAGACCAACATCGCTGGAGAGAACGTCCTTTCCATCTACAAAGGCGAAGTCGTCGGCACCTTCGGCTCGCCTTATCCGGATGCGTTCGTGACCAAGCTCGACGCCAACGGCCTCGGCGTTTACTCGACCTACCTCGGCGGCGAACTCAGTGAGAGCGGCGCGGGCATTGCCGTGGACGCCAGCGGTGCCGTTTATGTGGTGGGCTACACCGAATCCGCCCTGACCTTCATCGTCACGAACCAGATTCAGACCGTCCGCTGCACCAACGGAATCTGCGGCGCCCCGGTCACCACGACGAACGTCACCACCGCACTGCGGCTGGTCGCCAGCTCGACGTTCACGAACGACCTGGGCTACGTCAAATCCACGACGAACATCCTTCAGAGCTTCGTCACCAACACCTTGATCAGCTCGGTAACCGCCTCCCCGTATTACACCGGCTTCCCCGTCCGCAACGCGATCCAAACGAACAACGCGAGCCAGTCGGAATTCGCGATCATCCGCACCAAGGGAAACCAGCGGTTTGCCGAACCCGGCATCACGGTGCTGGACAGCGTCTCGACTCCCACGGACCTCTTCATCGCCAAGCTCGCGCCCGACGCCTCCACGCTCGTTTACTCGACCTATCTGGGCGGCGAGTTCGACGACTTCGGCAACGGCATCGGCCTGTCGCCGGATGACAGCGTCTCGGTTTCTGGCTTCACGCAGTCCACAGATTTCCCCGTCACCAATGCCTTCCAATCGGAACTGCGCGGCGGACGCGACGCCCTGGTGGCGAAGCTCAATCCTGCTGGCGACACACTGGTGTTCTCCACCTACCTCGGCGGCAGCGGTCGCGACACGGGCAACCGTCTCGCCGTGGATGCTGCGGGCGCCACCTACGTCACGGGAGCCTCAGCCTCATCCGACTTTCCCAGCACGCCCGGCGCGATCAATGGCGGCGGCATCTTCACCAGCACGAACACCTCGGCGAACTGGTCGCTCTCCAGCAGCGGGCTCAGCCACACGGTCATCAACACGCTCATCGCAGACCCGTTCAATGCCGGCACCTTCTACAGCGGCACGCCGCGCGGCGTCTTCAAGAGCACGGACGGCGGCGCGACGTGGACCGGCCTCAGCACCGGACTCGTGAACCGCGCGGTGAACACGCTCGCCTTCGAGCCCCTCACCGGCTCGCCCGTTTACGCGGGCACGGCGGCGGGCCTCTTCCGTAGCACCGGCGGCGGCCTGCTCTGGACCAACGCCGAGACAACGCTCGGCTCCTTGGAGATTCGCACGATCCTGTTTGATTCCGCGACCGGCACCAATCTCTTCGTCGGCGCATCGACCGGCGTCTATGCCCGGACGAACGGCACGGGCTGGGCCGCCCGCACCAAGGGACTTGGCAGCAAGTCGGTGCGCGCGCTGGTGGATGATCCTTCCTCCATCCTCTACGCCGGCACGGACGGCGGCGTGTATAGGAGCACGAACGGCGGCGTCAACTGGGCCAAGATGAGCAAGGGCATGAAAACCACCAAGGTCCGCGCGCTCATCATTGACCCGGCCAACGCCTCCGCGCTCTACGCCGGAACCACGAAAGGCATCTACAAGACCGCCGATGCCGGGACGAACTGGACCAGCCTGACGAATGGCATCGGCCTGCCAACCATCAATTCGCTGCTCATCGATCCCACCTCCTCGCTCATCCTTTACGCCGGAACCACGAACGGCCTTTTCCGCAGCACGGATGCCGGCGCGTCGTGGTCCCTGAGCCAGTCGAACCTGACCGCGCACGATGTCACCGCCCTTGCCTTCGCCATTGGCGACACGGCGACAATCTATGCCGGGACGCGAGGAACCAATTTTTCCGGCGGCACGAACGACGCCTTCCTCGTGAAGTTCGCGCCCGACGGCCTTGCGCTCGACTACGCGCTCACCTTCGGCGGCAACAAGAATGATGAAGGCTGGGATGTCGCCGTGGACACCGCTGGCAACGCCTTCGTCACCGGCCAGACCGCCTCCAAGAATTTCCCGGTGCGCGGACCAGCCGGTTCCTTCACCAACATCGGCACCACCATTCAGACCAATCTGTCCGGCAAGATCGACGCGTTCCTCGTGAAGGTAAACGCCGACGGCAGCTCGAACGTGCTCTCCTTCTTTCATGGCGGGAAGAAGACCGACATCGGCCAGGGCATCGCGCTCGATCCCACGGGCAATGCCTACGTCGTCGGCTGGACGGATTCCAGCAAGTGGGCGACGAACAACAGCCTCCAGACGATCAGCGAAGACCCGCTAAAATTCAGCGGCAAGCGCGACACATTCGTGACCAAGTTCCTGACCGGCACCCCGGCCTTGAGCGTGTTCCCCGCCGTCATGCCCAGCAGTTTCCCCCGAGGAGTCTCCTTCGGAGTCATGGTCACCTGGCCGGCCTCCGCTTTTGAATTCAAACTGGAAGCGCGTGAAACGGAGAGCAGCGAGTGGTTCCCCATCACTGAACCCGTCACCATGAAAAACGGGCGCAATCAAGTCTTCCTGCCCTCTTCCTTGCCCGCCGCGTTCTTCCGCCTGCGGATGTAAGTGCCCATCTGCAAAGCGCAGCCTCCTGCTCCTCTGTAGAAAACCAAGGCGTCCCTCTTCCGCGATGGGTTCGGGCGATACCATTCGAACTGGACCCGCTCCTCTGCTTCGTTGCGACCATGATACAACTTCACAGGATGCTTTGAACTGGCACTGTCACCCGGCGGTGAGCGCGGCGCGTTCGTTCTCGGTGGCTCCGGTTTTCTCGAGGAAGTAATCGTAGCCGCCCACATAAGGAGTCACCTGGCCGGCGCTGACATGCAGCACCTTCGTCGCGAGCTTGCGGATGAAATGCACGTCGTGGGAGATGAACACCAGCGTGCCTTCGTAGCGTTCGAGCGCGAGCGTGAGGGACTCGACGGTATGGATGTCGAGGTGCGTGGTCGGCTCGTCCATCAGCAGGAGGTTCGGCGGATCGACGAGGAACTTCACGAGGTTCAACCGGCTCTTCTCGCCGCCGCTGAGCACGGCGGTCTTCTTGTAAATGTCATCCTTGCGGAACATGAAGGAGCCGAGCACGCCGCGCGCCTCGTCCTCGCGCATGAGCGGCGCACTGGCCTGGACTTCGTCGAGCACCGTCTTCTCCGGGTCCAGCGTGTCGGCGCGATGCTGGCTGAAGTAACCAATCTTCGCGTTATGTCCGAGGTCGCGTTCGCCTTTTTGAAACTCGACGACGCCCGCGAGAATTTTCAGCAGCGTGGATTTGCCCGCGCCGTTCGGCCCGACGAGCACCGTGCGTTCGCCGCGTTCGATGGTGAGATTGAGTCCGGCGTAAACCTTCGTCGCGCCGTACGCCATGTGAATTCCTTCCAGCGAAACGGCGCGCTGTCCGCCCCGTGGCGGCGGTGGGATTTGAAAGCGGAAAGGCTTCTTCGGCGCCATCGGCTTCCCGATCAGTTCGAGGCGCTCGATCTGCTTGAGCTTGCTCATGGCCTGCGAGGCCTTGGACGGAATGGCGCGGAACCGATCCGCGAACTGCTGGAGCGCGGAGATTTCCTTCTGCTGGTTGTTGTAGGCGGCGAGCTGCTGGTCGTAGCGTTCCTCGCGCTGGCGGAGGTAGTCGGTGTAATTGCCGGTGTAGGGGATGAGCTTCTTCTCAGAAATCTCATTCACCTGCGTCACGACTTCGTCCATGAACTGGCGGTCGTGCGAAATGAGCAGCAGCGCGCCGGAATAGTTCTTCAGATAATTCTGAAGCCAGAGCAGCGAGAGCAGATCAAGATGGTTCGTCGGCTCGTCCAGCAGCAAAAGATCCGGCTCCATGACCAGCAGCCGCGCCAGCCGCGCGCGCATGATCCAGCCGCCGCTCATCTCGCGGGCCTTGCGGTCGAAGTCCGTCTCGCGATAGCCCAGGCCGCGCAGCATCTTCTTCGCCTTCGTCTCGACCTGCGGATCGTTCAGCGCGTCGTGCTTCGCGTGGGCTTCGAGATACTCGGGGCTGGAAACGTCGCCCGCCTTCTCCAGTTCGTGCAGCCGCTTTTCCAAGCGGGGCAGTTCATCGACGCGGCCGGTGGCGACATCGAGGATGGTTTCCTCGCCGTGCGCTTCGGCTTCCTGCGGGAGATGGCCCACCATCGTCCACTCGTCGCGTTCGACCACGCCGGAGTCGGCCTCCTTCTGCTTGAGGATGATGGAAAACAGCGTGGTCTTGCCCGCGCCGTTTGGCCCGACCAGCGCGACGCGGTCGCCGTAATTCACGCCGAAGGAAGCGCCTTCAAACAGGACGCGACCGCCCAGGGTCATCTTAAGATCTCGAATTGTAAGCATGGAACAAATGGGTGCTGGCCGCTCAATCTTTCAGGGAGGGACAGGCTTTCAGGCCAACTCTCCCGCTGGAAGACGCAGAACCGGTTTTGTCTGCGGCGACGAGTGGGAGAGTTTATTCGCAGATCGCGCGGCGTCAACCGCCCAGAAACAAATCCTAAGCCCGTCCTGGGATCGGAGAAGGACCGCAAGCCGTCCTCAGCTCTCAGCGGATACGATGGCCTGAGCTGCTGGAAGGTGGTTCAAGATGACGGGGGCGAATCAAATTGCGCAGAGTGAGCAAAACTCTATCACGAGCCAGACCGACAAATCCTGCGAGACCCCATAATTTGCCATGCTTTTCCTCACTTTTCCGTTCTGGAAGTGGCGGCACTTCTTTTAATAATCGAGCTTCGACCGCGTAGTCGCCAGTCGTAGCAATGGCGAGCGCTCTCTCATTTCAACTGATTTTCATGTCGTATCATTTATTACGCGCACCAATCGGCTGCTGGCATTGCACCTCTGCTTTTGTCATCCAATCGTCATCTATCAATTGTTGCAAAACACGGCTGAATCGGTTTACCTGCTCCACTCTGGCGGAACCCACGCGACGACACTCTGGCGTGAGATGATCCGGCTGCCGGACCGCAGCAAAATGCTCCTTAATCAGAACCCTGAACTATAGAAAATCCATCATTAAAAACCCTCGAAACCATTGGAAGCGAACACAGCGCTGTCTGCTGCTTGCCGCAGTCACGCTGCCGCAAATTGCCGGCAGCCAGCTCCTGACGAACTGGACTGCATTTAACGAGCACGCGCCCACGGCCAGCACGGCGCCGAACGTCACCACCTACAACATGCGCGGCTTCCCGCTGGCGGCGGATCCCGGCACGGCCTTCCCGACCAGCGGTCCGCTGACGAATTTCCTGGCGGCAGGCTACCCTTCCGGCCAGTCCCTGGGCGCGAGCCTGGTGGTGGGCACGCTGGTGAGAAATCCCGACCAGTTTCCGAATGCGGCCCTGGATTATCCATTCCCCGGAACGCCCGCCTACGATCTGTTCATGCCAGGAGGCGTCAGAATCGTGGACCTGGGCAATGCGGGCAGTGCCATCGGCCTCGCCAATTTCACCGGCGGCGCCATCGCGGGAAATGACACCGTTGTCCTGACCTTCACCAATCTCGATCCGTCCGTGCGGTATGCCTTCCGGGGCACGGCCGTCCGAAACGGCGTCGGCGTGGGCACTCATTCTGGACGTTGGACCGTTTCCTCGATTGCCGGGGCGGATGCGTCCGTGGTTGCGGGAACTCCCGGAGTCATTACTTCTGCCAATCAGCTCGGCGTGCCTGGGCTGGCGTTGACGAATGGCCAGCAGATTTTTCAAAGCGGTGTGAACACCAACGGTGATCTCGTCGGCTGGGACAGCATCAATCCCGGAGCCGACGGCTCGTTCTCCGTCATCTCGAAAGGGTATGGAGGCCCGGTCAAAGACATTTATAGCAACATGGGGCCGAATGCCGGTCCTGGCGCCACCTTCACCAACGCCTATGGCAATAATGGCATGTCGGACCTCGTCAACAACGTGACCGATGACAGCCAGACCTTCTCCTTCCGGACGTGGGTTGTCACCGCCTCGGGCGGCGTGAAGTTTGAAGTGTTTACCGGCATCGGTGGCAACCTTGTCTCCGATCTGGTCAATCACCCGGGCTTCCCGAACAGCCCGGCCGTGGTGACCAACCTCACCAGCTTCGACAGCCGGGAGTTTCACCCCACGGATTCGTTGGAAGGCTATGGCGGCCGCATGAGCGGGCTTTTCATTCCGCAGACTTCCGGCGCGTATATCTTCTATCTGAATGCCGAAGACGGCTCCGCGCTGTATTTCAATCCGACCGGTCCCCAGGCAGAAGGCAGGACGTTGATTCAAGGCCAGGCGGAATGCTGCGCGTCCTTCGCGGCCAACACTTCTGCTCCGCAGACGCTCACGGCCGGCCAGGCATATTACTTCCAAGCCCTCTACAAAGAAGGCGGCGGCGGCGACTGCTGCCAGGTCGCGGCCAAAGTGGACACGGACCCGACCGACCCGAACACCCTGCTGCCGATTTCAGCCGCGCGTCTCGGCACCTTCGTCAATCCGGTCGGAGCGACCGTCACCATCACCACGAATCCCGTGGACCAAGTCGTCGGTCAATCCTCCCCCGCCTTGGTCGTCGGGCTTGAAGAGTTCATCACCGGCACCGCTGGATATTCAGTCATCACCGGCATCGAAGGCGGCAACGTGCTCGGACCCACAGAACTCTGGCTCTACAGCCCCGCCCGGGGCGTGTGGTCGGCGAACGGTGGCGAGGGCAACAAGAACAGCGCCCTCAACAGCCCTTACCTGACGGTCACCGCCGCCGGCACAGTCAGCGTGACCTTCAGCCATCGCTACAACTTCGAGGATGATGGCGGAGATTCGGCCGGTATTCGCTGGGACGCCGGCATCCTGCGCGTCAGCGTGAACCGCGGGGCTTACACCACCGTGCCTTCGACCTCCATCACGGGCGAAAATTACAAGACCGACAAGACCATCGGCGGCAACTGCCCGCCCATCCGGGGTCAGTTCGCCTTCAATGGCCAGTCGGGCGGCTTCGTCGCCGGCACCTACGTCACCAGCACCGCAGACCTCGGCACCTTCAACGTCGGAGACCTCATCTCCGTGCAGTTCCTCGGTGCCTGGGATGACGGCTTCGTCCAGGGCCCGGCTCCGAACTGGGAGATCAACAGCGTTGCGTTCGCGCCGTCGCTGGAAAACAACAGCGCCGATGACGTCGCCACCTTCACCGCTGGCGCCACCGCAACGTTGGACGGCAGCGCCGTCGGCGTCTCCTACCAATGGCAGCGTGACAGCGGAACCGGATTCACTGACATCGCCGGAGCCACCTCCGCGACCTACAGCTTCCTCCCCACTGCGCCTGATGACGGCTCCGTCTTCCGTTGCGTGGTCCGTTCACCCGGCGCGGAAGCGACCACGACGGAAGCGACCCTCACTGTCGCACCCAGCCTGACCATCCGCGTGATTGGCGACACGGCAAGCATCGCGTGGCCGGCTTCTTCCACCGGCTATGTGCTGGAGCATGCCTCGGCGCTGCTCCCCCCGGCACCGACCGTCTGGACCCCAGTCGTCGGCGGCGTTGACGTTTCTGGCGGAATGAACCGCATCTCCGTCTCCGGATCCGAAGCGGGACAGAAGTTCTACCGTTTGAAAAAGTGATTCGCACTGACGGACGTCTCAGAAGCGTCCGTTCCGTTTGAATCAAGCACAGAGGCCGGGAATTCGTTCCCGGCCTCTTTTTTATTTTGTAAACCTGAGCCTTTCCACAACCATGGGAGGCGAAGCATTGAGATCTGCGCCGGCCTGCTTTACGCAGCCGTGGCGTCAGGCATCCTGCCTGACGCTACAACCACGCTGCCCGATGCGCCGCGATTCCACAGGGGACTTGTCTTTTGCCGGTCCGAACATAAACTTGCCGCATGATGAAAGACGTCATTCCGGTTGAAATTCGCGGCATCCTGCCGGCGAACAGCGGATGCGCCATCTTCGTGGGCAACGACGAAAAAGTGTTCGTCATCCAGGTCGAGCACAACATGGGCGCCGTCATCGGAATGTTCCTCCGCGACACTCCCAAGGAACGCCCTCTCACCCACGATCTCATCGCCAGCATTTTCAAAGGATTCAACGTCAACGTCGAACGCGCCATCATCACCGAGATCAAGAACGCGACCTATTTCGCCCGGCTCATTCTCCAGCAGGAAAACGAACTCGGCCGAAAGATCGTTGAGATCGATGCGCGTCCCAGCGACTGCCTTGCGCTGGTCACCGCGCAGAAACGTCCGCTCTTCGTCTCCAGTTCCCTGTTTGATCAAGCCGAGGACATGTCCAAATGGCTGGATGAGATCAACGAGAACGGTGGCAGCGAAACCGAGTAACTTGCATGGCCCGGCCAGCCGATTCTTCCCCGCCTGTCTTCCTCGTTTACGGTGACGACGATTACGCCGTCAAGCAGCGCGCCCGTCAGCTCTTCCAGCAATGGTCGCAGGAACTCGGCGGCATGGACCACGAGATCATCGATGCGCAGGTCTCCCATTCCGGCGATGCGCTGAAAGCCCTCGGACGTCTCCGGGAAGCGCTGCAAACCCTTCCCTTCTTCGGCGGCGGCAAAGTCGTGTGGCTGCAATGCTGCAACTTCCTCGGCATGGACCGCACCTCGCAGGCCCAGGCCGTCACCGAAACCGTGGGCGAGATCGCCCAGGAGCTGAAAGATTTCCCGTGGCAGAACGTGCGCCTGCTCATCAGCGCCGGCGACGTTGATAAACGCCGCGTCTTCTACAAGACCGTCGAGAAGCTCGGAGCCATTGAAAGTTTCTTCGCGTGGTCGCTCGACGACAAGGACTGGGCCGGACAGGCCGAGATGGCGACGCGCAAAGAATTTCGCGCCCGCAAAAAAGAGATCAGCGAAGAGGCGCTCACCGAACTGGTGCAGGCCGTCGGCCCGCACCGCCAGCAGCTCGCGAACGAGATCGAGAAGCTCTGCCTCTACGTCGGCGAACGTCCGGCCATCACCGGCGCCGACATCAACGCCATCGTCTCCAGGAACAAACAGGCGCGCGCCTTCGCCCTCGCCGAAGCCCTGGGTGACCGGGACCTCCCGCGCGTGCTGCGGACGCTCGATGGCGAGCTGTGGGAGATGAAGTTCGACAAGGACAAGTCCGAGATCGGCCTGCTCTACGGCATCATCAGCAAAGTCCGCGCGATGGTCCTGATGAAAGAAGTGGTCCGCGAAGGCTGGCTCAAGCCTGAGCGCGAATACTTCCGGTTCAAGACGCAGTTCGAGAATCTGCCGACCGACAAGCTGCCCTCGGACAAGAAATTTAATCCCCGCGCCCTGCACCCGTTCGTCGCGCACAAGGCCCTGCTGCAATGCGGCAACTACACGAGCAGCGAACTCGTCCGCGCCATGTCTTCACTGCTCGAATGCAATCAGCGCCTCGTCAGCAGCAGCCTGGATGAAGCTCTGGTACTGCAGCAGGTGCTGGTTGAGATCGTGCGAAGCGAAGGGGACAAGCCTTCATCGAACCGTTCCGCCGACGGCGCGCGCGTCCGGGCATGATTGCTTGCGCACCAATGGGAAGGCCTTCTTGACTCACTCTTGGCGTCCGCCGATAGTTTAAGGAGTGAAAAGCGTCTCATGAGCAACAGGACAGCCAACGTGTCAGTCTGGGTGGGCGAGAAGTTCGTCTGCATCAAAATTGCAGGCCGCGCAAACTTTCAGTGCAGCATTGATTTCAAGACCTTCATCCATCATCTCCATCAGCAGGGGCATTCCCGGTTTGTCATCGACGCGAGCGAGTGCCAGTTGATGGACAGCACGTTCCTCGGCGTGCTCGCCGGCCTGGGAGTGAAGTTTAGCCAGCTCCAGCAAAACGGCTCACCCGTCGGCAGCCTGGAACTGCTCAACCCCAGCGACCGCATCTTCGACATGCTGGAGAACCTGGGCATCGCGCATCTCTTCAAGCTCGTCAAAGGAACTCTCCCCATCCCCAGCGAACTGCACCCGGTCGAAACCACTGCGGCGAGCAGCGACCGCACGGAAACCACCAAGACCTGTCTCGAAGCGCACCGGCTTCTCATGGAGCTGAATCCCGCGAACGTCGCCAAGTTCAAGGATGTCACCAAGTTTCTCGAAGAGGATTTGAAGAAGCTCCAGCAGTAGGCTCAGAGCCTGGCTGGACATTCGCCGTGGCTTTGCAACCGCCCTCACTCATTCCCGGCGAACAACTGACCAACACCCACTTTCATCCCAAATCCGGCAGATGGAAAAGAGGACCAGGTTGGAAACCACGGATGGACACGGATAAACACGGAGGGATTTAAAGCGGTCGGCTTAACCGCTTGGTGAAGCGCATCGCGGCGCAACGTCCTTCTATCCGTGTGTATCTGTGTCCATCCCTGGTTAAACTGGTGTTTCCGCCTTCATCACGACCGGAACTTGAGCCGCCGCCGGATTCCGCCGCTAGGAATGCTGCGGCAAATGTCAGTTGTCATCGGTTTGAGCAATGCTAGTTTCTGCCCACGTATCCAAAAATCATTGTGAACAAGTTGAAATGTTTCCTTCTGGCCTGCCTCACCGCAGGGGTCTTCAGCGCCGTGAACACCACGGCCGCCACCTCCAGCAACACCATCGTCCGCTTTCAAATCCGGCACGGCCAGACGCCTTGGGGGAATGTGGATGTCGAGCTGTATGACTCGTTGAAGCCCATCGCCGTCTCCAACTTTCTGCACTACGTGCGCAGCGGAGCTTACGACCGCAGCATCCTGCACCGGGCGGTTCCAGGCTTCGCCATCCAAGGCGGGCAATATACGGTGCCGAACCCTTACGTGGAGACGCCGGCCAATTATCTGAACCGCATTCCAGAAGGACCGGCCATCACCAGCGAGGCGACCAACAGCCCGATCATTCCCAATACATTCGGAACTCTCGCCATGTCTCTCTCCAGCACGGGAAGCGGTTCCAATACCGTGGTGGACGTCAACTCCGCCACGACATCCTGGTATTTCAACACAGCCGACAACTCCGCCACGCTGCCGGAATACACGGTTTTCGGCAAAGTGAAGGCCGGTGACAAATACTTGAAATACTTCAACTCGATCTATGAAGACGAGGGCATCATCAACATGTATGGCCTGAATTATCTCTTTTCCTCCTGCGACCTGCTGACCATCGATGAAGAGACCGATATTGGCCTGTCCGAACTTCCGGTCTTTTACTTCCTCTTTGACTGTCCTCTCTACAGCGATCTCTTCAATGTCCAGATTTCCATCCTCAAATCAGTCGAGGACGGGAGCGACACAGCCAGCCCAAAGCTCAAGATCACCTATCCGCTTTCCACCACGGTCATCACCACCGACAGCCTCACGGTGACCGGCACGGTGACGGACAACGTAGCCATCGACTCATTGCGCGTTTATCTGGGCTCCAACAACCCCGTGTCCGCGACGGTCACTGGCAATGCCTGGTCCGTTCTTCTCACTAATCTATCCGCTGGAACCAACGGCATCCTCGTCGAAGCCACTGACTCCGTTGGCAACCGGCTCACCACTACCACCCGGTTTTTCTACAAGATGCCCGCGCCCATCACCATCCCTGATCCGGCTGGCAATGGAACGGGCATAACCATGGGGATCACCAACGGCCAGTTGCTGGACGTGGGACGCATCTATTCACTCTCGGCCAAAGCCGACCCCGGAAATGTCTTCATCGGGTGGCTAAGCGGCGGCAACTTCATTGACTTCAACTCGACTCATCGGTTCTACATGGAAACCGGGCGCACCGTGTATGCCCAGTTTGACACCAACCAGTTTCCGTTCGTGAAGGGCACCTACAACGGTCTGTTCGTGAGCACGAACAACCTCGACCAACAAAGCTCCGGCTACTTCACCCTGACCGTAAGCGACTCCGGGATCTACTCCGCCAAGCTCATCATGAACGGCTACACCATTCCCCTCTCGGACAGGTTCACCACTCGTGGCGCCAGCTCCATCTTCCTGTTCAATCCTCCAGGACTGCCCGGTCAGACGCGTATCAACATGAACATTGAACTGCTTACTCCCGACAACCAAATCCGGGGAAGCGTGTCCAATTTCTACGCCTACCTGATTCCCACAATGATGGTCACAAACTATGTCGTCACTAACCTGACGAGCACGAACTTTGTTACCACCAATGTCATCGTCGGTGTTCCCGCGACCAACAACTGGTCAGCCGAACTGATCGCGGATCGCGTCGTCTTCAACGCGAAGCTCAACCCCGCCTCCCAGGCCGGCAAATACACAATGATTCTCCCGACGGACACCAACTCCGCCACCGGTCCGGCAGGCGATGGCTATGGAACCGTCTCCGTCACGACCGCCGGTGCCATTACGTTTGCCGGCATGTTGTCCGACGGCACGAAGGTCTCGCAAAAAACTTTCCTCTCAGAGGACGGCCATTGGCCTTTCTACATTCCGCTCTACAAGACCAACGGCTCGGTCGTCAGTTGGATCACCTTCTCCAACGAAGCCAGCACCGACTTCAGCGGCCTGTTCAACTGGTTCAAGCAAACCAACGTCGCGAAGTATTACGCCGCCGGCTTCACGAACGAGGCCACCATCGCCGGTTCCCGCTATCTCGCGCCGAACGCCACCAACCAGATGCTCTATCTCACCAATGGCACCGTCGGCTTCACCAACGGCAACCTCGCCGCTGACTTCACCAACAACGTAGTGCTGGATCCCAAAGGCAAGGTGACCAGCCAGGATGCGAACAAGTTCAAGCTAAGCATCAGCTCCGGCAACGGCCTGATGAGCGGCTCGGTCACGCCGCCCACCGGCGGCAAGGCTGTTGCGTTCAAGGGCGTCATCCTCCAGAAGCAGACCAACGCCTCAGGCTACTTCCTCGGCACCAACGCCAGCGGCCGCGTTTACCTCGGCCCATAACCGTCGCGGATTCAATTCCGCCCTGAATCACCAACGGGGACGTTCTTGTCGAACACAGGAACGTCCCCGTTTCCGTTCTCAAGACTGAACCAATCCCGCTCACCCAAACGACCGCACGTTGACGCCATCCGCGCTCCCTGCTTCCATTCCCGCGCATGTCGCATCGCATCCAGGCTTCCTTCACGGACAAGCTCAAGTCACTCCTGCCCTTCGGCGTCGGGCGCACCAAGCCCAAGCATTTCCGCGACATGATCGGCATCGTCTGGAAGAACCGCGACAACCTCGGCTACGCGTGGAAAGTCATCACGAAGGGCGTGTGCGACGGCTGCGCGCTCGGCGTCGCCGGCCTGCACGACTGGACCATCTCCGGCACGCATCTTTGCATGACGCGCCTGAATCTGCTTCGCCTGAACACGATGCCCGCGCTCGACATCCGCAAGCTAGAAGACGTGATGCTGCTTCAAGGAATGGACAACGCACAGCTTCGCGAACTCGGTCGCATCCCCTACCCGCTGCTGCGCGAGCATGGCGACCGTGGCTTCCGTCGCATCTCGTGGGACGACGCCTACGCGCGCATCGCGAAACGCATTCGCGCCAGCGAACCGCGCCGCTTCGCCTTCTTCGTCACCGCGCGCGGGGTGACCAACGAGATTTATTATATGGCGCAAAAGGCGGCGCGCTTCCTCGGCACCAACAACGTCGATAACGCCGCCCGTCTCTGTCACTCGCCGAGCACCGGCGCGATGAAGCACGCCATCGGTTACGCAGCGACGACGTGCAGCTACAAGGACTGGTGGGGCACGGACCTCATCATCTTCTTCGGTGCGAATCCCGCGAACGATCAGCCCGTCACCACCAAGTATCTCCACGAAGCCAAGCTCACCGGCGCGAAGGTCGTGATGGTGAATCCGTATCTCGAACCCGGCATGAAGCAGTATTGGGTGCCGAGCACGGTGAGCAGCGCGCTCTTCGGCACGAACATCGCCGACTACTGGTTCCCCGTCTCACAAGGCGGCGACATCGCGTTCCTCTACGGCGTCATCAAGATTCTCATCGCGCAAGGCTGGTATGACCGCACGTTCGTCGAGCAGCACACCGCTGAGTTCGCTGAGCTCAAGGCTCAGACCGAAGCGCTTGATCTCATCACGATTGAAAAACAGTCCGGCCTCACCCGCGTCGCCATGCAGGAATTCGCGGAACTGATCCGCGACGCGAAGAACGGCGTGGTCGTCTGGAGCATGGGCATCACGCAGCACGCCTACGGTGGCAACGCTGTCTCGATGGTGCTGAACCTCGGCCTGCTCAAAGGCTGGGTCGGCCGCGACAAGTGCGGCCTCATGCCGATTCGCGGCCACAGCAGCGTGCAAGGCGGCGCGGAGATGGGCGCTTACTCGACGGCGCTGCCCGGCGGCAAACCGATCAACGCCGAGAACGTCGCCGCGTTGCAGAAGCAATACGGCTTCGACATTCCTGACTGGCCCGGCATGACCACGACCGAGATGGTCGAAGCCGGCGCGCGTGGCGAACTCGATGTCCTCTACTGTCTCGGCGGAAATTTCCTGCGCACGTTGCCGGACCCGGATTACGTCACCGCCGCGATGGCGAACATTCCCTGTCGCGTGCATCAGGACATCATTCTCACCGACCAGATGTTCATCGAGCCGAAGGATGAAGTGATTCTCCTGCCCGCGAAGACGCGCTACGAACAGGACGGTGGCGGCACCGAGACGACGACCGAACGGCGCATCGCCTTCAGCCCCGAAATTCCCCGCCAGGTCGGCGAAGCCAAGGCCGAGTGGAAGATTCTCCGCGAACTCGCCGCCGTGACGCACCCCGAACGCGCGCACCTGCTGAAGTGCGAAACCGGACAGGCCATCCGCGAAGAGATTGCGCAGGTCGTTCCCTTCTACTACGGCGTGCAGCGGCTCGCGAAGACCGGCGACGCCTTCCAATACGGCGGTCTGCATCTCTGCGCCGGCAACAAGTTCGCCACCGCTGACGGCAAGGCCCATTTCCGCGCCGTGCCGCTGCCAAATCTGGATCGCGCTCCCGGCGCGTTTGAAGTCAGCACGCGACGAGGGAAACAGTTCAACTCACTCATCTACGCCGAGATTGATCCGCTCACCGGTGCCGCGCGCGATGCGGTGTTCATGAATCCCGAGGACGCCGCCGCGCTGCACCTGCGCAACAGCGACCGCGTCACGCTCAAGAACGATCTGGGAACGATGGAAGCCCGCGTCTTCTTCGCGCCGATTGCGCGCGGGAACCTGCAAGTCCACTGGCCGGAGGCGAACCACCTCATCCGCCGCGGCCTCGTGGACCCCGTCGGCGGCGTGCCGGATTACAACGCGCAGGTGACGGTGGAGAAGGCGTAGAGGCAGAGTCTAACGCCAAGGACGCCAAGGACGCAGAGGTCGCAAAGTGAAAGTGCATCGGCGGAGGAATCAACACAAGGTTCTCCGGTTTGCACGTCGAAGTGATTGGGGATAGGGGACAAAAGATTCCGCTAGACTTCAGCACCCTTTTTTGGTT
>Ga0163153_10002296_pt1 | contig 28318 bp, 25 predicted proteins | sample OliLakLV19MP6IB1_FD_148629 | JGI IMG/M metagenome (GOLD analysis project Ga0163153, IMG submission 148629) | Freshwater microbial mat bacterial communities from Lake Vanda, McMurdo Dry Valleys, Antarctica - Oligotrophic Lake LV.19.MP6.IB-1 | ecosystem: Environmental > Aquatic > Freshwater >...
GACGCAAAGGCGCAAAGAGAATTTTTTTTGATGGAGTCTATATTTAAGTTTGACATGATATTTTTTTAGTTTCTCGCAGAGACGCAAAGGCGCAAAGAGAATTTTTTTTGATGGAGTCTATATTTAAGTTTGACATGATATTTTTTTAGTTTCTCGCAGAGACGCAAAGGCGCAAAGAGAATTTTTTTTGATGGAGTCTATATTTAAATTTGACATGATATTTTTTTAGTTTCTCGCAGAGACGCAAAGGCGCAAAGAGAATTTTTTTTGATGGAGTCTATATTTAAATTTGACATGAGGTCTTTTTTATTTCTCGCCAAGGCGCAGCGTTAGCGAAGACGCAAAGGAAGATTAATTTAATAGTTAGTTAGTTAGTTTATTTACTTTATGCACTGACATCTACACAACCGTAATAATGGCCTGGAGCCACTTTATACTTCAGGTATTTGACCATCACCTCTTCGGAAGTGTTGAAACCACGGATGGTTTCCGATTTTAATAAGCTGAAAAAGTCTTTTTCCTCTTTTACGGTAGATTGAGATAGATTGAGAAATAAGGCTTCTCGTTGTGCCTGGCTGGCTGCGGCAAAAGAAGTTTGATGAGCAGACTGTGCGGCCTGATCCAGTCCTGCAAGCTGTTTTTTTACATTTTCCTGCACCGCTTTTTCATAACACCGGTCAAATAACTTTTGCAGAAACAGATCTACACCGACGGATTTGGCGCCGATGGATCCGCCGACAGGAATAATGGTGTCTACCAGGGCCGTTAAAATCTCCTGTTCCATCTTACTAAATGAGGAGACAAAGCTTTTGAGTGAATTGACCGACCATCCGTTGGCCCAGGAAGGTAAAGCCATCAGACCACTTGTTGCGGCCAATAAATGTTTTAAAGTACTCCGACGATTCATATTCGAGTTTTTTAATTACTTATCCATTAAGGGGTTGAATAAATTTAAGGGTAATTCCCGGATCAATGGCATGATTTAACGGGTAAATGAGGAGTCTGTTGTATTTAGGTGGGAATAGTGTAAAAAGGGGATTAAATAAGAGTAAGGGACATGAGGTTGAGGCCTGCCCGAATTCCGGTCACGGAAGGCGGGCTGAGGTTAAGCTCCGATCCGACGGTTCGGATCGTGGGGGGAGGCCTGACAGCGGAATGGAATTTTGGGTGGACAATAGGTTAAGGTCGCGTCTACCCGAATTAGGACCATGAGAAATTCGACATTCTTTTTACCTTTGCACAAATTTGAGATAAATGGACATTTTTGAAAGAATACGCGCCAATATGGGTCCTTTGGGACAGTACGCCGACATAGCCGAAGGATATTATTTGTTTCCAAAGCTAACCGGAGAAATAGGTTCCCGCATGATGTTTAATGGAAAAGAAGTGATTTGCTGGAGTATCAATAATTACCTGGGACTGGCTAATCACCCGGAAGTCCGGAAAGTAGATGCCGAAGCCGCTGCCGAGTGGGGCATGGCTTATCCAATGGGTGCTCGTCTCATGACCGGTGAAAGCGACCTCCATATGCAATTGGAAAAAGAACTGGCTACTTTTGTTAAAAAAGAAGCGGGATGCTTGCTGAACTTCGGTTACCAGGGAATGGTATCTTGTATTGATTCATTGGTAGGGCGTCGCGACGTGATTGTATATGATGCTGAAAGCCATGGTTGTATAATCGACGGGGTACGGTTACACCTGGGCAAAAGGATTGCTTTTGAGCACAACAACATGGAGAGTTTTGAAAAACAGCTTATCCGGGCTGTAAAAATGGCTGAAGAAGGTGGAGGAGCAGTGCTTGTCATCTCTGAAGGCGTATTTGGTATGCGGGGTGACCAGGGCAACCTGAAGGAAATTGCTGCCTTTAAGTCCAAATATCCCTTCCGTTTACTGGTAGATGATGCCCACGGTTTTGGTACGCTGGGCCCCAATGGGGAAGGTGCGGGAGTAGAACAGGGAGTGCAGGATGATATCGATATTTACTTCGGGACATTTGCTAAATCAATGGCATCCATTGGTGCATTCATTGCTGGGCCACCGGACATAGTCAAATTTCTCAAATACAATATGAGAGCACAGGTTTTTGCCAAAACGCTGCCGATGCCCGTGGTGGTAGGTGCATTAAAACGCCTGGACCTGATCCGTAATAACCCCGGACTCAAGCTACAACTCTGGAAAAATGTAAATGCCCTTCAAAATGGTTTGAGGGAAGCGGGTTTTGATATTGGTATTACTACGACTCCGGTAACCCCGGTATTTTTGAAATGCCACCCGAAAGAGGCCTCTCAATTGGTAATGGATTTCAGAGAAAATCACCGGATATTCTGCAGCATGGTTATCTATCCTATAATTCCTAAAGGAGAAATCATTTTACGGCTCATTCCGACAGCTGTCCACACCCAGGAAGATATTGAACTGACCTTAACTGCTTTTAAAGCGGTAAGTGGCAAATTGCTGCGGGGAGAATACAGTACTACAGTGTTTAACCCACTGTTGCATCAGGAAACAGTAACTGCCTGACCTTAATTCATTTCGGGAGGACCCAGATAACTCGGTTTCAGACCACCCCGGTCCAGAACTATTTTTTGTAAAACCACTCCGGGATGGATCATCCATTATTTAATGGTGTGTTTTCCTGTTTTCAAAATGCGGTGACTGGAAGAGCGGATGATAATGTTATTGGCCACCCAGGATTCCCAGGTGCGAACACTTTGGTCTTCTGCATGGAGGCTGATGATCTGAGGGGAATCACCGTCAATCGATACGGCACACAACAAACCCCCATCATTGTGGAAATTTAAAGTAGGTGAAAAATGCAGAAGAAGCCGGTAGGTGCCGGTATCGGATATCTTAATCTTATACTCAGTCCTGGGAGAATTGCCAGTCAAAGGGATATCCGGTGAATTAACCTGGAATGTAGTCAATGCATTGCCGGTTCGACCGTGATCAGGTAAGATCACCCATTCCACATCCGAAGAATGGATAGCCTTGTTATACTTATTCACTAATGATGAATTATTTTGGCCATAGGAGTTCAATTCACTTTATTGTATCCTTAAAGGCAGAAAATCGGTTAACGTTGGCTATTTCCGGATTTTAATCGCTGAACGATCCCAGTGGACCTGTTAATTTACCAGTGCATTGATTTTGAAGCAACGAAAGCTTGCGTTATGGACTGCGAGATGATGTTTTGATCTTTGCCATTGCTGACCAATTGAATGTCCTTGACATTGTAATGCACGGAAAATCCGCTTTCCAAAGGACCAGCCGCTTCAAACTGCATCTTGCCCAGGCTTTTTAAAAACATTACCTGGTGAAGAATCTTTCCGTTCTTTCAGACGCAATTACCTCCCCGATTTTTGCTCAGATTAAAAATCTATATTTACCACCCATGAAAGGTTTGTTGACCAATCTTACTTTTTGGGTGCTATTAGCTATTTCCCTGGGTGTGATTTTAGGGCATTTTTATCCCGAGTGGGTATTAAAACCTATTCTAAAAGAAGAATGGAAAGCCCACTTTATGGGGCAGGAACTCAAAGTCGGCAGGTCGTTGAGTGAATTTTTAGGCAGTGGGTTTATTTCTATTGTAAAAGTTTTTATCAACCCCATTATATTCCTGACGATTACCCTGGGTATCGTTAATATGGGAGACCTGAAAAAAGTGGGTAAAGTAGGAGCAAAAGCCCTGATCTATTTTGAGGTCGTCACTACGGCTGCTTTGATTATAGGAATCGTGGTGGCCAATATTATCAGGCCGGGAGATGGGGTCATACCGGTCGGCGACCTGGGGGATATTTCAAGATATACAAACCAGGCGGCTGACTTCAGCTGGATCCAATTTTTTAAAGATAATTCTACGATCCAGGTTTTGGTACTGGCCCTGGTGAGTGGTATTGTCCTCAACCGATCCAGATTTCGGGAACCGGTAATCAATTTTATGACCAAAGCTGCCAAAATTGTTTTTAGATGGTTATACCGTGTTATGTTGTTGGCTCCCCTGGGCGCTTTCGGAGGAATGGCATTTACGATTGGCAAATATGGGATTAAAGCCTTGTTTCCCCTCGGCAAGCTCATGCTGACCGTGTATTGCACCATGGCTCTTTTTATTTTTATTGTATTGTGGTATATTTTGAAGTATTATCAGATCAGCATCTGGAAATTTTTAAAATATATTAAAGAAGAATTGTTGATTGTATTGGGAACCTCATCCTCAGAAGCCGGTTTACCTAATCTAATGGTAAAGCTCGAACGAATGGGGTGTTCCAAATCAGTGGTTGGTCTGGTAGTGCCAACCGGATATTCCTTCAACCTGGATGGGACCACCATCTATTTATCCATGGCGATTATTTTTCTGGCCCAGGTTTATCATGTTGATCTCAGTCTAAGCCAGATGCTGACAGTGATCGGAATTTTGATGATCACGTCCAAAGGTGCGGCCGGAGTTACCGGCAGTGGTTTTATTGTGTTGGCTTCCACCCTGGCAGCAGTCCGCGTCATACCCATTGAAGGCCTTGCTTTGCTCCTCGGTGTCGACCGCTTCATGTCTGAGGCCCGGGCACTCACCAATTTTATTGGCAACGGGGTAGCCACCATATGGATAGCTAACAATGAAGACGAATTTGATCGCAATAAAATGAACAAGGTCCTGGGTATTCCAGAGCTGACTTAGCCTATAGATTAAAACTATGCTCAGTCTTATTGGAATTACATTAACTGGAATATTTGTTTTTCTTTCATCGATCCATTTCTATTGGGGTATCAGGGGGATGAACCCTGGAAGTAAGGTGATTCCCTCCGATTCCGGAGGGAAATTATTGTTCATCCCCTCGCGTTTTGACAGCTTGGTGGTTGGTGCCGGATTGGCTGCATTTTCCTTTTTGGTATTGATCAAATCCAATTGGATCAATTTTTCCCTTCCTTCCCTGATCGTAGAAATTGGCGTCTGGGTAGTAGCAGGTTTATTTCTGTTAAGGGCCATTGGAGATTTTAAATATGTAGGAATTACCAAAAAAATTAAAAACACGGCTTTCGCCCGGATGGACAATCAGTATTATACGCCTTTATGTATAATAATTGCTTTGATGGCTTCGCTCCTGAATCTAATGGATTAAATGGGTCAGCCCTGGCCCGCTCATCAGGCGTTGATTGCTGCTATCAATTGAGTATAATACTTTTCATATTGGGGCAGGATCAGGTCAATGTCGAATTTTTTGGCCCGTTCAGAAGCCTGATATTTAAATTGTTCCAGCAAGGTATCATCCTGTAACAAACGGATCGCACTCTGCACCATGCCATTGATGTCGCCCACGGGATGCACAAATCCGCTCCAACCATCGAGGTTTAATTCAGGCAAACCACCGGCATCGGAAGAAATGACCGGGATATTGCAGGCCATGGCTTCCAGGGCTGCCAGGCCAAAACTTTCATTTTCACTGGGGATCAGAAACAAGTCGCTGATGGCCAATAATTCTTCAACAGCATCCTGTTTTCCTAAAAAACGGACATGGTCACTAATTCTGATTTTACGGCACAGTTCTTCCATGCGCTGTCGTTCAGGTCCGTCGCCGAGAAGCAATAATTTACTGGGAATACATTCCAGCACTTTTTCGAAAATATGGATGACATCATCCACCCGTTTCACTTTTCTGAAGTTGGAAGTATGGATCAATATTTTTTCGCCGTGAGGAGACAGGACTTTTTTAAAATGGGTTTTATCAATTTTACGGAATCGTTCAAAATCGATAAAATTATAAATGACCTGGATTTCTTTCTCGATATTAAAATAACTCAGGGTCTCATTCTTCAGGGCCTGGGAGACGGCAGTGACCCCATCGGATTGATTGATACTGAACTCCACGACAGGGGCGAAGGAAGGGTCTGCGCCGACGAGGGTGATATCCGTCCCGTGCAGGGTGGTGACCACAGGAATCGATATCCCTTGTTTTTCCAGTATTTTTTTTACAATAAAGGCTATGGTTGCATGGGGAATGGCATAATGTACATGGAGCAAGTCAAGCTTTTCAAATTTAATGACATCAACCAGTTTACTCGCAAGGGTGGTGTCATACGGGGTGTATTCAAATAAAGGATAATCCAATGCATTGACTTCATGATAATAAATATTAGTTTGAAACGAACCCAGTCGAACCGGTCTTTTGTAACTAATGAAATGAATTTCATGGCCCCTTTTGGCGAGGCCCAAACCCAGTTCGGTGGCCACCACACCGGAGCCTCCGAAAGTGGGGTAACAGACGATCCCTATTCGCATAGCTGAAAGTTATAAATAATACTGATAAGACAATCCGAAACGGTATATTGTTCATTGATTTGTGGAGGTATTTAACAGATTCATAAAATATATTTGTATTATGTATATCCTTGTATTACAGCATTATATATTAAAAATTATCACCTAAATTACTTAGTATACACTAAAAAATTTATAAACTCCTAAATTTGGACTCATTTTTGTAATATTAACCCGATCTAACCCAATTTTGATTTGCAATAATGATCAATAATCGAAAAAAAAAATTGATGTGTTCAATATGAAGCAAAGAGCTCCGGAATATAAAGAGGCAGAGGCTGCAATTCGATTAAAATTGGAAAAGGAGCTTCCAGGGGATCTTACCTACCATGGATTTCATCATACGGAGGATGTGTTAAAAGCCGGACTATTAATTGCCAAGACAGAAGGCGTTTCAAAAAAAGAGACCCAACTGCTCCGGGTGGCTATCCTTCTGCATGATTCAGGATTTATCCATACGTATAAAGGGCATGAGGATATGGGATGCCGCATTGCCCGCGAATTTCTGCCCAGATACAATTTTACCAAAGCAGAAATTGACCTGATATGCGGTATGATCATGGCCACTAAAATTCCCCAGACTCCGGATACCTTACTTGAACGTATTATATGTGATGCTGATTTGGATTATTTGGGCCGGGATGATGTTTTTCAGATAGCCGATACCTTGTACACTGAAATTAAATTGTACATCAACCCACTGTCCGCAGAAGAATGGAACAATCTGCAAATCAGTTTTCTGGAAGCGCATGAATATTTTACAAAATTTTCCAAATCCAACCGATCTCCGGCTAAAATGGAATATCTACAGCGTTTGCGTGAAAACCATATCGTCGTTTAATTAGTTACCCTCTATGCATCTCATACAAAGCAAAGATTCTCTTACCAACTATCCTTCCCCGTCGAGCATGGATAGTACGACTGAAAATTACTGGAGAATATTTGATGTTAATCTGGCCTGGATCAGACAGTCCGACACCAAAGCGTATACCATCTTTATGATTTATGGGCTCTCCATCTCCGTAGCATTATCCAATGCCCAATCTGTAGCGGGCCTGGTAAAAGAATCCAATCTGGTTTTATTGTTGAGTATTGTTTATCTCTTAGCATCCATGATTGCTATGATTTTTGGCTTTCGTTGCCTTCAACCATCTTTAAAACTCAAATATCCGCCTTCTATCATTTTTTTTGGCAGCATTGCCCGGACTTACACCAGCCCGGAAGATTATTATGAGGCTTCTCTGAAAGTAATAAACGACGATGAGGCCAGAAAAAGGGAATTGTCCAACCAGATCTTTATCAATTCAGTCATCGCGAAAGGAAAATTCGATGATATCACCAAATCCATCACTGCATTTTTAGTAAGTCTGATGACCCTGGTGCTGATCGTAATGAATTATTTTATCTAAAAATAGTATTATATATTATCTTGTTAGCAAACAGCCATACACAGCATGTACCCAGAAAAAATGACGAGCGAACAGGTCATTCAATATTATGATTTATGTCAGTCGGATTATGAATTGGTCTGGCACTTAAAATCAAAGATGGCCATGCACTATGGCTACTGGGATGAAAGTACCAACTCCCTTAGGGAAGCACTCGTCAATATGAATAAATACCTGGCATCCCTATTACAAGTCAGCCCTACAGACTATATCCTGGATGCCGGATGCGGGGTGGGGGGCTCTTCCATCTACCTGGCTGCTCAACATGGTTGCCGTACCATGGGTATTTCATTGAGCGAAAAACAAATCCAAACCTGCCGACAAAATGCCTTGCGATTTCAAACCGATGACCGCTGCCATTTTGAAGTAAAAGACTATACGCAGACGGGATTTGAAGACCAGGCTTTTGATGCCACCTGGGCAGTCGAAAGTGTTTGTCATGCTAATGTCAAAAAAGAATTCCTTCAGGAAACTTACCGCCTGCTCAAACCAGGAGGCCGTATAGTCATTGCTGACTTTTTTACCTTGACCGATAAACCCCCTCCTCATGGACAGCATTTGTTACAGCGATGGGCAGAGTCGTGGGCGGTACCCTTTTTTGAACAGGTAGACCGCTTTGAACAAGACATGCGCGATTGTGGGTTTACCCAAATTCAAAAAACCAATATTACGGATGCCATAAGGCCATCAGCCCGCAGATTGTACTATTATTTTTTTCCCGGCTGGATCATTGGTAATTTTCTTAAAATGACGCGCAAGCGGAGCCAGGTACTTCAGAAAAATCTTTGGTCCAGTTATTATCAGTACCAGGCATTAAAAAACAACTTGTGGAATTATTTTGTTTTTACCGCATCCAAACCCTTTTAACCGATAAGCCTGAAAATCCATAATGCACGAATATTTCATTGGTCCATTAAAAATTAAAACCACAAAATGCAGCTATTTTGAAGCAACCAACAAGCTGAATGGACAATCGTATTTATTGGAATTACCCGCGTCCCGCATTCATGATTTTGATTCCCTGGTCGGATTAAAAAATGACTTTGAAATTTCCAGCCAACTGGACTTCCCGCAAATCCTTAAAGCGCACGAAATTATTCGCCAGGATGCAGGTATTGGGGTCATCAAAGAAATGTTTGCCGGTAGTACCCTGGAGTCTGAGATCGACAATATGGCATTGACCATACCCGAATTTCTGGATCTCGCTTATCAATTGGCGGATTGTGTCGGCAAAGCCCATGCCCAGGGGATAGTACACCGAGATGTAAGTCCCTCGAGTTTTCTGATCAGCCCAGACCGGCAACAGGTAAAACTTTCCTATTTCGGCAATGCCACCACCCTGGCCTCTTCGTCACAACTGTACGAACATTCCGGCCTGGATGCTATTTCACCTTATTATATGAGCCCGGAACAGACCGGACGAATGAATAGGAGTATTGACTACCGCACAGATATCTATTCGTTGGGGATTATATTTTTTAAACTAATCACCGGTAAACTACCCTTCGAAGGAGATATGGCACAAATTATTCATGCCCATATCGCCAAACAACCCATAGAGCCCCATCTTATTAACCGGGCTGTACCACCTATAGTTTCTGAATTCATCCTCAGGATGATGGCCAAAAATGCAGAAAACCGGTATCAAAGTATCTCCGGATTAAAGACGGACATCAAAGAAATCAAAGACCGAATCGTACACAAGGGATTTATCACGGAAATGAAACTCGGTGTAAACGATCATTACTCCAAACTGAGAATTTCTGAAAAATTGTATGGGCGAAACGCTGAATTGAACACCTTGCTGCAGACCTTTGACCAGGCAAAAGATGGCCACTCCGAAGGGCTGATGGTTTGTGGCTATTCAGGTATTGGTAAAACCCGGTTGATTAATGAGGTACAAAAACCGATCATCAAACAAAACGGATATTTTGTATTTGGCAAATTTGACCAGTTTCAAAAAGACCTCCCATATAGTGCCTTCGGCCAGGCTTTCAGCAGCCTTATCCGGAATATACAGGCGCAGGGTGTGGATATATCAGATAAAATCTCGAGTGAAATCCTGCCCATCCTGGATGGAAACGGGGCGTTGTTGACCGATATTATACCCGGCCTTCAGACCCTGATCGGTGATCAGGAAGTTGCGCTTAAACTTGGGTTTACCGAATCCAAAGCCCGGTTTCTAAAAGTATTTGAACGCTTTGTTTCCGTGATTGCAACCGAACAACATCCGTTGGTCTTGTTTATCGATGATTTGCAATGGGCCGATTCTGGTTCCCTGGATTTGATTGAATATTTATTGATGAGCCCCTCCGTAAAGTATTTTATGATTATTGGTGCTTATCGCGACAACGAAGTCAATATTTCGCATCCGCTGATCATGATGACTTCAAGGATCAAAGAAAAAAATCCAGGTCGCTTTCATGAAATTGTCTTAAAAGAACTGGATCTACCTTCTGTAAACGAACTGCTTGGCGATACCCTGCATACGACCTTGGAAAAAACCAACTCCCTGTCCAGGTTATTGATCAAAAAGGCTCAAGGCAACCCTTTTTTCATCCGGCAATTTTTAGAAAAACTGGAAGAAGAAAAACTCCTGTATTATTCGGATCAGGACCTGGAATGGAAATGGCAGGAAACTGAAATTGATAAACTGGCTGTCACAGCCAATGTTATCGATCTGGTCGACCTGAAAATAAAAAAACTACCGGCACCGGCTCAACACATTTTAAATATTGCTGCTTTTTTAGGAAATCGTTTTGACTTGTGTACCCTGGGGATCGCCTCCGAATACGATGAAAATGAAGCGTCGCGGTGGCTTTGGGAATCGGTAGAAGCGGGATTTGTCAACCCCCTGGGCAAATGGAATCAACATTATAAAGATGCCCTTTGGGATGAAATCGGGGTAAAAGACCAACAAAACAATAAGCAGATTTTTTTCCATTTTAATCATGATCGTATACAACAAGCAGCTTATTCCCTCATCTCCGCCGAACAAAGAATTACCACCCATCTGCGGGTAGCCCGGCTTTTAAATCAAAATTATAAAAATGAACTCACCAATGAAGTGATCTTTGATGTGATAAATCACTACAACAATGGGGCATCCCTGATTGATGACCCGAAAGAGAAAGAATATGTAGCGCAGATAAATTTTATTGCGGGAGAAAAAGCAAAAAATTCCAATGCTTACCTGCCGGCACTCAATTATTTTAAAGCAGGACTTCAACTGGTCCCGGAGGAAAAATCAACCCTGTTCCAGGATCTCCTTTTTTCCCAGGCCGAAGCGGAATACCTCTGCGGCAATTTTGATCAGTCGGAACTGATTTTTGACAAAGCGATTAGCCGGGCTCAGAATCCGGTGGAAAAGGCTGCTTTATATGCGCAGAAAATGCGCCTGTACGAAAACACCCAGCGCCATGTGCAGGCTATCGATATGGCCAAAAAAGGTTTGTCTCACTTAGGAATCCAGCTTCCGGTCGACCCTTCCCAGGCTGAGGTGATGCTTCAACTGGTCAAAGTCAAACTGAAACTTCGAGGCAAAACGATTGACTCCTTATATTCCAATCCGGAGATGTCCGATCCAGCCATCAAACTGGCCATGAGAATCCTGATGAATATCTGGGGACCTGCTTATTTATTGCAGAAACAAAACCTTCTGGTTTATTTTATTCTTAAAATGGTCAATTATTCGATCACCTATGGAAATTCGATCGAATCGGCCCTGGCTTATGCTTTTTACGGCTATGTCCTGAGTGCCCAACTCAAAGACTATAGTGTGGGATACGAATTTTCCCGTCTGGGCATCCGGTTAAATGAAAAGCTGCAAGATGATAGCCTGCGTTCTAAAGTCTATGTAATTTCTGATGGTTGTGTTGCTCATTGGAAACAACCTTACGATTTTGCGATGCCTGGCTTGCAAACGGCCTACCAATCAGGTCTTACGGCCAATGACCTCATCTATGCCGGCTATGCGGTTTCGTTTATGTGGAGGATACCGTATTATGGCGGCGACCACCTGGAATCGGTATATGAAAAACTTACTTCGTACGTCCATTTTTGCAGAAAGACCCACGGGACCCTGGTACTCCATTTCTTTTTAAGTTATGCCCGCATCCTGCACCAATTATTGAATAAACCCTTGTCCACCGAGTTGTTTCAGGAATATGAAAAAGAAGAACAACAATTTGCGTTTATCGATGGCTGGGCCAAAAACGGCATTTTGATGCCATTGGCAATTTATTATTTTCAAAAGGGTTTTGTTAGTTATATTCTGAATGATTTTGATCAGGCTTATATACAATGCAATAAAAGCATGCCCATGTATATGGCATTCCTTGGGTTGGCGGAGCACCCGGAGCTGTTTATTTTTCAGGCCCTCAGCATGGCCGCATTGTTGAAGAAAAAGCAGGATACCGGTATAAACGGCAAATTAAAAAAATCACTTAAACTTATAAAAGCATGGGCTCAGCATTCGCCTCAAAATTTTGCGGCTAAATACGACCTGTTGCTGGCCGAACAAGCGGCAGCGGCCCAGGATTATAAAAAAGCCGTAGGTTATTATTCCTCAGCTGCCCTGAAAGCCAGGAAAAATGCTATGCACCAGATCTCCGGTATGGTCTATGAGCGCTGGTCGGAATTGGAACATACGATGGGCATTACCCAACAAGCGGAGTTTTTGATTAAAGAATCCTGGGTGGATTATACCAATTGGGGTGCAACGATTAAGATTAAAGCATTGGAGAAAAAGTACCCCATGCTCGTAAACCGGCCTTCCGATGAGGTATTGCCCTCAGACCGGCAAAGTACTTCTTCCATTGATCTCAACAGTGTAATCAAGGCTTCCAACAGCATCTCTAAGGAAGTGGTGTATGAAAAATTATTGATTAATCTGTTGGATATAGCCGTTCAGAATGCCGGTGCACAGAAAGGGTTTATCATTGCCCCGGGACGGGAAGGACTGAGGACAGAAGCATTTATTTCCAAAGCAGGCAGTGGAGAACAACAAATACTTTCTTTACCCTTAACGGAAACCGAAGGCGTGTCCCCTTTGATTGTAAACTATGTGTTGAATTCTAAAGAAAACCTCATCATCAATAATGCATCCCACGATCTCCGGTTTGCCCAGGATAAATACATTGAAAAAGAAAAACCCTTGTCGGTATTGTGTATGCCGGTGATGCGCAACAAAGAAGTCATGGCTATTTTATATCTTGAAAATAATCTGACAACAGATGTATTTACGGAAGAGCGGATTGAAGTTTTAAATTTATTATCCGGCCAGATGGCCATTTCCCTTCAAAATGCAGCATTGTATGAAAGTCTGGAATCGCGGGTAAAAGAAAGGACAGCGACGATTGAAAACCAGAAAAAACAATTGGAGCTGGAAAAGGAAAGGTCAGATAAGTTATTGTTAAACATCATGCCGGAAGAAATTGCCAATGAGCTCAAGTCTTCAGGTAAAAGTATCCCAAAACATTATGATGAAGTCACTATATTATTTACAGATTTTGAAGGTTTTTCCAAAGTAACCAAGGCTATGCCGGCCAATGAACTGGTCACTTTACTGGATGAGTGTTTCAGCGCCTTTGACCAAATCGGTAAAACCCATGGTCTGGAAAAAATAAAAACGATAGGTGATGCTTACCTCAGTGTATCCGGCCTTCCGTACCCGCATCCCGAGCACGCAACAAAAGCCATCCTGGCTGCGATTGATATCATTCATTTTATAGACCGCTACAATGCTGACCGCATTAGTCGCAACATGCCCTATTGTCCGATCCGCATTGGAGTGCACAGCGGCCCGGTAGTTGCCGGTATTGTTGGCAGCGATAAATTCGCTTTTGACCTGTGGGGGGATACCGTCAATATTGCATCCCGGTTGGAGGCTTATGGCGAACCTGGTAAAATCAATATTTCCAAAACCACCTATACCAAAGTCTGGGACAAATTTGAATGTGTTTACCGGGGCAAGATCACCGTCAAACACAATGAGGAAATCCAGATGTACTTTGTAAATTCCAAAATGCATTAAAATGAGTAAAATCGACCTCTACACCAATGAATTCCTCGATAAAATGAGGTTTAAGGGCGACCCGGTAGCAGACGCAGCAGTAGCAGACCTTTTTGATCACGCCAATCCACAGATTTTTAAATTCCTGCACAACCTGGCCAAAAACAACGACCCGATCTCTACGGACCTTGACCCCAAATTAAAAACCTATTTTGAACAAACAAGCACCCTGTTGTGTACTAAAGAAGAAGAAAAGATCCTGGATGAATGCAGTGATTTTTTTGATATCTACGGTTTCAGGATCTGCGGCCTTTTGTTTTTTAAATCTTTACCAACCGGGTATATGTGTCAGCAACCTTCTAAAGTGTTGCACGAAACCAAACTACTGGAAAAAGAAGCGACCCGTCGGGTATTGGAAACAGCCCAGATGATATTTGATGTATCGGAGCAGGGATGGTATAAACCGGAAGGCAAAGGAATACGGGCCATTCAAAAAGTCAGATTAATGCATGCCGGTATGCGGCATATGATCTTAACAGAAAGAGGTTGGGATCCGCTTTCCGTAAAGGAAGGAGTGCCCAATGGATTGCCGATCAATCAAGTGGATATGGTATTGACCTGTCAGTTGTTTTCACTGGCTATCCTCGAGGGACTAAAAAAAATGGGGGCCCCGATCACCCGTCGTCAGGAAGAAGCTCATTTTTTTAATTGGAGGGTTGTAGGATTAATGCTGGGGATAGAACCCGAACTCATGCCAACAACTATAGAAGAAGGGTGGGTACTGCAGAACAAGATCTTTGCCCGGCAAATCAATGAAAAAAATGAGTTTGGCCCGTCATTAAATGATGCATTGATCAATGTCATTGGCGATCATACCTCCAAATTCATCAGCAGGGATCGTCTTAAAGAAATTGAAATGTATTTTATCGACAATCCAAAAGCCTACAGCAGCCTGGGTATACCGATGCCTAATTTATGGCAAAAATGGACCAATGACATCATCATTCATTTGATCCAGGCAAAAGAGGCGCATAAAAAAACCGATGATAACCTACCTATGAAAAAACATGGTTTAATAGATAAAATTTATTACTTCGTGAACAAGATTTTTGGAAGGGTGTCAGAAAATGTGGATGATTTCAAAATGGATGCTTTTGAATATTTATGTAAATCCATTTTGAGCTCCCTGACTGCAAAAGAAGTTCCAATCAACATGCCTTCACTCGGGGACGGAGAAATTGCAGCTGGTTCCAATTCAGCAACTATGGCCCCCCTAACCAAACCCATGCTGGAAGCTGATAAAGAACGTGAATTGGTCACCCAATGGCAGCTTGGGGGTTTCAATTTTGATGCTGCCAAATAGAAGGAGTAGCCATCGGGGCGTCATTTTGGTAGCCCCATCGGGGCGACATTTTGGTAGCCCCATCGGGGCGACATAACACCCCGTTCAATCGTCAGCCATAATTCGTAAATTCGCCCCATGCCAACAGATGAGGTTTTTAAAGACGAGATCAATAAAGTCAGTGATTTTAAATTCGGTGCACGGGTAGCCCAGGTGTTTGACGATATGGTCAACCGGTCTGTACCCTATTATGGAGAGATCCAGAGGATGATGGCTGAGTTGGCGGCTGACCGGGCTGTGGAAGGGACCAATGTATATGATCTGGGTTGTTCAACCGGTACGACAATGATCGGTATGAATACCATGGTCGACCCTGGTATTCAATTTATCGGGATGGACGATTCCGATGAAATGTTGAGCAAATGCGATGAAAAATTGCAAACAGCAGGCTTTGCCCGTCCTTATCAATTGATCAATGCGGATCTCAATACCGGTGTACAGATTTCGAATGCGTCCGTGGTCGTGCTTTGTCTTACCCTGCAATTTGTCCGTCCGATTGCACGGGAAAGATTATTAAAAAATATTGCCAGTGGTATTAATCCGGGCGGATCGTTGATTTTAGTGGAAAAAATCCTGGCCGAAGAAAGTGGGTTCAACCGGGATTTTATAAAATATTATTATAATTACAAACGCCGAAACAGTTATTCCGAACTTGAAATCAGCCAGAAAAGGGAAGCACTGGAAAATGTGCTCATCCCTTATAAACTCAGCGAAAACATTTCCTTACTGCGCGATGTAGGTTTTGATCATGCTGAAGTGTTTTTTAAATGGTATAATTTCGCGGGCCTCATCGCTACAAAAAGATCCTGATGATCACAATAGGTAATTTCTTTTTTAAATACCGCAATATTTTATTCATTGTATTGTACCTGGCTTTGTTCATTCCTTCTCCGCCGTTATTCAATGAGGCCAGGTTTGGAACCACTTTTTTCTGGTGGCCGATAGGCATTGGTTTGCTGATTACGTTTAAAGGCCAGTTTATACGAGCGCTGACTATTGGCCTGGCTTATATAGTCAGAGGGGGCAAAGACGGTAAAGTGTATGCAGAAGGCCTGGTGACAGAAGGTGTATTTGCCCATTGCCGCAATCCTTTATATGTAGGCAATATCCTTATGCTGGCCGGTGTAGGTGTGTTGGCTAATTCATTTTGGTATGTCGTGATCGTGATCCCGGTGTTTTTATTCATCTACCAGGCTATCGTGCTGGCTGAAGAACATTTTCTTCAAAATAAATTCGGGATCGGATTTATCCAATATTGCCAGAGGGTTCCAAGGTGGTGGTTTCGAATGAATGGATTTTTTAAAACAATCTCCGGTATGCACTACAACTGGAAGCGTTATGTCCTGAAGGAACATACTACTTTTTTTATCTGGCTTACCGGGATTATACTTATCATTTTATTTAAGTACCCTCATCTGACCCAGCATGATCCGCAATGGAGATTGAATATCCTTACCTGGATCATTCCCATCCTGGGATTAATTTATGCTTTGATCCGGTATTTAAAGAAGTCGGGGAGATTGGTGGAGTGAGTCGCGAGCAGCGAGCCGTGAGCATCCGTCCACGGCTTGCACGAATCTCATTTCTCGAATCTGGTATATCATTATAAGCCTTAGAACTCTCGGTGCTCCTCAGTAGCTCAGTGGCTATCTCACTCTATACTCTCTCCAAACTCTTTTTCACAAAATCCGTCAAATCCGCTCCTGTCAACATATTCTGATTTAGCAAGGCGAGGCGGTACAAATGGGTCGCTATTTCTTTTTGTGCACCTTCATCCGCAGTATTCAATATTTTTTCAGCGATCAAAGGATGATTGGCGTTGACGATGACCTGGTAAGAATCCGGAAACATATCAGCACCCATCCCCTGCATCATTTGCATTTCTTTCATACGCCGGATAAATTCCGGTTTGGTGATATGCACCGGGGCATCGGATGGGGGAAGGGCTTTTACTTCGACCCGGTTCATAGTACCAGCCGTAAAAGTTTCAAACAAGGTTTTGATTTTATCTTGTTCGGCTTGTGAAAGCACCGCCTCTATTTTTTCTTCTTTTTCGATGAGTTTGTCCAGCGTCTCTGAGTCCACCCGGGTAAAGTGGGTCTTTTCAACTTTGGTTTCCATATGCTGCATAAAATGGTTGTCGATAGGCTGGTCCATGACGAGGACATCGTACCCACGGTCGCGTGCTGCCGTGATATAGGCATGGTGTTGAGCTGGGGCATGGGTATAGAGATAGATCACCTGCCCATTTTTATCCGTTTGATTGATAGCTATTTTTTCCCGATAGGCTTCCGGCGTAAAATAGGAACCATCTTCACTTTTTAATAAAGAATAGGATAATGCTTTTTCATAAAATTTTTCGTCTGTGATCAATCCATATTTCACAAAAGGACCGATATCGGACCACTTGGATTCAAAGGCTGGCCGGTCGTTTTTAAACAATTCTTCCAATTTGTCGGCTACTTTTTTAGTGATGTAGGAAGTGATTTTTTTCACCTGACGGTCGCTCTGCAGGTAAGACCTTGATACATTGAGCGGGATATCCGGTGAGTCGATCACACCATGCAGCATCATCAGGAAATCGGGCACGATATCTTTTACTTCATCGGTGACATAGACCTGGTTGCTGTACAACTGGATTTTGTTTTTCTGCCACTCCATGCCCGAAGTCAGTTTGGGGAAATATAAAATACCCGTCAGGTTGAATGGATAATCGATATTGAGGTGGATCCAAAACAGCGGGGGGGTACTGAATAAATATAAATCGCTGTAAAACTTTTTATAGTCTTCATCCGTCAACTCTGCAGGTGATTTTTTCCAGATCGGCTGAGTGATGTTGATGATATTGTCTACTTCGGTTTTGATTTCTTTCCGGTTTTCACCCTCACCTTCCCAGTCGTATTCGGTGCGGGTGCCAAAGCGGATAGGGAAAGGCAGGAAGCGGCAGTATTTTTTTAATAAGCCTTCGATCTTATTTTTTTCGAGGTATTCTTTGCCTTCTTCATTGATGTGGAGAATGACATCGGTGCCCCGTTCTTTTTTCTTAGTGTCCTTGAGGGTGTATTCCGGGCTGCCGTCGCAGGTCCAAAGGATGGCCGATTCACCTTCCTGATACGATTTACTCAGCACATCCACTTTGTCGGCTACCATAAAGGCGGAGTAAAATCCAAGGCCAAAATGTCCGATGATATTGGTTTCCCCCTTGTATTTTTCTATAAATTCCTGGGCGCTGGAGAGGGCTACCTGGTTGAGGTATTTACGGGCTTCTTCGGCACTCATGCCTATTCCGCGGTCCCGGATCGTCAGGGTCTTTTTCTTTTCATCAATAAGGATATCAATGGTCAGGTCACCCAACTCGCCTTTTGCTACCCCCTTGGAAGATAGGGTCTGCAATTTGGCGGAAGCATCTATCGCATTGGAAATCAGCTCTCTAAGAAAGATTTCCTGGTCGGAATAGAGAAATTTTTTAATGATGGGAAAGATATTCTCGGTCTGTACCGCGATCTGGCCTTTTTCGCTCATGACGTTTTAGTATTTGCAAACAGGGCTGCAATAGCTGTGCCATAGGGGGAGGAACTGACAAAATGGCTTGTAAGGTAATAATGGGATTAGATGGAATTATAAAAATGAAATTTGCTTCCAAGGAGTTTCTTTTTGATTGTTTTCATCACACAAATACTTCGGACAAACAATCTGTCTTTTCTCAAGATGATCGGGCGATTCCAACTCCGGAAGATCGGCCCGTTTAGTTTTGGATGATAAAAAAATTCAAACAAATTTATAGTGCAGGATGACTAAAGAGAAAAAATTGAAATTCTACTTGGTGATCTTTCCGCGTAATCTGAATTGGTATTGAACGGGCCAAATTACCTTTGTGATTTTAATATCTAAAGGTCACTATAGGATTAAATATAATTTCTCAACTTCACTTAAAATTCTTGAACGTACTTTAAAACAAAATGTCGATAAACTCCATCATTATCTGCAAATACAAATTGAAATCCGCAAACAATTAAAAAACGTTCATGGGGTCCAGGGTCAGCACCTATTTAAATATTCCGGGAAACACAGAAGAAGACTTTATGTTTTAAAAACTGTTTTAAATACAGAATTTCACGGTGAGGGTATCAAGCGGTTTGGTGATATTACCCCGCCGGAAGGTATGCCTCCTTTATCGGAAGAGGATAAGAAACTCATCATTCATGTCGAATTGCCTATCCTGGAAGGACGTATACTGATGGCCACCGATGCACCGGAAAGCATGGGCCTGAAAGTAGAATACGGTACCAATATACATATCAACCTGGAACCGGGTACTAAAGAGGAAACCAAAAGATTATTTGAGGCGCTTTCTATGGATGGCAACGTAACTATGGAGCTCCAGGATATGTTTTGGGGAGCATATTATGGATCCTGCACCGACAAGTATGGCATCAACCGGATATTTAATTTTACCAATCCTTCAACATAGGACTGGATAACCATTGTTGGCCACCGGCAGATGGTTGAGTCAAAAACCTGATTTACAAATTGTAATCTACTATACCCGGACCGTATTTATTTTTATCCGGCTTAAAATAAGTGGTCAAAAAATTTGAGTAACCGAACGGTAACATTTAAATTTGCAGCCAGCTTATTATCTGCGAAATGTTTCTGGAAAAGGCATCCTGTTTCCGGTAAAGGCGGGTAAGGGGCTATTGAATCAAAAGTAAAAAAAATATGATTAAACAATTAGGTCAGATTACCAGGGAACATGAAGAATATCAGGTGGTATTCCACCGGACTTTGCCGCACCCTATCGAAAAAGTATGGGAGGCCATTACAAGCCCCGAACAATTAAAATATTGGTTCACCGAAATAGAAATGGACTTCCGTCCCGGAGGTCAAATCACCATTCATTTCAGGGATAAGGACAAAACACTTTCATTTGGGGAAATCGTCTCTATTGAAGCTTCACACCAATTCGTTTGGACCTGGGAAGGAGAACTGGCTATTTGGGAATTAAAAGCACCAGGGATAAATAAAACCCAATTGACCTTGACCTATAAAAATCTGCCAGGAGATTTTGTTGTTAATGCACCTGCTGGTTTTCATACTTTACTCGACAGATTGGAAGACAGGCTGGAAGGCAGCTCACAGAAGTGGCCATTTGGAACGGAAGAAATGGATCCGGAGCAAATCAAATTACAGGTTCATTATGCCGTCGCTGTATTTCGGGATTTTCCGGAAGTGATTAAAAATCAACCGGTGCTGGTAGAAAGAGTTTTTGATGCACCCATAAATACGGTATGGCAGGCCATCACCGATAAAGACCATATGCAACAATGGTATTTTATACTCGATGAATTTAAACCTGAAATGGGTTTCCAGTTTACCTTTTCAGGCCGGGGCCAACAGGGCGAGGAATACCTGCACCTTTGTACCATTACCGATTTAATGGAACCCAACAGACTGCAATATAGTTGGAAGTATAAAAATCATCCGGGGTACTCCCTGGTGACCTTCGAACTTTTTGAAACCGGAAATCAAACCAGGTTAATCCTCAGCCATCATGGTTTGGAGACTTTTCCGCAAGACAAACCTGATTTTGCCAGGAATAGCTTTAAGGAAGGATGGAATGAAATTATCAATAACAGCCTGAAGGGATTTCTTGAGAAAAACCCCTAACTACCAATCCCTAACTACCAATCCCTAACGATTGCGAAAAGGAAAATTGACTTGAAAAAATACCTGTACGAAATCATTCATATGGTTCCTGAATTAGCTCAACGATTTGAAACTGCTATTGCCCTGGATGAAGTAAAAGGTTTTGGCTTGCCCCTGGGCTCTCAAAAATGCAGGATATCCGGCAGCCGGTTTTTGTTGTGCGGGGATGCTGCTTCCCTGATTGATCCGATCACAGGAGAGGGTATTGAAACCGCGATGGAAAGCGGACAACTGGCGGCCGAGCAAATCCAACACGCTTTTGTTACGAATGATTTCACCGCCCCCGCATTAAAAGCTTATGACCGTAAAGTGTATCAGAAAATGTGGGGTACGTTTAAAAAACATTATTATACGCAGCAGATGGTGGGAGAAAAAATCGGGCTTGTCAATACCCTCATCCGTATAGGGAACATTCCATTCGTTCACAAAAAAATTCAGACCTGGTTTCGTAAGGGGTAACTTATTATCTGAAATTATACTATTGTTCCCGGGAACTATAGCGGATCATTTAGTTTATTCACGGTATAACAAATTACCTTGTTCTGCAACACCATCCCTTTTTCAGAGAAAATATCCGTTAAGGTCAATTCGTACACATAACCGGCTTTGATAACGGGTAATTTTAATCGGATGACCTTTCGATCTACAGACAATTCGACTCGTGACACCGCCACGTCCTGCACATCATATTGATCCGAACCATATTTTAAATGATAGTCATAATAATAGTGTCTGAAATGGAAGTGGCTGGTATCCATGGGCAGACTATCGCTGACAGGCTGTGTGAAAGTTAATTCAAAACCATCTTTAAGCAAGTGAATGGTAAGAATATCCATTGGAGATTTACCGGTATATACAATTCGCTGGATGCCCAGATCTCCAGCATACCCATGCTGTGCCTGGCCTACCCAAAGACTGCCATCTGAAGCGAATGCAAGCCGGTTGTTTCCTTTACGAAGACCATGGTTATCCAAAAAAGGCAGGCAGGCTCCTTGTAGTTGACCACCTATTTCCTCCATCATGACTCTTAATATCCTTTCCTGGTTCATTTCTCCAACAAAAATCTGTCCGGCGAAAGGTCCAAACTTGCCTCCCGAGCGATCTATAACCGGTTGGCTGGGGGAAGCAGCTATAATACCATGTGGATACAAAACACAACCTTTGGTACGTATGCTTTCCAATTCTGGGATCGGAAGTTTAGACGGATCGCCTTTGTTCCAACCTTCTTTCCATAACAAACTGGCCGGATGGCCATAAAAATGATCTTTTTCAATCTGATACAGTACACTGGTCCCCACCCAATCCCCCTGGTTGTCATTTACGAATAATCGGTTGAGGTCGTCAATGACCAGTCCGTTGGGTGAGCGTAGGCCGCTGGCATAGGGAAGGATCTTACCACCCGGTGTGATTTGCATAATCCATCCCCGATACGGCACGGCTGAAAATTTCTGCAAGGGTTTACCTGGAACCAAAGTAGTATCCAGTTTGCCTCTTACTTCGGGCATGACCTTACCATACTCGGAGGCTGTATTCAATCCGATATATAAATTGCCTTGCTGGTCTTTAACTGGTCCGTAATTCCATTCATGATAATTTCCCGACATTCCAAATTCGTCCGTCACCGTTTCAAAGAGATCGGCTTTTCCATCCCCATCCGTGTCTTTTAATCGGGTAAGTTCAGGTCGTTGCATGACCAGCATTTCTTTTTCATCGATGATCAAAAGACCGAGTGGTTCATGCAAACCCGATGCAAATAAATGCCATTTTTTAGTTTTGGGATCATAGATCATGACTTCTCCCCTGAGAAAACAAGCTACCAGGCGACCGTCTGGCAAAAATTCGATGGCACCGGTTTCTCCTGTCAATCCCTTCGGTAATTCTATATTTTCAACCTGGTATGAAAATTCAGGCAGGGTCTGTAGAGTATCCGGCTTACAGGAGTAAATCCAAATGGAAGCGAAAAGGAGGAAATAGTGCACAATTTTCATTGTCCTGATTTATTCATGATAATACTAAATGCAGCAGCTTCCTGAGGATCCAGTTTCAATTGAGTACCGAACCAGCTTCCTTTATCCGACCCATACACTGCACCATCGTCTTTATCATGTACAAACCAGACGGGATGATGGAGTCCTTTCATTCTGAATTGGCGCAGTAATCCCTTACCATCCTTACTGGCTATTATTAATTCAAAAACTTCGACATGGTCAATCCAGTAATTAAACTCTGGATATCCATTGACCAAACGATATCCTTTGAATTTTATGGTCGGTGCAATGGATTTTACTTCGTTGACATTCATTCTGAAAGGAAAACCGCCCTTATCGCGGTAAAATACACTTCCTAATATTTTCGCATGCAGTTCCCCTTTGACGGTCCAATAATCCGTCAGGTCAAGAAATTCTCCGGTCCAGGCATAACGCAGACGGCAGGGACCGGCATCCCAACAGTACGCCAGATTACCGGGTAAACAAACTGCAATCGCGGCCGGCCCGGCATCAGGCATGAGGACACGATAATAATAAGGAGGTACCAGTGGATAAGGATGACGCTCGGCAGGCGGGCCTGAACTAATGTGTTCTTGCCCTTTAATATCCGATTTTCTCCGGTGGGCCGGAATATCCATATCAGCCATTATTTCAGGCATGATCCCATTCGTCACATGGATGGCTCCGAACATAATATTTCCATGACCGGGGAAGGTGCACACATAGGGATACACACCGGTGTTGCGCGGGGCGCGTATAAGAATAGAATCGCTTTCGCCCACTTTGAGTACCGGAATGGAAGCCAATACAAGATCGAGCTTTGGGATATAACCCACAGCCGGCCCATGCACACCAAGGGCTGTCGCAGCTTCAACTATTTTTTGACGGCTGTCTTTTTTCCCAATCACCAGGTTGTGTTCCATATCATCGGCATTGGTCAATACTAACCGCAGATAACTTCCGGGTTTAACGGTAAACCTGACCAGGTCGTATTGCATGCCCGGTATCGCTTTCAGGACGATACGCACCGTATCAGTTCCGGATTGACCATATCCATTAGTCAATAACAAACAAAGGGCTAAGGTAATGGGGAAGACTATAAGGTAATAATTGCAAGTCTGCCACCAAGACACAAGGTGTTGCTTTTTAATGTTATGGTTATTATTCCTGATTACGTTCATCGCAATGATAACTATTTATGGCTAGCCCATTTTTCGAAAAAATTGACTTATGGTGCCCATTCTATCCCACTTCTTTATTAGCGGAGTCAATCATCCCGCGTATATATCCAAAAGCATGAGCAAAAGCCTGATACCCCCTGGCATCATCCGGGTGCGTGGGTACATGGTCAGGGCAGATCGACCAGGCGTAACCTGAATCCCTCAGAATTCGGATTACATCAATAAAATCGGCTTCCCCTTCATCGATATAAACTTCCGCAAAATCTTGCAACCCTCCACGAATATTCCTCATATGGATTTGAAATATTTTATTTTTTTCTGCAAAGTATTTGACAATAGGAGGCAATTCAATTTTAGGATTTTTTAATCCCTCCATAATAGTACCCAGGCAGAGTTGGAATCCATTATAAGGACTGTCTACTATCGATTCATATTTTTTTAAAGAATCAAATACCGATGCCGGGGCGGCATTCCAATTGTCCACTCCCTGGTATCCGCGTGGTAAACCGGGCGGGTCATAGGGGTGTACACCCATCCGCACATCATATTGTGCGCACACCGGCATGATGTTCTTCAAAAAATAGGTGATCCGTTCCCAATATTCTTCATAATTTATCCTGCCTTGTTTTTCAACGGGCAGGTTTTTCCAATCTGGTTCGAGTTTAAAGGAATGATAACTGGATCCTCCACGCCCGTCGGTGTGGCCGTTCCTGCGGATGGGGATCAGGGTCCAGTGCATAGTAATCACCTTAACTCCCACTGCGCTGGCTTTTCGTACATTTTCAATGACTTCCTGGAGTTTTTTATCTCGTTCTTCACCCGGCTTCGCATAGATAAAGGCGGAGTCCATACGAATGGCTTCCCAGATCATGCTGGCCCGGTCACAATCATCCTTCCATTTTTTCATTTCATCTAAGTTCCAGGTGCCGTCCATGATATTGGTCAGGTGTCTTACCCCATGCCTTTGATGGTATTGGAAGTTGTGGTTATTGGTCCAGTTTTTCTGTCGTTCGTTCCAGTTTAGGGAATCATCCGTCATGACCACATGATAATCACCACCGACATGGTGGAGGTGGTTAACTTTTAATAGTGACTTAGCGGGTGACACCAACAGCGGGTTGATCAGGGCCGAACCCAATACCCCGGAGCCGAGTGTTTTGTGAAATCCTCGCCGGTTTAACAAATTGGGTTTGGGGATGAGGTGATCTTTTTTAACCATGGTTGGTACGATTGAGGTCAACAAAATAGGGATAATTGAATAGGCAGGCTATCAATTTATCAAGGTTATGAACTAAAAAGTACTAGAAAGTTTTAGGGGTTTCTCTCCTTTCTCCCGAATGTTATTCTGTTCACGGAGTTATTTCAACAGCCAGGCATTAAATATCAACCGAAATAAACTTCTGTGCACGAGAAGAGGCCGTGACTACTATTGGTATTACTTTATTTTTTTGAACAACTTAATTACCATAATTTACTGTGACAACAGAAAGACAATGCCAAAACGGATCATATTTTTTATACTTATATTTTGTTTTCAAGATCTTTCCGGGCAGGATAAAGAGCGGGATATCGCGACCATTAAAACTTTAAGAAAGGCATCCAATGAATCCATATCAAAACGCGATGCGGATGGCATGTCCAGGTTTTATGCAGAGGACTTCGTCTTAATAAGAGGTAATGGGAGCCAATTGACAGGCAAAGACAATATGGTGACAACCTGGCAGGAAATGTTCATGACGAATCCGGATGTTTCATTTGAACGAAATCCTACAGAATTTAAAATTCATGACCAGAATCTGATGGCCTGGGAAACCGGTACCTGGATCGGTATAAACACCTACAGTAAAGGAGGGAATTATTCGGCCATGTGGCGTAAAATGGGTGGTGAATGGAAACTACAGGCAGAATTATTTGTTGCATTGAAATAAGCGGAGTGATCACAATTATAGTAATTTTATTGACCCTTAGTTCAGCCGAATGATCAAACCGTATATTTATAAACTGCCTATCCTGGTTCTTTTAATTTTATGCACCGGTTTTGTGATCAGCAATAAACAGGAGATTCTCCCGGCACGTTCAAAAAAAATTGAGATCACTGGGATTTATGGTAGCCCGGAGCCATTCTGGAAAAAGAACCTTCGCCTGGATCAGTTAGGTGTCAATGCAGTATTCATGCATTCCGGTTCAATCAATGAAAACATACTTACCCGTGCGAAAGCAGAAGGAGCCAAAGTCTTTGCCGAGTTCGCTACCCTCAATGGTAAAGATTACGTGGACCAACATAAAGAAGCCTGGGCTATCGATCAAAATGGTCACCCGGTAGAAGCTGCCTCCTGGTTTATGGGCGTATGTCCGACGGAACCCGGATTCAAAGAGTATAGAATAAATGAACTGCGGTTATTATTGAAAAAATTTAACCTGGATGGGGTGTGGTTGGACTACCTGCATTGGCATGCCCAGTTCGAAGATCCGGAACCTATACTTCCGGAGACTTGTTTTTGTGATCATTGTCTGTCCGGGTTCAATCAGCCTTCAGGGTCCACACTTCCCGAAGGATCTACCTCAAAAAAAGCAGAATGGATACTTACCCACCGGGATAGCGCCTGGCGTACGTGGAGATGTTCTGTCATTGCAGGATGGGTAATGGATTTAAAAAATGTACTCCATCAGGAAAGGCCCGGAGCCTTATTAGGAGTATATCATTGTCCCTGGGACGATGACGATTTCAACGGTGCACGCCGTCGCATTTTAGGTCTGGATTACGATATTCTCCGGAACCAGGTGGATGTCTTTTCACCTATGGTATACCATGGGCGCATGGGAAAAAAGCCGGAGTGGGTAAAGGAAAATATCGAATGGTTTTGTGCCCGGTTAAATATCCGGGCTGGTCAATTCCCAAAAGTCTGGCCGATCATACAATCCTATAACGATCCTACTATTATTTCGGATCGGGAATTTGAAACAGTATTGCGGTATGGAGCCGGAGCTCAGGCTACGGGGGTGATGATGTTTACCAGTACTTCAGTGGCGGGGGACGAAAAGAAAATAGAGACTATGAAAAAAGTGTATACGGGATGGAAGAAATAGGACTAAAGACAGCAATGAAATTGAATATAATCAAGCTATTTCCTGGTCATCTTTAAGTCTCTTTGATTTGAATTTTGAGTTTGACCCAAAGCAGAATTATTTTCCATTTACCTTTGTTGCATCCGATCCCATTAAAACTTATTTTTCAAATTTAATTCAAGTTTATGGTAGTTCTTCAGATTGAACATAAGGTTGCCAGCTATGAAGGGTGGAAACAGGCATTCGAAAATGACCCGATCGACCGGAAGAAATCCGGTGTATGCCGCTACCGGATCTATCGTCCGGCCAATGACCCCAATTACGTGATCGTTGACCTGGAGTTTGAAACCATGGAGGCTGCAGAAAATAGCCTCGCCAAACTTCGTAAATTATGGCCCCAGGTAGAAGGAAAAATAATGATGGGTCCTCAAACACGGATATTGGAATTGGTGGAGTCTAAAGAATATTAAAGGTGTGGGTTTAAAAGAAAATATTTTTAAACCTTGAACAAGATTAAGAATCAATCAGCAGTTATTCTCGGGAGAAGTTTGACTTCGACCAGCAGAATCAATCAGTAGTTATGTTTGGGAGAAGTTTGACTTCGACCAGCAGAATCGATCAGCAGTTATGTTTGGGAGAAGTTTGACTTCGACCAGTAGAATCAATCAGCAGTTATGTTCGGGAGAAGTTTGACTTCGACCAGTAGAATCAATCAGCAGTTATGTTTGGGAGAAGTTTGACTTCGACCAGCAGAATCAATCAGCAGTTATGTTCGGGAGAAGTTTGACTTCGACCAGCAGAATCAATCAGAAGTAATGTTTGGGAGAAGTTTGACTTCGACCAGCAGAATCACTCAGCAGTTATGCTCGGGAGAAGTTTGACTTAGACCAGCAGAATCGATCAGCAGTTATGTTTGGGAAAAGTTTGACTTCGACCAGCAGAATCAATCAGCAGTTATGCTCGGGAGAAGTTTGACTTCGACCAATAGAATCAATCAGCAGTTATGCTCGGGAGAAGTTTGACTTCGACCAGCAGAATCAATCAGCAGTTATGTTCGGGAGAAGTTTGACTTCGACCAGTAGAAACAATCAGCAGTTATGTTTCGGGGCTGACCAAAAAGTGAATCAAATATTGGTTCGAGGTCAGAGACACTCGAACGGCGGTTTGACTTCGACCAGCAGAATCACTCAGCAGTTATGCTCGGGAG
>Ga0163153_10002298_pt1 | contig 28292 bp, 26 predicted proteins | sample OliLakLV19MP6IB1_FD_148629 | JGI IMG/M metagenome (GOLD analysis project Ga0163153, IMG submission 148629) | Freshwater microbial mat bacterial communities from Lake Vanda, McMurdo Dry Valleys, Antarctica - Oligotrophic Lake LV.19.MP6.IB-1 | ecosystem: Environmental > Aquatic > Freshwater >...
GCGGTGCGGTGGGGGGCGGCTCAACATCATCGACATCATCAACATCGTGGCCATGGGGACTGCGGCTCGTCGCGCGAAGCGATGAAGCGATCGGCGCAGTCGATGTGGTGTGCCATGTGCGGATGGAGGAGTACCTTCCCGGCGTCGTTGCGAAGGAGCTCTACAACTCGTGGTCGCTCGAAACGCACCTGGCGCAAGTGGTTGCGGCCCGCAGTTACGCCCTGTGCGAGATGGCCCAGTACGAGCATCGCCACTTCGACGTCGTGGCCGGTGAAGCGAGCCAGGCGTGGACAGGACCCACCACGCACAAGACAAGTCTCGAAGCGGCGCGCCGCACCCGCGGCATGGTGCTGCTCTGGGATCGACGTGTCGTTCCGGCCTACTACTCGTCGACATGCGGCGGGCGGCCCGCGAATGCCACCGATGTCATGAGCGCCAGCGACTTCAACGCGATCGCCCCGCTGCGCGTCGGCAGGGAGTCCGTTCGCGAGTGCTGCAAGTCCGCACCGACATGGCGCTGGAAGATTTCTCTTCCGACGCAGGAGACGGCGCGGCGCATCGCGCTGTGGGCGAAGACGGATCGGCCTGCGATGGCCCGCATCGACGGTTTGCGTTCCATTGAAACGGCCACGACGAATGCGACCGGCCGTCCGCTCACGTTCCGCATCACGGACACAAAGGGTCAGCTGTTCGAGATTCCCTCCGAGCGACTGCGCTGGGCGTTCAACGCGGATGTCGCGGGCCTTGCGGATGTGCGGACGCGCGTGAAGAGCGCCGATTTCGTCGCCAAGGTCAGCCCGATCTCCATCAGTCTCGATGGACGCGGGTATGGCCATGGAGTCGGGTTGTGCCAGTACGGTGCTGAAGCGTTGACGAAACAAGGGTCGACGTGGCGCGACATCCTTGCCCGCTACTACCCGGGTGCCGAGGTGATCGCGACGTATGGTGAGCGCGTCTGAAGCGCGCGACAATCAAGCGCACCGACTCGTCGAGTCCGCGCTGCTGCGGACTTTTTCCATAGCGCTTCTCTGGCGCGAGCTCATCGGAAGCACGCGATGAGCGGCCTCAGGGGCGGCGGTATCTGCGTTGCTCCACTCGATGTGTTCGTTTGTTCAATACCTTGCATAGGCTCGCCGATGGTGTATCGTGTAATTCTCTGATAATTCTCTGATGGAGCGTCCATGATCCAACTCACTGACATTCATCCATTGACCGGATTCCTTCGGGACCACAAGGCGCACCTGGAGCGCCTCGCTGCGACCGGTCGGCCTGAGGTGCTGACCGTCAACGGCACGGCACGAGTCGTCGTTCAAGACGCGATCTCGTACCAGAAGATGCTCGACGCGTTCGACGCGATGGAAACGGAATGCATCGTTCAACAGCGACTCGCGTCGATTGAACGAGGTCAGCCAGGCGTCGCTGCTCAGGATGTTTTGCGTGACGTTCGCCGTCGACTTGGCATCGCTACGCGATGATGCCGACGTGAAGCACCACGTCATCTTCCGGCAGGAGGCCCGCGACGAAGCACTCAACGCTGTCGCGTACATGGTCGAGCATGGTTAGTCCGAAGCGGCATTGGAGTGGTACAGGCAACTCGAAGAGGCAGTCGCATCGCTCGTCTCGATGCCTGAGAGATGTCCACTTGCCCGTGAGTACCAGCTCTTTCCGCGCATCGAGCTCCGACAGCTCATCGTCAAACCCTATCGACTTATCTTCTTCGTGCGAGGCACCGAGGTTCACGTGCTGCACGTCCGACACGTCGCACGTTCCAATCTTGAGTAACCGCTCGACTTCAGCGACACTTCCGGCCACAGCTGACGGAGGACACCTTCGCGGTCGGATCCTTGCGTTCCGCTTGTACGAGCCGGGCCTGCGCCGGAAAATGAAAAACGGACCGGGTCGAGGACAAAAGTCCTTGGCCCGGTCCGCGTGTGGGGGCATCGAGAGGGAGGTGACTCCGCGCCGCCTTTGCTGGTGCAAGGTTGGGCACCTCCGTCAGTTTCTACCGCCCAGAGCAATCGAGGTGGCAGATCAGATGCTCTTCCGCGGCAATCCCGTCGCCGAAGCGACAGGCTTCGAAGCGCCGGTGTCCGAACTACGGGCCGGTTCGATCGCCGGGATCGGCACCGTCAGGCCGAACGGGTCCTCGATCTCCCATTTCTCGTCAGCAATCTCAGCCTTGGCGCGCTGCTCGTAATCGGACGGGACGCCGGCTCGGGACAGCGCTTCCAGCTGCGCTTCCTGCACGATGCGGAGCTCCGCGAGTTTCGCTTCGAGCTGACCGAGGTTGCCTACCTCGCCGAGTCTGTCATAGCCGGCGAGCATGGCCTGCTGTTCCTTGGTCATGTCGATGAGCCGTTCGTTGCGCTCGATCGAATCGATCTGACGATCGAGAATGGCCATCTTCGATTCAAAGTCCGAATACTCGGTTTCGAGCCGCTGAAGGATCTTGTCCAGCCGCTCCTTCTGCTGGGTCAGGAACTGGATCTGCTGCTTGCTGCTCGCGAACCGGTCCTGGTAACTCAGACGCACGTTGTTGATGCGTCGCGCGTCTTCCTTCACCGCATCGATCGAGCCGCGCTGGCTCTCTCGCAGCGTGATGAGCTGTCCGGTCGGCGTTGCGCCGCCCGCAACAGCGAGCCGGAGACGATCGAGGTCGTCCGACGCCATCGAAACGACGCGCCGGCTGACGTCGGTGTCGTGTTCCAGCTGCTGCATCTGACGGGAGATCTCGGCGATTTCGCCTCGAACTTGGCCGATGCGGGTCGGGTACTGCTCGGCGAGCTGCTCGAGCTGTCGGCGGAGCGCCACGGGGTCTTCGACGAAACCGTCGGTTGCTTGGCGTGCCTTGAATCGAACTTGGTCAAAGGCGGCGCCCACGCGGTCCGGTCCGATAAGGACCGTCAATCCGCCGAGAGCGATGCCACTGATGATGCCCCAACGAAGGAGGCTGCGGCTGATGGAAGGCATGGTGCCTACCTTTCGAGAGCGTCCGCTCCAAGCGATGACTGACGCCTGGACCAAATCGCGGACGCAAGGGTGCGTCGCGGCGTTGTTGGGCGGTTCGAAGCAGGGATTTCGTCCCCTCCTGCAATTCCATGCTGCGGGGCGGACCCGATTCAGGTCATGATGATTGGCAATCGCGTGCGGCGCTCGGTTCGGTTCGCCGCTCACGATTCGCCGGTGGCGGGCAAAACGGTCAGAACCGTCAAAACCGGGGCCGCGGCAACCCCAACAACACGAAGGTCATGCTCCTGATGAACTCCATTACCACTTCTTTCATCCGCCGCCTGCGGGACCGGGACGAAGCCGCGTGGTTCGAGCTGTGGGAGATTTTCGGACCGGTGATCCGCGGTCAGCTCTTCAAGTGGGGGCGCGGGCAGATTCGCACGGAAACCATTCGTGACCTGACCCAGGAGACGCTGGCGGCGCTCTCGGGCTCGATTGACCGCTACGACCCGAGCCGTGGCGCGCGCTTTTCAACATGGCTGCTTTCGATCGCCAAGCATGTACTGGGTGACGAGATCGATCGCCGGACGGCGGGCAAGCGCGGTGGCGGTAAGCGCGGCGTGAGTCTGGATGAGACGTTCATGGGAGCGTCACGGCTTCCGGAAGCCGACGAGGCCTACGAGCGTGACGTCTTCCGGGCGAAGGTGTACGCCGCCATCCGGGGTGCAGAGAGCGAGAGCGAATTTCTCCCGTTCCAGGTGTACCGCATGCGAATCCTTGAGGGGCTCAGCGGCAAGCAGGTCGCGGAGAACCTCGGGGTCAGCGAACCGACGGTGAGTCGACATCTCACGAAGGTGCGCGGCCTTCTTCGCAAGCGGCTTGCGGACACGATCGCGACGTACTCATTTACGCCGGAAGAGCGAGCCGAGGCAGAGCGCGCGGGACTCGGATGCGACGACGATCTCTTTGACGACGCTCTTGCCGACATTTACCACGCGCAGTCGCGGCTTCTGCGCGAAGACTTGCTTCAGTGACAGACGGTTCCAAGACTGGTCGCCATTCCGCTGACGGAGGGTTTCAACGACATGACGCCGGAAGACACACTCATCGTGCTTGGCCTCGTCCTTGGCGGCGCTGTCGCGCTCGGCGTGATCGTTGCGCTCCTGGTGTTCGCGGTGAAGCTGACCGGGGGCGTCATTGCCGCGATCGGCTGGACCATCAAGCATGTGTTCTCGTTTGTGTTCGGCATCATCGGCGACATCGTGCGCTGCGTCGGTGCCGTCGTTGCAGCGTTGATCGCTGTGCCATTCGCCACATGTAACGTGATACTCGGGCGCTGGGATGCGGCTGGCCGCTGGGGCCGCGCGCTGCGGCGTGAAACGATGTTCGCGGGATACTCAGTCTGGTCGGTGTTTGTGCGACGTCCACTGAAGCTGCTGTGTCTCGACGGCGTCCTTGAAGGCGTCGAAACCCGATTGCCCCAGCGTGATGGTGCACTGACGAACGCCACGGGCGCGTCAGCAGACCCGGCCCTCGCGGCTGAAGTTCACGTGCCGCTCCGTGCCGACCCGGCAAGCTTCGAAGGCTACACCATCACCGGCACGCTTCGCCCCGGCGGTTCGGGAGCGAAGCTGTACGTCGCCTCCCCTGACGAAGCGCAACGCCGCCGGATGCCGCACGGCATTGATCAGGTCGTGATCAAGAGTTTCGCACTGGAGGAAGGCTCGTCGCTTCCGCAGATCGTGCGTGAGTCGCGCGCGTTGGACGCCGCCCGTTCGCTCGGCCTCATTCTGGACCACGGACTGGATGCAGGACGTTTCTGGTACGTGATGCCATACCACGCGGGAGAGAACCTCAACGAGACCACGCGGTTGCTGCACGCGCGTTCGGGCAGCGACGGGCTCACGGGCGAAGATCTTCGCGAGTCGATCCGCTTCGCGCATGACCTTGTCGCCACGCTGGCGCGGTACCACGAGGGCGGGCTTTGGCACAAGGACGTCAAGCCCGACAACATCATGGTGCACGATGGGCGGGCGCATCTCGTGGACCTCGGGCTCGTCACGCCGCTGCGCTCGGCGATGACGCTGACCACGCACGGCACCGAGTATTTCCGTGACCCAGAAATGGTCCGGCAGGCGCTCCGCGGTGTGCGCGTGCATCAGATCGACGGTGCGAAGTTCGACATCTATGGTGCGGGCGCGGTGCTCTACTTCATGCTCGAGAACACGTTCCCGTCGCACAGCGGGTTGAGCGCGTTCGCGAAGCGCAGTCCAGAAGCGCTGCGCTGGATCGTGCGCCGTTCGATGGCGGATTATCACCAGCGGTATGCGTCAGCGCAGGCGATGCTCGCGGACGTGCAGGCCGTTGCAGCTGCCTCCGATCCGTGGGCGATCAAGCCGATCGAACTGCCGTCGATGCGCGGCGTTGATGCCGGCGCGGTCCAGGGCCACGGACCAGTGTGGTCGCCGCCGCCGCCACCGGGCGGATTCGGAGCGTTTTCGGCCGGTGCGGGCGCCGCCAGCATGGCGATCCCGGTCGCGGCGCGCCCAAAACTCCTGGTGACGAACTGGTGGACCGGCGCGTATCGCGCGACAGGGGGTATCGGCGGAAAGGCCGGCGGTGCCTCCGACGCGACAGCTGCAGCGCGCGCCGCATTGGCGGCCGTCGCGGCACACCGCGCGCAGCGCCGTGCGAAGCCGGTGAAACCAAAGAAGGAGCGCGCCGTGCGCCGCGAGCCTCCACGGCTCGCGTCTGCGCTCGGTGTGATGCTCGCCGCTGTGGTTTCGATTCTGGTCTTGGGGAAGGGGTTTCAGTACGACCGCTCACCGGCACGCTCGCCTGCGACGATCGAGTCCATCGTCCTCGCGAAGGCGATGCCTCCGTCGAAGCTCAAGGCGCCTGCTGCGGCGACGAAGCTGCTCATCGTCAACGATCACCAGGCCGCGGATCCAGCGGTGGGTGAACTCGTTGAGCGCGTGGTGGAGCGATATGAATCGTGCGGATTCACCATGGTTCGACACGACAGCGAGACGATGGCCCGGCTCCTGCTCGCACTCGGCAAGGAACGAACGAGCCTCGGCGCGAGTGATGCCAAGGCCGACATTGAGGCTGCGCTCGCGACCGGCGGTTACTGGGGAGCGGTGCACGTCCAGGCGGACCCTGCCAACGGAACGACGCTGGGCAGCCCGGTGGAGCGGTTCCGAGCCATTCCGATCGGTGAACAGCTCACAAAGGCGATTGAGGATGTGAGCGTTTCGAGGGCCAAGAGGGACAGAAAGGCGTCCTTGAAGGTGGAGCGCGGGGACGCGGTGACGATGCCGATTGCGCACCGGAGGTGGACGAAATTTCCTCCGCCGTGCGAGCCAGCGTCCCATCATGAGGACGACGACGCCGCGATCGAAACGGCAGACCTCGCGTGCAGTCGACGGTGACCGCGCTTTCTGCGAGACTTCGATCGCATGTCGACGCAGAAGCATCCGGGTCGCGTTCTTCGTGAACGCGTGCAGCGCGGGACGGTCATGGCGCCAGGCGCATTCAGCGCACTGGTTGCACGCGCCGTGGGACAGGCGGGGTTCCCCGCCGTGTACATCTCAGGCGGGGCGACGGCCAACGTCGCAGGCTTCCCCGACATCGGTCTGATCACGCTCACGGAGATGACGCGGACGATCCGCGAAATCGCCGACGCCTCGCAGCTTCCCGTCATCGCGGACGCTGACACGGGGTACGGCGAGGTCGAGTGCGTGATTCGAACGGTGATCGAGTACGAGCGGGCCGGCGCGGCGGCGCTGCACATCGAAGACCAGGTGTTTCCGAAGCGCTGCGGCCACCTGGACGGCAAGGATCTGATTGCGGCAGAGGACATGGCAACAAAGGTCGCCGCGATGGCGCACCATCGGCTCACACCGGATTTCGTGATCATCGCCCGGACCGACGCGCGGCACGTGACTGGCTTCGACGATGCTGTGAAGCGTGCGAATCTGTATCGCGAGGCAGGGGCGGACTGCATTTTTCCCGAGGGTCTGCAGTCCGAAGACGAGTTCGCGCGATTCGCCAAGCTGAGCCCGGGAATGCTGCTGGCGAACATGACCGAGTTCGGCAAGACGCCCGACATCAGCGCGGCGCGCTTCGGCGAACTCGGCTATCAGATCGTGATCTATCCGCTGAGCATGATGCGACTCGCAATGGGTCACGTCGCGCGCGGATTGCAGGCGCTCCAGCGCGATGGCAGCGTGGCCTCAGTGCTCGGCGAGATGCAGACTCGCAAGGAGCTGTACGACTTGATCGGCTACACGCCAGGCACGCAATGGCACTATCCACACGGTTGACAGCCAGAGCCGCTCGCCGCAGCGCATGGCTAGGCGACCTCGGATGTTTCGGGAGGCTTCTCGATTATATCTTTTACATACAGCTCTCGGATGAAAACTAGCAAAGCGGCGGCCAAGGGAGTGGCTAGCGCCACGCCGAGAAGCCCAAGCATCGCGCCAAAGAGAAGTTGCGCCGCAATCGTGAGCGCGGGAGGCATTCGGATCGTGCGACGCTGAATGAGCGGCGTTACGAGGTAGCTCTCAACGGTTTGAATGCCGAAATAGAGCAGCAGCACGTACAGCGCTCGCACCGGACTATCTACCGCCGCCAGCAACGCCGCAGGAACGACTGCAAGGATGGGACCGATATTGGGAATGAATGTGAGCAAAGCAGCGATCAGCGCAAGAGTCAGAGCCAACGGGACGTTCAGCGATAGAAGTCCAATCCACGTCAGAACGCCGATCAGAACCATGCCGATGATCTTTCCGATCAGCCACCAGTGAAGTGTCTCGCCGACGGAGAGCAGAACCTCTCTCGCACGCTCACGCCGGGCGGGTGGGACTAGCCGGACTGCTCCATCGAGGTAGAACTTCGGCTGCGCGGCAAGATAGAGTCCTACCGCGAGCATGATCACCGCTCCGGCGAACGCGCCGATGGTCGTCGAGAGGATCGTCGTGGCTTCGGAGAGCGCCCGGCGTCGGGACATCCACTGATCCGTCTCTGAAAACTGGCTGACCAGCCACTGTCCCCAGCCTGTCTGATCCAGGTGGCGGTGGAGCTTCGCCATCGAATCAGGGAGACTGCGCGAAAGCTCATCGATCTGTCGGCTGACTTCTGGAGCGAGCAGCCAAAATCCGAGCGCCATCACGCCGACCAAAGTCAGAAACACGATCGCAAGCGACCACCCCTCCCGGAACCCCGTCAGGCGGCTGAGCGTGTGACCCAAGCCGCGGAGAAAGATGGCGACAAGGATTCCGGCGAAAAGCACCAATAGGACATCCGACGCATACCAGATGCAGATCGTCACGACGGTGACGGCCACAACGATAAGTGTCGTCTGGAAGATGCGGTTCTTGAAGCTTGGAGCTCGACTAGATGGTGATGTCGACATGGGCTTTATTGTATTCGAAGAGGAGCATGCGGAAAGCTGCATTTGCTGGTGCGGTTAGGCGGCGTGGTTATCACGTATTATTAGTTCCAGCTTCAGAGCGGCCCGCGAAAGGTTGATGTCTTTAAGAAAAGCCAGCAAGGAAATTATAAGGGAAACCGAGCACACGATGAACAGGATGACGCAGAGCAGGACGACCTCCACATGCAGGAAGGCCACCAAGAATAAAGATATGACGAGGACCGCCGCCGCGAGCACGCTCACGACCGCGAAGTTGAGGGCCGAGCGGAGTATTCGCGCCCGTCTGAACAGAATCTCAAGCTGGGATTTCAACCGCTGTCGTTCTTGCTGGGGTGCGATACGGAGCGCGTCGTTGAGCAGCCGCGAGCGATCCAGCACGCGACCGAATCGGTTTGTCATTGACAAAATGATTAAGGCCCCGCCGGAAATCAGGATGACCGGGCTGACGGCGCCCTGAAGAATCAGTATCAAATCATCGAATCGCATCTTACATTCCTAAGAGGATGATTGCCGCTGACGACCCAACCTCGGCGCTGCGGCGACGAGGCGCGTCGATTGCAACCGCGACAGCCCGCCGCGGTTCGCTGCAGCGCATGGCTAGGCGTTTGCGGTCTCATCTGCAAATGGTCTCAATGAATCTGGACTCGGTAACGTCTTGGGTGGGTCGCCAGACAAACCATATACCTCCAAGCCAGCGAGAACTCCTCCTTAATCATTCCGAAGCGAGGGCGAGTGGTCGACTGCCGCAACGTCATATCAAATGGCGATCCCCGCGGAACGGCATGCTGCTTCCCACTGGACTTGTAAATCCAACTCTCGCACCCAGCTGCGTACATAGTCGAGGTCCAACTGATCGGTGCGGATTCTGAGGATTCCCGCCACGTCCTCGACTTGCCGCTGCGACCCGCCGATCTTGGCCCATTCAAGCTTCGCGATGACAACGTCTTCGGCGCTCGCGATCGAAAGCTTCATGCCCTGAAACTCGACAGCACCGCCACGGTCGAATTCCCCTCGACTGAAGGGTCGAGTCTTGCGCACGAACAGGTTGATCTTCCAGCCAGTCGTAGATTCGATGATGTTGAAATTTCCCTGATGTTTCTGCGCATCCAGAGCGGCGGCCACATCGACATAGTATTCGGTATCTGGAAGAAGAGCCGCCAGTGCCAGTATCTGGTCGGCTGTCGGCGCTATAACGATATCAATATCCTGCGTCGCCCGAGGCGTCCCGTGGTACGAACTAGCGAAGGAGCCTGTGAGCATATACGGAATGCCTGCCTGGTCCAAGGCTCCAATGATTCGTCGAAAGATGGCAGCGGTCGTCAAAGCAGTGGCGCCGGCAAGGTGGTGGACGTGGAGTGGAATGCGTAGCGCAGCAACTCGCGGTTGAGTTGCGAATCGGACCAGTCCGGGTGTTCGCGACTGAGTCGCGCAACAGAGAGAGCGCGCACCATTTCGCTCATCTCGACAGCCAGCGAAAGACGCTCGACGCTCGAGAGTCCGCGATGGATCGTGGTCTGCAGGGCTGAAGCTTCTGCGCTGGTGTCGCTCACGTTTTCCTCGTGTCGTTCAGTGAGCGGTCCAACGCTCAGCATCGGCGGCGCTCGCTCCATGCTATCGCCAGTGGTGGCGAGCATCGCTGCCGACCTGGCGCCGCTCACGTGCCCATCGGCTTGGCCCGCGCTGGATCGGAGACCGGCAGCGTCGCAGGCTGCTCCGGCTCTCGGCCGAAGTGATATGCGCCCTTCACCGGTCCCGACACCTGGTTGCCGTCCTTGTCGAACCCGCGATCCCAGATCTGCATCGCATCGGCCGTGATCAAGAATTCGCTCGTCGCGTATCGCGCGCCGCGGAAGGCGCTGTGGCAGTCCTGTCCCTCGGTGGCGCCGATCCATCGACCTTCCGACGGAGGCAGCAGGTACACGGTGCAGCCCTCACGGGAGCGCAGCTCGGCCGGGGTGATTGAATCGAACCGTGCGGGTTCGCGCCACGCGCCGGCGAACGCGATGGGGTCACCGGGAAGTTCAAACACGCGGAGCTCGATCGTTCCCGCAGCTTGCTCGGGGTCGTCAGCGAGGACGAGCCGGCAAACCCGCTGCCGATACGGTTGGTTCAGCGCTCCCGTCGGCGCCTGTTCGAGATAGAGCCACGGCCCGTCCACCCGCGCGGGCCAGATGGCTTCGACGTGCAACGCGATGTCGCGGTATTCCGGATCGACACGAGACTGCTCCGTGCTGGCGTAGGCCCCCTCCATGACCTCAGCCAGCGCCGCGAGCGGCGCGGCCGCGGTACCGCCCACGGGACCAAGGGCTTCGCAACCTCCCCCAAGAAGGAACACCAGCAGCAGGATGACCGGCAGCTGGGGGGCCGTGATCCGGGTTGGCAGTCGAGGGCGGCGGTGATCGGAAGTCATGCGGGCATCCTAATGAGCACCATCTGTCCCCGACGAGCCCCCGACGAGCGGAGCGTCGCCGAACCATCCGCTACCATCTCCGTTTCGTCATCGGCCACTGGTTGCGTCGGTTGTTCGTGATGACGGTCGCCTCCTTGGGTTTCGACTATGTCTACCACTGCCTCTCCTGCGTCCAAACCCGTTGATACCCGTGGCCTTGCCGGTCAGACCGTCGGTGACACGTCGATCTGCGCGGTGACGCAGACGGAACTGCTCTATCGCGGCTATGAGATCGCCGATCTCGCGGCCAACGCGAGCTTTGAGGAAGTGGCGTATCTCCTGCTCGTGGGCGAAAAGCCCCAGCCCGCCGAGCTCGCAGCATTTAAGGCTGAGGTGGCGAGCATGCGCGCCATTCCGGCGAGCGTTCGCGACGCCGTGGCGCGAATCGCGAAGGAGAGCCCGACCGCCCACCCGATGTCGATCCTGCGGACCGGCGTCAGCCTGTTGTCGCATCTTGATCCCGACTGCGAGGACAGCAGCCCGGAGGCCGAGCTGCGCAAGTCGAAGCGACTGCTCGCGCAGATTCCGACCATCATCGGCGCGTGTCAGCGGACGCTGGACGGCCAGAAGCCGCTCGATCCGGATCCGGCGCTTGGCCACTCGGCAAACCTCATGTGGCTGGTCAGCGGCAAGAAGCCGAGCGATCTTGCCGCGCGGATCATGGATGTGAGTCTCGTGCTGTACGCGGAGCACGACTTCAATGCGAGCACATTCGTCTGCCGAGGCATCGCGTCGACGGAGTCGGATTTGCACTCGGCCGTGTGCGGCGGGATCGGCGCCTTGAAAGGGCCGCTGCACGGCGGCGCGAACGAGATGGCGATGGAGATGCTGAAGGACATTGATCGCGATTGCCGGAAGCCCAACGGCGCGACGCGCATGTCGACGGAAGCGTGGATGCACCGCGCGTTCGAAGAGAAACGCAAGCTGATGGGCTTTGGCCATCGCGTCTACAAGAACGGCGATCATCGGGCGGGCATTCTGCGCGGTTGGGGACTCAAGCTGGCGGAGCAGCTGGGGCCCGACGCGAAGAAGTGGTTCACGCTTGGCGACGAGGTCCAGGCGATCATGCTGAAGGAGAAGAACATCCACCCGAACGTGGACTTCCCCTGCGGCATGACCTACTTCATCATGGGAATTCCGGTTCCGCAGTACACGCCGATCTTTGTCGCGAGCCGCATCACGGGCTGGTGCGCGCACATCATCGAACAGCACGCGAACAACCGCATCATCCGGCCGCTGGCGAATTACACCGGACCGGCACCGCGGCAGTGGAACGCCTGATCGGCGGTGCGGGACGACGGATCGTCAGCGGATCAGATGCCGGAGGAGCGTCCGCAGATGCCGCCGATTTTCAGCGGTCCACTTCTTCTGAAGAGCTGCGGACCGAAAAAAAGCGCGGGCAGCAAAGAAACTCTGCAGCCCGCGCCTGAGGAGAAAGCAAGTAGATGACAAGTAGATGACAAGTAGATGACAAGTAGCTGACAAGTAGCTGACAAGTAGCTGACAAGTAGCTGACAAGGCTGCGGGCGAACCCGCCGTTCCAGTCGCTGTCCGCGATTCCCGGACCATTCGCGGCCGATTCCCAGCTAATCCCAACACGATTCAACCAACTGTAGGCGATCGTGCTGCACTTTATCCGAGCAATTCTTGGCGTCAACGCCGCGGCAACTGCCCGTCGCGAGCGAGAAGTCGCCCGCGGAACCATCCACAACTTCATGAACTCCGTTGATGGCGGCCGTCGAGGCGATCGGACCTGATCTCAGCCGCTCGCCGCTCCGATTCCGCAATCCGCTCAATCCGCTCAATCCGCATCAGGTGCGGCCCGCCATTTCGACGGAATCCCGTTTCAAAGGGAGTCCTGTCTCGACGGCCCCCGCACGATACCGGCTTGCGGGCACCGGATCTTGGTAAGAAGCCCCCAATTCGCGCCCCCAATTCGCAGTCAGTGGCTGCTCCAAGCCAGCGCATACTCGACCCGCGCGGCCAAACTACCGCGCCCAGACTCGACGTTCGAAGCGAACCCAAGAATTGGGAACGAATAGGCGAACGATTTTCGTCGCGTTGCGCTGCACGATCGCCCGCGCGCGATGCACGGGGCGCCGCGTCCGCTGAGCGTCCGACGACCGATCAGCGGACGCGTATCATGCCGCGTCGAAGGAGAGGCACACCTCCCCTCTCACCCCCGAAGACCTCCATGACCACTGTTCAATCGCTCGCTGTGATCGGCGCCGGCACCATGGGCTCCGGTATCTCCCTGACCGCGGCGTCCGCCGGACTCACGGCGTACCAAGTCGATGTGAGCCAGCCCCAGCTCGACAAAGCCAAGGCGTATCACCAGAAGACGCTCGCGCGAAGCGTCGAAAAGCAGAAGACGACGCAGGCCGACGCGGACGCAACGATTGCGCGCCTCCGGTACGTCACGGACATGACGGAGGCGCGGTCCGCCGAGTGGGTTGTCGAAGCGGCGACCGAGAACGTCGAGCTGAAGAAGAAGATCTTCCGCCAGATGGCGGAGACGTTTCCGAAGTCAGCCGTCCTTGCGACGAACACCTCGAGCATTTCGATCACAGACATCGCGACGGCGGTCGGTGCTGACGCGCATCGCGTGATCGGCATGCACTTCTTCAATCCGGTGCCGCTGATGAAGCTCGTCGAGGTCATCAAAGGGCTCGCGACGAGCGACGAGGCCACACAGCGCACCATCGACCTGTCGAAGGCGCTCGGCAAAACGCCGGTGCCGGCGAACGACCGTGCCGGGTTCGTGTCCAATCGCGTGCTGATGCCGATGATCAACGAGGCGTTTCACGCGTGGATGGAAGGCGTCGCCAAGCCGGAAGACATCGATCAGATCATGCTGCTCGGCTGCAACTTTCCCATGGGACCGCTCCGTCTGGCCGACTTCATCGGGCTCGACGTGTGCCACGACATCATGATGGTGCTGCACCGCGAACTCGGCAATCCGAAGTTCTTCCCGTGTCCCTTGCTGCGTCAGCTCGTGCAGGCAGGACGGCTCGGCGACAAGAGCGGGCGCGGCGTGTACGAGTACGCGAAGAAGTGACGCAGCGCCCGCTGGAGGCTGCGCTGCTGAGGAGTTCGGGCGCGCGCTTCGGCCTCGATGTCCTTTTCGCGGCCCTCTTTCTTTGCCGTTCATCGCGTCTCCGGTTAGGGTGGTGACCTTACCAGCGACTTCCAACAGTTCCTGTGGGGATCTGTGCCGGACTGGTAACGGAACCTCTTGTCGGGCAAGGAATCGCGATGCAGCCATCGGACGAAATTCTGGGCGGTGGGGACATGTCGAGCGGCCAGATCGGGCCCGTGGTGGGTGCTCTGGTCGGCGCTTCCGTCGCCGGCGTCGCGGGTGCCGCGCTCTGGGCTGCGGTCGCCTACTTCGCGAATCTCGAGAGCGGTTGGATCGCGTGGGGTGTCGGCGCGCTGTGCGGTGCCGGGGCGCTGATCGGCGGTGGACGATCAGCCGGCTTCCTGGGCGGAGTGGTGGCCGTCGTCTTGGCGATCGCTTCGATCTGTGGAGGCAAGTACGCCGCCGTGCACTTCGGATTGAACCACGCCGACTCGATGATTCAGGCAGAGATTGAGGAGATGATCGCGTTCAACCACGATGCTCCGGAGCACTTCAAATCGTTTTTGGCCGATCGCCTGATTGAAGAACGGGTGGCGGCCGGGCGCGTTCCAAATCGGTTCTCAGCGCAAAACGTAGTTTCGTGGACGTCGCGTCGCTGCTGACGACGTCCGCTACCGACAGTCACACGAGGTAAGCATGCGAATCGCTGCGGCTGCTGCATGGGGGACGCTGTTCGGACTGCTCGCCGCTGTGGGGTGGGCGTTGCTCACCTACTACTCGGGCTTCCTCGTCGGATTCGTGGCTTGGGGCATCGGCTGGGCTGCGGGGCGCGGAGTGTATCTCGGCATGAAAGAGAGCGCCGGTGCACACTCCGGCATCCTGGCCGTGGTCATCGGCGTCCTGTGCTATCTCGTCGCCAACGCGTTTCTCCTCGTCATCGCCGCAATGGAAGGCACACCGCTGGTCAATGTGTGGGCGCGATTCACGGCGCAGTTTGGTCCGTTGGACCTCCTGTGGATCGCGTTCGTGATCTGGCCTGCGTATCGCGTCGGCGCGACAGGGAACGACCTCTGAACGTTCACACGAGCCGTGCAAACCGGCGTTGCGCTCGCGGAAAATCAACGCCCATCGCGAACCAGTGCACCACGCCGATGGCGACCGCCAGCGCGAGCGATGCGCTGTCCGGCCAACTCGCGAGCGGCACCGGGGCCGTAGCGATGCAGGAAATCGCCGCACCGAGAATCACCAGCGCCAGCCCGCACCATTGGTAGAACCGCAGGCCGCCGATCACACGCGTCTGCGGTTCGCCGCGATACGCCTCCTCCGCAAACCGTGCGAAACCTGCGAGTACGAGATACATCCCGATCACGCCACTGCTCGGCGCGCCGAGCGACCACAGTCGGGCGATGATCGCGCCGATCACGACATTGCTGCTGATCGACACGAGTGGCGTAGCGATGACCTCCACACTTCCCATCTGCGCCACGGTGATCACGCGAGATCGTGGATGCCGGTAAACAATGCCGCGGCCCGCCTCGCAGCGTGCGCCGTGGCAGCAGCCCTGCACGAGACATCGCAAGCGACCGACGGCCTGCACCCACGGCGCTGCAACGGCAACCGCTGCGGCCATGGTCCATCCGTCGAATCCGAACGGAAGCAACGCGGCGGATGCGAGCGCGACAGCGATGACACTGCCGAAGTAGCCGAACGGTCGAAGCAGCGTGCGCGAGCCGACCCAGTATTGTCCCCACAGGCCCGCGCCGACAAGTGACGCGAGCGCGATGAGGCCGATCTCTGTCGATCGCGACGCGCCGCCACATGCACTGATGATGGCCACGCCCAGCGCCGCGGCGAGGCCGGCATAGGTCCCGTGCACGATGACTCGTACAGGCCCAATGTGCCACTCGCGCCACGAGTTTGCAACGCGTTCCGTTGTGCGCAGCGCTAGCGCCCACAGTCGGCGCCGGTGCAACGCGATGATCGCCAGCAGGACGCCAGTGACGACATCGATGATGGCGTGCATGCCGGTCGTGACGCAGCTCGCACAGATGAGTGTCGCACTCCCGCCCGCGAGCGCGGCCGTCACGCGGCCTCGCTGCCCGATGAGCATCGCGGCCATCACGGCCCAGAAGACGTGAAACGATGGACACGCCGCGCGGCCAGCAAGACCGTCTGCGCGCTCAAGCGTCAGCAGCCATCCCAACGGCGCTTCAGCGTCGAACGGCCGCGGAACGGCAACGAGGGGTATCACGAGGTAGCACAGCAGGCCAACCGCGACGCCCAGCCACGCGTCGAAACACCACGTGCGCAGACGGCACCGCGTCGGCGCCAGCACGACCGCCAGCAGCACAAACGGATACACCGCGGTGTACGCGATGGTTGTCCATGTCCACACGGGCCAGCGGCGTTCCACGGCATGCATGACATCAATCGCATCGGGAACGGGCAGATGGCCGACCGCTTCATACAGCACCATGAACGGCAGGAGCAGGCGCAGGAGCACAGCGACGAGGTCGCTCCCGCTGGGGGGCGCGCTGTCATCGGTGGAAGGCCAGCGCGCCGAGACACCGCCGGGCACCTCCCCAAAACGGCGCAGCAGATCCAGCCGTTCGAAACCGAGCACGAGCGCGGCGCACGCCAGCGCGAGCGCGGGAGTGACGATTGCAACGCCGGCGAAGGAGCCGCATCCAACGGACGTGCCGGCGGCGACGATCACTGCTCCGACATAGATGGGATGTTCGAGCCACCGATAGGGGCCGCTCTGCACAGGCAGCAGTGGAGGAAACGCATTCATCGGCAGGCCGCGTCCGACGCGCCAGAGCTCAAGCATCGACCAGGTGATCAGCGCGATGCCGGCACCGACGAGCCACCATCCCTCGCTCATGCCAGGGAGGGACGGCAACGGAAGGATCGTGTCGAGCCGCGCGGCCCACAGCGCAAGGAGCGTCGGCAGCGCAATGCAGAAAAGGAGTCCGTAGCCAAGACATACGAGCGTGATCGGTGGCAGCGTTCGCCTACATCGCCGGAAATCGGACGAGTTCGTGCAGCGCGAATCCATCTTCTCGCGTGTCCGGTTCGGTGCCGTCCTCCAGCGTCGCTGCGCTGAGCCACTTGGTCTCGTGGACTTTCAGCAGCGGGATGGACAAGGCATTCGCGAGCCTGGGGATCCACGAGAGCGCACCGGTTCCGATCGGCGCGTCGCGCAGCGTGCGCGGCGACTGCAGTCGGATGGCGCCGTTCTCCCACGTGACATGGTGCTCGTCGATGGCGACTGCGCTTCGTTCAACGCCATCAACGATGACGAGATCGATCGGGTGCGCGCCGCGCCACTGAATCCACACGACGCTCCGCGCCCCAGTTGAGAAGCGCCCCCATCGAAGTGTCGAGATCGGCAGCCGCCACGGCTCAAGCGTCAGCTGGAGGCGCTCGACGTAGCCCGTTCCAGTAAATATGCCACGCGGCGTGCTCACCTGCGCCGCCGCAGCGGGCGCAACGCACTCCCATCGAATGGACTTGCCATCGGCGGCGTAGAGCGTGCGTTCGGGGAACGCTCCCCGGAACCCCTGCCACAGACCCTCCGCAAGAAGGCGGTCGTTTGACCAGCGCACGCCGTCCTTCGTGCGCTCGGGAAGCCGGGCCCCGACGAGCGAGCTGTGGTCGGATACGCCCTCCCCGGTCGTGTACTCCGTCAGCGCATTGACACCGACGCGGACTCCCGCGAACGCGACGTCAGCGGCATAGATGATCGACAGATCGCCCTGAGTCCCAAGCACGTCGAGAAACCACTTTTCCAGCCTGAAAGTCACGAATTCATTCCACGGAGGATTGGAAAGTGCACTCGAACGGCCGTCGAGTGTATGGTCGAGCGGATCACGGTGCCCTTCCGGTACCATCCGGTGCGATTCGACTCTGTTTCGCCCGTTCCATCGAGAAGTGCATGCCATGACGACTTCCCGCGAAGCCATCACCCGTTCGTCTGTCTCCACAACGCCCGCGCCTGTTGATCCGGAGACGGTGACCATCTCCGGCTACGTCGTCGACGAGCGCTACGGCCCGGCGTCGGTGGAGGTGGTCGACCCGTCCGATCCGACGAACGTGCATCCGCGCATCGCGGAGCCAGGCCAGTTTCCCTACACGCGTGGCGTGCACAAGACGATGTATCGCGATCGTCTTTGGACGATGCGGCAGTTTGCCGGCTTCGGTTCAGCCGACGACACCAACAAACGGTTCAAATACCTGCTCGCGAACGCGCAGGGAACGAAGGCGAACACCGGTCTCTCGACAGCGTTCGATCTGCCGACGCTGATGGGGCGCGACTCGGACGATCCGCTGTCGGCGGGCGAAGTCGGCCGCTGCGGCGTGGCGATTTCATCGATCGAAGACATGCATCGGCTCTACGCCGACATTCCGATCGGTGATGTCACCGTGTCACAAACAATCAACGGGCCGGCCGCGGTGATCTGGGCGATGTACCTCGCGATGGCGAAGGAACGCGGCATCTCGTGGACCAATCTTGGCGGCACGCTGCAGAACGACATCCTGAAGGAATTCCATTCGCAGAACGAGTTCATCTATCCGCCCGAAGCCAGCGTAAAACTCGTCGTCGACACGATCGAGTTCGCATCGCTGCATCTCCCGAAGTGGAACTCGGTTTCCATTTCCGGCTACCACATTCGCGAAGCTGGTTCGACGGCAACGCAGGAACTGGCGTTCACGCTGCGCGACGGCATGGAGTACGTCGAAGCGTGCATGAAGCGCGGACTCGATGTCGATCAGTTCGCGTCGCGGCTCAGCTTCTTCTTCAATTCGCACAACGAGTTCTTCGAAGAAATCTGCAAGCTGCGCGCGGCCCGGCGCATCTGGGCGCATGCGATGCGCGACCGGTACAAGTCGAAGAATCCGCGATCGCTCTTGATGCGCACGCACGTGCAGACTGCGGGCTGTTCCCTGACTGAGCAGCAGCCGCTCAACAACATCGTGCGCGTCGCGTATCAGGCGCTCGCCGGCGTGCTTGGTGGATGTCAGTCGCTGCACACGGATTCCATGGACGAGACGCTCGGATTGCCGACGGAGACCGCGGTGCGCGTTGCACTCCGCACGCAGCAGATTCTGGCGCACGAAACGGGTGTCCATCGCACGGTCGATCCGCTTGGCGGCTCATGGTTTGTTGAAGCGCTCACGGACCGCATGGAAGCGGACGCGAACGCGATCATCAAGGAAGTGGACGACATGGGCGGCGTTGTCTCTGGCATTCACAAGGGATACTTCCGCCGCTCGATCGCTGAAGCGAGTTACCGCTTTGGGCAGGAGATGGAAGCGGGCGACCGCGTCATCGTCGGCGTCAATGCGTACACGGACGGCAACGAAGACAACAACGTCGAGATTCTGCAGATTCCGCATGAGGTCGAAGAGGTCCAGTGCGCGCGGCTCGCGACGTTCCGCAGAACCCGCAATCAGGACGCCGCGAAGCAGGCGCTTGACGACATTCGTTCTGTGGCGCGCAAGGACGAGAACGTGATGGCGGCGCTTGTTGAAGCCGCGCACCAGAAGTGCACGCTCGGCGAGATGGTGCAGGCGATGGCTGATGTGTTCGGCCGCTACTCCGGCGGACCGGAGTGGTAACGCCGGCGCGCACTGCCAGCTTGTGGTTGTCATGCAACTCGTTCGACGGTTGAAGTTTTTCGCTGGTCGGCTCGCACGGATCGTCCTCGTATGGGGCTCGATCGGCGGCGTGTTCGCGCTCACTGTCACCATGCTGCGCGCCTTTGCTCCCGACGCGCCGGTGCCGCGAGCGCTCCCTTTGGATCTGGAACGTGATGTTGCCTGGGTTGCGGGGACGATGCCTGCGGAGGTGCAGGAGTTCTATCGCGGACCGGCTGGGGACGGTCGCTGGCGTCTGAACGGAATGCGTCAGGTGTGGATCCGGTTCGGCGAGATTGCGATGCACCTGCAGGTGTGGCGCCGCAATGAAGATCGCTCCTTCGATCGATCGCCGGCAGGGACAGTGGATGTCTGGCGCGTTCGACGCGGGTTTCCGTTCCGGTGCCTGGAAGGGTCCTCGTGGAGCGCCGTGCCGACTGCCGGTCGAACGGCCGCACGTCCGCTGGATGTCAGTCTTCTGCGGATTCCCCGCGCATCGGACACGGACGCTGTACTGCCCACGCAAGTCATCTGGTGGGGTCTGCTCGGCAATGCGGCGGTATATGGCGGGTTCCTCCTTCTCCTCACCCGCCTGCCCGTCGCGGCAGAGCGCTGGTGGCGCCGCCACAATCACCGCTGTGCCGAATGCGGCCACCCGCTGTTGGGAGCCGCGCGCTGCTCCGAGTGCGGCGCCAGCGCCGTCCAGCAAGATGCCGTCACAATGCGGCAGTGACGTTGGAGCGGCCGACCATCTTCAAGGCGACGATGACCGAGGCGCTGGTTGGCACAGCCACCACCCGCGCGGCGCGGTGTCGCGGCGCGATCGCGACGATCGCGAGGTACTTCGCGATCGGATTGCTGCTCACGCTCGTCGGCGCCGCTGCTGGGGTGGCGCGGGGGACGAGTCGGAAGTTTCAGATCGTCGTGGTGGATCCCGATTATGAAGCACGGTGGATCGCATCCACAATGCCGGCGCCGTTCGCGGAGCGCGCTCGAGCGTGGTCTGCGCACGGGTGGAAGCTCACGCAGACGATCGATGCAGATCGGTTCTTGATTCGGGAAGAGATGATGGATCTGTGGCCCCGCGATCGGGCCGGCGGCATCATCGAGACGGATCGCATCGCCGTGTGGCGCATGCGTGTCGGATGGCCGTGGCCCGCGCTCGAGATGTCCTCGTGGAGCGGCGCAGGTCTCGGCGACATCGCCGTCGGCATGTGGAAACTGCCGCTGGCGTCTCTCGGCCTGCCCGGATTTCCCGTCGGAATCGAGCCGCTCGGCATGGTTGCTGACGCGTTCGTGCTCGGCACCTGCGCCTGGCTGCTGCTGCGCGTCACACGCACCGGGCGATCGGTGCGGCGAGCCCATCGCGGAGCGTGTCGTGCGTGCGGACACCCGCTCGCGGGTCTCGAGCGCTGCCCGGAGTGCGGTGTCGCAGTCGTCGGTCCCTGACGCGTCGCGTTGTTGCCGTAGAATTGCTCGACGATGGCCGCAACTCCGCAGAAACTTCAGTCGCCCAAAGGCACGCGCGATTTCTATCCGATCGAAATGGCGACGCGCCGGCACATCGAAGCGGCGTGGCGCTCTGCATCGGTCGACTGCGGATTTGAAGAGATCGACGGTCCGACGTTCGAGCACCTTGAGCTGTACACGATCAAGAGCGGAGAAGGAATAGTGAACGAGCTGTTTTCGTTCACTCGCGCGGGGGGCGAGGCGACATATGCGCTGCGCCCCGAGTTCACGCCGACGCTCGCACGCATGGTGGTTGCGAAGGGCCAGCAGCTTCCGCTTCCGCTCAAGTGGTTCTGCATGCCCAGCATGTTCCGCGCCGAGCGCCCGCAGCGCGGTCGCCTGCGTGAGTTTCAACAGTGGAACGCCGACATCGTCGGGACTGGCGGATGCGAAGCGGACGCGGAGATCATCTCGGTGGCCGTGCTGGCGCTGGAACGGCTTGGTCTCACGCCTGCTGACGTGCAGGTGCGCATCAGTCACCGTGACGCGATGGGCAACGTGCTGCGCAGAATTGGTGTGCGCGACGAGGGCGTAGCTGCTGCCTTTGAGCTCATTGACCGGCGCGACCGGCTGCCGCCTGAGGAGTTCATGAAGCGCGCAGAGGTGCTCGGCTTCACGCCGCAAGGCACTGCGCACTTTGAGCGCGTGGCCCGCACCAGACTCCCGCTGTCGACGAGCGTCGAAGAGCTTGCGGATGCCGTCCAGGTGCCGATCGACGATCTTGCTCCACTCGCAGCGTTGCGTGATCGCCTCGCGACGCTCAGTCTCAGCGCATGGTGCTCGTGGGATCTGGGCATCGTCCGCGGTCTCGCGTATTACACCGGCGCCGTGTTCGAGATCCACGAGATCACCGGCGCGGAGCGCGCCATCGCCGGCGGCGGTCGATATGACACACTTGTCGAACTGTTCGGCGGACCATCGATGCCTGCGTGCGGCTTCGGCATGGGCGATGTGGTCCTGTCCCTCGTGCTCGCCGATCGCGGACTGCTGAAACCAGAGGAGCGGCTTCCGCGGCCGGACGTCTTTCTGCTGAGCAACGGCTCCGAGGTTGCGGAGCGCGCTCTCCCTGGCCTCCTGTCGGAGCTGCGCCGGAGCGGACTGCACGCGCGACAGAGTTACAAGACGACGCGCAACATCGGCAAGCTGCTCGGCGACGCGGGCAAAGTACGGGCGCGGTTCGCGGCGATTCTCGATGAGAAGCTCATCGAGAACACTGTGACGCTCAAGAACCTCGACACTGGGGAACAGACCGAGGTTCGTCTGGAGGATCTGGGGGCCCTGTGCCGCGCGGGCGGTTCGCGCACTTAGCGCGACCCAGCCTGAAGTTGGACGTCAACTGAAGCACCGATCCGGCCGATCAGCCTTGTACGGGTTCCTGCGAACCTGTCCGGAGGCGGAATGGCGCTGTCGATGTTTACGTCCCTTGCTTCCCCGATCGTTGCGGACTTTGGTTCCGCATCCGTGAAGCTGCTGCAGGTTTCGTCCGGCGACAAGCCGGTCGTTGTCGCGGCGGCGGAGCTCGTCATTCCTGACGAGCTGCGCGGTCAGGCCATCGATCGTCGCTTCGAGTTCTTCGCACAGAAGCTGCCGCAGCTGCTGAAGGACAATGGCTTCAAGGGCAAGCGAGTTGTCTGCTGTCCGCCCAGCGCGCAGATGCTCGTCCAGCACATGCAGCTGCCAACGACGGACACGCCGATCGAGATGATCAAGGCTCAGCTGCAGGCCCAGCTCAGCATCGACACCTCCGGCGTGGTGGTGCGCAGCGTCGCAGTGACATCGTCGCCGAACAGCCAAGGCAAGGTCGAGCACATCGCCTTCGCAATCGCGCGTGACGATGTCATGCGCTATGTCGATCTCTTCAAGCGAATGAAGATTCAGGTCATCGCTGTGCACAACGAAGTGCAATCGCTGCTGTACGCGTTCGATCACATCAATCGTCGTGAAACGGACGTCAGTGTCTCGACGCTGTACGTCGATCTCGGGTGGGGCACCACGAAGGTTGCGATCGGTCACGGCCGTCAGCTCGTCTTCGCCAAGTGCATTGCGCTCGGTGGCCGTCACTTCGACCAGGTGGTTGCACAGGCGTTCAAGTGTGATCTGACCACCGCGCGGGCGCGTCGACTGGCGGAGGATCTCCTCCCGCTGCGCCAGGCGCCGGCGCTCACGCAGCAGCAGCAGCAGCAGTCTTCGGATCAGGGCGGGCTGGCCATTCTGAAGGCTGGCATGGCCCAGGCCGACAGTGATGCGCGGCTTGAGAACAACTTGCATGCGACAAGCACGGTCGATGATCGCCGAGGCGGCGGACGGCCGCGTGCGCTGGGCAGCGATGTTCCCGAGGCGGGCGGACCGGTCAAGATGACGGTCGACTTCACGGAACAGCTTGAAAGCCTTGCTGACGATCTTTCGATGTGCACCCGCTATCACGCGGCGTGCTTCAGCGGTCGTGCAATCGACCGCGTGGTGTTTCTCGGCGGCGAGGCCCGTCAGATCGGTCTCTGTCAGTACCTCGCGGAAGCGCTGGGACTGCACGCGAAGTCCGGTGATCCTCTCGCGCGGCTCCTCGGTCCCGCGACGCCGGCCGGCCTGCCGGAACCGGGTGAAGCGCATCCGGCGTGGGCGGTGGCGTGCGGACTGAGCGCCGCGCCCGTGGATATGTGACCACGTCGATGGAAGCGCGTGAGTGGGTGAGGATCCGTACGGTCCGAATGTCTGAACGAATCAACTCCGTCCTTTGTTGGGAAACCGCATGTCGAACACCAGCTTCTTGCCCGAGGACTACATCGCTCAGGCCGCCGAACGGCGCACCAACCTGGCGAGCCTTGTCCTCTTCGGTGTCGTGATGACCGCCGTGTTCGGCGCGTTTCTCGTGACGAATCGCCAGTGGACGCAGGTCCGCCAGGATCAGGTCCGCATCCACGCCGATACCGAGCAGGCTGCTGCCGAGATTCGGAAGATGCAGGAACTGGAGACCAAGCGCGCCGCGATGGTCGACAAGGCCGAACTTGCGATGACGCTCATCGAGCCGGTGCCGCGGTCGGTGCTGCTCGCGCTGATCGTGAATGCGATGCCGGAACGGCTCAGCCTGCTCGACTTTGACTTGAAAAGCAGCGAGGTCAAGCGTCCGAAAAAGCAGGTCGAGAAGGAACTCTCGGAGGCGAAGTCGAAGGGGGCAAGTGCTCCGAAGGTGTCCAAGCGCGGCCAGACGAAAGGCCAGGCTGCAGCCGCAGCTCCTCTCGCTGAGAAGGAGGCGCCGAAGCCGGAACCCGTTCGTCATGTCATCGCCATCACGATGACCGGCATCGCACAGAACGATCTTGATGTTTCACGCTATATGAACGGACTCTCAGGAATTCCCATCTTCAAGGCTGTGCGCCTCGAGACCACTGAAGAGAAAGAAGTGGACGGACTCTACGTGCGTTACTTCAAGATCTCGATGCGCATCGATGCCGATGCGGACATCCGCAGTCTGCGCAACAGCGTGCTGCGACCCGGCAATCCGCTGATGGACACGGTGGAGATGTCGCCGCCGTCGCTGCGCTCGGATGTCGGCGAGATGTCTGAGAGTGATGAGCCGATGATGACGCCCGACGACGGCGCGACTCCACAGGAACCCAGCCAGGAGGGCCAGCCATGAGCCAGTACAAGCTCGGACTTCGCGAATTGGTCTTCGCAGGCGTCTTGCTCGCCGTTCCCATCGCGAGCTATTTCTTTGTGTTCGGTCCGCGCAACAACCAGATCAAGGCTGCCAAGGTGGAGATGCTCCGCAAGGAGACGCGCCTCGCCGAACTGCGCAAACTCACCTCGCGCATCGGTGATCTCGATCGCGAGATTGTCAACTGGGAAGAAGCGCTGAAGCGGCTCGGTGAGAAGCTGCCTGATGAGGAGGGCATCGATGCAATCCTCGGTCAGATTACGGAGATCGCCAAGACCAACAAACTGATGGTGCGCTCGGTGAAGGGCGAGAAAACCATTCCCGCCGCGATGGCATGGGAGCTGCCTCTGCGCACGACCGTTGAGGGAAGCTTCGACGGGTTCTATCAGTTTCTGCTGGACATTGAAGCGCTTCCTCGAATCACGCGCGTGCACTCTATGAAGATGAGTCGACTCGAGCCGAGCAAGGGCGACGAGCGTCCAATCACGCCAGGAACCATGAAGGCAGAGTTTGTGCTGAGCATCTATTTCGACGCCGGCGATCAGCCACCCATCGATATGACCGGAGGAAAACGTGAGCATAAATCGCGTGAACGCAAGTGAAAAGAATTCCGGAAGCGACGCGAGCGGCAGTGCGGGAGCGCTCAACGCTCAGGATGCACCGCTCCCCGGTTCCACCGACGGTTCGGCCGACGGCTCGATGGACGGCGCGTTTGGCGCCGGTGGCTTCGGCAGTGTCAAGCGGCGCATCAGCTCAGGCTCGCTCCTGATGGGTGGGGTTGTCGTGCTCTCGATCGGCAGCCTGTGGTCCATGCGCGCGATTGATCGCGCTGCTGCGAGCGGCCCGTTGAAGAGCAGCGAGATGGATGTCTTCGTCGATGAGGCGCTGGAGCGCGGTGGTCGCAAGGTCGATCCCAATACCGACGCGACTCGATTGCTCGAACCGACGGAGGCCAACGCCGATCTTCGCGTGCCTTGGAAGGATCTCGTCAAGAATCCGTTCCTGATCTGGCTTGATCCCACCGTGCCTGGGACGACCGATCCGAAGGATCCGCCGACGACGCCGGGCGACGATCTTGCGGCGCGCATCGCTGCGTGGCAGAAGCAAGTCGATGCGGCCGCTGCGGCGATCCGGCTTCAGTCGACGATTGTCAACACGAGTGGGCCCAAGGGTGCAACGGGCATTGCAAACATCAATGGTCACATGCTCCGGCTTGATGATGTGTTCGGTGTCGACGGGACGGACACCGAATTCAAGATTCAGTCGATCGATCGCGATGAAATGACTGTTGTTGCCTACAACGCAGCATTGAAGCATGAGCGCATCGTGAAGGTCACAGTCCTCAAGAAGAAGTACTGATCGACGGTTGGTCTGCACACACTGCGGGAGGCGATTGTGGCTTTCAACTGGGATGAGCTCATGAAGGGACTGGGGCAGCCCCGCAAGGATGCTCCCAAGGAACCAAGCCCCGCGCCGCCAGACGGCGTCGGTGCGAATGGCCCACCCCCTCGCGCGCCAGGCCACTCGAGATCTTCACTTGGCGACCTCGCAAATGCCCCGCTTCCGCGGCCGCGCGCGCCCATTTCGCCGTCGATGGATGCGCCACGTCCACCGGATCTCAATGGTCGAGGCTTCGGCGCCGAGCTTGACACAACGATGGCCTCGCACGGTGCCGATCCGGCGCGGCAGCGACCCGATGACGCGCTCAGCGACGTGTACACGCCGGCCGCGCGCGGTGCTGCACTCGACCTCGGGCAGATCCTCGTTGAACGCGGCGTCATCGATCAAGAGCGGCTTTCGAGCGCGCAGCGGGTGATGAGACAGACACCCGACAAGAAGCTGTCGCAGGTCGTCATCGAAGCCGGGGCTGATGAAGCCAAAGTGCAGGCCGTTGTCGCAGAGATCGCGCGTATCGGTTTCGAGCGCCTCGATCCGAAGGGCAAGGATCAGTATGAGCCGCGGGCTTTGCAGCGACTTGGCCACGATTACTGCCGCCAGCAGCTGGTGATGCCGCTGCGCCAGGAAGGCAACCGCATTGTCGTAGGGACGACGAGTCCGGACGATGTGTTTCTCCTGGACGAGGTGAAACGGCGACTGGGCGTGAGTGCGGTCAAGCACGTGCTCGTCACCGCTGCGGACATCAACGCGCTCATCCTCGCAATCACTGAAGCGCATACGCAGGAGCCGGACATCGACTCGATTCTCGCCAACGTCGAAGAAGACGATGTTGAGGTCGAAGAGGAAGTGAAAGAGGCGGACAACGTCGAGCAAGACGCGGAAAGCTCGCCGGTGGTCCGCTTTGTGAATCACATCATTCAGTCAGCGCTGAAGGACGGTGCCTCTGATATCCACATCGAGCCCGACGACAAGACGCTGAAGGTCCGCTTCCGCATTGACGGCGTGCTGTTCGAATCGATGGCACCACCGCGCAAGATGCACGCGGCGCTGACCAGCCGTATCAAGATCATGGCGAACCTTGACATCGCGGAGCGACGCCTTCCGCAAGACGGTCGTATTCGCGTCACCGTCATGGGGCGCAAGATCGATCTGCGTGTGTCGACGATGCCGACCGGCAAGGGCGAGAAGACGGTCATGCGTATTCTCGACAACCGATCGATCAGCGTGTCGCTCGACGATCTGGGATTCAACGAGGACACCCTCACGATCTGGAAGAATCAGATCGAGATGCCGCACGGCATCATCCTAGTCACCGGGCCGACCGGCAGCGGTAAGACGACGACGCTCTATTCATCGATTCGTCAAATGGACACGCGGCGCATGAACGTGTCAACCGTCGAGGATCCTGTCGAATACAACCTCGCCGGCATCACGCAGATTCAGACGCACGAACGCATCGGCATGACGTTCGCACGGGCATTGAAGGCGCTTCTGCGTCAGGATCCTGACGTGGTCATGGTGGGCGAAATCCGCGATCAGGAGACGGCGAACACCGCGATCCAGGCAGCGTTGACCGGTCACCTCGTACTGTCGACGTTGCACACCAACGACGCGCCGAGTTCGATCACTCGCCTCATCAACATCGGCATCGAACCGTTCCTTGTCGGTGCCGCACTCAACGCAGTGCTCGCGCAGCGACTCGTGCGCAAGGTCTGCAAGCACTGCAGCCGGGAAGAGCCCGTGCCCGATGAGAGCAAAGACTTCTTCGTCATGCACGGCATCAACAGCGAGACAATGGTGATGCCCAAGGGGTGCCCGGCGTGTCGCCAGACCGGCTACAGCGGGCGGCTTGGCATCTACGAGCTTCTCGTTCTTGACGATTTCCTGCGCGATCGCGTGGCAGGAAGTCCAAACGTCACCGAGTTCCGGCGCACATGCACGGAGCGCGGGATGCAGTCGCTGCGGCAGGATGGATTCGAGAAGGTGCGCAGCGGGCGAACGACGGTCGAAGAAGTGCTGCGCGTCACCGAAGCGACTATTTAGAGCGCTCCCTAGCAGTCCGTGGCGAAACCTCGAAACTGGCGCAACCTCTCCGCCTGACGCCTGTACAACTCGCACCGTCAAGGAGGACGCGCGATGTCAATGGGACGACGAAAGCGGGAAAGTCAGAAGGATCTGTGGA